>Ga0116180_1002070_pt1 | contig 16193 bp, 16 predicted proteins | sample AD_UKC073_MetaG_FD_89804 | JGI IMG/M metagenome (GOLD analysis project Ga0116180, IMG submission 89804) | Active sludge microbial communities of municipal wastewater-treating anaerobic digesters from USA - AD_UKC073_MetaG | ecosystem: Engineered > Bioreactor > Anaerobic > Digestate | place: USA...
CGTCGCCGAGATGTCGTTGTCGACGTACACGCGGGTGACAGTGAGGCCGAGACGCCGCGCGAGGTCGCGGCACGCCTTCTCCTGGCGCTCCACGCCCTGAGCCTCGCCGGTGCGATCCTGGCTGATGCGCAGGTAGATCGCCGCGTGCTCAGGGCCAAGGTCGAGGTCGAGGGACTTCACAGGCGGGCTCCTCCGGTCGAGTCGGCGAGCACCAGGGCCGCGAGTCGGAGGATCGAGTCAGCCGGGATCGGCGGGTTCGCGCCTTCGAGGGCTCCATCGCAGTAGGCCGCGAGGGCCGTGAGGTCGGTCGTGCTAACCGGGGTACGGTTGGTCATGGCAGTGCTCCAATCACTGTCGCCGCGCCCTCCGAGTTACCGCTCGGGGGGCGCTTCTTCGTTGTTCCCTCCAGTCTAGCGTTTTCCCCTCATGTGGTTAGCGTTGGAAGCCCGGCGGTCATGAGCGTGACCAGCACCCAGCCCGGCACATCACCCGCCTCGCTGCGCAGCACCTCACCCCACGCCGTGCGCGTCCGTCGCACGGTCGTCGCCACCGCACGACGCCCGCCCCGCGCATGCGCCGCGAGCGCGACCGGCGTCGGCGATGCGGTCCCCGGCGCTGGCTTCGCCGCCGTCCCCGCTGTCTTCATCCTCAACATGTCCATTCCGTTCTGGGCGATCGGCCCGATTGCGATGTCGTGCACCTGAAGATCCGGCTGCGCCGCCCTCACCCGATGCCCGCCTGCAGCAGCTGCCCGGCGGGAAAGAGCGCGAACAGCACGCTCAGCGGCAGGATGAGAAAGACCACGGGCAGCAGCATCCCGATCTCGTTTCTTCCAGCCCGCTCGATGAGCGCGCGCCGCTGCGACTCGCGCGCATCGGATGCCTGCGCCTGCAGCACCGCGGCAAGCGGGGCACCTCGCTCGAGCGCAGCAACGAGCTGATCGATCGTCCGGGCGACGGCAGGCAGCTGCAGCCGCGCCGACACCTCCACGAGCGCGTCGGTGAGGCTCGAGCCCGTGCCTGCGGCGACCACCGCGACGCGCAGCTCGGCCGGGAGGTCACCCGTGCCGGCACCGGCGACGCGGCGCAGGCTGTCGAGCAGCCCCTCGCCCGCAGCGAGGCACAGGCTGAGAAACTCAAGCACGGTGGGCAGCTCTTCATGGATGCGCGCCGCCCTGCGCCGCGCGGCGGCGCTGAGCGTGGCCGAGCACATGAGCATCGCGCACAGGCCCGCCAGAACCGGCACCGCGAACACCGGGGGCGTCAGCACCCCCGCGAGCGCCAGCACGATCACGCACAGAGCGCCGCCGAGCACACCGGCGAGCCCCCAGGCGAGCTGCCGTCCCCGAAAGCGCAGGGCGCCACCATCGCGACCGGCCTGCACGAGGCGACGCTCGATCGCGGCGCCGCCGCCCAGCAGCCCTGCCAGGCGGTCGCGCGCCTGCAGCCACGACGCTCGCACGATGGCACTGCCAGCCCCCGGGAAGGCGCCCGACATGGCGACGGCGGGCACGACGTCACGTACGTACGGCGCCACGCGCTCCGCGAGCGATCGCGCGCCCCAGCGCGCGGTCAGCGACATCAGCGACCAGCAGCCCAGGCCGAGTCCTGCGCCCAGCAGCACCGCCAGCGCGAGATCGGTCATCATGCGAACCACCGCCTGGCCTCGGGCAGGCGGGCGATGCGCACCATTAGCCGATACGCGACGAACGAGACGAACGCGCCGCCGAGCACCAAGGCCACCCCCTCCGGGCTCGAGTACGCGCGAGCACCCTCCGGACGCATCACGAGCAATGCGAGCACGATCCACGGTGCGATCACGCCGAGCACCGCGGCGTTGCGCACCCAGGACTGCCGCGCCTCCACCTCGCCGCGCAGCGCCGCTTCGGTGCGGACCGATGCGGCAAGGGCGCGCAGGACGCTCGTCAGTTCGGTCCCGCCCACCTCGCGGGCCATCCGAAGCGTCTCGATGATGCGATCGGCGACCGGATCGGCCAGCTCGCCCTTCAGACGCGCCGCGCTCGACGCGAAGCTGCCGGTTGCCGCGAAGTCTCGTTCGAACGCCGCAAATGCCGGACGCAGCATGGCCGGGGCGCTCGTGGCGAGGCTCGCGACGGCATCGGGCAGCGACATGCCCGCCCGCACCGCCCCGATGAGGTGGTCGAGCACGTCGGGCCAGAGATTGCGGCGCGAGGCGATTCGGGCGGTGCGCCGACGGCGCAGCCAGAGCACGGGCGCGCACGCGGCAAGCAGCCCGGCGAGCGCGACGAGCGCCGGCACCCCGACGAGGAGCCACCCCGCCGCCGCGGCGCCGAGCGCGAGCAGAGCAGCGACCGCGGCCAGCGCGCGGGTTCGCACGTGCGGGAGACCGGCATCGTCGAGCAGCCGCCTGACACCGCCCGCGCCGAGCCTGGTGCGCGCAGCGACCACGGCATCGGCGAGGGCGTCCGCCCGTCCCGAGCCGCGACGCCAGAGCCACGGTGCGAATGTCAGGAGCAGCCCGGCCGCGAAGCAGGCTCCGAGCAGCACGGTCACGCGGCGGCCTCGACGTCGCCGCGATACAGCGTCTCGGCGACGATCTCGCCGTCGACGACTCGGCCGGTCGGAGCGACGATCTCCACGACGCGGCGTCGCCCATCTGCGCTCATCGCGCAGTGCACGACGAGGTGCACCGACCTGGCGACGGCCGGCTGCACGAAGCTCGCGTCGATGTTGCGCCCGGCCAGCAGCGGCAGCGCGCACAGCCGCACGAGCGCGTCGCGCGCCGAGTTCGCGTGCACGGTCGCCGCTCCGGGCACACCCGTGTTGAGCGCGAGCAGCAGATCGAGCGCCTCCGCGTCGCGCACCTCGCCGACCACGAGCCGGTCGGGGCGCATCCGCAGCGCCTCACGAATCAGGCGCCGCAGCGACACCTCGCCCGTGCCCTCCAGGCTCGGCTGGCGCCCCTGCATCGAGACGATGTCTGGCGCGTCCACCGCCAGCTCGAAGGTCTCCTCCACCGTCACGATCCGCGCCTGCGGCGGACACGCCGCCAGCAGCGCCCCAAGCAGCGTCGTCTTGCCGGCGTGGGTGGCGCCCGACACTACGATGCTTCGCCCCGCCCAAACCGCGCTGCGGAGCAGATCGGCGGCCGCGGCATCCATCGTCCCCCGCGCGACGAGGCCGTCGAGGTCGTGGATCGCGGGCAGAAACCTCCGGATGTTCACCGACCAGTGCCGCCGCGTGATGTCGGGGATCACGACGTGCAGGCGCGAGCCGTCGGGCAGCGACGCGTCGACGAACGGCTGGCTGAGGTCGACCCGGCGCCCCGAGCTCTGCAGCATGCGCTCGACCACGTCGCGCACCGCCGCATCGGTGAGGGTGAGCGGCGCGCGGTACGAGACGCCGCCGCGCGCGAAGAACACTTGATCCGGGGCATTGATCCAGACCTCCTCCACGGTCGGGTCGGCGAGGTACGGCTGCAGCGGGCCGTAGCCCACGATCGTTGCGAGCACGTCGCGCACGGTCGCGGCCTCATCATCGAGGGTCGGGATGCCCCGCGCGGGCGCATCGTCGTTGTGCCGACGCACCTCGGCGTGCGCGATCGCGGCGGCGCGCTCCGGGGTGGCCGACGGATCGAAGCCCTCGGCGCGGATGCGGTCGCGCACCCGCTCTGCGAGGGAGGCGACCGAAGCGACAGGAACGACAGAAGCGACAGAGGCGACGGAGACGACGGCGGTGGCGGGAGTCACCGGAGCATCCTCACAAATCCCGCGGCCGGGCGGCCGGAGTTATCCACAGCACCGTGCGCCGGCCCCGTGCGCCGCGGCCGACCGAACGGTCACCCCGCGCCTTGCTATTGTCGTCACAGCGAACTCACAGGCTGCGGCCCGCGTCGCGGAGCCCGCCTGCGTCACGCTCCCCCACATCCACGCAAGAAAGAGCACATGTCTCAGAGCACTTCCTCAGCGCGCACGCGCGCCGGCGCGCCGAAGCCCGCCTCCGCCTTCGACCGCTACTTCGAGATCACCAAGCGCGGCTCGACCATCGGCCGAGAGGTGCGCGGCGGGCTCGTCACCTTCGTGACCATGGCCTACATCGTCATCCTCAACCCGCTGATCATCGGCGGCGAGGGCGCGAGCGACGTGCTCGGCGAATACCTCGACCCCGCGCAGGTCAGCGCCGCGACCGGCCTGACCGCCGGCCTGATGACGATCCTGTTCGGCGTGTTCGCGCGCCTGCCGTTCGCGATCGCCGCGGGGCTCGGCATCAACTCGTTCCTCGCGGTCTCGGTCGTCGGCCAGGTCACGTGGCCCGAGGCGATGGGCCTGGTCATCATCAACGGCATCGTGATCGTGATCCTGGGCGCCACGGGCGCCCGCACGGCGATCTTCAACGCGGTGCCCACCTCGCTCAAGGCCGCGATCACGGTCGGCATCGGTCTGTTCATCGCCTTCATCGGGTTCGTCGATGCCGGATTCGTCAACCGCACGCCGGGCGGCCCGCCGGTGCAGCTCGGCATCGACGGCTCGATCGCCTCCATCCCGACGCTGATCTTCGTGATCGGCCTCGTGCTCATCGGCGTCCTGGTCGCGCGCAAGGTGCCCGGCGGCATCCTGATCGGCATCGTCGCCACGACGATCATCGCGATCATCGTGCAGGCGATCATGCAGCTCGGCCCCAGCTACCAAGACCCGGGCGGCTGGCACATGACGATCCCCGTGCTGCCCACCGAGATCATCACGGTGCCCGACTTCGGCCTGGTCGGCCAGTTCGACCTGTTCGGCTCGTTCGCGCGCGTCGGCGGCCTCGCCGCGACCATGCTCGTGTTCACCCTCGTGTTCACGAACTTCTTCGACGCGATGGGCACGATGACCGGCCTGTCGAAGAACGCCGGCCTGGGCACCCCCGACGGGCAGTTCCCGCGCATCCGCGCCGCGTTCATCGTCGAGGGCGCCGGCGCCATCGTCGGCGGCGCGACCTCCACGTCGTCGGCGACCGTGTTCGTCGACAGCGCCGCCGGCATCGGCGAGGGCGCCCGCACGGGCCTCGCGTCGATCGTCACCGGGCTGCTGTTCTTCCTCTCGATGTTCCTCACCCCCCTCACCCTGATCGTGCCGATCGAGGCGGGTGCCGCCGCCCTCGTCGTCGTGGGCGCCATGATGATGCTGCAGGTGAAGGAGATCGAGTTCTCGAGCTTCGCCGTCGCGCTGCCGGCGTTCCTCACGATCGTCACGATGCCGCTGACCTACTCGATCGCGAACGGCATCGGCGTGGGCTTCATCTCGTGGGCCCTGATCAACGCCCTTTCGGGCCGGGCCAAGCAGGTGCACTGGCTGCTGTGGATCGTCTCGCTCGGCTTCGTGCTGTACTTCGCGCGCGGACCGATCGAGGCGCTGCTCGGCCACTGACGCGGTCCCCATGCCGCGACACCGGCGTCGCGCACGGTGGATGCTCCGGGCCCGTCTTCTTCGGAAGGCGGGCCCGTGTCGTGTGCTCCGCCCGCGACGCGGTGCTCCTCGCGCCCGCGGCCGGAAAGGGGCAGGATGAGCGCATGGCGAAGAACAAGAAGCAGCTCTCCGAACTCAGCGTGCCGGGTCGCATCGGCATTGTCGTCGCCGGCACCCTGCAGGTGGTGTTCGCGTTCCTCGCGTTCTGGGACCTGGGGCACCGCACCGCCGACGAGATCCGCGGCCCACGGCTCGCGTGGGTGCCAGCGATCCTCGTGAACTGGATCGGGCCCGCCGCATACTTCCTCTTCGCCAGGAAGCGCTGAGCGCGGGCAGCCGCACCGCCGGCGAGGCCCGGCGCTCCGGCGGTTAGACTGAGTGCTTCCGCGGGAGTGGTGAAATTGGCAGACACGCAGGATTTAGGTTCCTGTGCTTTCGAGCGTGTGGGTTCAAGTCCCACCTTCCGCACCGTGTCGTGCCCCCTCCGCCGCCGAGTGCGCGCCGAGCGCCGCCGCGTCGAGGATGCGGATCCGGTCCCGGGCCGGCTGCGCGATGACGCCGTCGTCGGTGAGCCTGCGCAGCTGTCGGCTCAGCGACTCGGGCGTGGTCGAGACGAGCGAGGCGATGTCCTTCTTCGCGAGCGGCAGGATCACGTCGACGGCGCCCGCCGCGCGCGCATCAGGCGCCGGCACGGCCGGAAGCGAGAGCAGGTAGTCCGCAACCCGCGAGCGCACGTCCCCGGTCATCACCGATGCCAGCCGCGCCTCGGTCTCCTCCAGGCGCCGGCTCACACCCTGCAGCATGCGCAGCCCGATGCTTGGATGCTTCTCGAGCAGGCGGCCGAGCTCGGCATGCCGGAACACGCACAGCCGCGTCGGCACCAGCGCCTCCGCCGCGTGATCGGGCCGCGAGCCCGTCAGAAACGTCGATTCCCCGATGAAGTCACCGGGTCCGAGCACGCGGATCACCTGCTCGTGCCCTGAAAGCGTCGTGCGCGAGATCTTCACCTGGCCCGTGTGCACGACCATGAGCTGCGCCACGCCTGCGCCAGCCGAGTACAGCTGCTCGCCGGCATCCACCTCGGCGGGGCGCAGAAACCCGGCGACCTCGCGCTGCTGCTCGGGCGTGAGGCCGCGAAACAGCGGCACCCGGGCCACGCAGAGATCGCCGTCGCGATCGCTGGGCAGCATCGTGAGCGCGGGCCAGCCGTTGGGTCGCTCGATCATGCGCTCGCTCACCCTTGCGTCGCGGTCTCGAGCGGACGCCCCGGCACGCGCTCGTCCTTCGCCGCACGCGTGGCGCCCGGCGCGTTGCGCAGCAGCCGCATCGCGTTCAGGATCACGATGAGCACCGAGCCCTCGTGCACGAGCATGCCGACCGCCATGGTGACGCCGCCCGCGAAGACCCCGACGAGCAGCACCGCGACGGTCAGGAGCGCGATCGCGATGTTCTGTCGCATCACGCGAACGGTGCGCTTGGCGAGTCCGATCGCCTCGGGCAGCTTGAGCAGGTTGTCGCCCATCAGCGCGAGGTCGGCGGTCTCGACGGCCACGGCCGATCCGGCGGCGCCCATGGCCACGCCGATGTCGGCGATCGCCAGCGCCGGGGCGTCGTTGACCCCGTCGCCCACCATCGCGACCGTGTGGCCGTCGCGTTGCAGGCGGGCGACCGCCTCGAGCTTGTCTTCGGGCAGCAGGGAGGCGTGGATCTCGTCGATCCCCACCGCTGCGCCGATCGCCTCGGCGACGAGTCTCGTGTCGCCCGTGAGCATCACGACCTTGCGCACCCCGCTCGCGTGCAGGCGCCGGATCATCTCGGCCGCATCCGCACGCACGGTGTCGGCGACGCCGATCACCCCGAGCACCTCGGCATCGACCGCGACGATCATCGGCGTCTTGCCGGCGGCGGCGAGCGCATCCGCCGCGCTGCCGGCCCCGGCGTCGTCCACGATGCCGTGCTCCTCCAGCAGCGGGGCGTTGCCCACCAGCACGAGCCGGCCCTCGACCTCGGCCACGATCCCCTTCCCCACGACGGGGGTGACCACGCCCGGCACGCCCTGCGGCGCGAGCCCCTCTTGCGCCGCGACGTCGAGGATCGGCCTCGCGAGCGGATGCTCCGACCCGGCCTCGGCCGCGGCGGCCCAGCGCAGCACGTCGCGGCGGTCGAAGCGCTGATCGAGCACGACGATGTCGGTGAGGGTGGGACGCCCCTCGGTGAGCGTACCCGTCTTGTCGACGGCGACCGCCGAGATCTTCGCGGAGGTCTCGAGGAACTCCCCGCCCTTGATCAGGATGCCGTTGCGCGCGGCCCGGCCGATGCCGGCCACGATGGCGACGGGGATCGAGATCACGAGGGCGCCCGGGCAGCCGATCACCAGCAGCGTCAGTCCGAGCACGACGTCGCCGGTGATCAGGCCGGCGGTCAGCGCGAGCACCATGACGGCCGGGGTGTACCACTTCGAGAAGCGGTCGATGAAGGCCTGGGTCTTCGCCTTCGCGTCCTGCGCCTCCTCGACGCGGTGGATGATGCGGGCGAGCGTCGTGTCGGCGCCGATGCCGGTGGCCTCCACCTGGAGGAATCCGGCGCGCGAGATCGTGCCGGCGAAGACATGATCGGATTCGGTCTTCTCGACGGGAATCGATTCGCCGGTGATCGACGCCTCGTCGATCGCGCCCGAGCCCGCCACGACCCGCCCGTCGACGGGCACCTTGGCGCCGTTCTTCACGAGCACGATCTCGCCGATCCGCACCTGGTGCGCCGCGACCTCGAGCTGCTCGCCATCGCGCAGCACCACGGCGACGTCCGGCGCCACCGCGACGAGCTCGACCAGGGCCGCGCGGGTCCTGTTCATGGTGCCGGCCTCGAGCGTGTGCCCGATCGCGAACAGGAAGGTCACCGCGGCTGCCTCCCAGAAGTTGCCGATCAGCACCGCGCCGATGGCGGCGATCGACACGAGCAGATCGATGCTCACGAAGCGCACGAGCGCCGCCCGGACGGCCTTCACCACGATGCCGTAGCCGGCGATGATCGCCGCCGCGAGCATCAGCGCGTTCGCCAGGGTGAAGTCGTCGGCCGAGCCGTGGGCGTGCGCGCCCGCGTCGATCCACCAGCGCGGGCTCACCACGATGTTCCCCGCACCGCCGAACAGGTGCTCGACCGCGAACGCGGCGGCGATGCACAGGCCCGAGACGATCGGAATGAACCAGGGGCTGGAGCGCCACGAGCGCAAGGCGTTCACGGGTGAGGACCTTTCGAGGAGGAGGCGATGGTCGAGGGGCGGGACGCCGCGTGTCAGAAGGCCGACGCCTTGGAGGCGTAGCCCGCCTTCGCCACGGCGGCGATCAGCTCATCGACCGACGTCCGCGTCGCATCGTGATCGACCTCGACGCGCCCGGATGCGAAGTGCACCGTCACGTTCTCGACGCCCTCGAGGCGGCCGAGCTGCTTCTCGATCTTGCCGACGCACGACGGGCAGGAGAATCCCTCGGCGCGAAGCAGGGTGTGGGTGGTGGCGGCTGCGTTCGTCATGGCGATTCCTCTCTCTTCGCCCACGTCGTCGGGGCGTTCGCTCTGGACTCTACCCAGCCGCCCGTCTCCGCTCCTTGACGCAAATCAATTCTGCCCGCGCGCCGCGCGCCCGGCGCGTATCGCAGGCGATCAGCCGGGTGACACCTTGCACCAGTACACTCTCACTCGTGCGCCGATCCGGCGGGCCGTCGATCGGCCCCTCGGCGACCTCCATCCAACAACCGACGGGAACCCCGCGCTCGTGCATGAACTCGCATTGATTCCTTGGCTCGACCCGGCGGCCATCATCGCCACGGCCGGCCCATGGGCGCTCCTGGTCGTCTGCTTCATCGTGTTCGCCGAGACAGGCCTGCTCGTCGGCTTCCTGCTTCCCGGCGACACGCTGCTCGTGATCGCCGGGCTGCTCTCGCACTCGACCGCCGCCGCGCCCAACGGGGTCTTCGGCGTCAGCGTCTGGTGGGTCGCGGCCCTGATCGGCATCGCCGCGTTCATCGGCGGCGAGGTGGGCTACTACATCGGACACAAGGCCGGACCCGCCATCTTCGAACGCAAGGAGTCGGGCCTGTTCAGCGTCAAGAACGTGGAGCGCACCAACGCGTTCTTCGAGCGCTTCGGCGGCGTCACGATCATCCTGGCCCGCTTCGTCCCGGTCGTGCGCACCTTCGCGCCCGTCGCGGCGGGCGTCGGCCACATGCCGTGGAAGCGCTACAGCCTCTACAACCTCATCGGCGCGGTGCTCTGGGGCTTCGGCCTCACCATGTTCGGCTACGCGATCGGCTTCATCCCCTGGATCGCCGAGCTCGTGACGAAGTACATCGACCTGATCCTGCTCGCGGCGGTCGGCGGCAGCGCCCTCGTCACGCTCTGGCACTACCTGCGCGAGCGGGCGAAGGCCAGGAAGGCAGCGGCCGCCGGCGAGGATGTCGTGACCGACTCCGCCGAGGCCCGCGCGCTCGTGCTCGATGCCGACGTGTTCGATCGCGCGCCCAGCCGGGGCGAGGACGGGCACGACCACACGCCCGAGGGCGCCCCCGGCAGCTAGCCCCGTGCGGCGCGCGCCGCACGGGAGCGCTCCACGCTGGCCCGGAGCGCCTCCATCAGGTCGATGACCTCGCCGCCCTTCGGCGCCTCGGCCGCCTCGCCGAACGTCGCCGCGGTGTCGACGGCATCGCCGCGCTCGAGCTTCGCCTCGATGAGCGTGCGCAGCTCGCGCTGATACTCGTCGACGTATTCGTCGGGCCGGAAGTCCGATGAGAAGCTCTCCACGAGGCTCGCCGAGAGCTCCAGCTCCTTGCTCGAGATCTTCACCGGCGCATCCAGTGCGGGGAACGCGGCCTCGCGCACCTCGTCCGCCCACAGCAGCGTCTGCAGCATCAGCACGTCGCCCCGCACGCGCAGCGCCGCCAGACGCGTCTTCTGCCGCAGCGAGAAGCGCACGATCGCGGTGCGATCGGTCTGCTCGAGCGTCTCGCGCAGCAGCACGTAGGCCTTCGGCGAGCCCGAATCGGGCTCGAGCATGTACGCGCGGTCGAACGTGATGGGGTCGACCTGCTCGCTGGGCACGAACTCGACCACCTCGATCTCGCGAGAGCGCTCGGCGGGAAGCGCCGCGAGATCGTCCGACGTGAGCACGACGGTGCGCTCCCCGTCGTCGAACGCCTTGTCGATGTGCCGGAACTCGACCACGTCGCCGCAGATCTCGCAGGTGCGCTGGTAGCGGATCCGCCCGCCGTCGGCGTCGTGCACCTGATGCAGCGACACGTCGTGGTCTTCTGTGGCCGCGTACAGCTTCACCGGCACGTTCACGAGGCCGAACGTCAACGAGCCCTTCCAGATCGCTCTCATGCCCCAAGTACACACCGCCGCGGGCGCGGCGGCTAGGGCGGGCGTGCGCGCTGGCGCGGCGGCACCGGGCCGAACACCCCTGGTCCGAGAAAACCCCTGGTGCGAATGGATGCCACGGCCCAAGATGGGCCCATGGCCAGGGTCGCCGGACACAGCGACGGCGATCAGCTCGTCACGATCGCCGGGCGTCGGCTGCGCGTGAGCAGCCTCGACAAGGTGATGTATCCCGAGACGGGGACGACCAAGGGCGAGGTCATCGACTACTACACCCGCATCGCGCCGCTGCTGATCCCGCACGTGACCGGGCGCCCAGCCACCCGCAAGCGCTGGGTGCACGGGGTGGGCACACCCGCGCATCCGCTCGCCGCATTCTTCGCGAAGGATCTGGGGCCCGGGGCGCCGAGCTGGGTGCCCCGCCAGGCGATCATGCACAGCGACGGCGCCAAGGAGTACCCGCTGATCGACGACGTGGCCACGCTCGTGTGGCTCGCGCAGGGGGCGGCGCTCGAGCTGCACGTGCCCCAGTGGCGATTCGCGGCGGGCGGCGAGGCGGGCAGCCCCGATCGCCTCGTGCTCGACCTCGATCCGGGCCCCGGCGTCGGGCTGCGCGAGTGCGCGGAGGTGGCGCGGCTGGTCCGCGCCATCCTCGGCGACATCGGGCTCGAGGCGATACCGGTGACCAGCGGCAGCAAGGGGCTGCACCTGTACGCCGCGCTGCCGGGCGCGCAGTCCTCCGCGCAGGTCTCCGAGCTCGCCCACGAGCTCGCCCGCGCGCTGGAGGCCGACCACCCCACGCTCATCGTCAGCAGCATGCAGCGCGCGCTGCGAACGGGTCGGGTGCTCATCGACTGGAGCCAGAACAGCGCCGCCAAGACGACGATCGCACCGTACTCGCTGCGCGGCACCGCCCTGCCGCAGGTGGCCGCGCCCCGCACCTGGGACGAGCTCGACGACCCGGCGCTGCGGCAGCTCTCGCTCGACGAGGTGCTGGCCCGGGTCGCCGCCTTCGGCGACCCGATGGCCGCGCTCGGCTTCCATGCCGGGGCGCGCGGGTCGACGCACGGACCGCTCGCCAGCTACATCGCCAAGCGCACGGCGGGCGCGACCCCGGAGCCCGTCCCGTCGAACGCGCTGGGCGCCGTGGCGCCCGCGGACGACGAGCCGCGCTTCGTCGTGCAGGAGCATCACGCGAGCAGGCTCCACTGGGATCTTCGCCTCGAGCACGACGGCGTGCTGGTGAGCTGGGCGGTGCCCCGGGGCATCCCGCCCACGAGCGATCGCAACAGCCTCGCGGTGATGACGGAGCCTCACCCGATGGAGTACGGCTCGTTCGAGGGGGTGATCCCGCCCGGCGAGTACGGCGCGGGCACCGTCACGATCTGGGACGACGGGCGGTACCTGCTCGAGAAGTGGCGCGACGACGAGGTCATCTTCACCGCGGAGGGCCGACCCGGCGGCCCGCTCGGCCGCGCGCGCCTGGCGCTGATCCGCACCGAGGGCGAGGGCGAGAAGTCGCTCTGGCTGCTGCACCGCATGAAGCAGGATGCCGCGGCCCCGCGGGCGCCGAGGCACACGCCCGCTCCGCCACGCGCGCGACCGCCCTCCCCCATGCTCGCCACCCCCGCGACGCTGCGGGAGGCGCATTCGCTGGCGCGCGCGGGCGATGTGCCATGGGTCGAGTTCAAGTGGGACGGCATCCGCGCCATCGGTGACTGGCACGGCGGGCGACTGCGACTGCGCAGCCGCTCCGGCGGAGACATCACCCAGCGCTACCCGGAGCTCGCCACGGAGGACCTTGGGCTTGCGGCCGCGTCCGCCGTCGTCGACGGCGAGATCGTCGCGCTCGATGCACGCGGGCGGCCGAGCTTCAGCCGCCTGCAGCAGCGCATGAACCTCACGGGGCACCGCGAGATCGCGCGCCTGGCCGGCTCGGTGCCGGTCTGGCTGTGCCTCTTCGACGTGCTCGAGGTCGACGGCGAAGACCTCACTGCGCTCCCGCTCGCGGCGCGGCGCCGGCGCCTCGAGGGGATCGCCGGCGGGCCCGGCCTCTCGCCGCGCATCCTCGTGCCGCCCGTGTTCGACGACATCGATGCGACGCTCGCCGCCAGTCGCGAGCACGGCCTCGAGGGCGTGATGGTGAAGGATCCGCGCTCGCGCTATCGCCCCGGCGAGCGCAGCGCCGACTGGCTGAAGCTCAAGCTCACCCACACGCAGGCCGCCGTGATCGGCGGCATCAGCCCGGGCCGCGGCGAGCGCGCCGGCCGCATCGGCTCGCTTCTGCTCGGCGTGCCGGGGCCAGCCGGCCTCGAGTACATCGGGCGCGTGGGCACGGGCTTCACCGACGCCGCCCTGAAGGCGCTGGGTGCGGCGCTCGCGCCGCTGGGCCGGGCGTCGAGCCCGTTCGTGGGGGTGCCGGCGGCCGAGGCATCCATCGCCCAATGGGTGCAGCCGACCCTCGTCGGCGAGGTCGAGTTCGCCGAGTGGACCGACGGCGGCATCCTGCGCCAGGCGCGCTGGCGGGGGCTCCGCCCCGACACGGCGCCCGAGGACGTGGTGCGCGAGCCATGACCGCAGACCGCCGCCGGGCGCCACCGCCGGGTGCTATGCGTGCCGGGCCTGATCCGGCTCGGTGAAGCCCGCGGGCTCGAGCTGGAACGTGGAGTGCTCGACGTCGAAGTGCCCGGCAAGGCACGCCTGCAGGTCCTCGAGCAGGGCCGCCGCTCGCCCCGGGGCGAGCATGCCGGGCTCGACCACCACGTGCGCGGTGAAGACCGGGGCCCCGCGCGTGAGCTGCCAGACGTGGATGTCGTGGGCGTCGACGACGCCGTCGGTGCGCAGGATGTGCTCGCGAATCTCGCGCACGTGCACGTCGCGCGGGGCCGACTGCGCGAGCACCGAGAACACCTCGCGCAGCAGGCCGAAGGCGCGCGGGATGATGAACACCGCGATGGCGAGCGAGGCGATCGCGTCGGCGGGCATCCACCCCGTCGTGATGATCACGACGGCCGCGACGATGACCGCCGCTGAGCCGATCATGTCGCCCATGACCTCGAGGTAGGCGCCGCGAACGTTCATGCTGTGCTTCTGCGCGGCTGAGAGCAGCCACAGCGCCACGGCGTTGGCGAGCAGGCCGACGACCGCCACGACGAGCATCAGCCCGCCCTGCACCTCGGCCTCGGCCGGCTCGACCAGCCGCCGCACCCCCTCGATGCCGACGACGACGGCGAGCACGATCAGGATCACCGCGTTGATCAGCGCGCCGAACACCTCGGCGCGCTGATAGCCGTAGGTGCGGCGCTCGTTCGCCGGGCGCAGCGCCACCGAGCTGGCGATCAGCGCAACGATGAGCGCCGCCACATCGGTGAACATGTGCCCGGCATCGGCGAGCAGCGCGAGCGATCCCGTGAGGATCGCGCCCACGATCTGCACCACCAGGACGATCGAGGTGATGCCGATCGAGATCGCGAGCAGTCGCCGATTGCCGCCGCCACGGATGCCGGCGCCGTGATCGTGCCCGTGACTGTGACCGTGAGACATTGCCGCCCTCTCCGTTTCGCGCGCGGCGCCGTGCGCTACAGGCCGCCCAGCAGCGGCATGAGCACGTTGAAGGCCCGCGCGCGGTGGCTCTCGGCGTTCTTGCGGGCCGGATCCCACTCGCCGACCGAGCGCTCCTGCCCGGGCTCCTGCCCGTCCGGCACGAAGATCGGGTCGTAGCCGAACCCGCCCTCGCCGGAGGCCGCGTGCGCGAGGCGCCCGGGCCACCGCCCCTCGACGACATGCTCGATCGCCGATGCGCCGTCGGCGCCGGGAACGACCAGCGCGATCGTCGACACGAAGGTCGCGCCGCGATGCGGGTCGGCCACGTCGCGCAGCTGATCGAGCAGCAGCTCGAGGTTCGCCTGCGCGTCCTTGCGCTGCCCGGCCCAGTACGCCGAGAAGACTCCGGGCGACCCGCCGAGCACGTCGACGCAGATGCCCGAATCGTCTGCGAGCGCGGGCAGGCCGGTGTGCGCCGCGGCGGCGCGGGCCTTGATCAGCGCGTTCTCGGCGAAGGTGACGCCGTCTTCGACGGGCTCGGGCCCGTCGTATCCGATCACCCGAAGCTCGGGGTGCTCGGCCGCGATGATCTGGTGAAACTCGGCCACCTTGTGCGGGTTGTGCGTGGCGAGCACGATCTCGTGGGCGGCCGCCGCATCCATGGCATCGCTCATGCGTCTGCGCCGCCCGCCCCGGCCGCGAGCGCAGCGAGCTGCAGGTCGCGCAGCGCGGTGGTGCCGGCGAGGCCGAGATCGAGCAGCCCGTCGAGCTCGCGGCGATCGAAGGGCGCGCCCTCGGCGGTGCCCTGGACCTCGACGAACAGGCCGCGGCCGGTCGCGACGATGTTCATGTCGGTCTCGGCGCGCACGTCTTCGACGTAAGCGAGGTCGAGCAGCGGCTCGCCGTCGACGATGCCCACCGACACCGCCGAGACCGAGTCGAACAGCGGCACGGCCTTCTTGGCGATGAAGCCCTTGGCGCGGCCCCACTCGATCGCATCGGCGAGCGCGACGTACGCGCCGGTGATCGCCGCGGTGCGGGTGCCGCCATCGGCCTGCAGCACGTCGCAGTCGATGACGATGGTGTTCTCGCCCAGGGCCTTCATGTCGACGACTGCGCGCAGCGAACGACCGATCAGGCGTGAGATCTCGTGGGTGCGCCCGCCGATCTTGCCCTTGACGCTCTCGCGATCGTTGCGCGAGTTGGTGGCACGCGGGAGCATCGCGTACTCGGCCGTGACCCAGCCCTTGCCCTTGCCGGTGAGCCAGCGCGGCACGCCGTTCGTGAACGACGCGGTGCACAGCACCCGCGTGCCGCCGAAGCTCACGAGCGCCGAGCCTTCGGCGTGCGCGTTCCAGCCGCGCTCGAAGGTGACCTCGCGCAGCTGGGAGGCGGTCCGGCCGTCGGCGCGGGTGAGTTCAGTCATGTGTGGGCTCCGTCTTGATCGAGATGCGGGTCGGTTCGGTCTTCAGGGCATCGACAGGATGTCGATGGTCCCGGTCTGCACGAGCTGCACGTCGCGCACCTCGCGGGCCATGAGCCGGTTCGCGAGCGCGATGAACTCGCCGGCCGAGGTGCCGGTCGCCTCGTAGCTCGTCGAGCCGGGTGCCGTCGAGCTGGTGAGCAGCTCGCGGCTGATCAGCTGGCGATACACGTCCTTCGCCGTCTCGCTGTCGCTCGAGACGAGCGACACATCGGGCCCCATCACGTAGCTGATCGCGCCCTTGAGGAACGGGTAGTGCGTGCAGCCGAGCACCAGGGTGTCGACGCGGGCATCGCGCAGCGGCGCGAGGTACTCCTCGGCCACCTTGAGCAGCTCGCTCGAGCCCGTGATCCCGGCCTCGACGAACTCGAC
>Ga0116180_1002072_pt1 | contig 16183 bp, 21 predicted proteins | sample AD_UKC073_MetaG_FD_89804 | JGI IMG/M metagenome (GOLD analysis project Ga0116180, IMG submission 89804) | Active sludge microbial communities of municipal wastewater-treating anaerobic digesters from USA - AD_UKC073_MetaG | ecosystem: Engineered > Bioreactor > Anaerobic > Digestate | place: USA...
AAAAATAAGGATAGATGGAAATGCTCAATGGGTATATTCGAAGGTGATTCAGCTATATCTGCATTTAGAAAGTATAGAGAACCTCAGTTTATGGGAGCCTTCGCACTTAAAGGTAAATTTACAAATGTATCAGAACTAACAAATCAAAAGTTGGTTCAAAATAACGAAGTTGTTAATTTAATGGCAGCTTTAGGTTTAAAGTTAGGGCAAAAGCCTGATTTAAGAGATTTAAGATATGGTAAAATACTTTTTTATGTTGATGCTGATGTCGATGGTAATTCAATTGCTGGACTTCTTTTAAACTTCTTTAATAAGTATTGGCCTGATTTATTTGACCGAAATATGGTCTATAAAGTTGAAACTCCTATCGTTGTAACAATAAACAAGAAATCAAAGAAAAAGTTATTATTCTATACACAAACAGAATATAATGATTGGTCATTAAAAGAAGATTTAAAACTTTGGGAGATTAAATATAAAAAAGGTCTTGCGGCACTTGTTGATGATGAATATCAAGAAATTATAAATAATCCAAAATTAACAAAGATTACTAAGGATGAGTTATCAGATGAGTATTTAGATATCTGGTTTGGTAAAAACTCAGAACTTAGAAAAAATCAAATATTGAACTAATGGCACTTCCGAATTTTGCAAAAATTAAAGAACCGATTTATTCAAACCTTTTTGAATTCATATTAATTACAGAGAATTTTCATATGAAAGAATTAACTTATGAACTATCATATGTTAATACTATTGATGAAAATAAAATTCATATTAGTTTTCTAATTGACACAACAAATTTTAAACATTTAAATTTTGATAATTTTCTAAAAGATATAAAATATGTCATACACGTCTCACATTCTAAGAATGGTGAGACTATTGCTCAATTTTTGATAGGTGTTAAGTTCATAAAATCTGAAATAAATTTTTCACATAACGATTCTAAAATATTAGAAGTAAAGTTAGAATTAGATAATTTATCTTGTGAGGAAATCGACGTTCCAGTTTGTGAGTCTTATATAAAGTCTATACAAAGAGATTATAAATTGAAAGGTTTAATATAATTTATTATATTTGTGAGTTATGAGAACTCGCTCGTGGAGAAGATATAAGTTAGAGATTATTGTTAGGAGAAGACTTAAAAAGTTTAGCTCTGGGTCCAGAAACTGGTCTTATTGGACACCTAATGGTGATAAAATTAAATCTCCTATTTGGTCTGATGAAATTGGATCACAAGATTCTTTTTTTTATAAAACCGGAGTAACAAGAAGATGTGATAGTAGATATGAAATTAAATACTCACCTAATCGTAAATATTCATATTATAGAGATAAAAAAAAGCGTGGAGACTCCTTAGGAACTCGTGAATCGGATAAAATACAATTCTTAAAAATACTTAAAGAAAATGGACTTAAATAACATCATACCAAATAATGGTGAATGGAGAGTCTCTAAAAATAGAGGTTTTAAGAAAAATATTGCTTGGATTCCAGTATTTGATATAATTGATGATAATTTAATACATATTTTTCTTGATGTTAGAATATCTAAAGACATTCTAAAATTAGTTAAGAACTTACAAAAAACAGATATAGAATTTTATTTTATATCACCTTTATTTTCAGATCCAGGATTTAAAGGAGATTTCAACGAGGAGAATATTAATAACTATCTTAGAGGATATTCTAAATCTCAATTTTATGATGGATTTGAGAAAATAGAATTCGATTTTATTGGAAATTTGATTGAATATTGTAAAAAAGAAAATTGTATTGAATTAGTAAAAGATATATACCTAATAATTAATAAAGATGTTCAAATGAAAGTTTATAATTACTACACTAATGAAAAACTTTTTAAACATAAACGTGAAGATATAAGAGAAACATTTAATCAATTATATAGAGATATACAATTACAACAAATATTAAGATAATGAATCATAAGCAAAGAGAAATATTAGAAGAACAAGATTATTGGGTCTGGGATTTTGACTATGAAAATGAGAGTAATTTTGATTATCACATGGATTATTATATATCATACGATAGATTAGAAAATGGATTGGTCGACTGGTCAGAAGAAATACCACAATCAGTTAAAAGACAACATAAAATCGATCAAATACTAAATGAAGATTTAGAAGATACTGATAATAATTTAGGAAAATTCTGGCCTAAATAACTCTTAAATATCTCGGAGTATCAAATTTATCAGTTTGAATTGATAAAGCGTATCTCATAATTTTTGTAATAGTATTATTAGCAATGTCTGGATCTTGACTATAAATTTGTGACATTGCTACTACAATTTGTAAAGATTGTATTTTAGAAATTAGTTTATTTTTATTACCACCAATATTAGTAGATCTAGGTGATGATGTATTTAATAATAAAGTATCTGGTGTTATTTCATCAATCTTTACTTTTAAATCTGAAGCAATAGTTTCCAATTCAGAAGATTCTAAAGTTGATAATTGAGTAGTAGTTTGTATTTCTTGGAAAGTTAATTGACTTCTAACAGAATCAATTATTCTTTTCATCGCAGCAAATGAAATTTTACCATGTCTTGAAGAAGAACCTTCAACTTCACCATCAATATCTTGTTTCTTTGAAGTATCAGATGAATCTAAATTCAAAATTCTAGATTTATGATCCACATCCTTATTATTTCTATATTTCCAAGTAGAAAAAGTAGATATTTTTGATCCAATTCCTTTTAAAGGGTTATTATTTGTCATTAAAGTTGATATTTCAAACTCAGGTAATTCCTTATCAGCCTCACGATTTGTTATTATTTTAAAGTCTGCACTTTTATCAATCTTTTTCAATGATATAGGTAATAATTTCCTTGAATCAAAGTATCTATCCATAACCGAATTTAATTCTACTATATTAGTAGTAGATTTAATATCTTTAATTATATCATCTTTACTGATAAACGATACCATATAGACATCAGCAGGACACCATTTTGTTATGTTAATATCTTTAAATCGACCAGCTACTGATAATTTCTTATATTGATTAGCTAAAGTTACATAAATAGAATCAACATCTTTATTACCAACGTGATATATGGTATATAATTCATTATGATCTAAATAATTATATCTTTTAGACCATAACTTATTTGGTATTCTATAAAAAGTAGACAACCAATTTTCATCTTGAAGAAAGTCTTCTAAAAGTTCTTCATCTATTCTTATTTCGGAATTCAATTTTAATAATGTTCCATTTTCAGATATTTCTTTATACTTTCTGAAAAAGTTAAATATATTATTTCGATTTATTAATTTATCAGGATAAGCTTGTTTTATAGCTAAAAATAAACATTGTATAGATTCAAATTGTCTTGTCAATCTACCAGAACCCTTAGACCCAAATTCTTTAGTTTTTTTAAACTGATTTAGTTGATATTCTTCTTCTTCTTCATCCATGAAAACTTTTATAAATCTTCCTTTTCCCTTACCTTTTTTAAAATAAGATTGAGCTTTATCAATATCATAATTACCTTCTGTATCAGTTATGTTATCAATTGCGTCTTCTGGTTCAACCCAAACACCATCATCTTTCATTTTGTCAATCGTGACATTCTTATCCTTTATAGTAGTTATTGGCTCATGATTTTTTAATTTTTTAATTAAAACATTCCCTCTAAATTGACCATCTTTGGTTTTACCAAGCTCAGCAAGAGTCAGTTCGGCTTCTTCAAAAAACTTATCAAATTTTATTATCTTAGGCATAATCTATATATTAAAGTCTATATCTACAAATAAAAACTAAATTTAATTTGAAGACTATAACAATAAAATAAAAATATCTAATGGTATTAAATTGCATAATTGACGGAAATTATATACTTTCAAGATTAGTATTCACACTACATAAAAATAATCTATTATATGGTGCGCTTACACAATCATTAGAAAATACTATAACAAACTACAAAAAACTATATCCATTTTCAAATGTCTATTTGGTTTCGGATTCAAAAGAAAAATCTTGGAGAAAATCTTTAAATTCTAATTACAAAGCTAATCGTAAGAAAGATTCAGATATTGACTGGGCTTTTGTTTATAAAGCTTATGATGAATTTAAACAGAATTTAAAAGGAACAAAATTACTTGAATCACCTACTATTGAAGGTGATGATTGGATATCATTTTTAGTTCAAAAAACTAATGATATGAATCAATCTAATTTTATTGTCTCAAATGATCATGATATTAAACAACTTATAAAATTCAATCTCGATTCTGAGTGGATTAATTTTATGAGTAATGAAATGTATAATCAAGAAAAGATTTTTCTACCAAAAAATTATCAAATTTTTTTAAATAAAATTAGCCAAAAAAATAATAATGACATTTTTGATCTAAATGATAATAGTGAGTTTTTATCATTAATGAATCGATTTGTAAATAGATATCAACTATCTGAGATTTCTAATTTAGAATCATTATTGATTAAAATTATTTCTGGAGATACTAGTGATAATATACAATCTGTATATCAGACAAATAAATCTGGTAAAGTTAGAGGAATAGGACCGAAAGGTGCTTATTCTATCTATGAATCATATATTTCAGAATTTGGAGACCCATCTTTACAGGATCCAGACCTTTTTGAAAATATTGCTGATTTAATTTGTGAAAAGAAAAAGATTTCTAAAACAAACATTGAAAATATAGTGGGTAGAATTCAAGATAATATGAAATTAATTGATTTAAGAATTGACAACTTTCCGGATGAAATTGTCAATACCATGATAAAAGTTTATAATAATATTTGATATGGCTGAACTCATAGATGTTGCGAATGCTATGTTTAGAAACAAGAAAAATTGGAAAAATATAACCGATTTAGATAAAGAAAAGTACTTTTTTATCTTTAATCGATATTTTTCCAAAAAATATCCAACAAAGTCACAAATATTGAATAATAAGAATATAGATAAAAGTAGTGCCTTAGATTTATGGTATTATTTTATGTTGGATAAAGGATATCCTGATTGGTTTTGGTCTAAGAGTCCAAAATTTGAAAAATCCGATATATCAGATATCGATTTTAAATTACTTTTTCTTAAACTAGGACTTAATAAAGAACAAGATTTAATATATTTATTAGAGAAATATCCAGATATTATTCAAGAAGAATTGAAATTTTATAAAACAAAAAAATAAATTATGGCAGAATCAAAGCAATGGTACGCAATTAGAACACAAAATAATAGAGAAAAAAGTGTTTTAGAAAAACTTAATCTTGAATTATCAAGATCAGGATTGACAGATATAATGGGAAGACATATTATTCCAACCGAAAAAGTCTATAGTGTTAAAAATGGGAAAAGAATTGCTAAAGAAAAAATTCTTTATCCAGGATATATTTTTATTGAAATTTCACATATAGGTGAAATTAATAATTTTTTAAAAGGAATTAATGGATCAGCAGGGTTTGTAAGAACTAAAAGTGGTGATATAAATCCTCTTAAAGAATTTGAAGTAAAAAGAATGTTAAAGGATCAGGAAAGTAATGATAATATTATTACTTATGGTAATTTGTTTTCAGTTGGTGAAGAAATTAAAGTCATTGATGGAGCTTTTACCACATTCAAAGGTAGTGTAAAAAGTATTGACGAGGATAAGAAAAAAATTAAAGTTGAAGTCTTAATTTTTAGTAGACCAACAATGGTTGAATTAGATTTTCTTCAAGTAGAAAGGGTATAAATATGGGAAGTTTTGGAAATGTAATTCCAAAAGAAAGAAAAATATATGGAAACTGGCAAGTAAAATCACCAGAAGGAATTCTTATGTTTCGTTGTGGTGAAAAAAAAGCTATGTGGTATGTTAAGCGTGATTTAGGTGAGATAGTTCAAGATAATCCAAAAATTGTTCAACTAAAATTTCAACCTAATGGTCTCGGGAATCACCAAAAAAAGTATGGTTTAACAGAAATGTTAAACAAATGTGTTGTCTGTGGTACAGATGAATACTTAACCAGACATCACGTTGTTCCATATTGCTATCGAAAATTCTTTCCAGAATCAATAAAGTCTCATAATTTTCACGATGTTCTTTCACTTTGTATTGATTGTCATGAAAATTATGAAAAAAAAGCAACTGATTTTAAAATAAAATTATCTGAAATTTATAATGCACCAATTAATGGAGACTTATTTGATAATAAAGACTTAATAAAAGTTAGAAAGTTAGCTAGTTGCTTAGTTAATAATATACATCAAATGCCTAAGTATAGAATCACTGAAGTTAAAAATGAAATTAAAACATATTTTGGTTTAAAAAGACTTCATATAAAAAGACTTGAGAATTTAATGAACATAGAGTTTAAGATTATAAATAGAACACACGGTGAATTAGTTGTTAATAAAATTGATAATATCGATAGTTTTATGAAATCTTGGAGAAAACATTTCATAGAAAATAATGAATGTAAATATTTACCAAAAAACTGGTCAGTAGAATGAGAATGAGAGAAACGGATAAAAAAATTTTAGATAAAATAACTAAAGCATCTAATATAATTGCTTTAAAATCTAGAGGATCCGGTGCTAGTTGGATTATCGCTTCTGCAAAATTGACAGCAAAATTTGATGAAGTATTTAATAATAGTAAAATCAGAGAAGAACGAGATAAAAAAATAAACGACTTATTAAGTATGAGTGATAAACAATTAAGATATGATATTACATATTTAGAAATGGCTAAAACTTGGTCAAACTTATCACACTGTGATAGAAAAAAAGTAGGAGCTTTAATAGTTAAAAACGGGATGATTATTTCTGATGGGTATAATGGTACACCATCTGGATATGATAATTGTTGCGAAAATGACAATTGGGAAACACATTGGTATACTATACACGCCGAATCAAATGCGATTTTAAAATGTGCTAGATGGGGTCATTCTTGTGAAGGTGCTACTTTGTATTTAACTCACTCACCTTGTAAGGATTGTTCAAAATCCATATTGCAATCTGGAATAAAAAGGGTTGTATATGCTGAAAATTATAAAGACCTTGAGGGTGTAGAATTTTTAATAAATTCTGGAGTTCAAGTAGAAAAAATAACAATTTAAAATGAAATTTGATGTCAGTTTATTTTCACAATTAGAGAAAAAAGAATTTCAGGCACATTTTAATAGTGAACTTGATATTTCATCAATGAAGCTATTCTATGATAACTGCATCAGAATGGGTGGGGATAGTAATAGTAATATTCAGATAGCAACTATACATCCAGATATTTGGTTCGGAGATCATTTTGAGCTTTTAAATAGTAAAATAAAAATGGTTGTTGAATCACCAGTTTTTCAATTAGTTAGAATTGAGGGTGGTCAATTAGTTTGTCAAAACTATTCATCAGATCAAATTACTTTTTCAACAGATCAAGATTTAATTAATTTTTTTGAACATATGTCTGAATTTGGTTCTTTAGCAGTTTTTAGTCTTGTTAAATACTTAGATGTTAGAACTCTACAATCTTATTGGAACTTAAGATATAAAGATATATCTACAAAAGAAGAGATAAGAGATAAAAAGATTAGTTCTATTATTTAATATATAAATCAATTAAAATCTAATCAAGTGTTTTTGATTTGTGAGTGAGAGGTTAGGTTTCAAAACTTAAAAAAATTATGGACTCTGAGAGTTGTTATAAAAGCGAAAATGAAGGAGATAAACAGAAAGAAGCTGGCGACACTATTCCTACTTTTAGGAATGTTTTTTTCACCTCTAGGCTTCGACGCAGTTCAGTATATTCTAATAAAATTGACCGGTTCCTTATTTGGTGCGAATTTGGCGTTATATTGCCTTGCGGCATTTTGCTTTGGACTCTACTTTATATTTTCGGGATATAATCCCATTTCAGAAGTTCGAAATATAGTTTTGAGTATTTATAATGATAAAATAAAACATTATTTCAAGAGGTAGTTTCACATCTTAAATCTAAGATTTTAATATACAACTCATTATTTTCATCAATTTTATCAGATTTTATTATATTATCTTTTGACCACATAGGTCTTAGATTGGAATAGTGACTTAACATTATTATTTCTTTTTCATTTTTTGCAAAAGATATTGGGATTATATGATCAACATGCCACAATTCTCTTTTTTCCCAACTCATTCCGTCTAAAAATTGAGATTCTATATATGTTCTTAATTCAGAAGCGCTGCATCCAACTATTTCATACCATTGACTATTAGTGCTGAATTTTTTCATTATCCTTTTTGATTTAAGTATTCTTCTTATACCACCACTTATTCTATTTTTTATTAAATATAAAGGATCGTTTTTAAGAACATCCTTTTTATATCTTTTAGCTCTTTGATTTATTTTTTCTCTGTTATTTTTTGAGTATTCACTATTTCTCTTTTTAATTTCTTCTTTATTTAATTCATATCTGATTTTAGATTTTTGTGACTCAGATTCTTTTTTCTCTGAATATCTTTTTTTCAAATATTCTTTCTGACAAATAAAACATATTCTTTTACTTTTAACAAAGTCCTCGACTAACTTTTCGTTATTACAAACCCTACACACCTTAGTGGTTTTAGGTTCTAATTTATATGGATTATCTTTATTACCTTTCCTATATTCCCTCAAATATAAAATTCTACATCTTTTACAATCATTTCGATAATTTCCTTCTTTTCTAATTGAAAATTCAGACAATTTTTTTTCTATTTTACATATATTACAAGTTTTCATATTTTATATATTAAATCCATTTGGGTTCGTTATAAAAATGTTTTTCAATTAAGAATCTTAATATATAAGAAATGAAAGTAATTAAATTTATTGATTTTATAAACGAGAATTTACACGACACACCAGAGGAATATATTAAAATTGCTCTAAGTAAATTAAAAAAGAAAATTGAATCTTTTTTTGAGGTTGCTAAACCAGAAGGTGAAGAAGAGGAAAAGTTTATAACTATGAGTGATGCCTTGAAAAAAGGAAAAGAAGAAGAAAAGAAAAAATCTGAAATATCTTTTGCAGAGTTAGGTTTAAAGTTAGAAAGCTCAGAATTAAGTAAATATTCATCTTTAAATGATAGTATTAAATTTATAATGTCTGATGAAGATTTTAGATATGATTTAACAATTATAATTCCATTAGATGAGGCAAAAGTAACAGACACTGATAAAGATTTTACAGACACTGATATTAAAAAATGTTATATTAAATTTAAAAAATATGACATGAAAAATAATGTTGAATTAATTGGTCAAATTAATAAAAATGTGGAAATAAGTTCAATAGATGAAAATCTTTTAATTGATCTTAAAATTCAATTAGATGATGAATATGGTGATGGTGATGAAAAATTAGAAATAGAAACTGAATAGGAAACATATTCACTCTAATAAATAGAGTATGTATAATATTGTAACTAAACCATCAATAATCAACGAGATTAAAAAGTCAAAATATTATAGACAAAGTCTCGGACTAGTAACAACCATAGAACATAATGGTCAAAGACGATATAACGAGAAAGATAAATTCAGCTTTTTCTATAACACAACATATAAAACAAATATTCAAATGCAGGGTAATCTTGGAGACATTGTTGTCTATTTAGATTACTATATTCAGGAAGAAGTTTTGGCATTATATTATAATCAAGAAGAATTTGTATTTAATTTTGACCCTAATATGATCAAAGAAAAAGGTATAGAATTCTATCTAGGACACCTTTTAAAAACTGTCGAAACTCAATATGAGGAAAGAATTAAAGCAGCTGAAGAAAAGAAGATTGAAGTGAAAAAAGAAGGAAATGCTGATATTTTAAAAGAAAATCCAGGGATGGTATCTTATGAAGATCTTAAAGCGTATTTAGCTGAGAAAGCTAAAAATAGATATACTAGTTGAGAAAATTTCTCACAAGAAAATAATATATTTCTTTTTTAGTCTCATCATCAAAATCATCAAAATCAAATTGATAATCTAAATCATCAACAATTTTGTGAAGATAGATCTTATCTTTATCTTTTCTCCATTCAATTGTATTGAATAATAAACCATTAACCAGTTGAATATCTATAACAACTTCGAATAAATCTATCGCAAGCCACTTAACTATTGGTATAATACTGATTTTATAATTCATATATTATATATTAATGATAGGACTTAAATAAGATCACAATGCTTATTTATTTTAAAATTTATTTATAATATATAAAATAATGAAAAAGATAACAGAAGAATTATTAAAAGACGCATTTATTGATTTGATTGATAATGGATGGCTTTTAAGGCTTAATAAAACCATTTATGTTGTTCATAAAGATGGGAATGGTGAATCCGGAAATACAATCTCACAAGCTTTGAAAAGTTTTACAAATACTAATAAAGCGGAAGAAGCAAAATGTAATAAATTAATTACAATATCTATCAATAAACCTAATAATGATATTTTAAATTTTAGAGAATATAAAGAATTTCAACAAGATTTTTTAGGATCGTTATCTAGCTTCTGTGATGAAATTGAAGTTGATGAAGATAAAGTCACTGTCGAAAATGGATTTGGAAGCGAACAAACAATTACAATTATTCAAGATGAATTTAATATTAAAAATATTGTAAAATTTACTAATATTTGTAGAATATTTAATATTAAATTTAATGGTAAAATTTCTATCGGATTATATGATGATGGTATTAAATTAAATATGCCTAGTGATGTAAAAGGAATAGCAACAAACGGATGGTATCAGTTTAAAAGAGAAGCATTGGAAATGATTAGTAAAGATTTTGATATAATTGAAAAAGATTTTTCCTTATATTTGCATCCAAAATTTGAATTCATAGGAAATGAAAATATTTAACTACTTACAATTTATCACAGAATCTAACGATTTATCAACACATTATCTTCCATCTTATGAAGATTGTTTGGAAATGTGCACAAAAGAAGAATCTGCTTTCTATGAGTCAAAATTTACTATTGATGGTTATAACATCTCAGTATTTAACTATCGTCTCGCTCAATATAAAGACTTTGTAACACCTTTAGAAAATAGACCAGAAGTCAAAGCATACGAAATGAGAGGATTGACATTTGTATTTAATGAAGATGGTTCATTATTTAAGAGATTTTTATTGCTTGAAAAGTTTTTCAACATTAATCAAGTTCCAGAATCCATGTATTCTATTGTCAAGGATTACAAAATTAAATTTGTCAATAATAAAGAAGATGGCTCTATTGCTTCTTATATAAAATTACCCAATGGTAAAATATTAGGTAAATCCAAAATGGGATTTGATAACGAACAAGCCAATGGTATAAATAGAATTTATAGAACTAGAAAAGATATAAAAATATTTGTTGATTGGTGTTTGGATAATGATATTACATCTATTTTTGAGTATGTATCACCAGCAAATCGTATTGTTCTAAGATATTTAGAAGAAGATCTTATTCTTTTAAGAATGAGAGATAATAGAACTGGTAAACACCTAAACATCAAAGACTATTTAGATAAAATTGATACTATCAGAATCGCACCATTTGAAGATGATAACAAAGATTTAGACTCTTTGGTGGAAGTTATTGCTAAAGAAGTTGATAAAGAAGGCGTTATTGTTCAAACAGAAGATAAATATGGTAGAGACTTTTTCTTTAAAATTAAAACTCCTTGGTACTGTGAACGTCACGGTCTATTGACTAATGATATTTATAGAGAACATATCATAATTGGTTATATCTTAGATGATAAAATTGATGATATTCTTGGACAAATACCAGAAGATGAAAAAGAAGCACACTTGAGAATAAATAAAATTATTCAAATTGTTAAAAAAGTAATTGATGAAAAAGTTGCTGATATTAAAAAATCATATCAAGTTTATCTAGATATGGGTTCTAATAATAAAGAATATTCTTTGAAGTATTATAGAAAAGAGCCAAACTTTTCTTATGTAATGGGTGTTGCTAAAGGTATGGATATTTACGAATTGGCTAAAGATTGGCTAAGAGATAATACTAAAAGATTAATGTTAGCTAGAGATTTTTTAAAGAAAAAAGATCCAAGTCTTTTCTTCCAAGAACCAAATGAGGAAAATTTAGATTCATAAAAACTTTTTATTTTTTATTAATACAATACTAATAAACCACATAAATGACAACTTGTCATTTAATATGTCAAATAATATATAGAAAACTATTTTAATATTTTGGCATACAATTTGTAAATATAATTTTAAAAATAATATAATATATGAGCAAAAACGTAATAATTGGGATTGATCTAGGTACAACTAACTCAGCAGTTGCTGTTATAGAAAACGGAGAACCCATTGTAATCACAAATTCAGAAGGTAAAAGAACAACACCTTCAATCGTTGGATTCACAGAAAATGATAGAAAAGTAGGTGATCCTGCTAAAAGACAAGCAGTTATAAATCCAACAAAAACAATCTATTCTATCAAAAGATTTATCGGTAAAGACTTTAGTAAGTGCTCTGATGAAATTACAAGAGTTCCTTACAAAGTTGTGAATAATGGATCAAATGTTCCATCAGTTCAGATAGATGATAGAAAATATACACCACAAGAAATTTCAGCAATGATTCTTCAAAAAATGAAAAAAACGGCTGAAGATTATCTTGGATATGAAGTAAAACGAGCTGTTATTACAGTACCAGCTTATTTTGGAGATGCTGAGAGAACCGCAACAATAGAAGCCGGTAAAATTGCCGGACTTGAAGTTGAACGTATTATTAATGAACCAACAGCAGCAGCTTTGGCATATGGACTTGATAAAAAAAATAAAGATGCTAAAATTTTAGTATTTGACTGTGGTGGTGGTACACATGATGTATCAGTTCTTGAGATTGGAGATGGGGTTTTTGAAGTTAAATCTACTGATGGTGATGTTCATTTAGGTGGTGATGATTTTGATAATGCAATTATCACTTGGATGGTTAATGAGTTTAAATCAGAAAATTCTATGGATTTATCCAAAGATCCTATGGCTCTTCAAAGATTAAAAGAAGCTGCTGAAAAAGCTAAAATTGAATTGAGTTCAACAAGTGAGAGTGAGATTAATCTTCCTTATATAATTGCAAAAGATGGAATGCCATTACACTTTGTTAAAAAATTGACTCGTTCTAAATTTGATCAATTAACATCATCTCTTGTCGATAGAGCTATTGCCTGTGCTAAAACTGCATTAAAAAATGCTGGAATTAAAGCATCAGATATTGATGAAATCATTTTAGTAGGTGGATCTACAAGAATTCCATCAATTCAAGAAGCAATTGAAAAGAATTTTAATAAAAAACCAAATAAATCAGTAAATCCGGATGAAGTTGTAGCTATAGGTGCAGCTATTCAAGGAGCTGTTTTAAATGGTAGTATTACAGACGTTTTACTTCTTGATGTTACCCCACTTTCATTAGGTATTGAAACAATGGGTGGTGTATTCACAAAATTGATTGAAGCAAATACAACAATTCCAACAAGAAAATCAGAAACATTCTCAACTGCATCAGATAACCAACCATCGGTTGAAATTCACGTTCTTCAAGGTGAAAGACCAATGGCTCGTGATAACAGATCACTTGGTAGATTCCATTTAGATGGTATTATGTCAGCACCACGAGGAATTCCAAAAATTGAATGTACTATTGATATTGATGCTAATGGAATACTTTCAGTAACCGCTAAGGATCAAGCAACAGGGAAAGAAAATAAAATACGAATTGAAGGAGGATCACAACTTTCTAAAGAAGAAATTGAAAGAATGAAAGCTGAAGCTGAAGCAAATGCTGAGTCTGATAAACTTGAAAAAGAAAAAGTAGATAAATTGAATCAAGCAGATAATATGATTTTTCAAACAGAAAAACAAATTAAAGAGTTTGATGAGAAATTAACTGAGGCTGATAAAACAGACCTAAATAATATTCTTAATGAATTAAGAACCGCTCATAAAGATCAAGAAATTGATAAAATTGATTCTGAAATGAATAAATTAAATGAAACTTGGTCACGAATTAGTACAAATTTATATTCACAAACTAATTCAGAAGAAGCTGGTGATGGTGCCCCGGCTGAAGATATTAACTTTGAAGAGGTTAAGTAATAAAAAAACCCCACTCAAATTGAGTGGGGTTTTTTTATTTATTCATCGTAAGGATCAATCTCATCATACCCTCCACCAGTACTCTGAAGTTCATAATTGGCTTTAATTGCACTACCTTTATTGGATAATTCACCAGTTTCAGAATTTAAATACATTAATGAATCTAAATATGGAAATTCATCTTCCCATTTTTGTAAATCAACTATAATAGTTTGATTATTTTTTGTATCCGATCCGTTTTCAATTGTAAAATCTGATCCATAATTTTTAGATTTTCTATACCACCATCCATTTTTTTCTGCAAATTTTCGGAATAAATCAATATCATTATCTTTAGTTGTATAAATTCTATCCATAAAATAATAATCATCTCTTGTTTTCCAAAGTAATGCTCTTCCAACTATTTTATTTGATGTGTATTTACCGTTTAAAATCTCACCATTTTCATCATATAATATAACTAATTGACAAACATCTGGATTAGCAGAATATATGTATAAATAACTACCAGGAACTTCCGACATACAAGAATTTGCTAAAGTGCCATTGTCCTGATCATAATAATTATCTAAATTATACCAATAAGTTATATCATCACCTTTAACAATATTAAATCTATTAAAAGAATCATTTATAATATCAATTGTAGATTTATATTGATTTACAAATTTCTCAATATCAGAATCATTAGCATTAATTTTAGTTGCCCTAATAAGAGCTCTAATTATTCTTCCTATTTTTATTTTATTCCTATTAGTAGTCCAAACTTTTTGAAAAGAAGAATCATACTCTTCAAGAGCTTCCTTATTAATAATAGTTCTTTTTCCTTTATCTTCTTCTTCCCCATGGATCGATAGAGTACATTCGAATAAACAGTATATCTTACCACTTGAACCTACTGTTGTCCCAAGTATTTTACCAACTGTTCCAAATTCGGGTTGATAGACATCCTGAGTTCTTGTATGATTTAAATTATCATATATTCTTTGATTTCTTTCAGATCCTGTTAAATATCTTCCACTATCAATAACTTTATATAATTCTTCTTTGTCACCTATCAACTCTTTAGCTTTTCTATCAGGTATAAAACTAACAGTATCATTTTCATCAGTTGTATCAATATAATTATATTGAGTATCAATATCTACATCTTGTAAAGACATAATTTGGTTAGAAAGAGGGGATTTTATAGAACTCAATGCACTATAAAATCTTTTAGAAAATCCAATTTTAGATTCAAATAGTTTTTCTAATTTTTTTTCTAATAAAAAATCAAAATAATTAAACATATTGATAAATAATATTTATTCTTATATATAAAATATAAGAATTAACATTCAATCTTTATTTTTTTTTATCTTATAATCTCCCTTAGATTTTAAACCACTTCCATCAAGAAAATTATCTAATGATGTTATTTTTTTATTTATCCAGATTCCTTTAGATCTGTAATAAATTTTAACCATCACATGTCCTAATTCAGTTATATAAATTTTTTCAAGGACACCGACACCATTTGGTGTTTCAATTTCAGTTTGGATAAGATCTTTCAATTCATTTAAAATTTAGTTTTTCGTATTAAAAAATATGTTTATATATAACTTTCGATTTTCAACTTTTTCATATTTTTAAGTTATAACTAATAAATTATAATTTTTTAATGAGAATAACTGTAACACCAGAAGATTTAGTGCGTAGATGCCTTTGGGATCACTATGTATATTACATAGTCGGATCGGATAAAGAGGCTGAGAAGATTTTAAAAGAAAATAAAGAGTTTGAAGTAACCGAAAAAGAAGCTCTTGTAATTGGATTACTCAAAGTAATTGAGACAGATAATTTGATACACAAATATAATACCTATATAGTTGATTTCTTATCTAATAAATCAATAAATAATAATTCACAAGTTCTTATTAGAAAAAAGGCTTTGGAAATATGTGTTGATAAATTTCTGGATAAATTTCCAGACTATTGGATCCCCAATGCTGTTTATAAAAATTCTTTATCAGAACTTGTTGATTATATTGAAGAATTTAAAATAAAAATTGAAAAATTA
>Ga0116180_1002073_pt1 | contig 16181 bp, 12 predicted proteins | sample AD_UKC073_MetaG_FD_89804 | JGI IMG/M metagenome (GOLD analysis project Ga0116180, IMG submission 89804) | Active sludge microbial communities of municipal wastewater-treating anaerobic digesters from USA - AD_UKC073_MetaG | ecosystem: Engineered > Bioreactor > Anaerobic > Digestate | place: USA...
CCAAGAACGGGCAAATCATTGTGGCTCGTCTGGGCGACGAGGTCACGGTCAAACGGTTCAGCCGCAACAAGCATCTGATCGAATTGCACCCCGAAAACCCCGACTACCAGACCATCGTGGTGGAGCCCGGCGAGCCCTTTGAGATTGAAGGTCTCGCAGTCGGCCTGATTCGCAACACCATGCTCATGTAATCCCGCATTCGGAAGACCACCATGAATATTGCACTTCTCATCCCACAACGTGTACTGGCATTTCTGGGTACACAGTTTCAACACTGGGCCAGCTGGGTCCAGCCGGTTGGGCTGACGCCCGCACGCACTGGCCAGGAGAACAGAAACGCTCCTGAATTTATAGCTGATCGCGCTTTATCCACGGGGGCTAGAGGCCCAAAAGATGTAAATTCATCGACCAGACCCCTGCGCATCGTGCGGGTGCTCGAATCGGGTCAGGGCCATGGTAGCGGAGGCCGTATGGTGATCTCCGGACGCATGGCGGATGTGTGCGCGGAGTTGGACCGCCTGGCCGCACGCGAAGCCGCGCTGACCTGAAACCATTGCTCACCATTCGTTGATCCGCCATCGGGGTTGACGCTGTAGCGTCAAGGCACAATGTCGGTCATGAATATTGTGATTCTTGATGATTACCAGGACGCGGTCCGAAAACTGCAATGCGCCTCCAAGCTGGAAGCGTACCCGGCCAAGGTGTACACCAACACGGTCAAAGGCATAGGACAACTTTCGGTTCGACTCAAGGACGCCGACATCATTGTCCTCATTCGTGAACGTACGCCGATGAATCGCCAGCTCATCGACAAGCTCCCCAAGCTGAAAATGATTGCACAAACGGGGCGTGTCGGTAGCCACCTGGACGTACAGGCCTGCACCGAACGCGGCATCGCTGTCTCCGAAGGCGTTGGGTCACCGGTGGCACCCGCCGAATTGACGTGGGCCCTGATTCTTGCCGCCATGCGGCGCCTGCCCCAGTACATTGGCAACCTGAAGCACGGTGCCTGGCAGCAAGCGGGACTCAAAGCCGGATCCATGCCCCCCAACTTTGGACTCGGTAGTGTGTTGCAGGGCAAGACACTCGGCATCTGGGGTTATGGCCGCATCGGTCGCATTGTCGCGTCGTATGGCAAGGCGTTCGGCATGCAAGTCGTGGTCTGGGGCAGCGAAGACGCACGGGACAAGGCCGCAGCAGATGGCTACCTGCCAGCATCGAGTCGTGAGGCTTTTTTCAGCCAGAGCGATGTGCTGTCACTGCACCTGAGACTCAGTGAAACGACCCGGGAAATCGTCACTTCGGCCGATCTGGCCTTGATGAAACCCGCTTCGCTTTTTGTCAACACTTCGCGCGCCGAATTGCTGGAACCCGAGGCCCTGATCGGTGGCCTGAACCGTGGACGGCCCGGTATGGCAGCAGTCGATGTTTTCGAGACCGAACCCATCCTGCAAGGCCATGCATTGCTGCGGCTGGAGAATTGCATCTGCACTCCCCACATCGGGTATGTGGAGCAGGACAGCTATGAAACGTACTTCAGCGCCGCCTTTGACAATGTCATCAACTTCATCAAGGGCACGCCAACCAACATCGTGAACCCTGGCGCACTCCAGGTGCGACGCTAGGACAATCCGACTCTCAGGGTTTTCCGGAATCGCCGTTCTTGATGTAGTCCGAAATTTCGAAATCGATCAGGTTGCCTGCAGGCTCCTGATCCGACAGATCGAAATCCACTTGCATGGGCACATTCGCAGCACCGCCCTCTGGGATGGATGGCAAGGATGACGTTGTCACCGAATTGAAGTCCGTGGAGCCCAAGCTTTCATGCGCCGGTGCACTGTCGCCTGCACCATGCAACTTCTGGGCAACCGCATGCAGCATCAGCAGTTCGCGGAAGGCCTCCATATCGAGTCCCACATCCGGAGAACTCCCAGGCGCGCGCACCATGCAGTGCTCTATGAACTGCACCACCTCTTTCGTGGACCAGAAAGCCACCAGCTTGCTTCTCAGTTCCGGGTAGGCATCCAGTCCCCGCCCGCCCTCGTGAAAGCTTGCGTACGGAGGAACGATTCCGGTAAACACATGGTTGAACTCTGCGCGGTACCGCTCAAACTCCTGCTTGCGACTCAGGGTATGCAGAACCTTGAGCAAATCCAGGTACACCAATGGACTGGACTGCGTAGCCCCCCGGATACTGGCCTCCAGCAGGCCAATGGCATCTTCGTATTGGCCCAGTGTCATGAAGAACTCGGCTTGCTGCCGCACATCCAGCATTTCCTTGGAGTTGATCGCCCGCAACGCACCTGCGGCGCTCGGTAAAAAATCTCCCGGCTGCGACGGCTTGAACGCTGGAGATACCACTTGGGGGGGGGCGAATACGGATTCCCCCATTTCAAGATCGATGTCAACGGCAGTGGGGTCATGTGGCACCGAGGGACGGCTTTCAACGCTGGTGGATACGGATGTTCCGCTGCTCCGATCCGTCATCACTTCGGTCAACGGCCCCTGCTCGTCTTCCAGTTCTTCTTGCAGCCGGGACTGGGCGTCCACATCGTCCTGCGCTCCCCACCAGGGGCGATCGGTGGCCCCCGCTCTGCGCAAGCGCTGCCATAACAGCACCATGGCCGCCAGGCAGGCCATTAGCCCGACCACCAGCGCATACACCAGCGGATTGGCATAACGCTGCGCTTCAGACTGCTCCAGCCGGGATGTCACATCCTGCAACGACTGGCGATTTTTCGCAGTCATGTCGCCCAGACGCTTGAGATCGCCCTCCAGGGCCTGCATCCTGGCTTCTTCTTTCAGGATGTCCTGGGCGCTGGCGTTGAGCGCACGCCACATGGCCAAAGCCTCCACGCGTTTCTGCAGATCCTCAGCAGGTGCCGATGTCAATGCATCGCTGGAACGGAGAACAGGGTCTCGCTCCGGCCCCAATTCGAGTGGTGTGAGCTTCAGCCGGGCCTTGCTAACCGGTTGGGAACCCACCGGTTTCGGTGGTTTGGCTGACTGGGGTTTCGGGGCAGTCGCCGTAGCAACAGCTTTATTTGTTGACTTGGAAACAACCGGTCCTAGCGATGCGCTGGCACGCTCAGAGCCCGCAGTATTCTTCTCGACCGGCACGGACAAGACCACAGGCGCAGCGGGCACGACGGAGGCAACCGGTGGTGTGACCTCGCTGGCCAGGTCTGCCAACAGCACGTAGCGCTTGGAAGTCTTCTGCCCACATACCGATTTCAGGTAGACGGTCACCACCGGCTCATCCACCCGGGTCGACGTACGAATACGCACCTGGACCGTCTGCGAAGACGCACCCGATTGCACGCTGGTGGTTATCTGGCCGGATTCCCGATGGCCGTCGCCGTAGAAAACATCGGCTTCAAAACAGGTTTGTGCAGGATCTTCATCCCCACTGGTTTGCACTGGCACCGTCACATCCAGTGGCTGGCCCAACAGCGCAGAACCACGCAAGCGTCCGAGCGTCAATGCGGAAACGTCAGAGCCTCCAGCCACCAGGGCAACGCCCAACGCCAACGTTCCGATAGTGCAAATTTTTGTCATGAATAGGGGCAATTTTCGCACAGCCCGCGGCTGGCGATAATCAGCCACTATGAAACCCATTTACTCCACTGTCGGAATCATCGGAACAGGCGCCATGGGCCGTGGCATTGCGCAAATTGCAGCGCAGGCAGGCAGCACCGTGCACCTGTATGACACCAACACCCAAGCCGCCCAGGCGGCGCGGGACCACCTGCAATCCCAGTGGGCACGCATGGTGGAAAAACAGCGTATGTCTGCAGAGGACGCGGCGGCGTGCCTGGGCCGCATCGCACTGGCATCCACCCTGCAGCAACTGGCTGAATGCGACCTGATCGTGGAAGCCATCGTGGAACGACTGGACGTCAAGACGGGCCTGCTCAAGGAACTGGAAACCATTGCCCGCCCCGACGCGGTACTGGCCAGCAATACATCCTCCCTGTCGATCACCTCCATCGCCGCGGGTCTGAAACACCCTGAACGGGTTGTCGGCTTCCATTTCTTCAACCCCGTCCCGCTGATGAAGGTGGTGGAAGTGATCGCCGGACTGCGCACGCAAGCCACCGTAGTGCAGACCTTGAGCACCTACGCCCGGCAAATGGGACACACGCCCGTTGTTGCCCAGGACACGCCCGGATTCATCGTCAACCATGCAGGTCGCGGCTACGGTACCGAGGCGCTGCGCATCGCGTCCGAAGGAGTGGCTGATTTCGCCACCATCGACCGCATACTGCGTGACCAGGCCGGCTTCAAGCTCGGCCCCTTTGAACTGATGGACCTGACCGGTCTGGACGTATCTCACCCGGTGATGGAGTCCATCTACCACCAGTACTTTGAAGAGGCGCGCTACCGCCCCAGTGTCATCACCACGCAGCGCCTGGCTGGAGGATTGCTGGGCCGCAAGACTGGCGAGGGTTTCTACAAATACGCAGACGGCGGCGCGCAGGTACCCGCAGAACCAGCAGTCCCTGTCGTGGAGGAAATGCCTCCGGTCTGGCTGTCGCCACGGGCAGCACGGCGTGCCGAACTCCTGCTGCTGCTCAAGAACCTCGGGGCCAAGATCGAAACAGGTCAATCGCCCTCGCCCAACGCATTGACACTGGTCGCCCCGCTGGGATTTGACATCACCACCGTAGCTGTCGTGGAGCGGCTGGACCCCGCACGCACTGTAGGCATCGACATGCTGGTGGACGACGCCACCACGAAGCGCCGGGTACTGGCAACCAACCCGGCCACACGCACCGACATGCGCGACGCGGCCCACGCCCTTTTTGCCAGAGACGGCAAGGCCGTCAGCGTCATCCGGGACAGTGGTGGCTTTGTCACGCAGCGCGTGGTAGCCCATATCGTCAATATCGCCAGCGACATCTGCCAGCAAGGAGTCTGCTCACCGGCCGACCTGGAGATCGCGGTCACACTCGGTCTGGGCTACCCCCAGGGCCCCCTCGCCATGGGCAACCTCTACGGCCCCACCAACGTGCTGGAAGTGCTGTTCAACATGCAAACCGTCTACGGGGACCAGCGCTACCGTCCCAGTCCCTGGCTGCGCCGCCGGGGTGCCATTGGGCTGAGCCTGCTGCACGAAGAAGAATAGCGCGGCAAGACACGCAGGTGACAAACATCTGCGTGTGTCCAGGTCCCGGGGGTGACAATGCAGGGGTCACCTATGACACACACAGTCACGCAAAGGACAGGCTATGGACGAACCTATTCTTACCATTGAAGAACGTGCAGCAATCAATTCTGGTCGCTGGTTCTCTTCATTGTCTCCCTCCCTCAAACACGACATTCTTCGATGCGCCTACGTCAAACGTTACAAGGACGGGGACCTGATCACGGCCCGGGGCGAGCCGCCAGAGGAGTGGATTGCCTGCGCAAAGGGAGCCATTCGGGTGAGCTCCACCTCCATCTCGGGCAAGCAGATCACCCTGACCTATGTCGAGCCCGGCATCTGGTTTGGCGATGTGTCGATTTTCGACGGGGACCGGCGCACGCACGATGCCTACGCCCATGGCAACAGCACGATCCTGTGCGTGGCCAAGGCCGACTTCCGGAAGATTCTTGCCACCCATGCCGAGTTGTACGAAGCCATGCTTCGCCTGCATGCACGGCGCATTCGCCAGCTCTACGGATTGGTGGAAGACCTCAATACGCTGCCCCTTCGCGCACGCCTGGCCAAGCAGTTGACACACTTGGCCAGAAGCTACGGCGTACCCTGCCTGAACAACGGCAGCGAAGTGCGCATTGGTCTGCAACTCGCACAGGAAGAACTGGCGCAACTGCTGGGCGCTTCACGCCAGCGCGTGAACCAGGAACTCAAGACCATGGAGCGTGAGAACGTGATTCGTATCGAACCCGGTGGCCTGGTGATTTGCGACCGCCCCGCCCTCATGCGCATCATCGAATCCGACGATTAATCCTCAACTCCAGACACCGACCAATGAGCAACTTTGACCACTTTGTGGGTACCGGAGCGGTATCCGAAAAGCACGCCTTTGATATTGCAGCGCTCAGCGCCTGGCTGACCAAAAACCTCTCCGGTTTTGAAGGACCCCTGACAGTTGAAATGTTCAAGGGCGGCCAATCCAACCCGACCTACAAACTGGTCACGCCCGCAAAGAACTACGTCATGCGGGCCAAGCCCGGCCCCGTGGCCAAGCTCCTGCCTTCGGCCCACGCCGTCGAACGCGAGTTCGCCGTCATGCAAGGGCTGGCGGGTACCGATGTACCCGTGCCAACCATGTACTGTCTGTGTGAAGATGAATCCATCATTGGCCGCGCGTTCTATGTCATGGAATTCATGCAGGGCCGGGTCATTTGGGACCAGTCACTGCCAGGTATGGACCGCGCGCAACGCGGTGCGATTTATGACGAAATGAACCGCGTCATTTCTGCCCTGCATACCGTCAAATTCGCTGAGCGGGGACTCGCAGGCTATGGCAAGCCAGGCAATTATTTCGAGCGCCAGATTGGCCGCTGGAGCAAACAGTACACAGCGTCCATTACCCAGCCTATCCCGGAGATGGACCAGTTGATGGAGTGGTTGCCGAAAAACATTCCCTCCATGGCACGGGATGAAAGCATGGTGAGCATTGTTCATGGCGACTACCGCCTCGACAACCTCATGTTCGACCAGCAACAACCCAAGGTCATTGCGGTGCTCGACTGGGAGCTTTCCACACTGGGCCACCCATTGGCTGACTTCAGCTACCACTGCATGGCCTGGCACATTCCTCCAGGGGCTTTCCGCGGCATTGGCGGCCTGGATTTCGACGCCCTGGGCATTCCCCAGGAGGACGAATACATCCGCCGGTACTGCGACCGTACCGGTCTGGCCGACCCACAGCAGCTCAAAACCGACTGGAACTTCTATATGGCCTACAACATGTTCCGCATCGCAGCCATTCTGCAAGGCATCGCCAAACGCGTCGAAGCGGGAACCGCATCCAGTGCGCAGGCTGTGAGCTCGGCTGCTGGCGCACGCCCACTGGCGCAAATGGCCTGGGGTTTTGCCAAGAAGGCGTAATTTTTACTATTTTTTTGTACCGCAACATTCAACCGGAGAACTCATGGACTTTGACTACTCACCCAAGACCAAGGAACTGCAAGCACGTTTGCTCAAGTTCATGGAAGAACACATCTATCCGGCGGAAGGCGCATACCACGCAGAAATTGCAGCCAACACGGCAGCAGGCAAGCGCTGGACTCCCCTGCAAACCATTGAAAACCTCAAACCCAAGGCGCAGGCTGTGGGCTTATGGAACCTGTTCCTGCCGGTGGACAGTGCAGAAGCATCGGGTTACCACGGCGCCGGATTGACCAACCAGGAGTATGCCCCCCTCGCCGAAATCATGGGGCGCGTCATGTGGTCCAGCGAAGTGTTCAACTGCTCTGCGCCGGACACCGGCAATATGGAAACCATTGCCCGCTACGGCTCTGACGAAAACAAGGCTCGTTGGCTCAAGCCCTTGCTCGAAGGAAAAATCCGGTCCGCATTTGCCATGACAGAACCTGCGGTGGCTTCCAGCGACGCGACCAACATCGAGACCCGTATTGAGCGCCAGGGTGACGACTATGTCATCAATGGACGCAAATGGTGGACCTCCGGTGCAGGCGACCCGCGTTGCTCCATTTACATCACCATGGGCAAAACGGACCCTGAGGCCCCACGCCACTCGCAACAGAGCATGGTGCTGGTTCCGGCCAATACGCCTGGCCTTAAGGTGGTACGTCCCCTCAACGTATTCGGATATGACGACGCGCCGCATGGACACATGGAAGTGCTGTTCGAAAACGTCCGCGTGCCGGTCAACAACATTCTGCTCGGCGAAGGCCGTGGTTTTGAAATCGCCCAGGGTCGCCTTGGCCCTGGCCGCATCCACCACTGCATGCGCCTGATTGGTTTGGCCGAACGCGCCCTGGAGCTGATGTGCCGACGTGCCTCCAGCCGTGTTGCCTTTGGCAAGCCCATTGCAGCACAAACCGTGACGCAGGAACGCATTGCAGAAGCACGCTGCAAGATCGACATGGCCCGCTTGCTGACGCTGAAGGCGGCCTGGATGATGGACATTGCCGGCAACAAGTTTGCCAAGAACGAGATCGCCATGATCAAGGTAGTGGCGCCGTCGATGGCCTGTGAAGTGATCGACTGGGCGATGCAGGTGCACGGTGGTGCAGGTATGTGCGATGACTTCCCGCTCGCCTATGCTTACACCAATGCACGTACCCTGCGATTCGCAGACGGTCCTGATGAAGTGCACCGCAATGCCATTGCAAAACTGGAACTCGGCAAGTACAACCCGAAAGTCGCCCTGGTGGAGATGCCGGTTACACGCGGCTGCTAATCAAGCGACAACGGCCCTGAAAAGGGCCGTTGCGTTGGTTCGAGGTGGCGGCTGACTATCGTGCAGAAGGCAAACCCGACCACAACTGGTTGAGATCTGCAAACCGCCACTTGGCCGGGTCTTCCCGGCTGACAATTTTTTCCAGTGTCCCTGGGCGGGATAGATCAACAACTTCCGGCACGATCCGCATATTGGACTTGGTGGAAAAGAAGACTTTGACAGCCGGCGTGGTCAATGACTTGCCGGTCTGCTCCACCACCACACCAAGGCGCCCCGAGCTCAGCTGTACCAACGAGCCAATCGGGTAAATACCCAGACTCTTGACGAACCCCTGGAACACCTTGGGATCAAAGTGCCCGTTGGCCCACTCGGCCATCTTGCGCAACGACTCCGCAGGGTCCCAGCCAGCCTTGTAAGGCCTATTCGATGTGATCGCGTCATACACGTCGCAAACGGCGCCCATCTTGGCGAACAGACTGATCTCGTCGCCCTTCAATCCCTTGGGGTAACCCGAACCATCCGTTTTCTCGTGGTGGTGGAGACAGACATCCAGAACCATCGAGTCCACGTTGCTCACGCCCAGCAGCATGCGATGCCCTTCCTGGGGATGGGTCTTGATAATGGCAAACTCGGCGTCCGTTAACTTTCCCGGCTTGTTGAGCACATCCATCGGCATCGTCGCCTTGCCCAGGTCGTGCAGCAAACCGGAAAGTCCGGCTGCACGTGTTTCTTTCTCATCCAGTCCCAGCTGCTTTGCCAGCGCAACCATCATTGCGCAAACAGCCACGGAATGCATGTAAGTGTAGTCATCCACCGTCTTCAGACGCGCAAGACTGATCAGCGCTCCCGGATTGGCGCTGACAGAATCCGAGATTTCCTCCACCATCTGCTGCGCTCCACCGACATCGATGGCTTTGCCCATGCGGGCTTCCTGAAACATCGAAATGACCGCTTGCTTGGACTGCATACAGATGCTGGCCGCACGTTCCAGCTCTGCTGCCGTCGACACAGGCGCCACAGTGCGTCGGGACTGCGCAGCCTGCTGCATTTCAGCTTCTACCTGGGCCTCGGACTCAGCCTCCGATACTGCCGCCTCACCCTGCGCAACATCCAGACCCTTGTCACAATCGATCCACACTTCCTTGATGCTACTTGCAAGAATGCTGGCAATGTCCTTGGAGTCTGTAATCACAAACCCGGTGCGCCAGAATGGATGCTCCATCCAGGAGCCACAAAATTCCTTGAGGTGCATCCCCAAAGTCAGCTGCTGTACACCAATCTTCTTGAGCATAGGGCCGTTTTCAGTGCAGATGGCGGGGCTTGCGTCCCCCTCCGTGACCACCACCATGACCACCTCCGGGTCCGCGCGGTGGTTTGCCAATTTCAAGTGAGCTCACCAATTCGTCAAAACGGCTGGTGAATAGCTTGTCTATCTCGGCGACCACACCACCAAGTTCCGCGCCATCAAAATGACGCTCCATCATGTTGATAACGTCCTGCACCAGCAAGTCCCGTTGTACCTGCATGATGGCAGCGGGATTGGGGCCAACAAACAACATGACGAAGTCGTCGCGCGACTGGCCTCCCGCTGGACCGTCTTCCTCATCAAAATCCGCGTCATAGAACGTCACTTCAATCGCGGCACCCGCACTGGCGATCTCGTTAAGGTTCATGCAGACCTCATCAAGTGTCTGCCGGAAGTCTTCATCTCCGGGCACTGTCCAGCACATCTGCAAAAGATGGTCATCTGCATCGAACTTGATACCAGGCTCTTCCTCATAGGTACTGGCAGCACCATCCGACAGCGAACGCGCACCGGCATATTTCCACATGGGCTTCAGGGCATCCTGTAATTGCGCGAAGTCAACATCCGGGCGCAACGGCACCTGTCCATGAACATGAATTTCAAAGGGAGCGTTATAGCTGGTCATATTTGGTTCTGATGGTGCCCGAGACCGGGGTCGAACCGGTATGCCCGTTATTCACGAAGCGGCGGATTTTAAGTCCGATGTGTCTACCTATTTCACCACTCGGGCACTAACGCACTATTGTGGAACAAAAATGCCCCGCCAACTGTCGTCAACGGGGCATTGTGTTCCAGAAATACTGGAGGCGCGGTCCGGAGTCGAACCGGACTAACCGGATTTGCAATCCGGGGCATAACCGCTTTGCTACCGCGCCAGCGTTACTTGCAACTAATGAAAAAGGGAAGCATTTTGCTTCCCTTTTCCTAAAAACTGGAGCGGGAAAAGAGTCTCGAACTCTCGACCTCAACCTTGGCAAGGTTGCGCTCTACCAACTGAGCTATTCCCGCGTTTCAAGCCTCATATTATAGCGCAGTTTTTTCAACTTTGCAAAAGAGGCTCAATTTTTTTGCCTTGTTGGGCTTCAGTGCTTCACTGACCCCTGCAAGCCAGTTGCAGGCACTGCATCTGCTGCCACCGGAGTCGCCACGGCATCCTCTTCGGGCAATGGCACCGGCTGGCTTTCCAGGGCCAGCTCCAACACTTTGTCGATCCAGCGGACGGGGACAATCTCGAGGCCGTTTTTGACATTCTCCGGAATATCCTGCAAATCCTTTGCATTGGCCTCAGGAATGAGAACGGTCTTGATTCCACCGCGCAAGGCGGCCAGCAGCTTTTCTTTCAATCCACCGATCTCGGTGATTTCGCCACGCAGCGTAATTTCACCGGTCATAGCAACATCACCACGAACCGGAATACCCGTGAGGGCCGAAACAAAAGCGGTTGCCATGGCAGCACCTGCACTCGGGCCATCCTTGGGGGTAGCACCATCCGGCACGTGAATGTGAATGTCTTTCTTCTCGAACGTTTCGTCCTTGATACCCAGGCGGCGTGAGCGGCTACGCACCACGGTGCGGGCAGCCTCGACCGACTCCTTCATGACATCACCTAAGGACCCAGTACGGGTAATCACACCCTTTCCTGGGGTCAGCGCAGCTTCAATTGTCAGCAAGTCACCACCCACCTCGGTCCAGGCCAGTCCCACCACCTGCCCCACCTGGTTCTGTTGTTCGGCACGACCATAGGTGTACTTACGAACACCCAGGTAATCGTTGAGGTTGTCGGCAGTCACCTTGACCTGCGGCTCCATCTTTTTGAGCAGCAATCCCTTGACCACCTTGCGGCAGATCTTGGAAAGCTCCCGCTCAAGCGAACGCACACCCGCTTCACGTGTGTAGTAACGAACGATGTCGCGCACCGCATCTTCAGCGATGGAAAGCTCGGTATCCTTTACACCGTTGTTCTTCATCTGTTTGGGCAGCAGATAGGTGATGGCGATGTTGGTCTTCTCGTCTTCGGTGTAACCCGACAGCTGGATGACTTCCATGCGGTCCAGCAGGGCCGGAGGAATATTCATCGAATTGCTGGTGGCAACGAACATCACATCACTGAGGTCGTAATCCACCTCAACATAGTGGTCACCAAACTTGTGGTTTTGTTCCGGGTCGAGCACTTCCAGCAGGGCACTGCTGGGATCGCCCCGAAAATCGGTACCCAGCTTGTCAATCTCGTCCAGCAGGAACAGCGGATTGCGCGTCCCTACCTTGGACAGACTTTGCAGCACCTTGCCCGGCATCGCACCGATATAGGTACGGCGATGTCCGCGGATCTCGGCTTCATCGCGCATGCCACCCAGTGCCATACGCACGTATTTGCGACCCGTGGCCTTCGCAATACTCTGTCCCAGAGACGTCTTGCCAACGCCGGGAGGCCCAACCAGACACAGAATAGGTGCCTTCACTTTGTCCACGCGCTGCTGCACAGCGAGGTACTCCAGAATCCGGTCCTTCACCTTGTCGAGACCATAGTGGTCTTCATTGAGCACGTTCTCGGCGTTCGCCAGGTTGTGCTTGATCTTGGTTTTTGCGGTCCAGGGCAGCCCCGTCAACACATCAATGTAGTTGCGCACCACGGTCGCTTCCGCCGACATGGGCGACATCAGCTTGAGCTTCTTCAGTTCGGCCTCGGCCTTCTTCAATGCCTCTTTAGGCATCTTGGCGGCCTTGATCTTTTTCTCGATTTCCTCAATGTCCGCGCCGTCTTCGCCTTCGCCAAGCTCCTTCTGGATCGCTTTGACCTGTTCGTTGAGGTAGAAATCGCGTTGGTTTTTTTCCATCTGCCGCTTCACGCGACCACGGATCTTCTTGTCTACATTGAGAATGTCCACTTCGCGTTCGATCTGCTCGAACAGATTCTCCAGGCGATCCTTCACCTCGGACAAACTGAGGACGGCCTGCTTCGCATCGAGTTTCAACGGAAGGTGGGCCGCGATGGTGTCCGCCAGCCGCCCAGCATCGTCAATGCTGGAAATGGAAGTCAGAATCTCGGGCGGAATCTTCTTGTTCAGTTTGACGTACTGGTCAAACTGTTGCATGACAGCACGGCGCAGTGCTTCGACTTCACTGGCCTTGGTCTTGCCCTTGTCAGACTCGTCCGCCAGAACTTCGATGGGGGTCACGTTGGCCGTAAAGTGCGATTCGCCTTCGTCGATCTTGTTCACCGACGCGCGCTGATGGCCTTCCACCAGAACTTTCACGGTGCCATCGGGCAGCTTGAGCATTTGCAGGATGGTCGACACGCAACCGACATCGAACATGTCAGACACCTGAGGATCGTCCTTGGCCGCAGCTTTCTGAGCCACCAGCATGATGCGGCGCTCCGCTTCCATGGCGGCCTCAAGCGCCTTGATGCTTTTGGGTCGACCCACAAACAGTGGAATGACCATATGGGGAAACACCACCACATCACGCAAGGGCAACAGGGGCAATTCGATGGGGGTAGCAGGTAGGGGGGTGTGGCCAGACATGGGATACCTTTTTGTTACCTGTTGAATATGGTCCGTAGCGCCTGAAATTCAAGCTACCAGGAATTATCAAACGGGTCGTTCCAGGAAATATTCAGTTAAACCTACCCAAAACCATGCATATCCGGGATTTGGGTAGGCTTGGTTAGGCCTTTTTGGCCGCTTCGCGGTAAACCAGCAGAGGAGGCTTGTTTTCTTCAATCGTGGATTCGTCCACGACGACTTTCTCAACGTTGGCCACGTTCGGCAGTTCGTACATGGTATCGATCAGGGACTGCTCCAGAATCGAACGCAGTCCACGGGCGCCGGTTTTGCGCGCCAGCGCACGTTTGGCAATCGCCTTGAGTGCGGACGGACGAATTTCCAGTTCAGCGCCTTCCATGGCCAGCAGCTTGGCATACTGCTTGACCAAAGCGTTCTTGGGCTCAGTCAGAATCTGAATCAAGGCGTCTTCCGTCAGCTCGGCCAAGGTCGCCACGACGGGCATCCGGCCCACCAGCTCCGGGATCAGACCAAACTTAATCAGATCTTCCGGCTCAACGTCCTTGAACACTTCCGTGAGGCTGCGCTGCTGCTTGCTTTGTACCGTGGCACCAAAACCAATACCAGACGATTGCGTACGGTTTTCAATGACCTTTTCCAAGCCCGCAAATGCACCGCCACAAATAAACAGAATGTTGGTGGTGTCGATCTGGACGAAGTCCTGATTGGGGTGCTTGCGCCCGCCCTGGGGCGGCACGCTGGCCATGGTGCCTTCAATCAGCTTGAGCAAGGCTTGCTGAACGCCCTCGCCCGACACATCCCGCGTGATGGAAGGATTGTCGGATTTGCGCGAAATCTTGTCGATTTCGTCGATATACACAATACCGCGCTGGGCCCGCTCCACCTCGTAATTGCAGCTCTGCAACAACTTCAGAACGATGTTTTCCACATCTTCGCCCACATAACCGGCTTCGGTCAGGGTGGTGGCGTCGGCCATCACAAAAGGCACATCCAGCATGCGTGCCAGTGTTTGCGCCAGCAGGGTCTTGCCCGAGCCTGTGGGCCCGATCAGCAGGATGTTGCTCTTGGCAAGTTCCACATCGTCCTTCTTGGCCTTTTCCTTGTGCCGAAGACGTTTGTAGTGGTTGTATACCGCGACGGCCAACGTACGCTTGGCGGGCTCTTGCCCGATAACGTAATTGTCCAGATTCGCCTTGATTTCTGCAGGTGTCGGCAGGTCTCCCCGCGCATCCTTGCCTTCTGTTGTGGCTGGCAACTCGTCACGAATGATCTCGTTGCAGAGCTCAATACACTCATCACACACAAAAACCGATGGGCCAGCGATCAGCTTTTTGACTTCATGCTGGCTTTTGCCGCAAAAAGAGCAATACAAAGTTTTTTCGCTGGAAGAGCCTTTTTTCTCGGCCATGTAGAGAGTGCCTTTACGCTGATATAGCTTAATGATAACCAAATAAAAACGGTGCCCCTTTTTCTGGCGGCACCGTCATGGGTTGGGTTTTCCCGGACCCGGTACTTACGGACGCTTGGAGATCACCTGATCCACCAGGCCATATTCCTTGGCTTCGTCAGCGGTCATGTAGTAGTCGCGCTCGGTGTCCTTGGCAATGCGGTCCAGGGGCTGGCCAGTGCGGTCAGCCAGAATTTTGTTGAGCTGCTCGCGGGTCTTGAGGATCTCGCGGGCGGCAATTTCAATTTCGGTCGCCTGGCCTTGGCTACCGCCCGAAGGCTGGTGAATCATGACCTTGGAGTTGGGCAAAGAGAAACGCTTGCCCTTGGCACCCGCTGCCAGCAGGAAGGCCCCCATACTCGCGGCCATCCCGGTGCACAGCGTGGAAACGTCGGGCTTGATGAAATTCATGGTGTCAAAAATCGCCATGCCTGCGCTCACCGAGCCGCCGGGGCTGTTGATGTAGAAAGAAATGTCTTTGTCGGGATTTTCGCTTTCCAGGAACAGCAACTGGGCCACCACCAAGTTGGCCGTCTGGTCATTGACCGGGCCCACCAGGAAGATCACTCGCTCCTTGAGCAGACGGGAATAGATGTCATAGGAGCGCTCGCCCCGACCCGACTGCTCAATCACCATGGGAACCATGCCCAGGCCCTGGATATCCATTGCGCCTGGCGCACCGTATTTCACATTCATAGCGTCTCCATTAAACATAGTGGGAATGTACCCAAAAACCGTGCCAGAAATGCAAATGGGGCTTGAAGGCAAGACCACAAGCCCCGCCCAAGCCCCATTTATCGTTCAAGTCAGTGACCTGAAGCCGCCCAATCTCAGTTCTGACCCATCAGATCGTCAAAGGAAACCGATTTCTCGCTGACCTTGGCTTTGGACAGCACGAAGTCAGTGACATTGTTTTCAATCACGATAGCTTCCACTTCGGCCATGCGGCGGTTGTCGCCGTAATACCAGCGAACCACATCGGCGGGCTTCTCGTAGCTGGCAGCCAGCTCATCGATGTGGGCCTTGATCTGCTCGGGCGTCGCTTGCAGGTTGTTGGAACGCACCAACTCAGCGACTACCAAGCCCAGGCGCACGCGGCGCTCAGCCTGGGGGCGGAAGATATCGTCAGGAATCGGTGCCTTGTCAGCGTCCTTGATGCCACGCTGTTTGAGGTCGGCGCGCGCGCCTTCCACCATGCGGTCCAGTTCAGCCTGCACGCTGGACTTGGGCAGATCCAGTTCGGACTTGGCAATCAGCGCGTCCATCACGGCGTTCTTATTGCGGCCCAGCAGGCGGTACTTGACTTCGCGCTCGAGGTTCTTGCGGATGTCGGCACGCAGACCTTCGACTGTCGCTTCAGCAATGCCCAGGGACTTGGCCAATGTGCCATCCACTTCAGGCAGGTGCGCTGCTTCGATTTTCTTGACGGTCACCAGGAAGTCGGCAGTCTTGCCGGCTACGTCCTTGCCGTGGTAATCCGCGGGGAATGCCAGCTGGAAAGTTTTGCTTTCGCCAGACTTCATGCC
>Ga0116180_1002081_pt1 | contig 16130 bp, 15 predicted proteins | sample AD_UKC073_MetaG_FD_89804 | JGI IMG/M metagenome (GOLD analysis project Ga0116180, IMG submission 89804) | Active sludge microbial communities of municipal wastewater-treating anaerobic digesters from USA - AD_UKC073_MetaG | ecosystem: Engineered > Bioreactor > Anaerobic > Digestate | place: USA...
AAGCCGAAGCCGAAGCCGAAGCCCGCACCGACCCCGGCACCGGCCCCGGCCCCGGAGCCGGCCCCGGAGCCGAGCGCCTAAGCCCAGGCTCGTCGCATCGCACGGTAAGACCCCCGGCCCTCCACCCCTGCGACCCCGGGGGTCTTACCGTTGCGGTATGACCATCCCCGGCCGACGTCGATCCCGCTTCCTCGGCATTGCCGGAAAGCACCTGAGATGACCCTGCGTGGCCTGCTGGCCGATCCGGGGATCGTCGGGGCCTGGAGTCTGGTGCCCGAGCGGTCGTCGATCCGATTCGCCAACCGGACGCTGTGGGGCCTGATGAAGGTCAACGGCCGTTTCCGCACCCTTGAGGGCAGTGGACACGTCGACGCGGGCGGCTCGGTGTCGGGTCGGCTGGTGATCGGCGCCGCCTCGCTGCGCACCGGCATCGGGAGCCGCGACCGCCACCTGCGCTCACCGGACTTCTTCGACGTCAACCGATTTCCGCACATCGTCGTCGAGGTCGGTGCCGCGACGCCGAGCGGTGAGCACAGCGCGGCACTGATCTCCACCCTGGAGGTGCGGGGCGTCATCCGGCCGCTTACCCTGACGGCCACCATCACCCGACTCGGCATCGACACCATCCACATCGTCAGCCGCACCACCGTCGACCGCACCGGCTGGGGCGTCAGCGGCAATATGGCCGGGATGATGCCGACGGCCACCGCACTGGTCGCCGACACGATCTTCGTCAAGGTCTGAACCGTCCGGCGCACCACCGGCCCGGAAGGGTCTAGCATCGGTCAGCGTGGCTGACCCGCTGCGCATCCTGCTGTACAGCAGTAATGCCCGCGTCCGCGAGCAGGTGCGCATGGCACTGGGCGAACGTCTCCACCCCGAGCTGCCCGAGCTGACCTACACCGAGGTGGCCACCGGGCCGATGGTGATCCAGTTGATCGATGCCGGCGGGTTTGACCTGGTGATCCTCGACGGCGAGTCATCTCCGGTCGGCGGCCTGGGTATCGCCAAGCAACTCAAGGACGAGATCGCCGACTGTCCCCCGGTGCTGGTGCTCACCGGGCGCCCGGACGACGCCTGGCTGGCGTCCTGGTCGCGGGCCGAGGCCGCCGTCCCCCATCCGATCGACCCGATCCGGCTGGGAGGGGCCGTTCTGAAACTGCTGCTCGCCGGGCAGTAGCGCTGCGAAGTCCGTCCGGAACCACTCCTGACGTCCCCCGCACTCGCTAGGCTGTTGCCTGGATCACACACGACGCCGAGCGAGGGGTGGGATACCGGCATGAGCCTCTACACGCCGATCCTGGTGCTCGGCGCCATCGCCGCGGGCTTTGCCCTCATCTCGGTGGTGGTCGCCCTGGTGGTGGGGCCTCGCCGCTACAACCGCGCCAAACTCGCCGCCTACGAGTGCGGCATCGAACCGGTCGCCAATGAGACTGTCGGCCAGCGGTTTCCGATCAAGTACTACCTCACCGCCATGCTGTTCATCGTCTTCGACATCGAGATCGTCTTCCTCTACCCGTGGGCGGTCTCGTTCGACCAACTCGGGCTCTTCGCCCTGGTCGAGATGGCGATCTTCATGGCAACGGTGTTCGTCGCCTACACCTACGTCTGGCGTCGGGGAGGGCTGGAATGGGATTGACGGCGGGTGGTGACCGGTGGGACTAGAGGAGGCGCTACCCGGGGGAATCCTGCTGTCCACCGTCGAGAAGGTGGCCGGCTTCGTCCGCAAGGGTTCGCTGTGGCCGGCGACATTCGGACTGGCCTGCTGCGCCATCGAGATGATGTCGACGGCCTCACCCCGACACGACATCGCCCGATTCGGGATGGAGCGGTTCTCCGCCACCCCGCGTCAGGCCGACCTGATGATCGTCGCCGGCCGGGTCAGCCAGAAGATGGCCCCGGTACTTCGTCAGGTGTACGACCAGATGGCCGAGCCCAAGTGGGTGCTCGCGATGGGCGTGTGTGCCTCCAGCGGCGGGATGTTCAACAACTACGCCATCGTCCAGGGCGTGGATCACGTTGTGCCCGTGGACATCTACTTGCCCGGCTGCCCGCCCCGGCCGGAAATGCTGCTGCACGCCATCCTGACCCTGCACGCCAAGATCGCCGAGATGCCGCTCGGGGTGCACCGCGCCGAGGCCGTGGCCGCCGCCGAACAGGCCGCGCTCGCCGCGCGACCGACGATCGAACTCAAGGGGCTGCTGCGATGAGCGGACCGGGCGGCGGCACTCCCGAGAACCCCGAGGTGATCGGCGTTCGCCGGGGCATGTTCGGGGGCGACACCTCGGGCTACGGCCGGCTCGTCCGCACCGTGACTTTGCCGGGTGACAGCCAGCGACCCTTCGGCGGATACTTCGACGCGGTGGTGGACCGACTCGCCGAGGTGCTGGGCGCCGACGCGTTCGCCGCAGCCGTGCGGCGGGTGGTGGTACACCGCGACCAACTGGTGCTCGATGTGGTCCGCGAACATCTGCGCACCGTCGCCCGTGCGTTGCGCGACGACCCGGAACTGCGCTTCGAATTGTGTTGCGGCGTTTCGGGAGTGCACTATCCCGAGGACGCCGGGCGCGAACTGCACGCCTTCTACCCGCTGATGTCGATCACCTACAACCGGCGGATCGCACTGGAGGTCGCCTGCCCGGACACCGACCCGCACATCCCCTCGCTGTTCGGCGTCTACCCCACCTGCGATTGGCATGAGCGGGAGACCTATGACTTCTTCGGCATCATCTTCGACGGCCATCCGGGGCTGACGCGCATCGCGATGCCCGACGACTGGACCGGCCATCCGCAGCGCAAGGATTATCCACTCGGCGGGGTGCCGGTGGAGTTCAACGGTGCGCAGATACCACCCCCCGACACCCGGCGGTCGTACTCATGACCGAGACGGTGATCACCCTCGGCGGGCAGGACTGGGACGATATCGTCGCGGCCGCCCGCGACGGCGAGGCCGGCGAGCGGATCGTGGTCAACATGGGTCCCCAGCACCCGTCCACCCACGGTGTGCTGCGCCTGATCCTGGAGATCGAGGGCGAAACGGTGGTGGAGGCCCGCTGCGGGATCGGCTATCTGCACACCGGGATCGAGAAAAATCTCGAGTACCGCACCTGGACTCAGGGCGTGACCTTCGTGACCCGGATGGACTACCTCTCACCGTTCTTCAACGAGACCGCGTACTGCCTCGGCGTGGAAAGACTGTTGGGCGTCACCGACCAGATCCCGGAGCGCGCCGGCGTGATCCGGGTCCTGCTGATGGAACTCAACAGAATCTCCTCGCACCTGGTGGCGTTGGCCACCGGCGGGATGGAACTCGGTGCGATGTCGGTGATGTTCGTCGGCTTCCGCGCCCGGGAGATGATCCTCAGCGTGTTCGAGGCCATCACCGGCCTGCGGATGAACAACGCCTATATCCGGCCGGGCGGCCTGGCGACGGATCTGCCCGAGGACGGCGCGCAACGGATCGCCGACCTGCTCAGGGTGCTGCCCGGCGAGTTGCGCGAACTCGAAGACCTGATGAGCGACAGCCAGATCTTCAAGGCCCGGACCCAAGGCATCGGCTATCTGGACCTGACCGGCTGCATGGCCCTGGGAGTCACCGGACCGGTGCTGCGTTCGACCGGCCTGCCGCACGACCTGCGCACGGCGCAACCGTATTGCGGCTACGACACCTACGACTTCGAGGTGATCACCGACGACGCGGCGGACTGCTACGGGCGCTACCTGATCCGGCTCGGGGAGATGCGGGAATCGCTGAAGATCGTGGGCCAGTGCCTCGAACGCCTGGAGCCGGGTCCGGTGATGATCGCCGACCGCAAGCTGGCCTGGCCGGCGGACCTCGCGCTGGGACCCGACGGCCTGGGCAACTCCCCCGCCCACATCGGCCGCATCATGGGGACCTCCATGGAGGGTCTGATCCACCACTTCAAACTCGTCACCGAAGGTATCCGGGTGCCGGCGGGACAGGTCTACTCGGCGGTGGAGTCCCCGCGCGGGGAACTGGGAGTCCACATGGTCTCCGATGGCGGCACCCGGCCCTACCGGGTGCACTACCGAGACCCCAGCTTCACCAATCTGCAGGCGGTGGCGGCGATGTGCGAGGGGGGAATGGTGGCCGACGTGATCGCCGCTGTGGCGAGCATCGACCCCGTGATGGGCGGCGTCGACCGATGAGCGTCGACATCAGGTGGAGTGACCGATGAGCGTCGACATCAGGTGGAGTGACCGATGAGCGTCGACATCAGGTGGAGTGACCGATGAGCGTCGACATCACGCTGGGCCCGCGCCCGGATGAGCCCGGCCCCGCCTTCCTCGGGCCTGAGGCGTACCCCCCGGAGGTGACGGCGCGACTGGGCGCGGATGCGGCGGCGATCATCGGACGCTACCCGCATCCCCGGTCGGCGCTGCTGCCGCTGCTGCACCTGGTCCAGTCCCAGGACGGCTACCTCACCCGGGCCGGAATCCGCTTCTGCGCAGACCAACTCGGCCTGACCGATGCCGAAGTGGCCGCGGTGGCCACCTTCTACTCGATGTACCGGCACACCCCCACCGGGGAGTACCTGGTCGGGGTCTGCACCAACACCCTGTGCGCGGTACTGGGCGGCGACGCGATCCTGCAGACCCTGGAGTCCGAACTCGGCGTCCGCGCCGGTCAGACCACCCCCGACGGCCGCGTCACCCTGGAGCACCTCGAGTGCAATGCCGCCTGTGACTACGCCCCGGTGGTGATGGTGAACTGGGAGTTCTTCGACAACCAGACGCCCTCCAGCGCAGCCACTCTGGTGACGGCGCTGCGCGCGGGCGAGGCCGTCGCCCCCACCCGCGGCGCGGCCTTGTGCACCTTCCGGCAGACCGCGCGAATCCTCGCGGGCCTGCCCCCGACCTGCGAGGGGGAAACCCCGTGCTGACCCCGGTGCTGACCCGATTCTGGGACGTTCCCGAGTCGTGGACCCTGCGGACGTACCTCAGACACGACGGGTATCGGGGGCTGCGCCGCGCCCTGGCGATGAAACCAGCGCAGGTCGTCGACACGGTCAAGGATTCCGGACTGCGGGGCCGCGGTGGGGCGGGTTTCCCCACCGGAGCGAAATGGTCCTTCATCGACCAGAAGTCGGCCACGCCCCGCTACCTCGTCATCAACGCCGACGAGTCCGAGCCCGGCACCTGCAAGGACATGCCCCTGCTGCTGAACGCCCCGCACTTCCTGGTCGAAGGCGCCGTCATCGCCGCCTACGCGATCGGCGCCCGGCATGCCTTCGTCTACCTGCGTGGCGAGGTGGCCGGCGTGCTGCGCCGGTTGCAGGGCGCCGTCGCGGAGGCCTACGAAGCCGGCTACCTGGGCACGAACATCCTCGACAGCGGCTACGACCTGGATCTGATCGTGCACGCCGGTGCGGGTGCCTACATCTGCGGCGAGGAGACCGCACTGCTGGATTCCCTGGAGGGCCGCCGCGGTCAGCCCCGGTTACGCCCGCCCTTCCCCGCCGTCGCGGGCCTCTACGCCTGTCCGACCGTGGTCAACAACGTCGAGTCGATTGCCAGCGTGCCGCCGATTCTGGCCAACGGGGTCGAGTGGTTCCGGTCCATGGGCACCGAGAAGTCCCCCGGTTTCACGCTGTATTCGCTGTCCGGCCACGTCACCAGGCCCGGTCAGTACGAGGCGCCACTGGGGATCACGTTGCGCGAACTGCTCGAGTACGCGGGCGGGGTGCGGGCCGGGCACGAACTGAAGTTCTGGACACCCGGTGGCTCGTCGACGCCGTTGCTGACCGCCGAACACCTCGACATCCCCCTGGACTACGAGGGGATGGCCTCGGTCGGGTCGATGCTCGGCACCAAAGCGCTGCAGATCTTCGACGAGACCACCTGCGTGGTGCGGGCGGTGCGGCGCTGGACGCAGTTCTATGCCCACGAGTCGTGCGGCAAGTGCACCCCGTGCCGGGAGGGCACCTACTGGCTCGCCCAGATCTACGAGCGTCTGGAAACCGGCGCCGGCAGGTCGGATGATCTCGATACGCTCACCGATATCGCCGACGCCATCCTGGGCAAGTCGTTCTGCGCGCTCGGCGACGGGGCCGCGTCACCGATCCTGTCCTCGCTGAAGTACTTCCGCGCCGAGTACGAGGCCCACCTGTCCGGTGCTGGGTGCCCCTTCGACCCGTCGGCCTCCACCGTCTTCGCCGACGCGGGGGCAACGCTGTGACCTCAAACAACGTGAGCGCCCCCGACGACCTGGTCACCGTCACCATCGACGGCACCCCCGTGTCGGTTCCCCGGGGCACCCTGGTGATTCGCGCCGCCGAACTGATCGGCGTCCAGATACCCCGGTTCTGCGATCACCCGTTGCTGGATCCCGTCGGCGCCTGCCGGCAGTGCCTCGTCGAGGTCGAGGGACAGCGCAAGCCGATGGCCTCCTGCACCGTCGCGGTGACCGAGGGCATGGTGGTGCGGACCCAGGCGACCTCGGCGGCAGCCGACAAGGCCCAGCGCGGGGTGATGGAACTGCTCCTCATCAACCATCCGCTGGACTGCCCGGTCTGCGATAAGGGCGGCGAATGTCCGCTGCAGAACCAGGCCATGTCCAGCGGCCGGGCCGAAACCCGCTTCACCGATGTCAAGCGCACCTTCCCGAAGCCGATCAACCTCTCCACCCAGGTGCTGCTGGACCGCGAGCGGTGCGTGCTGTGCGCCCGGTGCACCCGGTTCGCCGGCCAGATCGCCGGTGATCCGTCCATCGAACTGCTCGAACGCGGTGCCAGCCAGCAGGTCGGCATCGCTCCCGGCGAACCCTTCGACTCCTATTTCAGCGGCAATACGGTCCAGATCTGCCCGGTGGGCGCGCTGACCGGCGCCGCCTACCGGTTCCGCGCCCGGCCGTTCGACCTCGTCTCCTCCCCCAGTGTGTGCGAGCACTGCGCCTCCGGGTGCGCCCAACGCACCGACCACCGCCGCGGGGTGGTGTTACGCCGGCTTGCCGGGGACGACCCCGAGGTCAACGAGGAGTGGAACTGCGACAAGGGACGGTGGGCCTTCACCTACACCCGGTCCGCCGACCGCATCACCTCGCCGATGGTCCGCGACGACGGCGGCAACCTGCGCCCCGCGTCCTGGCCGGAGGCGATCGGCCGGGCCGCCGCCGGACTGGGCGGCCCCACCGGTGTCCTCGTGGGCGGGCGGGTCACCGCCGAGGACGCCTACGCCTACGCCAAGTTCGCCCGAGTCGCGTTGGGCACCAACGACATCGACTTCCGGGCACGTCCGCACTCGGAGGAGGAGACGGCGTTTCTGTCGGCGCGGGTCGCGGGCCAGCGTGACCTCACCTACGCCGATCTGGACACCGCACCGGCCGTGCTGCTCGCCGGTTTCGAACCGGAGGACGAGTCACCCATCGTGTTCCTGCGGCTGCGCCGGGCGGTGCGCACCCGGGGCCTGCCGGTGGCCACCATCGCGCCGTTCACCTCACGCGGGTCGGCGAAACTGAACGCCCGGCTGATCGCCACCGCCCCCGGCGGCGAGGCGGCCGCACTGGACGCACTGTCGCGCGACCCGCAGCTCAGACGGCCCGGGACGGTGATCCTGGCCGGAGAGCGGCTGGCCACCTGTCCCGGGGCGTTGTCCGCGCTGGTCCGGCTGTCGACGCCGACGGGCGCCCGGGTGGCCTGGATCCCGCGTCGCGCCGGGGAGCGCGGGGCTCTGGACACCGGGTGCCTGCCGGGTCTGCTTCCCGGGGGCCGGCCGGTGTCCGACCCGGCCGCCCGGCACCAGATCGCGCAGATCTGGGGTCTGTCCGATCTGCCCGCCCAACCCGGGCGCGACACCACCGCCATCCTCGATGCCGCCGCCCAGGGCAACCTCGACGCACTGGTCATCGGTGCTGTCGAGCCCGGTGATCTGCCCGATCCGCACGCCGCGCTGGCCGCGATCGAGGCGGCCGGGTTCGTCGTGAGCCTCGAGGTGCGCGCCTCGGAGGTCACCGCGCTGGCCGATGTGGTGTTTCCGGTGGCCGCGGTAGCGGAGAAGGCCGGCACCTTCCTGAACTGGGAGGGCCGGGTTCGGTCCTTCGAGGCCGCGCTGTCCTCCGGTGCAGCGTCCGACGCCCGGGTGCTGCACGCACTGGCCGGCGCGCTCGGCGCCGAACTCGGCTTCAGCACCCCCGCCGGGGCCCGCGGGGAAATGGCACGGCTGGGACTGTGGGACGGCCCCCGACCGGAACCGCCGACGGTTCCCGCCGGCCGGGTACCGGCCCTGGAGCGCGGCGAGGCGACGCTGGCGGGATGGCGGATGCTGCTCGACGGGGGCCGCCTCCAGGACGGCGAGCCGCATCTGGCCGGCACGGCGCGGCCCGCGGTGGCGCGGCTGTCGGCGGCCACCGCCGCCGATGTCGGCTGCAAGGACGGCGATCCGGTGACGGTGTCCACCGGCCGGGGCTCGATCACCCTGCCCCTGGCCATCACCGAGATGGCCGATCAGGTGGTGTGGTTGCCGCTGAATTCGGCGGGCAGCGCGGTCCACCGCGCCCTCGGCGTCAGCACCGGCGCCGTCGTGCACGTCGACGCGGGAGGGCGGCCATGACGCCCGGCGCAACCTATCCGGACCCGGCGGTGTTCGGTCACGACCCGTGGTGGCTGATCCTGGCCAAGGCACTCGGGGTGTTCGTCTTCCTGATGCTGACGGTCCTGGTGGCCATCCTGGTGGAACGCAAACTCCTCGGCCGGATGCAGTTGCGGTACGGACCGAACCGGGTCGGGCCGTTCGGCCTGCTGCAGTCGCTGGTCGACGGGATCAAACTGGCCCTCAAGGAAGGCCTGGTGCCGGCCGGTGTGGACCGGCCGATCTACCTGATGGCCCCGGTCATCTCGGTGATCACCGCCATCATGGCCTTCGCGGTCATCCCGATGGGCCCCGTGGTGTCGGTGTTCGGGCACCCCACCCCGCTGCAACTGACCGACCTCCCGGTCGGCGTCCTCTACGTACTGGCGATCACCTCGATCGGTGTGTACGGGATCGTGCTGGCGGGCTGGGCATCCGGCTCCACCTACCCCCTCCTGGGTGGGCTGCGCTCCAGCGCCCAGGTGGTGTCCTACGAGATCGCGATGGCGCTGTGTTTCGCGGCGGTGTTCCTCTACTCGGGGACGATGTCCACCTCCGGGATCGTCGACGCCCAGACGCACACCTGGTACGTCCTGCTGCTGCTCCCGTCGTTCCTGGTGTACGTCACCGCCATGGTGGGCGAGACCAACCGCGCGCCGTTCGATCTGCCGGAGGCCGAGGGGGAACTCGTCGGCGGATTCCACACCGAGTACTCGTCGCTGAAGTTCGCGATGTTCTTCCTGGCCGAGTACGTGAACATGACGACGGTGTCGGCGCTGGCGACCACGCTGTTCCTCGGCGGCTGGCGGGCGCCGTGGCCGCTCAGCCTGTGGTCCGGGTTCAACGCCGGGTGGTGGCCGCTGGTGTGGTTCGTGGTGAAGGTGTGGCTGTTCCTGGTGCTGTTCATGTGGCTGCGCGCCACCCTGCCGCGGTTGCGCTACGACCAGTTCATGGCACTGGGCTGGAAGCTGCTGATCCCGGTGTCGCTGGTGTGGATTCTCATCGTCGCCTGCCTGCGCAGCGCCGGTCTGACCGGCGTACTGCCCAGCCTGGCCGCGGCCGGCGCCCTGCTGGCGGTGCTGGTCGCCGCGAATGCGGTGCGCCGCAGGATGCGCCGTCCCCTGCCACCGCCCCCGCCGCCGGACGGCACCGGGTTCCCGGTTCCGCCCCTGCCCACGGAAAAGCCTGCCAGGGAGTCCGCCCGTGCCTAAGCTGCCCAGATTCCTCAAGCCGGTCGCCGGGTTCGGGGTCACCTTGGGCTCGGTGTTCAAGAAGCCGATCACCGAGCAGTACCCCGAGCAGCCCAGCCCCACCGCCCCGCGCTATCACGGCCGTCACCAACTCAACCGGTATCCCGACGGTCTGGAGAAGTGCATCGGCTGCGAGTTGTGCGCGTGGGCGTGCCCGGCGGACGCCATCTACGTCGAGGGCGCGGACAACACCGACACCGAGCGCTACTCCCCCGGCGAACGCTACGGGCGGGTCTATCAGATCAACTACCTGCGCTGCATCGGCTGCGGACTGTGCATCGAGGCCTGCCCCACCCGGGCGCTGACGATGACCGGCGAGTACGAGATGGCCGACGACAACCGGGCCGGCCTGATCTACGGCAAGGACCAACTGCTCGCCCCACTGGAGCCGGGAATGGCCGCCCCGCCGCACCCGATGGCGCCGGGCACGACCGATGACGACTACTACCTCGGCCGGGTCGGTCCCGCCCGCACCGACACCGAGGCAGCGTCCACCGAGGCGCCCTCGTGAACCCCGAGGCGATCGCGTTCTGGGTTCTCGGCGCCGTCGCACTGGCCGGCGCCATCGGAGTCGTCGCCGCCCCGAAAGCGGTGTACTCCGCACTGTGCCTGGCCTCCACGATGATCGCGCTGGCCATCATCTACGTCGCCCAGGACGCCGTGTTCCTCGGCGTGGTGCAGATCGTCGTCTACACCGGCGCGGTGATGATGCTGTTCCTGTTCGTCCTGATGATGATCGGCGTGGACTCCGCGCAGTCGCTGGCCGAGACGCTGCGCGGCCAGCGCGTCGCGGCGATCCTCGCCGGACTCGGTTTCGGCGTCCTTCTCATCGCCGGAATCGGCGCGGCGGCGGTCACCGATTTCGCCCGCCCGTTGGAGGCGGACAACGTTCGGGGCCTCGCCCAGTTGATCTTCACCCGAAACCTGTGGGCCTTCGAGGTGACCAGCGCGCTGCTGATCACCGCAGCGCTGGGCGCCATGGTGCTGGCCCACCGGGAACGCTTCGAACGCCGAAAGACCCAGCGCGAACTGGCCATTGAGCGCTTCCGCGGCGGCGGCCGCCCCACGCCGCTGCCCAACCCGGGGGTCTACGCCCGCCGCAACGCGGTCGACACTCCGGCCCGACTGCCGGACGGTTCCGACGACCCGTCCTCGGTCAGCGCGATCCTGCGTGGACGGGACGGGCGGCCGTGAACCCGTCGTACTACCTGTACCTGTCGGCGCTGTTGTTCACCATCGGCGCGGCCGGGGTGCTGCTGCGGCGCAACGCCATCGTCATGTTCATGTGCGTCGAGTTGATGCTCAACGCCGGAAACCTCGCGTTCGTGACCTTCGCCCGGGTGCATGGTCACCTCGACGGCCAGGTGGTGGCCTTCTTCACCATGGTGGTGGCCGCCTGCGAGGTGGTCGTCGGGCTGGCCATCATCGTCGCCATCTTCCGGACCCGGCGCAGCGCCGACGTCGACGAATCCCACCTGCTCCGGAATTGAAGGGGCGCCGATGACGACACTGCTCTGGCTCACCATCGCCCTGCCACTGGCCGGGGCGGCGGTTCTGCTGCTCGGTGGCCGAGCCACCGATGCCTGGGGGCATCTGCTCGGCTGCGCCTCGGTGATCGCCTCATTCGCCTGCAGCGCGGTACTTTTCGGCCACCTGCTGGGTCAGCCCGCGCAGGACCGGACCGTGCGCGAGACGCTGTTCAGTTGGGTTCCGGTCGGGGCACTGCGGGTGGATTTCGGCCTGCAACTCGACGCGCTGTCGGTGTGTTTCGCGTTGCTGATCACCGGGGTGGGCGCGCTGATCCACCTCTACTCGGTCGGCTACATGGCCGCCGATCCCGACCGCCGAAGGTTTTTCGCGTATCTGAACCTGTTCGTCGCCGCCATGCTGGTACTGGTGCTCGCGGACAACTACCTCGGCCTCTACCTGGGCTGGGAGGGTGTCGGTCTGGCGTCCTACCTGCTGATCGGATTCTGGTCGGCCAAGCCGAGCGCCGCCGCGGCCGCCAAGAAGGCCTTCATCGTCAACCGGGTCGGCGATATGGGCCTGGCCATCGCGCTGATGGTCCTCTTCGCGGGCGTCGGCTCGGTCGACTACGGCGTCGTGTTCGCGGCCGCCCCGCAGCTGAGCGAGGGCACCCTCAACGCCGTCGGCCTGCTGCTGCTGCTCGGCGCGTGCGGCAAGAGCGCCCAGGTTCCCCTGCAGGCCTGGCTCGGCGACGCGATGGAGGGCCCCACCCCGGTCTCCGCGCTGATCCACGCCGCCACCATGGTCACCGCCGGGGTGTACCTGATCGTCCGCTCCGGCCCGGTCTTCAATCTGGCTCCCGCCGCGCAGACCGCCGTCGTCACCGTCGGCGCGGTCACCCTGCTCTTCGGGGCGGTGATCGGCTGCGCCAAGGACGACATCAAGAAGGCACTGGCCGCCTCGACGATGAGCCAGATCGGGTACATGGTGCTGGCCGCCGGCCTCGGCCCGGCCGGCTATGCGGTGGCGATCCTGCACCTGATCACCCACGGCTTCTTCAAGGCCGGGCTGTTCCTCGGGGCCGGTTCGGTGATGCATGCCATGGACGACGAGACCGATATGCGCCGCTACGGCGGCCTGCGCACGCTGCTCCCGGTCACCTATGTCACCTTCGGCCTGGGCTATCTGGCGATCATCGGGGTACCGCCGTTCGCGGGCTTCTTCTCCAAGGACGCCATCATCGAGACCGCGCTGAACGCCGGCGGCCTGAAGGGGGTGCTGCTCGGCGGGGCGACCCTGGTCGGCGCCGGCATCACCGCCTTCTACATGACCCGGGTGATGCTGCTGACGTTCTTCGGCGAGCGGCGCTGGAGCCGTCGCGACACAGGCGCGCACCCGCACGAGTCCCCGGCGGTGATGACCGCGCCGATGGTGGTGCTGGCCGTCGGCTCGGTCGGCGCGGGCGCGGTTCTGGCCGTCGGGCACACCCTGGCCGACTGGCTGGAACCCGTCGTCGGCACGGCCGAGGCCCACCATGTCGTCCCGGTCTGGGTCACCACGGCGCTGGCTCTGGCGGTGGTGGCGGCCGGTGTTGCCGTCGCCTACCGGCAGTACGCCGACCGGCCGGTGCCGCTGACGGCCCCGGCGGACGTTTCCCTGCTCACCGTCGCCGCCCGCCGGGATCTCTACGGGGACGCGGTGAACGAGGCGGTGTTCATGCGTGGCGGCCAGGTAGTGACCCGGGCGTTGGTGGTCGCCGACGACACCGCGATCGAAGGCGCCGTCGGCGGGCCCGCGGCCGCGCTGCGCCGGGTCTCCGATGCGCTGCGCGGGCTGCAGACCGGGTTCGCCCGCAACTACGCGCTGTCGATGCTGGCCGGGGCCGCCCTGGTGGTGGGCGCGGTGCTGGCGATGACGGTGGGGCGGTGAGCGCGTGACGAATGCCCCGTTGCTGACGGTGCTTTGGGTGCTGCCGGTCCTCGCCGCCGTGATCGTGGCGACACTGCCCGCCACCGCGCGGACCGCCGCGAAATACCTGGGGGTGGCCGCGGCCACGGCCACACTCGCGGTGGCGATCCTCCTCGCTGCCCGCTTCGACCCGGCCGGCGAGCGGTTCCAGTTCGTCGAAAGCCATCCCTGGATAAGGAGTTTCGGGGTCGGCTACACCCTCGGCGTCGACGGAATCGCGCTGGCTCTGGTGGTGCTGACCGCCGGTCTGGTGCCGCTGCTGATGGTGGCCGGTTGGCCCGATGCCGACCCCGATTCCGAGACCGCCGGGCCGCACCGCAAGGGTCCGCACCTCTACGTCGCGCTCACCCTGGCGGTCGAGGGCATGGTGCTGCTGTCGCTCACGGCGCTGGATATCTTCCTGTTCTACGTCCTCTTCGAGGCGATGCTCATCCCGATGTACTTCCTGATCGGGATGTTCGGCGGACCCGCCCGCGGCCGGGCGGCGCTGAAGTTCCTGCTGTACAACCTGGTCGGCGGTCTGGTCATGCTGGCCGCGGTGGTCGGGCTGTACGTGGTCACCGCGCGGTCCGGGGCCTTCTCCGAGAGCTCCGCGGCCGGCACCTTCGACTTCCGGGCCATCAGTGCCGCGATCGCCGACGGAAGCTTCGTCATCCAGCCCGCAGTCGCCAACGCCCTGTTCCTGGGCTTCCTGTTCGCCTTCGCGGTCAAGGCCCCGCTCTGGCCGCTGCACCGCTGGCTTCCCGACGCGGCCGTGCAGGCCACCCCGGCGACCGCGGTGCTGATGATGGCGGTGGTGGACAAGGTCGGCACCTTCGGCATGGTGCGGTACTGCCTGCCGCTGTTCGGCGACGCCGCAACGTATTTCCGGCCGCTGGTCATCACCCTCGCCGTCGTGGGCATCATCTACGGAGCGGTCCTGGCCATCGGCCAGACCGACGTGATGCGGCTGATCGCCTACACCTCGATCAGCCACTTCGGCTTCATCATCCTGGGCATCTTCGCGATGACCACCCAGGGCCAGTCCGGATCCACCCTGTACATGGTCAATCACGGCGTCTCCACCGCCGCCCTGTTCCTGATCGCCGGATTCCTGGTGAGTCGGCGCGGCACCCGGGCCATCGCCGCCTACGGCGGGGTGCAGAAGGTTGCGCCGGTGCTGGCCGGAACCTTCCTCGTCGCCGGACTGGCGACGTTGTCCCTACCCGGACTCGCCCCGTTCATCAGCGAATTCCTGGTTCTGGTGGGCACTTTCACCCGCTACCCGGTGTTCGCCGTGCTGGCGACGCTGGCTCTGGTGCTCTCCGCGGTGTATGTCCTGTGGACCTACCAGCGGATGATGACCGGGCCGGTGACCCGCGGGAACGAGAGCCTCCCCGATCTGCGGCCCCGGGAACTGCTCGTCATCGCACCGCTCCTCGGCGTGCTGGTGGTGCTGGGTGTCTACCCGAAGCCGGCACTGGACGTCATCAACCCGGCGGTTGAGCACACCATGACCGCGATCAACCAGACCGACCCCGCCCCCATCGTGACGACCGGAGCGACCCGATGACCGCGCCCAGTATCGAGTACAGCCTGCTGGCGCCGATGATGCTGGTGTTCGGTGTCGCCGTCGCCGGGGTGGTGGTGGAGGCCTTCGCGCCCCGGGGTGCGCGGTACCGGATTCAGTTCGCTCTGGCCCTGACGGGTGTGCTCGCCGCGTTCATCGCCCTGGTCGGCGCCTACCGCCGGACCGGCCCCACCGGAACGGTCGCGGCGGTCGGGGCCGTCGCCGTGGACCGTCCCGCGCTGTTCCTGCAGGGTGTCATCCTGCTGGTGGCGGCGTTGGGACTGCTGTTGATCGCCGAACGCGGAACCGGCCGCCGGTCCGGGACGTCCGGTTCGGGACTGAACGCCTTCACCGCTCAGGCCTCCGCGGTTCCGGGCAGCGTCGCCGAACTCGTGGCCACCCGGGCCGGTGCGGCGCAGACCGAAGTGTTCCCGCTGACCATGTTCGCCGTCGGCGGGATGATGCTGTTCCCCGCGTCCGCGGACCTGCTCACCGCGTTCATCGCCCTGGAGGTTTTCTCACTGCCGTTGTACCTGCTGTGCGGCCTGGCTCGGCACCGGCGACTGCTCTCCCAGGAAGCGGCGCTGAAGTACTTCCTGCTCGGGGCGTTCTCCTCGGCGTTCTTCCTCTACGGCATGGCGCTGATCTACGGCTACGCGGGCACGCTGAGCCTGAGCGGGATCGCCGCGGCCGTGCGGACCGGTTCGGGCCCGACCACCCTCGTGGTCATCGGCACCGCACTGGTGGCGGTTGCCCTGCTGTTCAAGGTCAGCGCGGTGCCGTTCCACGCCTGGGTGCCCGACGTTTACCAGGGTGCCCCGACCGCAGTCACGGCGTTCATGGCAGCCGGCACCAAGATCGCCGCGTTCGGGGCGCTGCTGCGGTTGTGCGACGTCGCCGTACCCGGTCTGAAGGACCAGTGGCGTCCGGTGCTGTGGGCGGTGGCGATCCTGACGATGGCGGTGGGCACCGTCACCGCGATCAGCCAGCGCGATGTCAAACGGCTGCTGGGGTATTCGGCGATCGCGCACACCGGCTTCCTCCTGACCGGCGTGATCGCCGCCAACCCGGCCGGGGTGTCGGGCACGCTGTTCTATCTGGCGGCCTACGGGTTCACCACGATCGGGATGTTCGCCTTCATCAGCGCGATCCGCGGCTCCGACGGGGCCGAACAGACCGATCTAGCGGCATGGGCGGGGCTGGGCCGTCGGTACCCGTTGGCCGGGGCGGTGTTCGCGCTGTATCTACTGTCGCTCGCCGGGATCCCCCTGACCAGTGGCTTCGTCAGCAAATTCGGCGTCTTCACCGCC
>Ga0116180_1002085_pt1 | contig 16109 bp, 15 predicted proteins | sample AD_UKC073_MetaG_FD_89804 | JGI IMG/M metagenome (GOLD analysis project Ga0116180, IMG submission 89804) | Active sludge microbial communities of municipal wastewater-treating anaerobic digesters from USA - AD_UKC073_MetaG | ecosystem: Engineered > Bioreactor > Anaerobic > Digestate | place: USA...
ATGACGCTGCTGCTTCAGCGCCAGGACGAAGGTGCCACGCTGACCGCCACCCAGCGCGAGCTCGCCATCGAGATGATCACCGAGAGCGACAACGACGCAGCAACCGCGTTGTGGAACGAGATCGGCCAAGGCGACGGGCTGGCCGAGGCCAACGCGCGCTTCGGCTTGACCAGCACCGTGCCCGGCGACGGTGGCTACTGGGGTCTGACCGAGACCACACCGACCGACCAGGTACGGCTGCTGGCCGGCCTTGCCAGCAGCAACGAGGTGCTCTCCGATACCAACCGCGCTTACGTGCTGAGTCTCATGTCGAGCGTCGACCCTGATCAGGCGTGGGGCGTGAGCGCAGCGGGCACGGCCGCCCTCAAGAACGGGTGGCTCGACCGACCCGACGGCACGTGGGCCATCAACTCGATCGGCATCGTCACCACGACGGCTGGCAACGAACTCCTCGTGGCCGTCCAGAGCCACGGCTGGTCCACGATGGAGGCCGGGGTCGCGGCCGTGCAGGAACTCGCCGCTGCCGCCGTGGCCAGCGTGTCCACCGGCTCGCTCTGAGCCAGAACGGCTGTGCCGCCAGCCCTAGTGGGCCAGCCGCTGCAGCAGCAGTGCCTCGGCCAGCGCCGCCTTGCTGAAGTCGCCGAGGTGCAGCGACTCGTTCGGGCCATGCATCCGCGAGTCGGGGTCACACACGGCGGTCAACAGCACCGTCGCGTTGGGGTACACCGTCTGGAACTCAGCTGCCATCGGGATCGACCCGCCCTGCCCGATCGCGACGGGCTGGACCCCGTACGCCTCCGCGAATGCCGTACGGGCAGCGTCGGCGACCGGCCCCTCCAGCGACAGCGAACTCGGGTCGCCCGCACTCCCCCGCGTCACCGTCACCCGGGCTCCCCAGGGGGCATGCGACTCGAGATGCTCCACCAGCCGATCCAGAGCCTCCTCGGCGCGCTGACCAGGGGCGACGCGGAGCGACACCTTGGCGCGAGCCGACGGGAACAGCGTGTTCGAGGCCACGGCGACGCTTGGCGCATCAATCCCGATCACCGTGATCGCCGGCTTCGACCAGACCCGCTCGACCACACTGCCCGTTCCGAGGTAGGACACGCCGTCGAGCACGCCTGACTCCGCCTTCAAACGACCTTCGGGATACTCCAGGTCTGGCGCCTCGGCATGATGAAGACCCGCCACCGCGACGGAGCCGTCTTCGTCATGCAGCGTCGCCAGCAGCCGGCACAGCGCGGTCAGCGCGTCGGGCACGATCCCGCCGAACTGGCCGGAGTGCACCGCGTGGTCGAGCGTGGCGACCTCGACGACACAGTCGCAGACCCCGCGCAGCGTGGTCGTGAACGACGGCTGGCCAACATCCCAGTTGCCGGAGTCGCAGATCACGTACGCGTCGGCGCGGAGCAGGTCGGTGTAGCTGGCGATGAACTGCTTCAGCGACGGCGACCCAATCTCCTCCTCGCCCTCGACGAAGACGGTCACACCGACCGGAGGCGTGCCGTCGAAGGCGCGCAGAGCGGCCAGGTGGACGCCGATCCCGCCCTTGTCGTCCGCGGCACCCCGTCCGTACATCCGATCGCCTCGTACGGTCGCCTCGAAGCCTGGCGTCTGCCACACCGACGCGTCGCCCACGGGCTGCACGTCATGGTGGGCATACAGGCAGACCGTGGGAGCACCCGCTGGCGCGGGCCAGCGACCGACCACAGCGGGCTGGCCGCCAGCACGAAGGATCTGCACCTCAGGGCAGCCAGCGTCGCGCAGCAGATCGGCGACCGCGTCAGCGGTGCGCTGCACGTCGCCCTGGTGCTCAGCCATCGATGACACCGAAGGGATCGAGACCAGCTGCACGATGTCGTCGAGCGCGCGCGGCACCTCGGCCGCGACCCGGGTGGAGAGATCAGTCATGCATCGACCCTAGTCCCCACGTCGATCCCCCGTACGGCGCCCTCGGGCAGGGCCCCACGAACGCGACCGCCCAGGAAACCTCCTTGCTGAACAGTTGTCACGGGTCGCCGCGTCACCCTTTCTGGTGACCCAACGCGTGCTTAGAGTGAGCGCAAAGTGGCATCGAGGAGGACGGCATGACCGCCGAGTTCAACGATCTGTTCGGGCGCCTGAGCGCCCAGACCCAGCGCATCGCCGACGGGGACATCCCCGTACCCGACCTCGAGACCACGCCGGTCGAGGTCGAGGGGTACGACGAGGACCAGCTGATCGGCGTACGGATGACGAACGGCAAGGTGACCAGCGTCGACGTGCAGCCCCAGGCGCTGCGCGGCAACCACGTGCTGGGCGACCTGATCAAGGACGCCGTGAACGCCGCCATCGACGCCCACATGGCGACGGTGATGGCTCAGCTCACCGAGGAGCAGGCCGACTTCGCGAAACTCACCAAGGAACTGCAGTCGATCCAGACCGACTCGCTGAAGGCCATGGACAACTTCACTGACGGCATGATGCAGTCGCTGCAGCAGGCCGTGAGGTTGTCGCAGTGAGCTCGTACGGGGAGCTGAAGTTCTCCCCTGAATCCTTGAGGCAGGGCTCCAACGCTCTGGAGGAGCTCGTCGACTGGCTGCTGGCCAAGACCGAAGAGCTGCTCGACCAGGTGGCCGAGTCCGACTTCCTCGGCAAGCGCGACCAGCTCGGTGAGATCGCATCGATGCTGTACGAGGCGGCCATCGAGCTCGCCAAGCAGTGCATCCTCAACCTCCTCGAACGGTTCCTGGACCACGTCCTGAAGCTCGGCGACGCGGCTGAGATCTACGAACAGGCCGAGTCCGACAACGCCTACGCCGGCGACAACATGGTCGACGAGGGCCCAGCGGGCTACGTGTCCGCTGGCGCCTACTGACCCCCTCCGTACCCCCCAACCAGCAAGGGAAGCTCATGGCGATCCAGATCCCAGGCATTCTCGCCTCGCTGCTGAGTGCGATCAGCGGCATGAAGTGGCCCGAAGGCAACGAGACGAAGACCTTCGACAACGGCAAGAAGTGGATGGAGTACTGCCAGCAGGTCGAGCAGTGCGTCGGCAAGATCGAACAGGTGGTCGGGACGGTCCTGAACAACAACCAGGGCCCGGCGATGGAGGCCTTCTCGAAGGACTTCCGTGCGGCATCCGGCGTCCTCGATGTGGTCAAGAAGCTGGCCAAGGCCGGGAACGTGCTGGGGGCGATCCTCATGGTCGTCGGGGCTGTGATCATCTGCCTCAAGGGAGTCTTCATCGCCAACCTGATCTCCTGCCTCGCCCAGATCCAGGCCGCCATCGCCGCAGCCGCAGCTACCTTCGGCGCCTCGCTGGCGTGGATCCCGATCGCGAAGCAGATCTGCTCGATGCTGCTGGAGCAGGCAGTCGGCATGGCGATCCAGAAGGTGATGGCCTGACATGGCGAAGCGATCGGGGACCGTCTCGTCCCGCAACCTGAACGCCGGTACGGGTGGGGGCGGCAGCAAGCTCTCTGGCATCATGAAGCCGCTGGCCAACCTGCTCATCCCCACCAAGGGCTCCCGGCGGCGAGCCTCGGTCGGCGGATCAACCCGCGGGCCGGCGAAACGGCGCGCGTCCGGCTCGACGTCACGGAAGCCGAAGCAGCCGCCTCGCTGGCAGAAGGCGGCCGGCAACAGCGACCCGAGCTACCTGAACAAGCCGGGCAAGTACGCGGGCGAGTCGATCCCCGCACGCAGCTCCTCGCAGTCGTTCAACAAGAGCGAGCGCGCTGACATGAACCGCATCGGGTCGTCGACCGGCTGCCACAGCTGCGGGACGACGAGCAGTGGCCGGCCTTCCGGCAACTTCACTCCTGACCATCAGCCGCCCTCTGCCCTGAACGTCGGGCGGAAGCCGCAGCGTCTGTATCCTCACTGCCAGCAGTGCTCTTCCTCACAAGGAGCGCACGTGCGCAACCAGCTGTCCAAGCTCACGAGGAAGCGTGCGAAGTGAAGACCTGGGATGACCTGAAGCCCGGCTACGGGCTGCTGTTCGTGCTCGATGCGGAAGAGGGCGAAGCGCCCACCGACGGCGTCGAGGACGGCGAATGCGTACTGGCCGGCGACACTGGCCTGCTGGTCCAGACGATCTCCGAGATCGAAGGGCCTCGGACAGTGTCCTGGTACCCGAACGAGGAGCCGCCTGCCAGCGTCGTCGACGACCTCGAGCTGCAGTTCGACGACAGCATCGACTCGCCCAGCGGGTCGGTGGTGCTGCAGATCGTGAACGAGACGGCCACCGAACTGATCGACCTCGTCGAGACGCCCACCGCTGAGACCACCAGGGTCCGCATTTGGACGAACGCCGCGTCCGAGCCCGACAAGGTCGTCATCGCGGTCTCTGTATAGAACTGGGGGGCTGCGCCCCCCAGACCCCCAGGCGCTCTGACTTGGCTCACTCCGCCGACAGCCACGCTGTTCGGTGCACAAGGTACGCGATCTCCAGAAGGCTCCCCGGTTGAAGGCAGCGTGGCCGTCGGCTCCGATCCCCAAGTCAGCCCGGCGGGACGCGCCTGCGATGCAGCGGATGCCAGACGTGGCCGCGAATGGCTGCGCCCCCCAGACCCCCAGGCGCTCTGACTTGGCTCACTCCGCCGACAGCCACGCCCCTGGCGCCCTTTTGCCGCTCAGGCCACGTGCAGCGCCTCTGGGATTGGCGCTTCCCAGGCAGCCCGGATCTCATCCAGCGGCAGCGTGAACTGCTGCTGGATTTCGATCTCAGGAGCGGCCGTCACCTCACCGAGGCGGGTCAGGGCGATGCCGTGCTCCGTACACAGATCGCGGAAGCGGCCGAGTTTGCTGCCGGGCAGCGACACCAGCACCCGACCTGCGGTCTCCGAGAACAGATGAGTGGTCGGGTCGCCCTCGGGCAGGGTCAACGCCACGCCCAGGTCACGACGCAGGCAACTCTCCACCAGGGCCATGGCGAGGCCGCCGTCGGAGAGGTCGTGGGCGCTCGACAGTAGCTCTTCGGCCGTCGCGGCTTGGAAAACCTTGTTCAGCCTCACGTGGTGGTCGAAGTCGACCTTCGGCGGCAGTCCGCCGAGGTGGTGGTCATGGATGACGTCAGCCCAGGCAGAGCCCGACAGGTCGTCCTCGGTCGTCCCGAGCAGCACGACCGCGTCGCCCTCGTACGCGAACGCCGACCGGACGCGCTTGGTCACGTCGTCGACCACACCCATCACGCCGATGGTGGGCGTGGGCAGGATCGCGACGTCGCCGGTCTGGTTGTAGAACGACACGTTGCCGCCGGTGACTGGGATGCCGAGCGCCTCGCAGCCGTCGACCAGGCCGAGCACCGCCTCGCGGAACTGCCACATCACGGTGGGATCCTCCGGCGAGCCGAAGTTCAGGCAGTCGGTCACGGCAACCGGGTCGGCTCCGGTGACGAGCACATTGCGGTACGCCTCGAGGAGCGACAGCTGAGCACCCCAGTAGGGGTTGAGGAACGCGAACCGGGCGTTGCAGTCAGTCGACAGGGCGACACCAAGGTTGGTCTCCTCGTCGATCCGGATCATTCCGGAGTCCTCGGGCTGGGCGAGCACGCTGTTGCCGCGGACGAACCGGTCGTACTGGTCGGTCACCCACGAGGTGTCGCACAGGTTCGGCGACCCGACCAGGGTCAGCACCTGCTGGGCTAGTTCGTCGGAGGTGGTCGCGCGGGGCAGGTCGCTGGCCGACCAGCCGTTGACCCGGTCGAGCCAGTCGGGCCGGGCGTACGGGCGCTCGTACACCGGGCCCTCGTGCGCCACCGTACGGGGATCGACGTCGACGACCCGCTCCCCGTGCCAGTCGATGTAGAGCCGGTCGCCCTCGATCACCTCGCCGACAACGGTGGCGAGCACGTCCCACTTGCGGCAGATCTCCATGAACTGCGCGACGTTGCCGGGCTCGACGACGGCCATCATCCGCTCCTGGGACTCGCTCATGAGGATCTCCTCAGGGGCGAGCGTCGGATCGCGCAGCACGACCTTGTCGAGGTCGACGTGCATACCGCCGGAGCCAGCGCTGGCGAGCTCGGAGGTGGCGCAGGAGATGCCGGCAGCGCCGAAGTCCTGGATGCCGTTGACGATGCCCGCGGCGAACAGCTCGAGGGTGCACTCGATCAGCAGCTTCTCCATGAACGGATCGCCGACCTGGACCGCCGGACGCTTGGCGGCACCTTCGGTCTCGAAGGTCTCCGACGCCAGGATCGACGCGCCGCCGATGCCGTCGCCGCCGGTGGCAGCGCCGTACATGATCACCTGGTTGCCCACGCCCGTGGCATGCGCCAGGTGCAGGTCGTCATGCCGAAGCACGCCCACGCACAGCGCATTGACGAGGGGGTTGCCGGCGTACGAGCGGTCAAACACCACCTCGCCGCCGATGTTCGGCAGGCCGAGGCAGTTGCCGTACCCACCCACGCCAGCGACGACACCGGGCAGCACGCGGGCGGTGTCGGGGGCATCGAGCGGCCCGAACCGGAGCGCGTCCATCACTGCGATCGGGCGCGCACCCATAGCGAGGATGTCGCGCACGATGCCACCCACGCCGGTCGCCGCGCCCTGGTACGGCTCGACGTAGGACGGGTGGTTGTGGGACTCGATCTTGAAGGTGACGGCCCAGTCCTGACCAATGTCGACAACGCCAGCATTCTCACCAATGCCAGCCAACAGCGGCCCCCGCGGAGTGGTCTGGGGCAGCCGCGAGAAGTGCTTGAGGTGCACCTTCGACGACTTGTACGAGCAGTGTTCGGACCACATGACCGAGTACATCGCGAGCTCGCAGCCGGTCGGGCGCCGACCGAGGATCGCTCGGATCCGGTCGTACTCGTCGGACTTCAGGCCGAGCGCCGCCCACGGCTGGGCGTGATCGGGAGTCTCCTGTGCGTTCGCTACGGTGTCCACCACGGGTCATAACCTACCGTCGTCGGTCGGTCTCGGGGACCCCAGTCCCCTCCCATGGGCGAGGGAACGGGCCCGGATCCGTAGACTCCCCCCGTGACTCTGCTTGCACTCGACGGTGGCCAGTCCGGCTGCCGCGCCCGGATCGACGACGGCCCCGCGATCGACCTGCCTGGAATCCAGACGCATCGGTCGGTGGTGGCCCAGCTCAGCGCGCTCGTTCGGGAGGCGGCCCCCGGTGGCGTCGATGTGGTGTGCATCGGCACGACCGGGCTCGGGTCGGGCGACACGGCTGCGGCGCTGCTCGCCCACCTGTCGGGTGTACGGGAGGTGCGCCTGGCCCATGACTCGGTGACCAGCTACCTGGGTGGCCTCGGCGATCGGCCAGGCTGCGTGGTCGCCGCAGGCACCGGGTCGATCATCTTCGCAGTCGGCGAGACAGCGGTGGCCAGGGTCGACGGATGGGGACACATCGTCGGCGACGCCGGCAGCGGCTTCTGGATCGGCCGTGCAGCCCTCGACGCCGTGCTCCGGGAATACGACGGCCGCGGCCCCTCGACCGCGCTCACCCCCATCGTGACCGCAGACTTCCCCGATCTGGCCCAGATGTACCTCGACCTCCAGGCCGACCCTGACCGGGTGCGCCGCGTCGCGTCGTACGCGAAGAAGGTCGACGAACTGTCCCGGACAGACGTGATCGCGGGCAGCATCCTGCTGGCGGCCGCCGAGGAACTGGCCCAGTCTGTCGCAGCGGCGCTGCATCGGGTCGGGGCGGCTGCTGATGCGCCGGTGTGCCGGCTGGGCAACGTCTTCAACGGCGCCCTGCTCGCGAAGCACTTCGTCGAGACGCTGCACACCTTCCGACCTGACGCCGAGGTGGTGGCTCCGAGCGGCAACGGTCTGGACGGAGCCGCACGCATGGCCACCGCCACCGGAAGCCTGCTCGGGAAGATCGACATCGCCACCGCCTGATGCGTTGAACAGTGCCCGGACAAGGGAACATGTGCTGTCGTCGACGGCCATCAGCCAGGCGCTACACCCCTGCTGCCCCCCCTGGGGCCCTGACGTGGTGGCCGAGTACCGCGACGCCGCCGGGGCCGGGGCGTCTACTCAGCACAACACAGGGACCGAAGAAGTCTCAGCGATGAGGGCCGGGCGCCGCAGCGCAGTTCAGGGGCCGACTGATATCTCAGCGCTGCGCTGCGATCACGGCCGGGGCGTCGTCGGCGGTGAGGGCGGCCATCATCGGGTCGAACGGCTCCAGGCGAGGGTAGCTGCCCACCGACTCGGGAGTCGGCACGTCGGGCGCTGCCGGTACAGGAGCCGGGGCTGCCAGCGGCGCGGGGGGAGCGGGCGGTGGAGCCGGGAAGACCTGCTGGGAGCAGTCCATCGGCTGGCCCAGTGGCGGTCCGAACTCCTTGCCCCCGAACAGTCCCTTGGCGTAGTCGTAGTAGGCCTGGTAGCGGGACGTGTACGGGTTGTTCTGGGCGCAGCGAGCCACGTACCAGCCGACCACTTCAGCCATCACCTCGGTGGAGTCCCACCCGTACCCTCCTAGCCGCCCCAGCTTGGAGTGCAGCGGCACGAACGCCGACCAGTAGGCCGGGCTGTCGCCACGGTCGCGCTGGTAGGCATGGGTGATCTCGTGCACGAACAGGCGCGCAACGTGGCCGTGGTCGCCCTTGTCGTAGTAGGACTTCAGCTGAGGGAAGTCGAGGCTGACGGTCAGAGCCCGGGTGAGGCCGTAGTCGCCTGACTTCCAGCCGCTCAGCGCCGAGGCGTTCAACGTCAGCTGGCTGCCGTGGTGGGCGCGCAGATCCTCGAGGAACGGGGTGCAGGCGATCGCGTCAGTGGTCTCCCAGATCACCCGGACGATGCCCTGGTAAGCCGGATCGTCCCAGTAGCGGCCAACCATCGTGAAGCCGTAGTGGGTGCCGTACAGCTCCCTGATCTTGGCTGGCGACTGACCCTCGGGATAAGCGAGCGAGATCGCACAGGGCTGGGGCACCACGACGGCCGCGGGAGCGGTGGGGGCCGCATCAGCGCTAGGGCTCAGCGTGACGACGCCAACGACGGCCACGAGCACGGCAAGCACGAGGCTGGCCAGCTGACGGGCACGTAGGGACGCAGACGACTGCACAAGCATCTTTCCTGAACGTTGGCTGAGAGGAACGAGAGTGATCCTCTCAGGAAAGCGCCACCCTTGGCAACCCTCGACTGCGGTCAGGATCGCGCGAGGGTGGCGCTGAGGAAGCTCTGCAGGCTCTCGAAGAACCGCCGCCCGTCCGTGGTCGAGGCGGTCAGCTCCTCGACGCTGTGCTCGGGGTGCGGCATCAGGCCGACGACGTTGCCACGCTCGTTGGTGACACCCGCGATGTCGTTCATCGATCCGTTCGGGTTGCCCACGTAGCGGAAGACCACCTGGTCGGCGTCCTCGAGGCGACGCAGGGTGTCGTCGTCAGCGACGTAGGCACCTTCGCCGTTCTTGAGGATGATGGTGATCTCTTCGCCCACCTTGAACTGATTGGTCCAGACGGTGTCGCGGGTCTCCACGCGCAGTTTCTGCTCCTTGCAGATGAAGGTCTGCTTGGCGTTGCGGGTCAGGGCACCGGGCAGCAGGTGCGCCTCGCAGAGCACCTGGAAGCCGTTGCAGATGCCCAAGACGGGCAGGCCCTGCTTCGCGAGCTTGACCACCTCGGTCATCACCGGCGCGAAGCTGGCGATGGCTCCACAACGGAGGTAGTCGCCGTACGAGAAGCCGCCCGGCAGCACCACCGCGTCGACGCCGTCGAGTGAGTCGGAGCCGTGCCACAGGCGTACGGGCTCCGCCCCGCACAGGGCGACCGCGCGACGGGCATCGTCGTCGTCGAGGGAGCCGGGGAAGGTCACCACCCCCACGCGTACGGTCACTGATGGTCCTCGGGGCGGTCGTCGATCTGGACGTCCTGCGACCCGGGCTCGTGGCCCTCGTCGGCGCCGCAGTCGCAGGCACCACCGCAGCAGCCGCCCGCCTCAGCACCGCCGGTCTGGCACTCCTGGCAGCCGCACTCGTCGGTCTCGGTGTAGACGGAGACCTCGTACTCCTCGATGACGGTGTTCGCGAGCAGGGTCTCGGCGGCCTTCACGATCTGGTCGAGCCGCTCGTCGGTGAGCTCGCCAAAGACCTCGATCTCGAAGCGCTTGCCCTGCCGTACGGACAGCCCCTCGTAGCCGAGCCGCTTCAGGGCGCCGGTGACGGCCTTGCCCTGAGGGTCGAGGATCTCGGGCTTCGGCATGACGTCGACAACGACCATCGCGGTGGGCTGCTCGACGGCCTGCTCCTCGGCGGCGTCAGTGTCGGCAGCCTGGGCGACCTCAGGGGCGTCGGTGGCCTCAGCATCGGCCAGGTCGTGGGCGACCTCGGCAGCCTCGGGCTCGACGTCCTGCGGGCGGGACGCGGGCACGAACTCCTCGCCGGTGAGGCGACGGTAGGTCTCGACGTAGCGCTCCCGCGTGCCGGCCACGACGTCGTCCGGCAGCTCAGGAGCCGGGGCGCCGGAGTCGACGTCCCAGCCGGAGTCGCGGGTGACCCAGTCACGGAGGTACTGCTTGTCGAAGCTGTCCATAGGGGTACCGGGCTCGTACGCCTCGACATCCCAGTAGCGCGACGAGTCAGGGGTGAGCACCTCGTCACCCAGCACGATGGTGCCGTCGGCTCGGCGACCGAACTCGAACTTGGTGTCGACCAGCAGGAGGCCGCGCTCGCGAGCGATCCGCTCGGCGCGAATGTAGAGCCGCAGCGTCAACGAGCGCAGCCGTGCAGCGGTCTCGTCGCCGACCATGTCGACCAGCTGCTCGTACGTGATGTTCTCGTCGTGCTCGCCCTTCGGCGCCTTGGTGGCCGGAGTGAAGATCGGGCGCTCCAGCCGAGCGCCGAAAGCGAGGCCCTCGGGCAGCTCGACGCCGGCCACACGACCAGTCTCGCTGTACTCCCGCCAGGCTGACCCGGCGAGGTAGCCGCGAGCCACGCACTCGACCGGGATCATCTCCAGCCGCTCCACCACCAGCGCGCGGCCAGCCACCTGAGCGGGCACCTCGTCGGTGACCGCGTGATGGGGCGCCAGCTCTGCGAGCTGCTCGAGCCACCAGACGCTCAGCCGGTTCAGCACCTCACCCTTGTCAGGGATCGGCGTCGGCAGCACCCGGTCGTACGCCGACACGTTGTCGGTCGCGACGAGCAGCATCTGGCCATCGGGCAGCTCATACAGCTCGCGCACCTTGCCGGAGTAGAGGAGCGGGAGCGACAAGTCGGTGTGGGACACGCCGTCAGCATAGTGCCGGGGGTCTGCGGTGTCGTGGGTGACCATCCCCGGCGTGGGGCCGCGACCCTGACCAGAAGGTCACCTCTACGACCCCAACCCACCCGCCATGGTGGCTGAACCCCGCCCGTGCCTACCGACAGCTGGCGTCGGTAGGCTGGCGGCGTGCCCATGTCCCGTGCCACTGAGGAGGAGATCCCCCTCCGTACCTCGCTGGTGTCTGTGGACGTGCTGGCGGTCCGGCTGGCCGACGGTCAGGTGCAGTTCGCGACGATCGAACGGAGCCAGGATCCCTTCCTGGGCCAGCCGGCGCTTCCTGGGGTGCTGCTGCTGGAAGGTGAACGGCTCGCCCACGCCGGTCAACGGGCGTTGGTGGGCAAGGCGGGCCTCAACTCGGTCGCGACGGGCCAGCTGGTGGTCTTCGACGAGCCGTCGCGAGACCCCCGAGGCGCCACCTTGTCGGCCGCACTGTGGGCAGTCACGCCTGCAGCCGAGGCGCCGCTGGTGACCTGGCGCACGTTCGATGACGTCGGCGCACTCGCCTTCGACCACCGCGACATCGTGGCGCACTGTCGGCCCGTGCTGGCGCGCATGCTCTGGAACGACCTCGAGTTCACCCGTGCCCTGACTGGGGAGACGTTCACCGTCGGTGATGCGCTGGCGGCGACCACGTCGCTGTTCGGCACGCCCCCGGACCGGGGCAACCTGAACAAGAAGCTCACCTCGGTTCCTGGCCTGAAGCACGCTGGCCACGGCATTGGTCGCGGCCGGCCCTCGCTGTGGCGCTGGGACCAGGATCAGGGCAGGTAGCGGTACGACTCCTTCGTGACCACGAAGCCACGCCCGGCTTTGTCCGTACACGTCACGCCTGTCGTCTCGACCTGACAGGTGTACGACCCACTGGTGATCGTGCTGCCGTACCCGAGCACAGCCCCCTGGCCACCGCTGGGCAGCGGAACAGTGATGCCGAAGGCGGGGTCGAACCAGGTCGTCCACGGTGCACTTCCGGTCGTGGGCAGGTCGAACATCGAGTCGCCGACGCACACGAAGCCGCGTTCGGTGCTCGTGACCGCGATCCGCCCTGCCCACTCGAGCTGGCAGGACGCCGGCTTCGCAGGTGGGGTGTACGTGGGCTGCTTGACCTCGCAGGTGGCAGACGACGGGTCGACCGCGCAGACGATGCCGCCGCTCGGAGTGACGAACGCGGCCGACTGGGTCACGGTGATGTACCTGGACACCGTGCGGGTGGCTGCGGTCGGCCCCGCAAGCGTCAACGACTCCTTTGCCAGTGCGAACGCTGAGCCGGACGGGTCCTGGCACAGCACGCCGGACTCCGCCATCGAGCACTTCTGGCCCGACGTCGTGGTGGCAGTGCCCCCGTACGGCAAGACCGGCGCGGTCCCGTACGGCGTCGTGACGGTGGTGTCACGACCCGCCTGGTACCAGCTGGTGGCCGGGTTCTTCTGGGCGAGGTCAACCGCCACCAACGCCTGGCCGCCGCAGTACAGCGTGGCCCCGTTGGCGGTCAATGACACACCGCCCTTGTCGTACTGGAACGGCATCGTGCCGCCGCCGATGACCGGACACGGGCGGGGCGCGGCCTGCTCCCACGCCGTGGCCGAGAGCACCTGACAGGCGACCTCGCCACGCGACATCAGACAGACGATGTTGCCCGACGGTGCAGCGAACGCGATGGTCGGGCCGGTCACTGTACGAGAAGTCGCTTGCGGCACGGAGGTTCCTGGGCCAGGCGTCGCGCCAGCGCCACCCGCGACTTGGGTTGCTCCCCCGGCCGGAGCCGACGCCTGCGCCGGAGCACGGCTGACCTGGGCGCGTTCGCCCTGGTCCTGCGCCGAGGCCGGGGCCGGGGCCGCCATCGTGGTCGACTCGGCTCCGCGGAACAGCCCGGTCTGCCAGATCAGCCCGCCGCCCAGGACGAGCACGAGCGCTGCTGCCACCGCGTACAGCCACGGTGTGCGTCGCGGCTCGCTGCCCTGCGCTGCCGTACGGACCTCCGCGAACCGATCGGGTACGTCGACCCGGTCGGCCTCACTGCGCAGTGCACCCTTCAGGAGGCGCGCCATCTCGTCGTCGTCGCCATGTCCCCACTCATTGGTCATCGTCGCTGCCCTCCATCCCGTGCATCGAATGCTTCTCGTAGTGCCGCCATGCCGCGGCTGCTGTGCGACTTCACCGAGCCGCGGCTGATGCCCAGCGCCTCGGCGATCTCTGCCTCGGAGAGCTCGCTGTAGTAGCGCAGCACCAGCACCTCCTGCTGCCGTTGGGGCAGCGTACGGAGAGCGGCCATCACCTCGTTCGACGTCTCCGCCTGCAGAGCCCGTTCAGCCGGGCCGGCGGACTCCACATCGGGCGCCTGGGCGTACTTCGTCACCACGGCCCGATGCCGATGTGCCGAGCGGCAGGCATTCACCACCGCCGCCCGCAGGTACCCCTTGGGCGACTGGTCACCGAACATCGCCCGTCGCCGGTAGACGGCGACCATCGCCTCCTGCACGATCTCGTCGGCCTGGTCCGACGATCCGAGCAGGAGCGAGGCAAGCCTGACCATCGAGGCCCAGCTCTCGTCGTACAACGCCCGCAGCCAACGGTCGGCGTCGACGGCTGCCGGACTGTCGTCCGTACCCCAGGTCGTCATCGTCATCACCGCCGCGGTCATACCTACTACACGCGCGGGTCGGCGTGCTGGTTGTCAGAGGCTGTCAGATTCCCGCGTACGAGTGCAGCCCGGCGACCAGCAGGTTGATGCCGACGAAGTTGAACCAGAACAGCGCCAACCCGAGGATCGCGATCCACGCGGCCCGTCGGCCGGTCCAGCCAGCGGTGGCGCGGGCGTGGAGGTACGCCGCGTACACGACCCAGGTGATCAGCGACCAGGTCTCCTTGGGGTCCCAGCCCCAGAACCGACCCCACGCGTACTGCGCCCAGATCGCGCCTGCGGCGATGGTGAAGGTCCAGATCGGGAACGAGAAGGCCAGCACGCGGTACGACAGCCGGTCGATCACGGCGTGAGCGGGCAGCTTGGCGAGCACGCCCTTGACCGTGCCTTTCGCCTCGGCCCGGGTCTTCATCAGGTACGCGATCGCTGCAAGGCCGCCGACGTTGAACATGGCGCCAGCGAGGATGGCCGCGGCGATGTGGATGATGAACCAGACCGACCGGAGTGCGGGAACCAGCGGGGCGACCGGCACGTAGAAGACCGTCACGGCAAGGCCGTTCAGCACCGCGGCGAGCAGCGCGACACCGAGACCGAGCCAGCGGGTGCCCCACTTCCAGAGCAGGAGCAGGTAGCCCGCCACGATCAGCAGCGACGCGGCGGTGACGAACTCGTACATGTTGCCCCACGGCGGCCGACCAGCCGCCACGCCGCGAGCGACGATCGAGACCAGGTGGACACCAAACCCCACCAGCATCAGCGCCACGCCCATGCGGGCTGCCTTGTCGATCCTCAGTGACGATCCTGTGCTGGGCGGGTCCACTGCCGGGGCCGGCTCCTCCACCGGCGCGCCTGCCCCGACGGCGACGGACGTCCGGGCGCTTGCCTTCGCGGCCGACAGGTCGCGGGAGAACGCCCACTCCGCGGCGTGCGCGAGCATCGCCAAGGTGTAGAGCACGACGCTGCTGACCATCGCGAGGTTGGAGAGCTGGGCGGCGGTCATCGGGTGGACCCTTCGTCGACATCGGTGGCTGGTGCGGTCGCTGGTGATTCGGCGGATACGGGTACGGCGACGGCGGCCAAGAGTGCATCCCTATCATCCGCCACTCCAGAACGGCCGTCTACCCGGTCCACCCCAGCCGCGTGGACGTCGACCGTGCCGTCGGCGGCGTCGGCAGCGTGCAGCCAGACTCGGCGAGGACGGACCAGGAGGCTGATCGTCATGCCGCCGACCGCGACGGCGAGCCAGCCGAGCATGACCCAGGCGCCCGGGGTGGTGGAGATCTGCAGCTTCGTCCAGCGCTGCCAGCCGCCGAACGTGACGCTGCCCTTGCCGTCGGGCAGCACGTAGGTGTCGCCGGGCGTCAGCCGCATCCGCGCCAGGTCACCAGTGGTGGCGTCCTTGAGCTGGATCATGCCGGCCTTGTCGAGCACGTACACGTTCATCGGACGCCCCGTCTCGGGTACGGGCGGTCCAGCCCAGGCGTTGAGCACCAGCTCCGGGTTCAGCGCATCCGGAAAGACCGACCGGATCCCGTTCTCGTCCGACACCGAGGTCGGTAGGAAGTAGCCCTCGAAGCCGAGCCGGTCGGGCCGAGCGTCGCGGGCGTTCACCACACCAGCAGAGCGCATCATGCCGTCGACCGGCTGGAAGACGATCGGGCCGGAGAAGGCTACCTCCCCGTTGCCGTCCCGTACGGTGACGATCGGCGCATAGCCGTGGCCGACCAGATGGATGTCGGTCGAGCCAACATGGATCGGGTTGTTCACCCCGAGGTCGAGCCGCTGGGTGCCACCCGTGGGTGTGGTCAGATCGACCTTCGCGTCGAACTCGCGCGCCGCACCGCGCTGCACGTTGCTGGCCTCGAACCGCACCTTGAACATGTCGAGTCGCAGCGTGAACGGCTCGAGCTGGTTGGCGTTGAAGAACGGCCCTGCGGAGAGGTCGTCGTACTGCGTCAGCGTGTTCGAGAAGCCCTGCCCCTCGACGACGATCACGTGGCCGCGGTAGCCCATCAGGTTGGTAAACGCCATCGTCACCAGCATGCCCAGCAGCGCGATGTGGAACGACAGGTTCCCCGCCTCGCGCAGGTAGCCCTTCTCCCCCGCGATGGTGCCGGCGGTCGCGTCGCCGAGCCGTCGCGTACGGAACCCCTTCCGCTTGAGGTGGCGCTGCGCTGCGGCCAGCACGTCTTCGACTGAGCCGGTGGCCGTCGCCGGGACAGCGCTGCTGAGCTTGGGTACGGGCCGGGGCGGCGCGGCGGC
>Ga0116180_1002086_pt1 | contig 16100 bp, 17 predicted proteins | sample AD_UKC073_MetaG_FD_89804 | JGI IMG/M metagenome (GOLD analysis project Ga0116180, IMG submission 89804) | Active sludge microbial communities of municipal wastewater-treating anaerobic digesters from USA - AD_UKC073_MetaG | ecosystem: Engineered > Bioreactor > Anaerobic > Digestate | place: USA...
CAGGCCTGTGTCCTGGCTGGCGTTGACTTCGAGGTGATCCCTGGCGTCTCCCTGCTGACGGCCGTGCCGACGTACGCCGGTGTGCCGCTCGGCGACGGTCACGGCGTCGAGTTCGTCTCGGTCCCGGAGGTACGGCTCCGCGACGAGACTGCCCCCTTCTGGCGCTTTCCGAGCACCATCGTGCTGTCTGCCCACGCTGGCGACGGTGCGATGATCACGACGACCGCCCTTGCCGCCGGCCGCCCCGCGTCCGACCCGGTGATGGCGACCTTCAAGGGCGGCACCACCAGCCAGACGTCGGTCTCCACCACGCTGGGCGAGCTGGGCTATGTCGTTGCTGGCATGGAGTCAGAGGTGCCGATGCTCGTGGTGATCGGCGGCGCTGCGTCGAACTACAACGAGGACCTGAGCTGGTTCGAGTCGAAGCCCCTGTTCGGCTGGCGGCTGGTTGTTCCCCGTACGAAGGACTCGATGTCGCCCATGACGGCGCGGCTGCGGAGCTATGGGGCCAGGTTCGAGGAGGTGCCCACCATCACCGTGGAGCGTCCCCGTACGCCCCAGCAGCTCGACAAGGCCATCCGTGGCCTGGTCGAGGGCCGCTTCGAGTGGGTCGCCTTCACCTCGCAGAACGCCGTCAAGGCCGTGCGGGAGAAGTTTGAGGAGTACGGCCTGGACGCTCGCTCCTTCTCGGGCCTCAAGGTCGCCGCTGCGAGCCATGTCACCGCCCAGGCACTGCGGCTGTGGGGCATCGAGCCCGACCTGGTGCCTTCGCGCGACCAGTCGGCTGCGGGCCTGGCGGCCGAGTTCCCCGAGTTCGACCCGGTGCTGGACCCGATCAACCGGGTCTTCCTGCCCCGCGCCGACATCGCCACCGAGACCCTGTTCGAGTCCCTCACCAAGCTCGGCTGGGAGGTCGAGGACGTCACCGCCTACCGCACCGTGCGGGCGGCTCCCCCGCCCGCGCACATCCGCGAGGCGATCAAGGGTGGTCAGTACGACGCGGTGCTGTTCACGTCGTCGTCGACCGTACGGAACTTCGTCGGCATCGCTGGCAAGCCGCACGCCTCCACGGTGGTTGCTGTCATTGGCCCGGCCACGGCCAAGACCTGCGAGGAACACGGGCTCAGGGTCGACGTGATGGCGGTCAGCCCCTCAGCCACTGACCTGGCCGATGCCCTGGCGACCTACGCCACCGAACGCCGGAAGGATCTGTTGGCCGCCGGTCAGCCGATCACCCGGCCGTCACAGCGGCGCGGACGGCGCCGGGTCAGCTGAGTCAGGCCCGCACCAGCGCAGCGGCGAGCTGGTCACGATCGACGAACCAAAACGACAACACGTCCCCGTCAACGAATGTGACGGGGACGTGATCGGTGTAGGTGGCCTTCAGCTCGGGGTTTGAGTCGACGTCAATGGCAGTCCAGGGACGGCCAGCATCGGCACAGACCTCGGCGATCACTCCCAGCGCGTCGTCACACAGGTGGCAGCCTTCGCGCACAAGCACGACGACGTCGCCCGGGATGGTCACCGAGCGCGACGACTACTTGCCGGCGCGACGACGCTGGATGCGCGTGCGCTTCAGCAGCTTGCGGTGCTTCTTCTTCGCCATCCGCTTGCGACGCTTCTTGATGACCGAGCCCACGTGGGTACCTTTCGAAAGTTGCTGAGTCGATGGCCGCCCTCGGGCGACAACCCTGAGATCCTATCCCGACCCTCGCGGCGGCGGAAATCGTGTCCGTTCAGTGCTGCGCGCGGGCCTGGTCGGCCAGGTACTGGCCGCGATCCCTCGCCGCCTCCATCGCAGTGATGAATGCCGCCTTCACCCGGTGGTCCTCCAAGGCGCGAAGCGCAGCGGCGGTCGTACCGCCCGGTGACGTGACGTTCTCCCGCAGCACGGTGGGATGCTGCCCGGTCTCGCTGAGCAGCTTCGCCGACCCGAGCATGGTCTGCACGACGAGCTGGGTGGAGATGTCGCGAGGCAGGCCGAGCAGCACACCGGCGTCGATCATCGCCTCCACGACGAACATCAGGTACGCCGGGCCGGAGCCGGAGATCGCGGTCACGGCGTTCTGGTAGCGCTCCGGAACGGTCACGACCTTGCCGACGCTCGCCAGGATCGCCGTGACCCGGTCGAGGTGGTCCTGGCCAGCATGGCTGCCCGCGCTGATCGCGGCCATTCCCTCGCCGACCGCAGCCGGAGTGTTGGGCATCACCCGCACGACCGGGGTGCCGTGCTCGAGGTGCTGTTCGATCACCTCGGTCTCGACCCCCGCCACCAGCGACACCACCAGCGCGTCCCCTGCCAGGGCGGGGCGGATCTCGTCGAGCACAGCGGTGATGTCCTGCGGCTTGACCACAAGCAGCACGGTGTCAGCGCCCGCGACGGCTTCGAGGTTCTCGATGACGCGCACGCCGTACCGCTGCTTGATCTCATCGACGCGGGCAGGACGGCGGTCGGTGGCGACCACCTTGTCAGGGGAGATCCCGGAGCGCAGCAGGCCGGCGAGGATGATTTCGCCCATCACCCCGGCGCCCAGCAGGGCGATCGTCATCAGGCGACCGCAGTCTGCGTGGCCAGCACCTCGGCGATCTGGATCGCGTTGAGGGCGGCGCCCTTGCGCAGGTTGTCGCAGGAGACGAACAGGACGAGACCCTTGCCGTCGGGGACGGACTGGTCAGTACGGATCCGGCCCACGTACGACGGGTCGGCACCGGCCGCCTGGCGCGGGTTCGGTACGTCGACGATCTCCACGCCCGGGGCTCCCTTGAGCAACTCCGTGGCCCGCTCGGGGGTGATCGGGCGGTCGAACTCGGCGTGGATCGACAGCGAGTGGCCGGAGAACACCGGCACCCGCACGCAGGTGCCGGAGACCGGCAGGTCGGGCAGGTGCAGGATCTTGCGCGACTCGTGACGCAGCTTCTGCTCCTCGTCGGTCTCGCCGGTGCCGTCGTCGACCAGCTTGCCGGCGTAGGCGATCACGTTGTAGGCGATCGGCAGCACGTACGGAGCGGTGTCGCCCACCGGAGCGGCCGACCCATCGATGGCCAGCGCGGTCGGATCGTCAATCGCGTCGGTCTGGGCGGCGAGCGCCTCGACGCCCTTCACGCCGGAACCCGAGACGGCCTGGTAGCTCGACACGACCAAGCGGGCGAGCCCGGCCTCGTCATGCAAAGGCTTGAGCACGGGCATGAAGGCCATCGTGGTGCAGTTGGGGTTGGCGATGATGCCCTTGGGCGGTTGCAGGGCGTCGTCGGGGTTGACCTCGGAGACGACCAGCGGCACCTCGGGGTCCTTGCGCCAGGCCGACGAGTTGTCGACGACGAGCGCACCGGCAGCGGCGACCTGCGGAGCGAACTCCTTGCTCATCGTCGCGCCCGCCGAGAAGATCGCGATGTCGATCCCGGAGAAGTCCGCCGTGGCGGTGTCCTCGACGGTGTACTCGACGCCCTTGAACGTCACCGTCGACCCGGCAGAGCGGGCAGACGAGAAGACCCTCAGCTCGTCGACCGGGAAGTTCCGCTCAGCGAGCAGGGTGAGCATGACACGGCCGACCTGTCCGGTGGCACCAAAGACTCCAACGCGCATGCAGTCAGCCTACGACTGCCGTACCCTCCCCAGCGAACGTGTTCCGCGCCCGGCGCCGCTCGGTCAGCCAGGTGACGAGGAAGAACACGGGCACGAGCAGGTGCCAGAAGAGGTACGGGTAGTCCCAGCCCAAGTCACCAGCGACCGGCATCCCCTCGCCCCGCAGCCTGGCGACGGCGCTACCCCTGGCACCGCCGAGTACCTGCATCACGGCGACGGACACGGCCCAGAGCACCAAGCCGACCACGAACCACCACCATCGCCGCGCGAAGCCGAGCCAGGCTGTCCCCCACCAGAGCAGGATGACGGCGACGAAGGGCAGGAAAAGCAGCATCCCCTGCTGGAGGAAGAGCTGGGGCTTGGCGCCCGAGCTGGTCACCAGGTACCAACCGACGTGTGGGATGAGCACGAACGCCACCGCCGAGACATAGCTGGCCAGAAGAGCCTCGGCCCACCTGCTGCGGACGGCGTAGACGACCAGCAGCACCACGACCGAGACAGCGATGCGCCCGTAGATGGCGCCGTCACCGATCCGGAACTGGGGGCACCCCGACGTGCCAGCGATCCCGCACTGGCTCGCTCGCGCCGCCGCGGGAGCCAGCCTCGCCGCGATGCTCGACACCTGGGCGCTGTACGCGAACGCCCACATCCCAACCACCGTCACCCCCGCGACCACGGTCATCGCCTTGACGATGCCCTGCCGGGGCTTGCCAGCCACTGCCGCGACCGCCTCGGCGAGCAGCACAGTGCTGACGACGGCGACGACGAACCCGATCCCGGCGGTCCGCCCGTACGAGAACAGCGGCTCGACCGTTGCCGTACGGCCGACACCGGAGACGTGGATGGTCCATCCCGACAGCGCCAACCAGGCACACAGAGTGGCGATGGCGCCGAGACTGAGCTGCGTGAGGTGGGTGCGCATCACCCGGCCCTAGAAGGCCCGCCGGTCAGATCCAGTCCACGTACGGGGCCAGGAGCGAGTAGCCGACGAACGCGAAGACATCCATCAGCGTGTGCGCCACGACAAGGGGCATCACCCGCTTCCAGCGCAGGTACAGGTAGCCGAAGGCCAGGCCCATGATGATGTTGCCGGCAAACCCGCCGAAGCCCTGGTAGAGGTGATAGCCGCCCCTGACGATGGCAGAGATGACGACTGCGCCGACCGGGGAGACGATCAGGTCGACCACGCGCGAACGGCCAGACTGGAAGGCTCGCGAGGTGCGCAGATCGGCGAACCGGGTGAGCAGGTAGCCGAGCATGATCACCTCCTCGACCATGCCGTTCATCGCGGCCAGCCCGATGTAGGCCGGGATCGTCCACCACTGGGCCGTCAGGTTGGCTGGCTGAACGTTGGTGTTGATGCCGAGCTCGCGGGCGCCCAGGTAGAAGGCGATGCCCGGGATCCCGATCGCTGCGCAAATGCCCACGCCATACGCGAGGTCGCGCCACGGCCGCTGCAGGTCGAAGCCGATCAGCCGGCGCGCCCGGCCGTGGACGAGGTGGAGCAGGTAGAGCACGAGCAGCACCTGGAACAGCGGGAAGGCGATGTTGAGGATCTGGATGCTGAGATCGAGCCACGGCCGGTCGGGGGTGACCGAGGAGTTCATCGTGGTGGTCTGCTGGTTGAGCGGCGGCGCCTTCGGGCGGGTCAGCTTCTCGATGATCGACACGACCGACCAGATCGCCGACTGGCCGAGTGTCAGGCCGAGCACGACCACCATCTCGAGCACCGGCCGGTCGCGAGGCCGCTCGGGTTCGACCACGGTCGCAGTATCGGACGGCTCCCAGGTGGTGCTCATGCGCGCAGTCTAGGAGTGCTGCCCGAGGGTGGGGGTCAGCCTCGGCCCACCAGTGAGCGCAGGAAGAACGCCAGGTTCGCCGGGCGTTCGGCCAGTCGGCGGATGAAGTAGCCGTACCAGTCGGTCCCGTAGGGCACGTAGACCCGCACCGTGTGGCCCAACGCAGCGAGTCGCTCCTGCTCGAGGGGGCGGATCCCGTACAGCATCTGGAACTCGTACGTTCCCGGCTCGCGGTCGGCAACGAGCCGCTCCCAGATCTCGATCAGCCGCGGGTCGTGGGTCGCGGCCATCGGATAGGCGTCGCCGTCGAGGAGGGCGCGCAGGCAGCGGACATAGCTGAGCGAGACCTGTTGGGGTGAGTCGAACGCCACCTCAGGCGGGGAGGCGTACGCGCCCTTGCACAGCCGGATCCGTGATCCGGGATAGGCGAGCCGACGGCAGTCGTTGACTGTACGGCGCAGTGACGACTGCAGCACAGCCCCCACCCAGGGGTGGTCGGCGCGCAGCTGGTCGACGAGACCCAGCGTTGAGTCGATCGTCGTGTGGTCCTCCATGTCGATGGTGACCGTGGTTCCGATCCGGGCGGCTTCGGCGCAGATCGTACGGGCATTCCGTAAGGCGGTCTCTTCACCGTAGACCGGCAGGAACTGGCCTAGGGCAGACAGCTTGAGCGACACCTCGACCGACCCGGCCAGATCGTGAGCCTCGATCGTACGGAGCAGGTCGAGATAGGCGGCGGCAGTGGCGTCAGCTTGCGCGGCGACCACCGTGTCCTCGCCGAGGTGGTCGACGGTAACCGTGAGTCCCTTCGCAACCAGACCAGCGATCACGGGCAGCGCTTCGGCGACGGTCTCCCCCGCGACGAACCGCCGTACGACACTCCCGGTGACCGGCAACCGCACCATCGCATCACGCACCCACAGCCGCCGAGACAATGCCAGCAGCAGCGACCTCATCATCGTCTGCACCCTCCCAGGAACAGTTCTACTCCTGCTCTGCCTCGGCCAGGAGGCCGAGGTGTTCCTTCGCGAAGTGGAGCGACTGGGCGAGATCCTCCTCGCGTTGGCCGCGGGAGCCGGACGACCTGGTGTTGACCTCGACGACCACGTGGCCGGAGAAGCCCGTGTCTGCCAGATGCCGCAGCACTCGGTCAGCGTGCTGGTCACCATGGCCGGGCAGGAGGTGCTCGTCCTTCATCGACCCCGTTCCGTCGGTGAGGTGGATGTGGGCGAGCCGCTCACCCCACGCCTGGGCGAGCTGGAGAGAGTCCTGCCGCGCGGTGGAGGCATGCGAGAGGTCGAGGGTGAGGTGCTCGTACGGCAGGTCGCTCGGGTCCCAGCCAGGCGCGTACGCCTTCAGCTCACCGGCTGGCGTGCGCCACGGGTACATGTTCTCGACCGCGAACGTGACCCCCGTGGTCTCGTTCAGCCGCTTGATCCCCTCGATGAACGTGCGTCCATACTCGCGCTGCCACCTGAAGGGCGGGTGGACGACCACGGTGTCGGCGCCCAACCGGCGCGCCGCCTCGGCGGAGATGTCGAGCTTGCCCCAAGGGTCGTCGCCCCAGGTCATCTGCGTGACCAGCAGGCAGGGAGCATGGATGGCCCGCACGTGGACACCGTGGTAGTCGCGCAGCTTCTCGACCGCGTCGATGTCGGCCGCCAGAGGGTCGATGCCGACCATCAGCTCGACGCCGTCGTAGCCGAGCCCAGCCGCGATCTCGAACGCGCTCGCAGTCGTCTCGGGATAGACCGATGACGTCGAGAGGAGCACCGTCGGCCGCTCGACGCCCATCGGTTCAGTCACGACTCCCACCATAGAGGGGGTGTGCGACAGTCTCGAGTGGCACCCGATTTCGCGTTGCTGTGGGCTCAGGGCAAGAATGTCGGTATGCATGTCGACCACGTCGTCTACGCCGTCGGACCCGCTGGACTTCTCGCGGAGGCCGAGCGGTTTGAGAATGCGCTGGGCGTGAAGTCACGCGACGGCGGCATCCACCCCCGGTTCGGTACCCGGATGAGGCTCATCCCGCTGACCGACCGGCGCTACATCGAGATCGTCGAGGTGCTCGACCACCCCGCGGCTGACAAGGCCCCGTACGGGCAGGCCGTCCGCGCGCGGATGGAGCTCGGTGGCGGCTGGCTCGGCTGGGTCATCTCGGTCGCCGATCTCGCACCGTACGAGGCGCGGCTTGAGCGCCAGGCCGTGACGGGCACGAGGCACTTCCCAGACGGTCGCCGCCTGGAGTGGCGCCAGATCGGGGTCAAGGGCCTGATCGCCGACCCGCAGCTTCCGTACTTCGTGTCGTGGGTCTCTGACGAGGATGTGCGGCCGTCGGCCCTGCAGGGCGAGATCAAGCTGACCAAGCTCGAGATCGCCGGCAACCAGCAGCGGGTCGCCGACTGGCTCGGCACCGACGTGCCTGAGACCTTCGACGGTGTCGAGATCGACTTCGTCTCGGAGTCCGGCTACCCAGGCCTCGACGCGGTGACCTTCGCCACCGCGAACGGCGACGTCAGGATCTGACCTCGTACGGGAAACCGTACACCTGCTCGATTGGCGCGCCTTCGCGAAAGTGTCATAGCCGCCTGCTTGGCTGTCTCCATGGCGACGAAGACGAAGAGCACGGCCACCTACGCATGTTCGGAGTGTGGCTGGACCTCCGTGCGTTGGGTCGGTCGTTGTGGCGAGTGCCAGACCTGGGGAAGCGTCGCCGAACAAGGTGCGCCCAAGCTGAAGCAGGTAGCGGCGACCAGGCCGACGAGCCGCGCTGTGCCGATCGGCGAGGTCAGTGAGACCGCTGCCCTGCGGCGTCTGACCGGCGTGGGCGAGCTCGACCGGGTTCTCGGCGGTGGGCTGGTGCCCGGCGCGGTGCTGCTGCTGGCCGGCGAGCCAGGCGTGGGCAAGTCGACCCTGTTGCTCGAGGTGGCTGCCAAGTGGGCCAAGTCTGGTCGACGCACGCTGTATGTCAGTGGCGAGGAGTCCGCCGCGCAGGTCCGGTTGCGGGCGAACCGGACGGGCGCGGTCACCGACGAGCTGTACCTGGCAGCCGAGACCGATCTGGGCACCGTGCTCGGGCACATCGAGGAGGTCCAGCCGACGCTGCTGGTGGTCGACTCGGTGCAGACGATCGGCACGGCCGACGCCGACGGCTCGCCCGGTGGAGTGACCCAGGTGCGCGAGGTGACCGGGGCGCTCGTCCGAGTCGCCAAGCAGCGTGGCATGTCGACCGTGGTGGTCGGTCATGTCACCAAGGACGGTGCGATCGCTGGCCCGCGCCTGCTGGAGCACCTTGTCGATGTCGTGCTCGCCTTCGAAGGGGACCGGCACTCCGGCTTCCGGATGGTGCGGGCGACGAAGAACCGGTACGGGCCAGCCGACGAGGTCGGCTGCTTCGAGATGGCCGAGCACGGCATCGTCGAGGTGCCCGACCCGTCTGGGCTGTTCATGACGAGCAACGAGGAGCCCGTACCAGGCACGGCTGTGACCGTGACGATGGAGGGTCGGCGGCCCCTGTTGGCTGAGGTGCAGGCGCTGACGGTGCCGGTGTCGGAGGGCACACCGATCCGACGGATCACCCATGGCGTGGACGGCTCCCGAGTCGCGATGCTGCTGGCCGTGCTGCAACGACGCGCGAACGTGGCTCTCTCGGGGCGAGACGTCTACGTCTCGAGTGTGGGCGGCGCCCGGGTGTACGACCCGGCAGCCGACCTGGGCATTGCGATGGCGGTCGCATCGGCAGCGATCGAGCACAACTTCCCGGCGAAGGTGATCGCCCTGGGTGAGATCGGGCTGGCGGGGGACCTCAGGCGGGTTCCTGGGCTCGACCGTCGCGTGGCCGAGGCCGCGAGGCTCGGGTTCACCCGCGCGATCGTGCCGATGCCAGCCGCAGGACAGACCCTGCCTCAACCTGCGGGCATGACGGTGGTGCCGGTCGCGACGGTTGCCCAGGCGCTCGCACTCACAGATCTGCGGCGGCTGAGGCCGGCTCGGTAGGGCGTCGATAGGATCGCTGTTGACCCCAGAGGAGGATCGGTTGACCGACGTCGCCCTGCTTCGACGACACCAGGCCCTGCTCGCGCCGGGCACGGGTTTCCGCGATGGACTCGACCGGATCGTGTCGGGGCGGACCGGGGCCCTGGTCGTCGTCGGTACGAACGCGGTGGTCGAGAGTGCGTCAACCGGCGGCTTCCGGATCGACGTCGACTTCACCCCCACGGCGCTTCGGGAGCTGGCCAAGCTCGATGGCGGCATCGTCGTGACCGCTGACCTGTCCCGGATCCTGTGTGCGGGGGTGCACTTCATGCCCGACCCCGCCGTGCCCACAGCTGAGACGGGCACCCGCCACCGGACTGCTGACCGGATGTCACAGCAGGCGGGCGTGCCCGTGGTCACGGTCTCCGCGTCGATGTCGACCATCGCGCTGTACCTGCACGGGCATCGCCATGTGGTCGAGCGTCCCGAGGCTGACTTCGCCCGAGCCAACCAGGCGCTCAACACGCTGAGTCGCTACCGGGAGCGGCTCCGCGATGCGGCAGACGCACTGTCCGCCCTGGAGGTGTCCGACCAGGTGACCGCCCGCGACGTTGCTCTGACAGCGCAGCGCTACGAGTTGGCGCACCGGCTGGCCGACGAGATCCGTGGCTACGTCGTCACCCTGGGCGTCGATGGACGGCTGATCGCGCTCCAGCTGCACGAGCTCACGCTCGGTACGGCCAGCCTTGGCAACCAGCTCGAGTCCGACTACCGGCCCGACGGGGTGGAGTCAGCGATGCGGATCGCCGACCTCGCAGGGCTCTCCGACGACCAGCTGCTTGACGTGAGCGCGGTGTCACGAACATTGGGTATCGGCGGGCCCGAGACCCGGCTCACCCCACGCGGCTTCCGTCAGCTGGCCCAGATTCCGCGCCTGCCACCGGCCGTGGCCGCCCGCCTGCTCGACCACTTCGGTGGCCTGCAGGGTGTGCTGACCGCCACGCGCGCGGAGCTGACCGAGGTCGACGGGATCGGCGACGTGCGAGCCCGGGCGATCCGCGATGACATGCTGCGGATCTCCGAGGCTGCGTACGCGCGACTGACCTGAGACCTGGTTACGCGGAGCCTCGGCGTGCCTGACGAGGCAAGCGGAGACGATCCGTGACAATGCCCCCATGGAGTCCACCGACCGGGTCGAGGAGACCGCGCCCGAGCATGTCCCGGTGACGGTCTACTGGCAGCGTCGGGCGGCAATCGGGCTGCTCGTGCTGCTACTGGTCGCGGGCCTCTGGTTTGCTGTCGCCACGTGGCGGAGCCGGACGGCCGCTGGCGCGGAGCCGTCGCCGGCAACGACCTCGGAGCCCGCCGCACCGGCGAGCTCGCCCGCCCCGGCCACGAGCGCGGCACCCGAGGCGACACCCGTTCCCATGATGACCTGTGACGTGGCGCAGCTGGTACTTCGCCTGTCGGGCCCCGCTCGCGTGAAGGCGGGCACCGAGGCGAACCTGGTCGTGACCTTCACCAACGTGGGCGCCGACGCGTGCCAGCTCCCGCTGAACGGGGACACGTTCCTGCTGGCGATCACCTCCGGTAACGACCAGATCTGGAAGTCCACCGACTGCGCCGGCTGGGGCCCCGACTCGACGACCGTGCTGCAGCCTGGCCAGACCCTGGAGTGGACGAAGACCTGGAACCGGCACCGGTCCAACAAGTGCGCGATCGTGCCGACCGACCTGCGCCCGGGCACCTACGTCGCGACCGCGAGCTGGCGGGGCGGACCGTCGGCCCGCGCAGTGATGACCCTCACCTGGTGACGCTCGACGCCTCCACTCGTGCAGCCGTCGTCGCCGAGGTTCTGACCTGGTACGACGCCAACGCCCGAGACCTCCCCTGGCGAGCGACAGACACCACGCCGTGGGGTGTGCTCGTCAGCGAGATCATGCTCCAACAGACTCCCGTCGCCCGGGTTCTGGGACCGTGGCAGGAGTGGCTGGCCAGATGGCCCACTCCAGCCGCACTGGCCGCCGAGGAGTCCTCCAGCGCTGTCGCTGCCTGGGGCCGGCTCGGCTACCCCAGGCGTGCACGTCGGCTGTGGCAGGCAGCGGTCGCGATCACATCCACCCATGGCGGGGAAGTGCCCGCCGACCCCGAGGTCCTCCGTACGCTGCCAGGTGTCGGCGAGTACACCGCTGCCGCCGTCGCCGCCTTCGCGTACGGACGGCGCACGCTGGTGCTCGACACGAACGTCCGACGGGTGCTGACCAGGATCGAGCTCGGCGAAGCCCTCCCTGCGACGCACCTCACGGCCGCCGAGCGGATCCGGACGGAGGCGTGGCTTCCAGGCGAGCCCGCGACGGCTGCCCGTTGGAACGTGGCCGCGATGGAGCTGGGCGCCCTCGTCTGCCGAGCCGCGTCACCGGACTGCAACCAGTGCCCCGTGGCGGAGCACTGCGCCTGGTTGGCAGCCGGTCGGCCGCCGTACGGCGGGGTTCGACGAAGCCAGGCCTGGCACGGCACCGACCGACAGTGCCGCGGGGTGCTTCTCGCCGCGTTGCGGCAGCGCCCGTACGACCAGACGGACCTGCTCGCGCTCTGGCCAGACGAGGCTCAGTCAGCACGATGCCTGGCTGGACTCGTGCGTGACGGGCTGGCTCAGGTTGAGGGTGATCTCGTGCGTCTGTGAGGCCCGTCAAGCGGCTTGACGTCACGGACAGGCAACGATCCTCGTGACCCTGATGTTCACCCGCGCGTAACGGATGTACGTTCTGCCTGTCATCCATGCATCACCGATGCTGCTTGACTTCATCCGGCAACGAGAGGGGCATGAGTGGCAGAGCTGACAGTGGCGGATCGCCCACCGAAGCGCAAGAAGCGCGGCTGGTTCTCGATCCCTCGCAACCGCAAGGACGCACTCTGGTTTCTCGCACTGGCGCTGCCGAACCTGATCCTGATCGGGCTGTTCACCTACCGCCCGTTGATCATGAACATCCGGTTCTCGACGCTGAACTGGACCCTCGGTTCGCCCAGCGCCACCGAGATCGGGATCGACAACTACGTGCGTTGGTTCACCTCGGGTGACGCGAGCATCGTGCTGACCACGACCGCGATCTTCGCCGTCTGCACCGTGGGCGGTTCGATGATCCTCGGTCTCCTGGTCGCCCTCGCGCTCAACCTCAAGGTGCCGGGCCGCACGGTGGCCAGGGCGACGGTCTTCGCCCCCTACGTGCTCTCTGGAGTCGGTGTCGGTCTCGTCTGGCTGTTCATCTTCGACCCGGTGTACGGGCTGCTGGCCTGGGTGCTGCGCACGTTCGGGATGACCAGCCCGCGCTGGTTCAACGACCCGCCCCTGTCGCTGGCAATGGTGATCATCGTCTACATCTGGAAGAACCTCGGCTACTGCGCGGTCGTCTACCTGGCTGGCCTGCAGGGGATGAACTCCGACCTGATGGAGGCGGCGCAGATCGACGGTGCGAGCTCGTTCAAGCGGTTCTGGTACATGACGCTGCCGCTGTTGAGCCCGACCACGTTCTTCCTGACGATCACCACGATCCTCAGCTCGTTGCAGGCGTTCGACCTGATCAAGATCATGACGCCGACGTCGACGGGCACCCGGGTGCTGATCTACGAGGCGTACGTGCAGGGCTTCCTCGCCTACCAGCGGGCTGGCTACTCCGCAGCGATCTCAGTGATCCTGTTCGTGATCCTGCTGGTTCTGACGGTGATCCAGATCACCGTCGCCGAGCGGAGGGTGCACTACGCATGAGCACGATGATGGCCCCCGTGGGCGCACCGTCCGAGGACCTGCCCAAGGACCGCGGCTGGCTCACCCAGAAGAACCTGATCGGCACGCTGGCTACGGGTTTCATCCCGCTGACCTTGGCCACGCTCGTCGTGGCGCTGCCGCTGCTGTGGATGGTCCTGTCGTCATTCAAGTCGACACCGGAGATCATCACCCTCGACCTCCACATCCTTCCGGCGAACCCGAGCCTCCACAACTACCAGGAGGCGTTCAGCTCGGTCCCGTTCGCGCGGATCTTCATGAACTCCGTCTTCGTGACGGTCGTGGGCGCGACAGTGAAGGTGTTCTTGGCGATCATCACCGCCTACGCGCTGGTGTTCGTACGGTTCCCGTTCAAGAACGTGATCTTCATCGGCATCCTCGTGGCGCTGATGGTGCCGAGCCAGGTGGCGATCCTGCCCAACTACATCTTGATCGCCTCGCTGGGCTGGCTGAACACCTACCAGGGCATCATCGTGCCGAGCCTTGGGACGGCCTTCGGCACGTTCCTGCTTCGGCAGCAGTTCCTGTCGCTGCCGAAGTCGATGCTCGAGGCCGCCGAGGTCGAAGGCGCCGGACACTGGCGCCGGATCTGGTCGATCGTCGTCCCGGTCTCGGGGCCCAGCATCGCCACCGTCGCCCTCGTCACGATCGTGGCGGAGTGGAACGACTACATCTGGCCGCTGATCATCACGACCGACCCGAACCTGATGACGCTGCCGGTCGGCCTCACGCTGCTGCAGAACAGCGAGTCCGGCCCGCAGGGCTACGGCGTGATGATGGCAGGCGCCGTGATCGTGCTCGTCCCGGTGCTGCTGGTCTTCGCCATGCTGCAGCGCTACATCGTGGCGGGCCTCACCCAGGGCTCCGTCGCCAACTAGTCCACCCCTCCCCTCAGGCACCACCAAGAGAAAGAAAGGCAGTCATGAACAATCCGACTTCCGGCCTCAACCGCCGCCGGCTCCTCGCCCTCGGCGGCGCAGGCCTCGGCGCCGCCGCTCTCAGCGCCTGCGGTGGCCCGTCGACCTCGGGCCCCGCCGCTCCCGCCGCGAGCGCGAGCGCAGCTGACTACGCCAACGTGAAGCCCGCCTCCGAGATCACCTTCTGGTCGAACCATCCCGGCAAGAGCCAGGAGATCACGCAGAAGCTGATCGACAAGTTCCACGCCGCCCAGTCGGCGATCAAGGTGACCCTGGTCACCGCTGGCGCCAACTACGAGGAGGTCGCCCAGAAGTTCCAGACCGCGCAGCAGGGTGGCCAGCTCCCCCACATCGTCGTGCTCTCCGACGTGTGGTGGTTCCGCTACATGATCAACCAGTCGATCATCAACCTCGACCCGCTGATCTCCGCCCTCGACTTCAAGGTCGACGACTACCGCAAGGGCCTGTGGGACGACTACAAGTACAAGGGCCTCCAGTGGGCCGTCCCGTGGGCGCGTTCCACGCCGCTGTTCTACTACAACAAGGACATGTGGAAGACCGCTGGCCTCGAGGACCGCGCCCCCAAGACGTGGGAGGAGTTCGCCAACTGGGCTCCGAAGCTGAAGGAGAAGAACCCCGCCATCACCGCCCCGTACATGCACGTGGCCGCCTCGGACTACGACTCGTGGTCGCTGCAGAACAAGGTGTGGGGGTACGGGGGTGCATTCTCGAAGGAGTTCGAGATCACCTGCGACTCCGACGCCGTGATCAAGGCGCTCCAGTTCAACCAGGACGGTGTCTACAAGGACAAGTGGGGTGCGGTCTCCGCCAAGGACGCTGGCGCCGACTTCTCCGCTGGCGCGGCCGCTTGCACGGTCACCTCGACGGGCTCGCTGGTTGGCATCCTCGGCAACGCCAAGTTCGACGTCGGCGTGGGCTTCCTGCCCGGTGGCCCGTCCGCGGCGGACATGGTCTGCCCGACCGGCGGCGCCGGCCTGGGCATCCCGAAGGCGATCACCAAGGAGCAGCAGCTCGCCGCTGCGACGTTCCTGAAGTTCATCACCGAGCCGGAGAACACCGCCTCCTTCTCCGAGGCGACCGGCTACATGCCCGTGCGCACGTCGGCCAACATCGATGCCGTCATCTCGAAGCGGCCGCAGGCCAAGGTGGCGCTCGACCAGCTGTCACACACCCGTGTCCAGGACTTCGCCCGCGTCTTCCTGCCCGGCGGCGACCGTGAGATCGGCATGGCCAGCGCCGACATCCTCACCCAGCAGGCGAACATCAAGGAGCGGATGACCAAGCTCAAGACGACGCTCACCGGCATCTACACCAACGATGTGAAGCCGAAGCTCGGCTGACCACCTGTCCAACCCCATGCGGCGGGCCCTCCTTGCTGGAGGGCCCGCCGTTGGTCTTCCGGTTAGCAGACTGTGCCCATGAGTAGTCGCCGGATCCGTACCCTCGTCGACCTTGAGACCGACGCCACCTGGACCAGTGAGGTGACCGGCAGCGAGGTGATTGTCCGGACCACCGGGAAGCGTTCACGCGATGCTGACACCCTCACTCGGCGTGACTGGGCTGAGCTTGGGCGATCTCCGGAGCTTCTCCCTGGCGGTGTCACCCGATGCCACCCGCGTCGCGGTCGCCGCTGGGAGCTGGTTGCTGATCCTCGACGCCAAGACGGGATCGGAGCTGGCGACGATCCCGCTCGAACATGTCGTGAAGGGGTCGTCGGTGGCCTGGGATTCGGACCACCGGTTGACCGTACGGACGGACATCGGCTGCCGGAGCGTGTACGGGGTCTGATCCACGCCTTGCTCTGCGATACGTATATCGAGGGGCAACGCCTACATGGGCCTGCCCGGGGCTGTGCGTATCCCAAAGCTACGTCCTGACGAGACGAGCGCCGGGTGGTCCGGCCCGCGGACCTATACTGAGTGCCGAACACGGGAGTCCGGAGAACCGGGCTGAGAGGAGGGCTACCGCCCTCGACCGTCGAACCTGATCTGGATCATGCCAGCGCAGGGAGGCAATCTCACACC
>Ga0116180_1002089_pt1 | contig 16071 bp, 10 predicted proteins | sample AD_UKC073_MetaG_FD_89804 | JGI IMG/M metagenome (GOLD analysis project Ga0116180, IMG submission 89804) | Active sludge microbial communities of municipal wastewater-treating anaerobic digesters from USA - AD_UKC073_MetaG | ecosystem: Engineered > Bioreactor > Anaerobic > Digestate | place: USA...
GGCCGGCGCCGGCCGCACGCGGCGCCTGAGCGCCGACCGCGCTGAGCGCCCGCGCGCCTGCAGCGCCGCCCGCGCTCAGCGCCCGCGCGCCTGCAGTGCCGCCCACACCCGTGCGGGCGTGAACGGCATGTCCATCGGCGGCACGCCCGCGCGCCGCAGCGCGTCGCTCATCGCGTTCACCAGCGCCGGCAGCGACCCCGAGCACCCCGACTCGCCCACGCCCTTGGCGCCCAGGGCGTTCAGCTGCGTCGGCACCAGGTGGTAGTCGGTGCGGATGCTGTTCAGCCAGCCCGCCCGCGGCATCACGTAGTCCATGAAGCTGCCGGTCAGCAGCTGGCCGGTCTCGTCGTCGTACACCACGTGCTCGCCGAAGACCTGGCCGGCGCCCTGCATCACGCCTCCGTGCACCTGGCCCTGCGCGAGCTGCGGCGACACCACGTGGCCGAGGTCGTCGACCGCGGTGTAGTCGACGATCTCGGTGACGCCGGTGGCCGGGTCGATCTCGACCTCGGCGACGTGGCAGCCGTTGGGGAAGGTCGCACCCGAGGTGAACGAGGCGGCGCAGTCCATCGGGTGATGGGGCGCGCCGTGCGTGGCCTCGGCCAGCTCGTCGGCCAGCGCCAGCAGGTTCACGCTGCGCCCGCCCGCATGCCAGGCGCCCGCGCGGAACTCGAGCGCCGCCTCGGGCTGCCCGAGCGCCTGCGCGGCGTGCTCGCGGCTGCGCTCGATCAGCACGCCGACCAGCATCTTCACCGCGCTGCCCGCCCCGTACAGCGAGCGCGACCCGCCGGTGCCGTTGCCCACGGTCTCTTCGCTCGGGTCGCTGGCGTGATAGTGGATGCGCTCGATCGGCAGGCCCAGCCCTTCGGACAGGATCTGCGCAAACGAGGTCTCGTGTCCCTGGCCCGATCCGCCCGTCACGCCGAACACGTGCAGCAGGCCGTCGCCCCGGAAGCGGGCCGTCACCTCGTCCTTGGGCGCGCCGCCGGCGCCCGACGCCTCCAGGTAGCAGCCCAGCCCGATGCCGCGCAGCCGCCCGCGCGCCTCGCTGGCTGCGCGCCGTGCCGCGAAGCCGGCGTGGTCGGACAGCAGGAGCGCCTTGTCGAGCACGCCGGCGAAGTCGCCGCAGTCGTACACGGTGCCGTTGGCCGTCGTGTACGGGAAGGCGTCGCGCGGAATGAAGTTGCGCCGGCGCAGCGCGATCGCGTCGAACCCGTGGTCGGCGGCCGCCTGGTCCACCAGCCGTTCGATCGCATAGGCGATGTCGGGGCGGCCGGCGCCGCGGTAGGCCGACACGGGCACCGTGTTGGTGTAGACGAGCGTGGAGCGCGCATACAGGGCCGGCACGCGGTAGACGCCGCCCATCGTCACGGTGATGTTGCGGCTGCCGATGAACGACTGCCAGTAGCAGGTGTAGGCGCCGAGGTCGATCTCGTTCTCGAAGCGGATGGCGAGGATGGTCCCGTCGGCGTCCAGCGCGATGCTGCCCTCGAGCGTGAGCGCGCGGCCGTGCCAGTCGCTGGCGAAGATCTCCGAGCGCGAGCCCACCCACTTCACCGGCCGCCCCAGGCGCTGCGACGCGAGCATCACCAGCGCGTGCTCGGGATAGGCGCCGCTGCGGATGCCGAACGAGCCGCCCACGTCCTGCGCGATCACCTCGATGCGGTCGGCCGGCCAGTTCGTGATCTGGGTCAGCGCGCCGCGCATGCCCAGCATGCCTTGCGTGGGGGTGTAGACCGTGACGCTGCCGCTCTCGACGTCCCAGTCGGCGAGGCAGCAGCGGTTCTCCATCGGCGCGCCCACCAGCCGCTGGCTGTGCATGCGCAGCGTCGAGACCTTCGCGGCCCGCGCGAAGGCGGCGTCGACGGCGGCGCGGTCGCCGTTCTCGAACACGAACGACACGTTGCCCGCGCCGCCGTCGTGCAGCGGCGTGGCGCCTTCGGCGCGCGCGGCGGCGGGCGTGACCGCCGCAGGCAGGTCCTCGTAGTCGACCACCAGCTGCTCGGCGGCATCCTGCGCCTGGCGCGCCGTGTCGGCCACGACCATCGCGACCGGCTGGCCGACGAACCGCACCCGGTCGGTCGCCAGCACCGGCAGCGGGCACTTCACCTGCTGGCTGCCGTCGAGCGACACCACCGGGTTGCCGCCGGGGATCGGGCCGAAGCCGGCGTCCTGCACGTCGGCGGCGGTCAGCACCAGGTGCACGCCGGGCGCCGCCGCTGCGGCCGCGGTGTCGATCGCGCGCAGCCGCGCGTGCGCGCGGTCCGAGCGCAGCACGAAGGCGTGGAGCTGGCGGGGCAGGTTCCAGTCGGCGGTGTAGCGTCCTTGTCCCGTGACGAGGCGGCGGTCCTCCAGGCGGGCCGGCGCGAGTGCGCCGGCGCCGGTGGCGGCCGGTTCCGGGGTCACCGGGCTCGTGGCGTTCGGCGTGTTCATCGTGCCCCTCCGTGCGTGGCCGTCGCGTCGCTGCGCGCCGCGGCGATCAGTCCGGCCGCCGTCTTCACGGCCGCGATGATGTTCACGTAGCCGGTGCAGCGGCAGATGTTGCCCGCCAGCCCTTGCTCGATCTGCGCGTCGGTGGGCTGCGGATGCCGGCGCAGCAGCTGCACGCTCGCCATGATCATGCCCGGCGTGCAGTAGCCGCACTGCAGGCCGTGGCAGGCCGAGAACGCCTGCTGCACCGGGTGCAGCACGTCGCCTTCGGCGAGTCCTTCGATGGTCAGCACCTGCGTGCCCTGGGCCTGCGCGGCCAGCATCGTGCACGACTTCACGGCTTCGCCGTCGACGTGCACGGTGCAGCAGCCGCACTGGCTGGTGTCGCATCCGACGTGGGTGCCGGTCAGCCCCAGGTCGTCGCGGATGAGGTCGACGAGCAGCGTGTTGTCCGCGCACTGCACGCGGCGCGCTTCGCCGTTGACGGTCAGATCGATCTGCATGGTGGGTCCTTCGGAGTGCGGTCGGCGCTCTGCGCGACGGTGGGGTCGGTCAGACGCACAGGCGCTCGAGCGCCCGCGTGAGCATCACGTGCGCCAGATGGGCGCGATAGGCGGCAGGCGCGTGCTGGTCGGCGTTCAGGCCGTCGGCCGGCAGCCGGATCTGCGCGACCGCCTCGGGCGCGAAGCGCCGCGACAGCGCCGCCTCGGCCTCGGTCCAGCGGAACACGCAGGGGGCCGCGCCGGTCACCGCCACGCGCACGCCGTCGTCGTAGCGCGCCACGAACACACCGGTCATCGCATAGCCCGAGGCCGCCTGCGCGAACTTCTCGTAGGCGGCCTGCTTCGGGATGGCGAAGCGGATCGCCGTGATCAGCTCATCGGCGCCGAGGGCGGTGGTGAACATGCCCTGGAAGAACGCGTCGGCCTCGATGGTGCGCCGGTCGGTCACCACCTCGGCCCGGCACGCCAGGACCCCCGCCGGATAGTCGGCCGCCGGGTCGTTGTTGGCGACCGATCCGCCGAGCGTGCCGCGTGCGCGCACCTGCGGATCGCCGATGCCGCCGGCCAGCGCGGCCAGCGCGGGCAGGGCGGCACGCACCACGGCGCTGTCGGCCACCTCGACGTGCCGCATCGCCGCGCCCACGACCAGCGCGCCGCCCTCGACCTCGACACCGCGCAGTTCCGGCAGTCGTGCGAGGTCGATCAGCTGCGACGGCGCCGCCAGCCGCATCTTCATGGAGGGCAGCAGGGTCATGCCGCCGGACAGGGGTCTGGCCTCCGGGTCGGCCGCGAGCGCGGCGAGCGCGTCGGACAGCGCTGCAGGGCGTTGATAGGTGAAGGGGTACATGTCGGGCCTCCGGGGCGGTGCGGGTCAGGGGCGTCGGAATGCAGGTGCGCGATCGTCGCTGCGCGCCTGCGCGATCGTATCCAGCCGGACGTGCGGCTTCAGCAGCCGCGCTCCAGTGCCGACAGCGGTCCGGGGGACTGGCCGAAGCGGCCCGCCACCTGCCGGGCGGCGTCGTCGAGCTGGGCCAGCGTGCCGGAGTCGATGGGCACGGCTTCGGCACGCGCGGCGCGTGCCCGGCGTTCCGGGTCGCCGGGCATCATGATGCGGTCGACCGCGCCCGAGCGCCGCGCCGATTCGACCCATGCGACGAAGGCGCGGGCCTCGCGCTCGAACGCCTCGCCGGTGCCCAGCTTGTCCAGGTCGAACACGATCGCGAGCATGTTGTTCCAGATCGCGTACTTCATCTGCATGTTCGCCGGGTGCATCGTCTCGCCGCCGGTGAGTGCGGCGCCCAGCAGTTCGCAGACCATGGCCAGCGCGTAGCCCTTGTGGGCGGCGAACGGCACCAGCGCGCCGTGCGGCCCTTCGGGCGGCTCGAACATCACGGCCGGGTCGGTCGTGGGCTGGCCGTTCACGTCGATCAGGCTGCCGGGCGGGACTGGCACCTTCTTGTTGTAGGCCACGCGCGCCTTGCCGTGGGCGATCGCGCTGGTGGCGAAGTCGAGCAGGATCGGCTCGGCGCCGCGCCGCGGCAGGCCCACGGTGAAGGGATTGGTCAGGAAGCGTCCCTGCGCGCCGCCGTAGGGCGCCACCATCGGCGGGTTGCTGACCGCGTTGGTGAAGTGGATCGAGGCCATGCCCGCGGCGATCGCCTGCTCGGCCCAGTGGCCCACGCGGCCGAGGTGATGGGAATTCTTCAGGCCCATCACGCACACGCCGTGCGTGCGTGCGCGTTCGATCGCGATCTCCATCGCCTGGTGCGTGACCGACTGGCCGATGCCGCGCCGCCCGTCCACCGTCACCAGGGTGCCTGCGTCGTGCGCGATCGTCACGCGCTGGTTCAGCTGAAGCTCGTCGTTGAGCAGCGAGCTGACGTAGCGCGGCACCATGCCGACCCCGTGCGAGTCGTGCCCGGCGAGGTTGGCGCCCACCAGATGCTCCGCCGTGAGCCGGGCTTCGTACTCGCTGGAGCCGGCGGCGCGGAACAGGTCGATGACCCAGCGCTGCAGCGCCGGCGGGGCAATGAAGTGGTCGGCCATGGCGGGAATCCGTCGTGTGGGAGGCGGGCCGAAAGGGTAGCGCAGAACCGCCCCCGGGGAGCGCGCGCCGGCCCCCGCACCGGTTCACACGATGGCTTCCTCGAGGATCGGATACTCGCTGACCACCCGGTTGCGGCCGGCCGCCTTGGCGAAGTAGACGCGGCTGTCGGCGGTGCGCAGCACCTCGCGCAGCGTGAGCCCCGGACGGTGGCAGGCCAGGCCGATGCTCACCGTGACGTCGATGCTGCCGCCGGCCAGCACGAACGGGCGCGCCTGCACGGCCGCGCGCACGCGCTCGGCCACCGTCTCGGCCTCGTGCGGGTCGGACACCGGCACCATCGCGCAGAACTCCTCGCCGCCGTAGCGCGCCAGCACCGAGTCGCTGCGCATCGCATCGCGCAGGATCCCCGCAACGTGCCGCAGCACGCGGTCGCCCACCTCGTGACCGAAGCGGTCGTTGATCGACTTGAACCGGTCGACGTCGATCATCATCAGGGCGGTGAAGTGTGCGGCCCGGCCGCGCGCGGTGAGCCACGGCTCGCCGTGGCCGAACAGGTAGCGCCGGCTGGCCAGCCCGGTCAGCTCGTCGGTGCTCGCCAGGTGGCGCACGTCGGCCAGCAGCCGGCCGTACGCGATGCCGATGTAGGCCAGCATCACCACCAGGCTGGTGAACGAATACACGAGCACCAGCGGGCCGCGGTTGGGCTCGGTGCGGTTCGCCAGCGCCTCGACCTCGGCGGTCGACATGCGCAGCATGTCGATCATCCGGAAGCCGCCCGCCAGCGCCAGCACCACCATCACCGCGATCAGCCCGATGCGACCGGCGCGCGCGTGCGGCTCTTCCTCGCCGGCGACGACGAGTGCGCCGGCGGCGTTCGTGATCAGCTGCACGGCGAACACGAGGATCAGCGCATGGCGCGGGTCGGGCAGCTGCAGCACCGTCAGCGCGAACAGCCCGATCACCGGTGCCTGCACGCCCATCGGCGTGGGCCGGTCGTACAGCGCGCGCACCGCCGCGAGCAGCAGGATCGTGCCGATGCCGGCGGTGATCAGCATCGTGCGCGTCACCAGGAAGCCGGGCATGGAGGTCCGCACCGACGCCAGCAGCAGCGTCGTGGCGCAGAACGCGAGCGACCACGCCAGCTTGCCCGCCGCCGAGTGCGACGGCCGGTGCAGATTGCGCAGAATGAAGACGGCGGCCGCTGCGACCCACCCGACCAGACCGCCGATCAGATAGGTGGTGCGGACGTCGATGGATGCAACGAAGCTCTCCCACATGGGTCGGAATGGTCGGACATCGGCCTGCGATGCCGGGACCTTCGACCGACGGGCGGCAGCCGCCGCCAGTCCGGAACTGGGTGTTGCATCGGCGCCACCTGCGTGGCGCCGGAAGGGGTTCAGGTCACCCGGATCTTGAGGCCGCCGACACCGTCGATCCGGCCTTCCATCAGGTCGCCCCGCACGACCGCCGCGACGCCTTCGGGCGTGCCGGTGAAGACGAGGTCGCCGGGCTCGAGCGCCCAGAAGGCCGACAGGTGCTCGATGATCTCGGCCAGGTTCCAGATCAGCTTCGACGTGCGGCTGGACTGCCGCGTCGCACCGTTGACGTCCAGCGCGATCGCCGCGTCGGCGATGTTGCCGCACGCGGCCGCCGGCCGGATCGGGCCGATCGGCGCCGAAGCGTCGAAGCCCTTGCCGATCTCCCACGGCCGGCCCTGCTTCTTGGCCTCCCCCTGCAGGTCGCGCCGCGTCATGTCCAGCCCCACGGCGTAGCCGTAGATGTGGCCCATCGCGTCCGCGGCCTGGATGTTGCGCCCGCCCTTGCCGATCGCCGCGACCAGCTCGATCTCGTGGTGCAGGTCGCTGGTGCCGGCCGGATACGGCATCTCGCCCGTGCTGCCTTCGGCGACGACGACCAGCGCGTCGGCCGGCTTCATGAAGAAGAACGGCGGTTCGCGCCCGGTGAATCCCATCTCCTTGGCGTGCTCGACGTAGTTGCGGCCGACGCAGTAGATGCGGCGCACCGGAAACGACTGCCCGGTGCCGGCCACGGGCACGGACACCACCGCCGGCGGCGGGAAGACATATGACACGGAAGAACCCTCCATTGATCGGGCCAACGCAACGGTCCGATGTAACCCATTGATAGAATGAGCGTTTCGGCCAACGAAACGGGCCGATGCCTGCCGCAGGAACCTTCATGACCACGACCGAACAGCGTCTTCGCGATCTGCTCACCCGCCGCATCCTGATCCTGGATGGCGCGATGGGCACGATGATCCAGCGCTACAAGCTTACCGAAGAAGACTATCGCGGCGCGCGCTTCGCCGGGTTCGGGCACGACCTGAAGGGCAATAACGAACTGCTGTCGATCACCCGCCCGCAGGTCATCCGGGAAATCCACGAGCAGTATCTGGCCGCCGGGGCCGACCTGATCGAGACCAACACCTTCGGGGCCACCGCCGTCGCCCAGGCCGACTACAAGCTGGCCGACCTCGCGTACGAGATGAACGTCGCGTCGGCGCGCCTGGCGCGCGCGGCCTGCGACCGGTTCTCGACGCCCGACCGTCCCCGCTTCGTTGCCGGCGCGCTCGGCCCGCAGCCCAAGACGGCGTCGATCTCGCCCGACGTCAACGACCCGGGTGCGCGCAACGTCACGTTCGACGAACTGCGCGCCGCCTATGCGGAGCAGACGCGCGGGCTGATCGACGGCGGCGTCGACGTGCTGCTGGTCGAGACGATCTTCGACACGCTCAATGCCAAGGCGGCGCTGTTCGCGATCGACGAGATCCAGTCCGAACGCGAAGCCGCCGGCCTCGCGCGGCTGCCGGTGATGATCTCCGGCACGGTCACCGACGCGTCGGGACGCATCCTGTCGGGCCAGACGGTCGAGGCGTTCTGGAATTCGCTGCGCCACGCGCGACCGCTCACCATCGGCCTGAACTGCGCGCTGGGCGCCGCGCTGATGCGTCCGTACGTCGAGGAGCTGTCGAAGATCGCCGACACCTTCGTGTGCGTGTACCCGAACGCCGGGCTGCCCAACCCGATGTCCGACACCGGCTTCGACGAGACGCCCGACGTCACGTCGGCGCTGCTGGCCGAGTTCGCCGCCGCGGGCTTCGTCAACGTCGCGGGCGGCTGCTGCGGCACCACGCCCGAGCACATCGCGGCGATCGCGCAGGCCGTGCAGTCGCTGCCGCCGCGGGTCGTGCCGCAGCGTCCGCCGGCGCTGCGCCTGTCGGGCCTGGAGCCGTTCAACGTCGACGCGCAGTCGCTGTTCGTGAACGTCGGCGAGCGCACCAACGTCACCGGCAGCAAGGCCTTTGCGCGGCTGATCCTGAACGGCCAGTACGACGAGGCGCTGGTCGTGGCCCGCCAGCAGGTCGAGAACGGCGCGCAGGTGATCGACGTCAACATGGACGAGGCGATGCTCGACTCGGCCGCGGCGATGGCGCGCTTCCTGAACCTGATCGCGTCCGAGCCCGACATCGCCCGCGTGCCGATCATGATCGACAGCTCGAAGTGGGCGGTGATCGAGGCCGGGCTGAAGTGCGTGCAGGGCAAGTGCATCGTCAACTCGATCTCGCTGAAGGAGGGCGAGGCGGAGTTCCTGCGCCAGGCGCGGCTGTGCCGGCGCTACGGCGCGGCGGTGATCGTGATGGCCTTCGACGAGCAGGGCCAGGCCGACACCTTCGCGCGCAAGACCGAGATCTGCGCGCGCGCCTACCGGCTGCTGACCGAGGCCGTCGGCTTCCCCGCCGAGGACATCATCTTCGACCCGAACATCTTCGCGATCGCCACCGGCATCGAGGAGCACGACAACTACGCGGTCGACTTCATCGAGGCCACGCGCTGGATCCGGCAGCACCTGCCGCACGCGCACGTGTCGGGCGGCGTGTCGAACGTGAGCTTCAGCTTCCGGGGCAACGACCCGGCGCGCGAGGCGATCCACACCGTGTTCCTGTATCACGCGATCCGTGCGGGCATGACGATGGGCATCGTCAACGCGGGCATGATCGGCGTGTACGACCAGCTCGATCCGGAACTGCGCACGCGCGCCGAGGACATCGTGCTGAACCGGGTGCCCGCGGCCGAGCCCGGGCGCAGCGCCACCGAGCGCATGATCGAGTTCGCGGCCACGCTGAAGGCCGGGGGGGCGAAGCGCGAGGAGAACCTCGAGTGGCGCAGCCAGCCGGTGGCGGCGCGCCTGGCGCACGCGCTGATCCACGGCATCACCACCTTCATCACCGAGGACACCGAAGAGGCGCTGCAGCAGGTGCTGGCCGACGGCGGGCGGCCGATCCACGTGATCGAAGGGCCGCTGATGGACGGCATGAACGTGGTCGGCGACCTGTTCGGCGCGGGCAAGATGTTCCTGCCGCAGGTGGTGAAGTCCGCGCGCGTGATGAAGCAGGCGGTCGCGCACCTGGTGCCCCACATCGAGGCCGAGAAGGCGATGCTGGCCGGCCAGGGCGCGGACGTCGCGTCGAAGGGCAGGATCGTCGTCGCCACCGTGAAGGGCGACGTGCACGACATCGGCAAGAACATCGTGTCGGTCGTGCTCCAGTGCAACAACTTCGACGTGGTCAACATGGGCGTGATGGTGCCCTGCGCCGAGATCCTCGCGCGCGCCAAGGCCGAGGGTGCCGACATCGTCGGCCTGTCGGGCCTGATCACGCCGTCGCTCGAGGAGATGCAGTACGTGGCGCGCGAGATGGAGCGCGACCCGTATTTCCGGGAGCGCAGGATCCCGCTGCTGATCGGCGGCGCCACCACCTCGCGCGTGCACACCGCGGTGAAGATCGCGCCGCACTACTCCGGCCCGGTGGTCTACGTGCCCGACGCCTCGCGCTCGGTGCCGGTGGCGCAGAGCCTGCTGTCGCCCGAATCGCGCCCGGCCTACCTGAAGGAGCTGATGGCCGACTACGAGCGCGTGCGCACCCAGCACGCCGGCCGCAAGGGCCCGACCCTGGTGACGCTGGCCGAGGCGCGTGCCAACAAGCCGCGCATCGCCTGGGCGATGCCCGCCGACGACCATCCGGGCGAGGCGCCGCACCCGGTTGCGCACGTGCATCCGCCGCGGCCCAAGTTCGTCGGGCGCCGCCACTTCCGCAACTTCGACCTTGCCGAGATCGCCCGCTACATCGACTGGGGCCCGTTCTTCCAGACCTGGGATCTGCATGGCGCGTATCCGGCGATCCTCAACGACGAACTGGTGGGCGAGTCGGCGCGGCGTGTGTTCTCCGACGGCAAGTCGATGCTCAGGCGCGTGATCGACGGACGCTGGCTGACGGCGAACGCGGCGGTCGCGTTCCTGCCGGCCAACACGGTCAACGACGACGACATCGAGGTCTACACCGACGACACCCGCAGCACCGTGGCGTTCACCTGGCGCAACCTGCGCCAGCAGACGGCCAAGCGCGAGGGCGTCGACAACAAGTGCCTGGCGGACTTCATCGCCCCGAAGACGATCGACGGCCGGCCGTCGGGCATCGCCGACTACCTCGGCATGTTCGCGGTCACCACCGGCCTGGGCATCGAGCGCAAGGAGAAGGAGTTCGCCGACCTGCTCGACGACTACTCGTCGATCATGCTCAAGGCGATCGCCGACCGGCTCGCCGAGGCGTTCGCCGAGTGCCTGCACGAGCGCGTGCGCAAGGACCTGTGGGGCTACGCGCCCGACGAGTCGCTCGACACCGACGCGCTGATCGCCGAGCGCTATCGCGGCATCCGGCCTGCGCCGGGCTATCCGGCGTGCCCCGAGCACACGATCAAGCGCGCGCTGTTCGACACGTTGGGCTGCGACGAACTCGGCATCACGCTGACCGAGAGCTATGCGATGCACCCGGCGTCGAGCGTCAGCGGCTTCTACTTCTCGCATCCGCAGGCGCAGTACTTCAACGTCGGGCCGGTGGGCGAGGACCAGCTGAAGGACTACGCGGCGCGCTCGGGGCGCAGCGAGGACGAGCTGCGCCGGGCGCTGGGTTCGGTGCTGGCCTGACGGACCGGCCGGCGCACGGACCATGGACGACCGCGCGCCGCAGCCCTCCAGCCAGTTCGCGCTGCTCGGGCAGCGCCGCTTTGCGCCGTTCTTCTGGACCCAGTTCCTGGGCGCGGGCAACGACAACCTGTTCAAGTTCGCGTTCACGGTGATGATCACCTACCAGCTGCAGGTGGCCTGGCTGCCGCCTGCGCTGGCCGGACTGGCGATCGGCGCGCTGTTCATCCTGCCGTTCCTGCTGTTCTCGGCGACCAGCGGGCAGCTCGCCGACAAGTACGACAAGACGCGGCTGATCCGGTTCGTGAAGTCCCTCGAGATCGGCATCATGGCGCTGGCCGCCTGGGGCTTCGTGCGCGCGGACGTGCCGGTGCTGCTGGCCTGCACGTTCCTGATGGGCGTGCATTCGACGCTGTTCGGCCCGGTGAAGTTCGCCTACCTGCCGCAGCACCTGAACGAGCGCGAACTCACCGGCGGCAACGGCATGGTGGAGATGGGCACGTTCGCCGCCATCCTGCTGGGCAACGTCGCGGGCGGGCTGCTGGTGGCGGTGCCGGGCAGCGGGCCGGTCTGGGTGGCGACGGCCTGCTGCGCGCTGGCGGTGCTCGGGCGGCTGGTGTCGCAGGCGGTGCCGCCCGCGCCGGCCACCGACCCCGGCCTGCGCATCCGCTGGAATCCGTTCGTCGAGACCTGGGCCAACCTGCGGCTGGCGCACGGCAACGTCGTCGTGTTCCGTTCGCTGCTGGGCATCTCGTGGATGTGGTTCTTCGGCGCCACGTTCCTGTCGAACTTCCCGGTGCTGGCGCGCGAGGTGCTGCACGGCAGCGAGCAGGTCGCGTCGCTGCTGCTCGTGGTGTTCTCCGTCGGCATCGGCCTGGGCTCGCTGGCCTGCGAGATGCTCAGCCGCCGGCACGTCGAGATCGGGCTGGTGCCCCTGGGCGCGATCGGCATGACCGTGTTCGCGATCGACCTGTACTTCGCGCTCGCCGCGGTGCCGCCGGGGCCGGTGCTGGGCGTGGCGGCGTTCCTGTCGGTCGGCGCCCACTGGCGCGTGCTGGCCGACCTGTTCCTGCTGTCGGCGTTTGCCGGTCTGTACAGCGTGCCGATGTACGCGCTGATCCAGCTGCGCGCCGAGCCGACGCACCGCGCACGCATCATCGCGGCCAACAACATCCTGAACGCGCTGTTCATGATCGCCAGCGCGGTGCTGGCCGGCGCGCTGCTGAAGGCCGGCCTGACGGTGCCCCAGATCCTGCTGATCACCGGACTGCTCAACGCCGTCGTCGCGCTCTACGTGTTCCTGCTGGTGCCCGAGTACCTGCTGCGCTTCGCCGCCTGGGTGGTGTCGCGGCTGATGTACCGCTTCCGCGTGCGCGGCGACGCGCACATCCCCGAGCGCGGGGCGGCCATCGTCGTGTGCAACCACGTCAGCTTCATCGACGCGCTGCTGCTGATGGCGGCCAGCCCGCGGCCCATCCGCTTCGTGATGGACCACCGCATCTTCGCGATGCCGGTGCTGGGCACGCTGTTCCGGCTGGCCAGGGCGATTCCGATCGCACCCCAGCGCGAGGATCCCGAGGTGTACGCGGCGGCGTTCGAGGCCGCCCACCAGGTGCTGCGCGACGGTGACCTGCTGGGCATCTTCCCCGAGGGCGTCATCACCCGCGACGGTGCGCTGGCCGAGTTCAAGGGCGGCGTCGCGCGCATCGTCGCGCGTGCCCGCGCCGAAGGCATCGCACCGGTGGTGGTGCCGATGGCGCTGCTGAACCTGTGGGGCTCGTTCTTCTCGCGCATCGACGGCGCGGCGATGTCGCGTCCGTTCCGCCGCGGCGTGTGGAGCCGCGTGGGATTGCACGTCGGGCCGCCGGTGCCCCTGGAGGCGATCAGTCCGCAGCAGCTGCGCACGCACGTGGCGGCGCTGCTGGAGGCCGAGCCCGTGCCGGGGCGGCGCACCTGAAGGCGCCCCTCCGGCAGTGCCCGTCTGGCGGCGCACATGCGCAGGCGGCACCTCTGAAGGTGCGCCTCCGACGGCGCACCTCCGGCGGCTCGCCCATGACGGCGCGCCTGCGACCCGCGGCGATCAGGCCGCCTTCGTGCGCATCGTTACCAGCTCCTCGGCCGCCGACGGGTGCACGGCGACGGTGTCGTCGAACTGTCGCTTGGTCGCGCCCATCTTCACCGCGATGCCCGCCATCTGGATGATCTCGGCGGCGTCCGGTCCGGCGACGTGCACCCCCAGCACGCGGTCGGTGGTCGCGTCGACGACCAGCTTCATCAGCATCCGCTCGGGGATGTCGGAGAGCGTGACCTTCATCGGGCGGAAGCTCGTGCGGTAGATGTCGACCGCACCGACGCGCGCGCGCGCGTCCTCCTCGGTCATGCCCACGGTGCCGATCTCGGGCGTGGCGAACACCGCGCTCGGCACGTTCGTGTGGTCGCAGGTCCAGGGCCGGCCGCCGAACTCGGTGTCGGCGAACGCGTGTCCTTCGCGGATCGCCACCGGGGTCAGCGCGATGCGGTTCGTGACGTCGCCGATCGCCCAGATGCCGGCGGCCGTGGTACGCGAGTCGTCGGTCACGCGGATCGCGCCGGCGGCGTCGACCGCGACGCCGGCCGCCTCGAGGCCCAGGCCTTCGACGTTCGGCACGCGACCGGTGGCCAGCATCACGAGACCGCAGCCCAGCTGCGCGCCGTCGGAGAGCCGCGCGACGTATCCGTCGCCGTCGCGCGCGATCGCCTGCAGGTCGCAGCGGGTGCGCACGTCGATGCCGGCGCGCGCCATCTCCTCGGACAGGTGGGCGCGCAGGTCGTGGTCGAAGCCGCGCAGGATGCGCTCGCCGCGATAGGCGAGCGTCACGCGCACGCCCAGGCGCTGCAGCAGACAGGCGAACTCGACCGCGATGTAGCCGCCGCCGACGATCAGGATCGACGCGGGCAGCGCCGGCAGGTCGAACATCTCGTTGGAGGTGACCGCCAGCTCGGCGCCGGGCACGTCCGGGCGGAACGGCCGCCCGCCGGTGGCGATCAGGATGCGGCTGGCCTGCACCACCCGGCCGTCGTCGAGCGCCACGCGGCCCGGGCCGGCCAGGCCCGCACGGCCGCGCATGAGGCTCACGCCCGAGGCCGCGAGGTTGCGGGCGTAGACGCCCTCCAGGCGCGTGATCTCGCGCTCCTTCGCGTCGCGCAGCGTGGCCCAGTCGAAGCGGGCGCCGTCGAGCGTCCACCCGAACGAGGGGGCCAGCGCGAAGTCGTCGGCGAACCGGCTGGCCAGCACCAGCAGCTTCTTGGGCACGCAGCCCCGGATCACGCAGGTGCCGCCCACGCGGAACGCCTCGGCGACGGCGACACGGGCGCCGTGCGCGGCGGCGATGCGGGCGGCGCGCACGCCGCCGGAGCCGGCGCCGATCACGAAGAGATCGACTGCGTCGGGCAATGGGGAAGTCATAGTGAACACTCCTTGGATCGTCAGTCCTAATGATGCGCGCCCCGCGCGGCGGTTGCTAAGGTGGTGCTTCACGCACGCCCGCCCAACGCCACGAGCCCACGCCCCATGTCGACGTATCTGCTGCAGGCCGTCTGCACTGCGCGCAACGCACCGTCCGCCGCCGCCGCGCCGTCCGTCCAGGCCGCGCTGCTCGCGTCGTCGGGGCACGCCGATCCGCAGCACCTGCAGGCGCTGTTCGATCTGATCGCCGCGCTCCGGGGTACGGTGGAGGGCGCCTGGGCGGGGCGGCACGGCGACACGGTCGTGCTGGCCTCGGTGCCCGGCGACTGCCATCCCGACGAGCTCGCGCAGCGGCTGACGCGGCTGGAGGGCTACCGCTGCATCCAGCTGACCGCGCTCCCCGACCTCGGGCGTCTGCGCGAGGGTTCCGATGCCGCGGGCGCGGCCCACCCTCGGCGTCTGGTGGGCACGCTCGCCGCCGCGCTCGGAACGGGTCACGCGCTGGTCGTCTGACACCGGGCACCGCTTCGGGGGGGGCCCGGCGCCGGGCGGTCCGGCGCGCGGCCGGCGGCGGCGTCGGGCAACCCGTTGTGCGCCGCGCGCCCCATTGCAAGGGCCGCGCCGGGGGCGCATGATCGGCGATGGAAGTCATGTCTGAACCAGTGCCCGGCAGCACCAGCACCAGAACCAGCATCGGCACCTGCGCGGGCTCCATCATCATCACCGACAGGAGAGGCATCGATGGCATTCATCGTGGGCACCGCAGCGGGCGAGACACTCCAGGGCACCGCCGGGGCGGATCGGATCCAGGGGCTGAACGGGGTCGACACACTCGTCGGTCTGCAAGGTGACGACGTCCTGTTCGGCGGCGGCGGGATCGACTTCCTGCAAGGCGGACCCGGCGACGACTTCCTGTTCGGCGGTGCCGGGTTCGACCTCGCCGACTACCGCAACGCGCTCGGCGCGATCACGGTGTCGATGGCGGCACTGACGGTGCAGGGTGAAGGCACAGACGAACTGCTGGGGATCGAAGGCGTCTTCGGGACTGCCTTCGCCGACACCTTCATCGGCGGCGACGGCGACGATCAGTTCGCGGGCGGCGGCGGCAATGATCGCATCGAAGGCGGCGCGGGCAGCGACACCGCAGCCTACACGCTGGCTGCGTCGGCGGTCACCGTGAACCTCGCCACCGGCGTGGTGACCGGTCCCGACGGCGCCGACACGCTGATCAGCATCGAGAACGCCGTGGGGTCGGCGTTCAACGACACCCTGATCGGCACGGCGGACGCCAACCGGCTGCGCGGCAACGGCGGCGACGACGTGCTCGACGGCGCAGGCGGGTTCGACACGGTCGACTATTTCAACGCCGCTGCAGGTGTCACCGTCGATCTCGCCAGCGGTGTCGCCATCGGCGCGGGCAATGACACCTTGAGCAACTTCGAGGCCGTCATCGGCTCCGAATTCGCCGACACGCTGATCGGCAACGCGCAGGCCAACACACTGGACGGGCTCGGTGGCGACGACGTGCTCGACGGGGGCGCGGGCGACGACACCCTGATCGGCGGCGCGGGCTTCGACTTCGCCGACTACCGGACGGCCGGGGCCGCGGTGATGGTGAACCTGCTCGCGGGCACCGCCAGCGGCGGTGA
>Ga0116180_1002094_pt1 | contig 16052 bp, 19 predicted proteins | sample AD_UKC073_MetaG_FD_89804 | JGI IMG/M metagenome (GOLD analysis project Ga0116180, IMG submission 89804) | Active sludge microbial communities of municipal wastewater-treating anaerobic digesters from USA - AD_UKC073_MetaG | ecosystem: Engineered > Bioreactor > Anaerobic > Digestate | place: USA...
ATGCGCGCGGGTCCTGATGGATCCGATGCGGGCCAGCCGCCTGGCCGCGGCGCTGGCCGCGCGTATCCCCCGCGAACTCAGGAAAGACATCGTCAAGGTGGTCTCTCCGGCGATGGGCGGGGTGATCATCGGCCACGAAATGGGCCGCGCGCTGGGAGTCGAAGCGCTGTTCGTCGAACGCCCGACCGGAACGTTTGAGCTGCGCCGCGGCTTTGAGCTGGAACCCGGCGAAAAAGTGCTGATGGTTGAGGATGTTGTGACCACCGGTCTCTCCGGCAAGGAAGCGATGAAGGCCATCGCGGAGGCCGGCGGAGAGGTGATCGCCGCCGCGTCGCTGGTCGATCGCTCCGGCGGTTCGGTCGACATGGGGGTGCCTTTCTTCCCGCTGATCGCCATCAATTTCCCGACCTATGCACCCGATGAACTGCCCCCCGAACTGGCCGGGACCGAGGCCGTGAAGCCCGGAAGCCGCGCGAAGCCCTGATGACCCAGCGTCTGCGCCTTGGCGTGAACATCGATCACGTTGCCACGATCCGCAACGCGCGCGGTGGCGATCATCCCGATCCGGTCCGCGCGGCGGAAATCGTGGCGGCCTGCGGCGGTGACGGGATCACCGCCCATCTGCGCGAAGACCGGCGCCACATCCGTGACGAGGACCTGGCCCGGATCCAGGCCGCGACCGACCTGCCGCTCAACCTGGAGATGGCCGCGACCGAGGAAATGCTGGCAATCGCCCTGCGCCACGCCCCTCACGCCGCCTGCATCGTTCCCGAACGCCGCGAGGAACGGACGACCGAGGGCGGGCTCGATGCCGCAGGCCAGCACAACCGGCTCTACCCGCTGGTCCAGCGCCTGTCCGACGCCGGGATTCGCGTCAGCCTGTTCATCGCCCCCGAAGAGCGCCAGATCGAAGCCGCGATCAAACTGCGCGCGCCGGTGGTGGAGCTGCACACCGGCGAATATGCCCACGCCACCGGGGCGGCGCGCGAAGCCGAGCTGCGGCGCCTGATCGCCATGGCCGAACTGGCTGCGGCAGAGGGGATCGAGCCCCACGCAGGGCACGGCCTGACCTATGACAATGTCACACCCGTGGCGGCGATCCCGCAGCTGGCCGAACTCAACATCGGCCACTACCTGATCGGCGAGGCAATCTTCTGCGGGCTGGAGCCAGCCGTGCTAAAAATGCGCGAACTGATGGATGCGGCGCGCGCATGATCCTCGCCATCGGTTCGGACCTCTGCAATATCGAGCGGATCGCCGCCTCGCTTGAGCGCTGGGGCGAGCGGTTCGAGAACCGCGTCTTTACAGAGATCGAGAAGGCCAAGGGCAATTCACGCCCCTTCACCAAGGCCGGAACCCTGGCCAAGCGCTTTGCCGCCAAGGAGGCCTTTTCCAAGGCGGTCGGCACCGGGTTCAAGGCCGGGGTCTTTATGAAGGACATCGGCGTGATCAATGCCCGTTCCGGCGCGCCGACGCTGAAGCTGACCGGCGGCGCCGCCGCCAGGCTGGCCGCCATCACTCCCGCCGATCACGAAGCCGTGATCCATCTGACGTTAACCGACGACCACCCATGGGCGCAGGCCTTTGTCGTCATCGAGGTCCGCAAACTGTGAGCGAAGCCGTTACTTCCGAAAACGCCCCTGAAGCCATGCCGGAAACCGCGCCGGACGAAACCACGCCGCCGCCCGCCCCGGCTGCGCCGCAGGCTGAGGTGATCGACTGGATCGGCGAGATTCGCGGTCTGGCGCTGATGCTGCTGGCGGTGCTGTTCTTCCACAGCGTCGTGGCCAAGCCGTTCTATATCCCTTCGATCAGCATGATGCCCAACCTGTTGGTGGGGGACCGGCTGGTGGTTTCGAAGTTCCCCTATGGCTGGAACTGGGCCTCGGCCAGCTTTCACGTCCTGCCGCGCGGCACCTGGCGGGCGCTGCCCGGCACGCCTGACTATGGCGACATCGTGATCGTGGTCCCGCGCGACCGCACCGACGATCTGATCAAGCGCGTGGTCGCCCTGCCGGGGGACCGGATCGCGGTAGTGAACGGGCAGATCGTGCTCAACGGCAAGCCTGTGCCGCAGACGATCGAACCGAACATCCAGCTGCCGGTCGATCCCAAGCTCTATTGCACCGACCGCAAGATCCCGAAGCACTGCTATGACGATTTCGGCCACTATAAGGTGCGCCTGGCATCGGGCCGCGAAGTGCTGGAGCTGCCCACCATGCGCGAGGTCATGCCCAATGGCGCGACCTATCAGATCATCAAGGACGGCAGCCGCTTTGATGTGGACAACATGGCCGAGGTCAAGGTGCCAGAGGGCCACGTCTTCCTGATGGGCGACAACCGCAACCATTCGGCCGACAGCCGGGTGCCGATCGGAGAGGACGGCCTGGGCGGGCCGGTGCCGCTGTCCGACGTCGGCGGGCGAGCCGAATTCATCACCTTCTCGCTCGATGGCAGCCAGACCTGGAATCCGCTTTCCTGGTGGAACGCCTTGCGTTCGGGCCGATCCTGGACCAGCCTGCGGCCGGTACACCTGACCAAGGACAAGTAATGGCCCGCAAACCCGCCCCGTCGGCTGAGCCCGCCCCTCCTCCACCGCCCGCGCGGCACACCGGGCCGACCGACATTTCCGACCCGCTGCTGCGGACCGAGGCCAAACGCGCGGCGGTCTGGATCGGGATGGCCGCACTGCTGGCACTGACAGTCTATCTGGCCGAGCCGCTGCTGGTGATCTTCGGCGGGATGGTCTTTGCCGCGATGATTGATGGCGGCGCCCGGCTGCTTGGCCGGGTCCTGCCGATCGGGCGCGGCTGGCGGGTCACGCTGGTGCTGCTGCTGACCCTGGCGTTCTTTGCCTGGGTGGTGATGTTCGCCGGATCGCAGATCGCCGAACAGGCGGCGCAACTGCCCGGCACGATCGAATCGCAGACCCTCAAAGTCCTTGCCTGGCTCAAGCTGCAGGGCGTGCATTTCGATATCGAATCGATGCAGGGCCTGATCGAAAAGGCGCTGGGCGGCGTCGGCCAGATCACCAGCGCATTGGGCGGCGTGATCGGCGGGTTCACCACGGCGTTCCTGATCGCGGTGATGGCGATCTATTTCGCGGCCGAGCCGCAGCTTTATCGCCGCGGCTTTGCCTGGCTGCTGCCGGCGGAACAGCGTGAACACTTCGAAGGCACCGCCACGATCATGGGCCGCACCCTGCGCCGCCTGCTGGCCGGGCGCCTGCTGGGGATGGCGGTTGAAGGGATCAGCACCTGGCTGCTGCTGGCCGCCTATGGCGTGCCGATGGCCGCGCTGCTTGGTCTGCTGACCGGATTGCTGGCTTTCCTGCCCAACATCGGTGCGCCGATGTCGGGCGCGCTGATGATCATGGTCGGCTTTTCCGGCGGGGTCGATATGGGGATCTACTGCATCATCGTCTATGTCGTGGTGCAAACGGTGGACGGCAACATCATCGTGCCGATGGTCGCCAAGAAGACCGCTGATCTGGCCCCGGCGTTGGTACTGGGCGCGCAGCTGATCATGGGCGCGCTGTTCGGCCTGCTTGGACTGCTGCTGGCCGATCCTCTGGTGGCGATGATCAAGGTTGCGCTCGAACGGCAATCACACAAGAATGAAAGTGCCTGAGCCTTGGCCCGCAAGTTCCTCTATTTCATCGCCTTCTGCATCCTTCTGTTCATCGCCGGGCGGCTTGCCCTGGCCTTCTATCCCGAGCAGTTGACCCGCGCCGGGTTCACGCCCGGCGGCAAGTTTGAGCCGCAGGCACCGCTTCAGACCAACGCCTATGCCGATCCAAAACTGTGGATCGCCCGGCCCGACATGGCCGGGGACAATCCCGCCAGATGGCTGCCGCAAGGATACCGGCCCGATGCGGCGCCGGTCGATGCCGCGGTGTTCTTCGTTCACCCGACAACCTATCTGAAAAAAGCCCACTGGAACGCACCGCTTGACGATGCGGACGCCAACCGGATCGCCGGTGTGATCACCCGGGCCACGGCCAGCGTGTTCAACGATTCCACCGATATCTGGGTGCCGCGCTATCGCCAGGCGACCTTTGGTGCCTTCGTGACCGAGGCACCCGAAGCACGGCAGGCCCACGATCAGGCCTATGCCGATGTCGCCCAGGCCTTTGACGCCTTCATCGCCGCGCAGCCCGCGGACCGCCCGATCGTGCTGGCCGGGCACAGCCAGGGCTCCTTCATCATCAAGCGCCTGCTGAAAGAAAAGATCGCGGGCACGCCCCTCGCCCGGCGGATCGCGGCGGCCTATGTGATCGGCTGGCTGGTCGATACCGACCGCGATCTTCCGGCCATGGGGCTTCCCGCCTGCGCCGCGCCCGATCAGGCCGGTTGCGTGATCAGCTATCTGTCCTTCACCGACGATGGCGATACTGCGATCATGCGCGATGCCTATGAACGCTTTGCCGGAGCAGGCGGCAGCGCAGCCCCGCATTACCTCTGCTCGAACCCGCTGACCGGCAGGATCGGCGGCACCGCACCGGCTGCGCAGAACCAAGCAACGCTGGTGCCCGATGCCAAGTTCGAAAGCGCCAGCCTGGGCAAGGACCTGGCCGGTGCGCGCTGCGCCGAAGACGGCACGCTGCGGATCGGCGCAGGGCCCGATATGGGGCCGTTCGTGATGCCCGGCGGCAATTATCACGTCTATGACTACGCGCTGTTCTGGGGCGCCCTGCGCCAGGACTTCGCCCGGCGGGTGGCGGCGTGGCACAAGACGCACTGATCACCGCCAGCGCGATCGATTTCCGCGCTGCGCTCCCTCAGGGCGGCGCACTTCTGGGGCTGGATCTGGGAACCCAGACCATCGGCACGGCCTTTTGCGATGCCGGCTGGCGGTTCGCCTCGCCCGGCAAGACGCTGAAGCGCGGCAAGTTCGGCGCCGACCGCGAGGCGCTGGCCGCCCTGATTGCAGAGCGCAGCATTCGCGGCATCGTCCTGGGGCTGCCGCTCAACATGGACGGCAGCGAAGGGCCGCGCAGCCAATCGAGCCGAGCCTATGCCCGCAACCTTGCCGCCGCGCTGGGCCTGCCGGTGCTGCTGTGGGACGAGCGCTGGTCCACCACCAGCGCCGAGCGCGATCTGATCGGCCAGGACATGAGCCGGGCCAAGCGCGCAACCCGGATCGATTCGGCCGCCGCCGCGGTGATCCTGCAGGCCGCGACCGACGCGCTGGCGGGCGGGTTCGGCTAGACCAGCTCGGCCCGCCGCGCTTTCGCTTCCATCGCCACCAGTCTGCTGCCTGAGCCTTCGGCGGTTCGCCACAGGGCTTCCCTTAGGGCCGGATCATTCTCACGCGCGGCAAGTGCGTCCCACGCCGTCAGCCGCAGCCGGTCGCTCGGGTGATTGCGGGCGAAGCGGTGCGCCAGATCCAGCGCCTCTTCCCCGCCCAGCCCGACCGCGACCCGCAGGAACGCCTCGCTCGGCCCGGGCGAGATGATCGCGGCGATCTCCCTGCGTTCAAGGTCGAACCGGTACTGGTCGAGCCAACCCTGTGCGCCGCTGGTGTGCATGATGTTGAGCGAGACCGAGAGCGCGTCTGCCGCACCCTGCGCATGAACATCGCGGTGCGCGCGGTAGAGCATGATCTTTCCCTCCTCCAGCCGCGCCCGTTCGATGAATTTCAGCGAAGGGACCGGTTCGCCGCGATAGCCGGTCACGGCCTCGTAATCGTATTCGTAATAGTCGCTCCAGTATCCCGGCCCGAAATAGCCGAGCGTCAGGAAGCTGAAGTTGTGATCGTGCGGCAGGCCAAGGACAAAGGCATCGCCGCCGCTGGCCCGGATCATGTGATCGTCCAGCGCGGGCCAGATGTTCGCGCGGATAAAGAACTGCCCGTTGGGCGGGGCCAGCATCATCACCTGCGGGCCATAGGCGCTGTCCAGTCCCAGGTCGCGGTTGCGCCGGGCCAGCTCCTCGATCAGCAGGTCGCCCAGGAAGGTCTTGTTGTTGCCCAGCCGTCGCAACCACCTGGCGGCGTGGTGCAGGCTTTCGTCATCGCCGGGATCGAACCCGGTGGCAGTCAGCGCCTCGACACATTCGTCCAGCGAGGCGCGGCGGTTGTCAGCGATTTCGATCACATGGGGCATGGCTGCACTCCGGCCAGTTGGGGATAGGTTTCAAGCAGTTGTGCCCGCAGCGCGCCGGCCGGGGCAGCCAGCGGATCGTCCGCGCGCGCCGCGATCCGGCACAGCAGGGCAAAACCATGCGCCGTATCGAGCGCCAGACATTCGCGCAGCGCCTGCCAGCGCAGCCCCTCGCCCGCCTCCTCCTCGGCCATGGCCGCCAGCAGCGGGGCGGCATCGCTGCGGCCCATCCGTCCAAGCAGCGCCGCGGCCAGTTCAAGACGGCTTTCACGCGGGGTTCCGGCGGACTGGTGTACCAGCGCTCCGTCGCTCAGCCGGTATTCCCGCGTCGCAATTGCGGACGCGGTCCGGCGCTGCAACTTCAGAGTGACCAGACTGCCAGGGACGGAGAGCAGGAACTGGGTCTGATCGAGCCCGATCCGGTGATGAACCGGACCCGGCGCAAGCGTGGTATCCTGCCCGCGCAGTTGTGCCGCGGCGGACCGCTGCCCGGTGATCGTGACCCGCCTGGCCAGCCCGGTTCCGGCCAGCACTCGTTCATAGGTTTCAACCGCGGCAAAACTGACCGATACCGGGGCCGGTCTGCGCGCCAAACCGCTGCCTTCGACCGACTGCAACAGCAGCGTTGCGGTATCGTGGCGGGCCAGAACCAGCGAGGCGATGGCATCATCGGCGGAATAGCGCAGCGGGGCCTGCCCCAGCGGATCACCCGCCAGTTGCGCCAGCAATCGTTCGACCAGATCCATCACCAGCCGCCGCGCGCTATCCCCTTCCGGCGCGAACAGCGCGGCCAGCATCGGCAGGTCCTCCAGCACCGCGCCTTCGGCGAAGGCGGCCATTTCCGTATCGAGACCCGCCGCCAGCCCGGCGCGGCGCCAGGTTTCGTAAACCGCCCCGATCGCCCTCTGCGCTTGGCGCTGCGGAGTATCGTCCCCCCGCAGCGCCCGCAGTTCCGGTCGAATGATCATCCGGAACCTCCTGCGTCAGGAAACGAGAACGTCATAGATATAGACCATGATGACGATCGCCGTGTCATCCGACCCCATGGCGCGAGCCGGATAGGCCATGCTGCCGAACATTCCGGTAATCGTTTCAAGATCAGGCAGCGCCGAGATATCAATCTTGGGCAAATTCATGGCAATTCCCCTTGCTGAGCCGCAGGGCACTGTGCCCCCCGGACCACCTGATCCCGCCGCAATCGGGGCAAATGGGGAAATTAAAAGATTGTAATCGTGGCCAGCGCGCCGCACAGAACCGCCGATGAGTGAGCCAAAAAGCCTGTACGACGCCCCGCCGGATTTCGTCTTCGATCTGTCCCGCGGCGCCAAGATGATGAGCCGCCATGGCCACGGCGGCTGGCTGGGGCTGGACTATCACGCCCATGGGCCGGACTGGGTTGAGCTGTCCTTGCCGTGGCGAGAGGATCTGGTCGGCGTGCCCGAAACCGGGGTGCTGGCATCGGGCCCGATCATCAGCCTGATGGACAACGCCACCTCGATGTCGGTCTGGGCGCTGTGCGGCCGCTTCGTGCCCCATGCCACGCTTGACCTCAGGGTTGACTACATGCGCTCGGCGGTGCCGGGCAAAACGGTGATCGGCCATGGCGAGTGCTACAAGCTGACCCGGACGATCAGCTTCATCCGCGGCATCGCCCACGATGGCAATCCCGACGATCCGGTCGCCCACGTCACCGGCACTTTCATGGCAACCCACGGAACCTATTTATGATGGGCATCGGCATTCCGCCCTATTCTGACGCGATCGGCGTTGTGGTTGATCACGAAGAGGATGGCCGTCCGGTGATGGCGATGGATTTCGGCACGCAGGTGATGGGCCGCCCCGGCTATCTTCATGGCGGGGCGATCAGCGGGCTGATGGAAATGGCCGCGGTTGCCGCCCTGCGCACCGAGCTTGAGCGCCGGGGCGAGGCGATGCGACTCAAGCCGGTCAACATCCAGGTCGAATTCATGCGCGGCGGCACCGAACAGCGGACCTTCGCGATGGGTCAGGTGACCCGCGCCGGACGCCGCGTCGCGCTGGTCAATGCCGAGGCCTGGCAGGAAGACCGGACCCGTCCGATCGCGCTGGCGCAGATGAAGTTCCTGCTCAACCCCGCCGAATAACCACGGTTAGTGGATAGTTGCCGGTCGGCGGTTCTTCTCCGGTCAGGCAGCGCGCGGCATCGGCGCGCGCCAGGGCCAGCAGCGCGGCGGGCACATCGCGGTCATGGATCACCAGATCGGCGTTGGCCAGATAGCGCGCATCGCCCACGGTAAGATCGTCGGGATCATCGCTTTGCAGGCCTATCTCAAACCTGGTGGAGGCCCCGAACAGACCGCCGTGTGCAGCCGCTTCCAGCCACTCCGCAAACCGCTCTGGCGCGGGATCGTTCAGCGGATCGAGCGGACCGCCGGGCGACAGGGCAGCGTCAATCGCCTTGCGCCGATCCTGCGCCTGCGGCCAGATCCGCCGCAACTGCTCACGCGCGCCGCCCAGCGCCTCGGCCAGCGCCCCCAGCGATTGCGGCAACAGCGCCTCAAGCCGCATCCGCAGCGCCTTGGCCAGCCCGGCCGAAACCCCGCCGGTGCCCACCGCAATCAGCACCGGTCCGCGCTCAAGGATGCTGGGCACGGTAAAGTCGCACAGGTCGGGCCGGTCGGTCACATTCAGCAGCAGCCCGCGCTGGCGCAGCCTTCGGGCAGCGGCTTCGGGATCGGCCAGCGCGATGAAGGCCAGCCGCGCCCCGGCATCGCCTTCATCAACGATCCGCGCCCCGGCGCGCTCCAGCAGCCGCCGCTTTGCTTCCCCGGCCTCACCCTCAGCCAGCAGGATCACCTTGGTGTCCGCCAGCCGGTGGTACAGGGGAAGCGAGTGCATGGCGATCAGTCCAGAAAGTCCGGCACCCGTTCGGCCGCGGTGATCGCTTCGGGCAGGATCCGGTCGGCCACCACCGCCCACTTGTCACCATCGACCATCACTTCGGCCACGAATCCGCGCGAGTTATAGGAACTCGCCATGGTCGCGCCATAGGCCCCGGCAGTGCGGAACACCGCCAGATCGCCCGCCGCCACGGCGTCAATCTCGCGGTTCATGGCAAAGGTATCGCCGGTTTCGCAGATCGGACCGACGAGATGGGCGGTCATCCGCTCACCCGTAGGCGCAACCGCATCGAAATCGTGCCAGGCGCCGTACATCGCCGGGCGGGCCAGATCGTTCATCGCGGCATCGACGACCACGAACGGCACCTGGTTCGAACTGCGCTTTACCCGCACCACCCGCGTCAGCAGCACCCCGGCATTGCCGCAGATCACCCGGCCCGGTTCGAACATCAGGGTAACGTCCCAATCGGCCGTGGCCCGCGCCACCATTGCGGCATATTCTTCCGGCGACGGGAACACCTCGCCCTGGCGATAGGGTACGCCTAGGCCGCCGCCCAGATCGGCGTGGGTCACGCTCTGCCCGGCAGCGCGCAGGTCCGCGATCAGATCACCGACCTTGGCAAAAGCCTCTTCGAACGGCTCAAGCTGGCTGAGCTGGCTGCCGATGTGGACCGCAATGCCGCGCATTTCGATCCCCGGCAGAGCGGCCATACGGCTGTAGATTTCTACCCCGCGATCGATCGGCACGCCAAACTTGTTTTCGGCCTTGCCGGTGGAAATCTTGGCATGGGTGCGGGCATCGACATCGGGATTGACGCGCAGCGCGCAGTGCGCGGTGAGGCCGCGCTCGGCCGCCAGTGCCGCCAGTTCGATCCCTTCTTCCTCGCTTTCCAGGTTGAACTGACCAATCCCGGCTTCAAGCCCGGTGATCATTTCCCGGTGCTGCTTGCCAACGCCGGAGAAGACAATGTCCCCGGCTGGCATCCCGGCGGCCAGGGCGCGGGCCATTTCCCCGCCCGAGACGACATCGGCGCCGAACCCTTCGCGCTGCATCACCCGCAGAACGGCCAGGTTGGGATTGGCCTTGATCGCGAAGGCGATGTGCACCCGCGGCAGGATCGCAAGCGCATCCCGAAAGGCCCGCGCGTTGCCTTCCAGCAGGGCGCGCGAATAGACATAGACCGGAGTGCCAACGGCATCGGCAATCGCGGTCAGGGGCAGGTCTTCGGCGTGGAGGACGCCGTTCTTGATGGCAAATTGATCCATGGAAACTTACTCTTCGTCGGTGGGAGGCAGGTCAAACGGGTCTTGGAGGCGTTCCTCCGACCGTTTTCGAAGCTCGACGCTGCGTTCCGGCGCCGACTGCGGCCCGGATTTGAGAAGGTTCGGGGCGGTTTCACGCCCCTCGCGGCCATAGGGTGCGACCGGCAATTGCTGCCCCGCGGCCGGTTTCAGCGGCGCACTCTGTCCGCAGGCGGCGAGGGCGAGAAACAGGGCAGAAGCGGCAAGGCGGCGCATCGGGATCACTCCAGGCCCAGCGCCAGGCGCGCTTCGGCCACGCGGGCCCTTACCTGATCCGGCGCAGTTCCGCCATAGCTGGCGCGCGCCGCGACCGAGGCCTCCACCGACAGCGCATCATAGACCCGCTCGTCGATCCGTTCATCGATCGCGCGCAGTTCAGAAAGCGGAAGACGATCAATCGCCAGCCCCTTGCTTTCAGCCAGTTTTACGGCCGCACCGGTGATGTGGTGGGCCTCGCGGAACGGAATGCCCGCCTGCCGCACCAGCCAGTCGGCAAGGTCGGTCGCGGTGGCATAGCCCAGCTCTGCCGCGGCGCGCATCCGGTCGGTGCGGAAGGTCGCCCCCGCGACCATCCCGGTCATCGCGGCCAGGCACAGGGTCAGCAATCCGGCAGCTTCGAACACTGGCGGTTTATCGTCCTGCATATCCTTCGAATAGGCCAGCGGCAGGCCTTTCATGGTGATCATCAGGCTGGTCAGGCTGCCCACGATCCGCCCGGCATGGCCGCGCACCAGCTCTGCCGCATCGGGGTTCTTCTTCTGCGGCATGATCGAACTGCCGGTCGAAAGACTGTCCGGCAGGGTGACAAAGCCGAACGGCTGGCTGGCCCAGATGATGAACTCTTCCGCCAGCCGTGAAAGGTGCAGCGCGGTCTGCGCCGCCGCCATCAGGTAATCGAGCGCGAAATCGCGATCCGATACCGAATCGAGGCTGTTGCGGGTCGGTTCGGCAAAACCCAGCGCACGGGCCGTGGCCTGCCGGTCAATCGGAAAGCCGGTTCCGGCCAGCGCGGCTGCACCCAGCGGCGATTGATCGGCCCGCGCCCGGGCATCGGCAAAGCGTGAACGATCGCGCGCCGTCATCTCGTAATAGGCCATCAGGTGATGCCCCAGCGTGACCGGCTGCGCGGTCTGCAAATGGGTGAAGCCGGGCATGATGCTGGCGGCGTGTTCCCCGGCGCGGGTCACCAGCGCGATTTGCAGCGCCTTCAGCCCGGCATCGGCCTGATCCATTGCGTCGCGGACCCACAGCCGAAAGTCGGTCGCCACCTGATCATTGCGGCTGCGCGCGGTGTGCAGCCGCCCCGCCGCCGGTCCGATCAGCTCGGCCAGGCGGCTTTCGGTGGTCATGTGGATGTCTTCAAGGTCCCAGTCTTCGGGCACGCCTTGCTGTTCGTATTCGGCGGCAACCTGATCGAGCCCACCGGAAATAAGCGCGGAATCCTCCGCCGAGACGATACCCTGCGCGCCAAGCATCGCGACATGCGCCTTGCTGGCGGCGATGTCCTGCCGCCACAGCGCCTTGTCGAACGGGATCGAGGCATTTATCTCACGCATGATCGCGGCGGGCCCTTCGGCGAACCGCCCGCCCCACATCGAATTGGAGCCACCCGTGCTGTCTTCCCGCTTGCTCAACGCCGTAATCCTTGGCTTTGCCGTGCTTGCCTCAGGGTGCGATAGGCAAAGCGGGGAAGCCGCGCAACCGCAAGCATCAACGAACGCGGCCAGCACCCCTGCCCCGGCCGGAACGATTGACCGTTCGCATAAGGGCAGTGAGATGCCGGACTTCACCCTGACCGATCCGGCGGGCAAGGAACTGCACCTCAAATCGCTGAAAGGTCAGCCGGTGCTGGTCAACCTCTGGGCCACCTGGTGCGCGCCCTGCGTTGCCGAACTGCCCGCGCTCGACAAATTGGCCGAGAGCCAGGCGGGCAAGCTCAAGGTGCTGACGGTCAATCAGGATTCGGGCGCACCGGAAAAGGCCGGAGCCTTCCTCAAACAGCGCGGCGTAACCCGGCTGGAGCCGTGGCTCGACCCCAAGGGGGACCTGGCCTTTCACTATGAAGCACCAAGCCTGCCGATGACCGTGCTGTACGATGCGGCCGGCCGCGAGGTGTGGCGGATCGCCGGCCCGCGCGAATGGGGCGATGCCGAGACGGCAAAGCTGATCGCCGAGGCGCAGTGATTTGAAACGGCGCTGGCCGAAACCGGGATTTGAACGCCATAGCGTGCCCCTTCGCTATCGCTCGGGAGTTTTCGGGAAGACGTCCCCCGGACGTCTTCTGATTCCGATGCACCCCTTCGCTATCGCTCGGGAGTTTTCGGGAAGACGTCCCCCGGACGTCTTCTGATTCCGAAAACTGGTGGGCGCTAACGGGCTCGAACCGCTGACCCTCTCGGTGTAAACGAGATGCTCTACCAACTGAGCTAAGCGCCCCTCGTAAAGGGAGCGCGCCCCATGCCCCGATTGGGATCGCTGGTCAAGCACCCGAACCGATAGCGGTGCGCGGTTGACGATTGTTGCGGCGGCCGGTTGGCTAACCAGCCAAGTGTGAAACGCCAGCACGGGACATAGGGTTCACGCAGAGGCCGCAGAGAAGAAAGAGAGGCGCAGAGATGCTGCGCGAAGCCGCAGGCTTCTTCTACCATCCCGGCGGTGCGGCAATCCGCGCCGCCGGAGAGTGAAGGCGGCTTCGCCGCAGGCGCTACGCCTCTGCGTCTCTCTTTCTTCTCTGCGGCCCCTGCGTGAACCCCATCACACTACGCCAACCCGGCAAAGCGACGCCCGCGATCACACCAGCCGCGCGGCCTGGCTGCCGATTTCAGCAAAATAGCGGGCCATGGCATCCGCCGCCTTGTCGGTCAGGGTGATGAAGGCGCGGCGGCGATCGGCATCGTCCTCCACCCGTTCGAGCAGCCCGGCCTCGATCATCTGACCGATCCAGCGCAGTGCGGTGGTGGGCGGCACGCCCGATGCGATACACAGGCTGGTCACCGAAACGCGGGTGTGCTCAGCCCGCGCCGCGGTGAGGTCCAGCAGCATATCCCAGGCCGGATCGGCGAACAGATCGCCATCGAAGAACCGCGCGCGCAGCTGCCGCTGGCGAATGATCCGCCGGACCAGCCGCGGATCGGGCAGTGCCGGACGGGTCGCGCGGACCAGCCAGTCTCCCTGATCGCCATCGGGTGCACCGGCAAAGGCCGGACGCGGACTTTCGAACCGGAAGGCGCTGCCCTCCGTCCCTCCCCCGCTGGCGTCGCTCGGCGGCGAAAGCCGTTCGAGCCGCGCGGCGATCTGGCTGACCTGTTCGGTCAGGCGCAGCAAGGCCAGCCGGTCCTCATCGGAGAGTTCCCGCACCCGCAGGTTCGGCACCCGCGCCAGCACCCGGCCCAGCGCCAACACCCGCTCTGCCCGCGACGGATCGACCAGGATCTAAGCGCCGGACTGATCGAGGCAGCCAAACACGTCGTCGAGCGCTGCGACGGTAGTGGAAACCACCAGCTGCGCCCCGGCATGGGCGACCCGCATATCGAGCCGCGCCAGCGCGGCCAGCGATGCCCCGTCCACCTCCGGACAATCGAGCAGCACCACTTCACCCAGTGGACGCGCCTCTCCTTCCAGCAAGGCCCCGATCCCTGCAACCTCACCAAGGCGGAACCCCGCCGCCTCCGCATCCTCACGCATCAGCGCGCGGAGGTGCGGGCGATCGGCATAGACCGCCACGACCAGCGGCAATTGTGCAGTACCAATGGAATAATCGAGCTCAGCCAAGACCATGATTCCCCCATGTAACATTGGAACAAATACGGAACACAGTACGCTCTGTCAAGCCGGATTGGCATACCACCGGCCTTTATCTTTCAGACGCTGGTCATTGCGCCTGTCTTTCCAGTCTGCGAACTTGGGTTATGGCGGGCGTGGCAACGCCAGATTGATAGCAGCTCAAGTAACGCCCCCGCAAACTTGAACCCTCCGGAGCTATGGCTAATCCGCCTCATTCGCCACACCAGCTTGGACGGCGATGCGATGGCGGTCCACGCGTTCCAGTCGATTAGGCAATTTACCTAGGCAGTGCGGAAATCGGCAAACGCCCAAAATATCCCATAGTGCAATTTTGTAATTTTCTGCCTACAAATATATCCATTATGGGGGCATTCTCGCAAGATATCAATATTATTCAACAAGTTTATGCACTTAGCTTGCGGCAGCGGCAGTGCATGACGCTGGTGGCGAAGGGGTTCACGTCGAAGGAGATTGCCAAAGATTTGGCCCTGTCTCCGTCAACCGTTGATAACCACATTCGCGCCGTCGTTGACAGGTTGGGCGCTGCAAATCGGATTGAGGCCGCTCGATTGATTCAGCTTGTCGAAAGCGGTGCGTATGCGGCAGTGAATCGGCCGGAAATCTCGGCAAATTCGAGTGCGATCGAAACTGCACGGGACTCGTCACATCAGCCGTCACAGTCGGGGATTCTTCCCCCGCTCGGCGGTCAGTCAAACCGATTGTCTGCAGGGGCTCGAATCTTCGAGGTATTGAAGATCGCATTGCTTGGGACGATGATTTTCGCCGCGATCACCGCAACCATTGCGGGTATAGTTAGCCTGTTCCAGCGTTAGCCGGTGCGTCAAGAAAGGGTCACCGCCAGCCCGAGGCGGTGCTTCTTAGGAGTTATGTCCATGCACAATATCAAGCAGCGAGTTGGTGAAGTTGTTGCTGCCGATACTCAAGCCTCTGTTGCCGCGCTCGATTCTGCGGTGCTGATGCAGACCCGGCTTTGCGCAAGCACAATCGAAGCATCGTCCGATTCAAAGATGCCGATCGCCGCCACGCAGGATCTGCTGGAATCGCTGTCGGCCGGGCTCAACGGCCTTGTCCAGAGCCGCGCCGAGCTGGTCAAGGCGGTGCGCCACATCAACCTGATTCAGGCAAAAAGCACTCTGCGAACCGTGGGCTTTGGTTGCCCGAATGGATTGCAGCCTATCGGGTACAAGGACGATGTTGCGACCGTCAACGCGTGATACCATGATGCTGCTGGCAGGGACCGCTAAATGATCGTCGTGATCTCCTATTGGCTGTTCCTGCTTTCAGCCTGCTTGACCATGATGATTTTTGGTCAGACCCTGGAACGTTGGTTTGCAGCCACGATAGTGGCAGCCACGGTGTTGAGCTTTGTGCTAAACAACTGGCTGGGCATGATCACAGCCTCCCCCTTCATCGTCGCAATTGATGTGGTGATTTGGGGCATTGCGATTACCCTGGCGCTTGCAGCAGACCGCTATTGGCCAATCTGGTTTGCAGGATTCCACTTGAATACCATAGCAACCGAAGTCGGATCTATAGTACTACCAGGGACTATCCCAGCGCTTTACGCAAACCTGGCTGGCGCTTGGGCGTTGCCTGCACTTGGCTTCGCCGCTGCAGGAGTCGCACGTGACTTCAAGGCCAGACAATCTGGCTATTATTCCGCGACAAACTGATGGATCGGACATCGGGTTCACCCCGCATTTCCGGACAAGGATGAGCTGGAAAACATGGCCTCCTCGCACTCGCACAAGCACTTGGTGACACCAAGATTGTTTGCAAGGCGCGTTTTCCAAGCCAGCGGCCAGGCCAACTAAGGCCGGATTTCGATCGGGGTGCCATCGGCAACCGCTTCCCATAGCGCTTCGATCTCCGCATTCGAAACGGCGATGCAGCCATCGGTCCAGTCGCCCGGCACCCGGCCTGCGGGCAGACTGTTAGGCTGGCCATGGATCATGATCATCCCC
>Ga0116180_1002099_pt1 | contig 16037 bp, 11 predicted proteins | sample AD_UKC073_MetaG_FD_89804 | JGI IMG/M metagenome (GOLD analysis project Ga0116180, IMG submission 89804) | Active sludge microbial communities of municipal wastewater-treating anaerobic digesters from USA - AD_UKC073_MetaG | ecosystem: Engineered > Bioreactor > Anaerobic > Digestate | place: USA...
GAACCCGCCGAGTATCACGGCAGATTCGTTGATTTCGAATCGTCCTACAGTCGCCCGAAGCCGGTCCAGCAACCGCATCCACCCATCTTCATCGGCGGCAACTCCGACGCTACCGTTCGGCGAGTGGCACGCCATCGGGCCGGCTGGATGTCGAATGCCCTTCCGGTCAATCTGTTGTCCATGCGTGTCGACCAGATGCGCGCCGCAACCGGAGGCAATGTTCCATTGGCCATGTTCGGCGCGCCGGTAGACCTCGAATATTGGCGTGCTGCACAGGAACTCGGCTTCGGCCGGCTCGGTCTGATGTTGCCGTCCCGACCGCTTGACGAAACACTAAGATTGTTGGACGAATTCGCGGCTGCCGTTCAGGCCTATCATTCGTAGCCACAAGGCGGTTTTGTAACGAGACGCGGTTTTGTAACGAGACGCCGTTTTGTAACGAGACGACGAGAAGGCAGCTACGGCACCCGCCTTCATCACCACCATCACAAACGCTGAAGCGCCAAAATCCGCTTGGGTAGGCACGTTCCATGGCGACAGTTCGGGGTATGCCGAAAGCATGACGTCTACCCCGCCCGACCCTAACCCCGCGACGACCCCAGGACTCACTCCCGGGGGCAGCGTAGAACCCGGTGAAACGCCACCCGATTCGGCCCAGACGTCTGGACTGTCCGCGCCGGATCGGGTGGCGTACCGCAAAGCGACCCCGACAGCGGTCATTTCAGTAATCGCCATCGTTCTGCTGGTGCTGTTAATCTTGCTACGGTCGTCTTGCTCTTCTTGCCGTAACACCCGGCGCCGCTAGCTCATTGGAATGCGCTGTTCGTGGGTGAACGGCTTGTCGCTTTCGACGTTCGGGGTGCCGCCGGGGCTGCGCTGCTCCCCCATATTGCGCCGCGCGTCGGTGCCCAGCCACTGCTGAGCGGGATTCTTGATGTATGTCCACTCCATACCGTCCGGCCACGGCCCCTGGCCCTCATTCCATGGCCCTCGCACGTCGCCGTCGCCATTTGACATATTGAAGGCCACGTTCTGAAAACGCTCATCACCAGGCAATTCACCTGGCGGGAAGTTCACCGGCAGCTCGTTGAGCGCGGCGGTGAACTGTTGGTAATGCGCCACCTCGCGGGTCATCAGGAAGGTCAGGGTGTCCTGCACACCAGGATCATCAGTGAACTGCTTCAGGTATTCATAGACAACCTTTGCCCGCGATTCCGCTGCCAGATTGCTACGCAGATCGACGGATGGATCGCCATTGGCGTTGACATATGCGCCGCTCCATGGCACCCCCGCGGCATTGCTCACGTCCGGGCCACCACCGGTCAGTGCAAAGTACAGCGGATTCAATGCCACCTGGTCGATTACCGAATCCCTACCGTGCGTGCTTGATACGGCCGGCATCCAATCACACCTCTCATTGGCGATCTTCAGGTCGTCGTTGAGCCCGTCGAGCAACATCGTGATCATCGACCCGACCATTTCCAAATGGCTGAGCTCCTCGGTCGCGATATCCATGAACAGGTCATACATCTTTGGGTTCTCTCGCCGAAGAATGAATGCCTGGGTGAAATACTGCATGGCGGCCTTCAACTCGCCGTTTGCGCCACCGAACTGCTCCTGCAGCAGACGCGCGAAACGAGGATCTGGCGCGTCAACCCGCACCTCAAATTGAAGGTCCTTATTGTGTACGAACATTTTTCTCCCTAATGCATGGGGTCGGCAGATTTCGCAGTGGTACCCGGGCACCTACGGGATAAACGCTGCCGGCAAGCGCTAGTTCGAAGCGCCGGAGACCACCGTGATCGCGCGCCGGACGCGTTCGGCCGCCGGGCCGGCAAAGCCGGCATAGCACATTCGCGCGGCGACCGACCACGACATCGACGAGTGCACTGCGGTTGCCGTCGGTGCCGCATCCAGTGGTAGCGGCAACTCGAATCCGATTCCAGCCGTCAGACACTTAGGGCTGGCCGGTCCGCACGGGACCCGCCAGCCCTAAGTCTGTTAGTCGGTTAACTCACTGGTGAGCGCGTTGCCGTTCTTCGTTGGCGTCGGCCGCCTTGCGAGCACTTTCCGCTTCGGCTTCCTTCTTTGCCGCGTCGCGCTGCGCGTCGGCCTTGTCCTGCTGGGCTTGACCCTCTTCACGAAGATCATCCCGGCCGATCACGGCGCCGGCGGCTTCCTTGACCTTGCCCTTCACGCCTTCGACGACACCTTCAACGCCTTCAGCAGGACCTGATTTGTCACTCATTTTTACCTCTGTTTTCCATTCGGATAAATTGCCAACTACATTGCGTAGCAGCCTTTATGAAGTGCGACAGGCAAATGCCGTCCGCAGTGATATGCCCGCGGATTCTGCGCAGTAAACCAAACGTGAGATACCCCAAGAGAATCCAAAGTTAACGTTTGCATCACAAAGCGAAAGAAGCCTCCTCGGTGACGGGTACGTTTGTTTGAACGGGCCGTAAGGGGGTACGGAAAAGCATGTCGTTCTCAGTTGCTGCCGCCCGGCTTTGCCAGTTCTTCCGAGCCGGCAACCCGATCGGCGTACCCAATGGCCATATTCCGTTAGTGGTCCTGCAGCCAGCTTCAGGCCCACTTGAACTGCGTTCGCGTTAAGCAGACTTCGGCAGCCTCGCCAACTGAACGCGGAGAATCAAGCTGCGCGTTGCCTTTTCCAACTTCTCCTGAGCTCTTTCCGGGCTGCCCATGGCCGCTTTCCGGGTCGTAGCGGCAATCGTTATCCCCTGCTCATAACCCTTGATGACGCGGGGATCCACGTAGGATGCCCTTGCGACCGCAGGGGTGTTACCCAACGCCTCCGACACCTGCCGCATGACTGCCGCCTGTTCTCGACGGCTAATCCGCTGCGAATCAGCGGGTTTGGCCGCGGCAAATGCCGTGGCGGCCAACACGGTGCCATGCCAAGTCCGTAGGTCTTTCACGCTATAGGTCTCGCCGACAAGGCTTTTGAATTGTGCGTTGAGGTCGTCAGCCCGAATTTCGCACAGTTTCTTTCCGTCTCTACACACCAGGAGCCGCTCGCCACGCGGCCGGCCCCGAAGCAGTGCCCGAACCGCCCGCTCAACCTGTACGTCTTCTATTTCGAGCTTTCTTTGCACACCGCTCTTGGCGGGGTAGTCGAACACCACCGCCTTGCCCCGGAAGCTCACATGGTCGCAAAGCAGAGTCGCCAGTCCGTAGGATTCGTTCTCTTCGGCGTACTGCTCCCCACCGGCCCGGAAGTAGCCACGGTCCAGCAGATGCAGTGCGAGGGCCATAACACGATCTCGTGTTCGGCCACGCCCATCGAGGTCCTGAGCAATCCGAACCCGCCAAGCCGGTAATGCCTTGGACATCTCCAGAACACGGTCGAACTTTTCCTCGGCTCGCTCCTCCTGCCACGCGGGGTGGTAAAGGTATTGACGACGGCCCGCCGCATCAAATCCGAAAGCCTGAATGTGACCATTGGCGTGCGGAGCGATCCACACTTTCTTCCACGCCGGCGGGATCACCAGTTCGTCGATGGGGGCAAGCTCTGCGGCCTCGGTGAGACGCTTCCCATCGGGGCGGTGATAGCTGAAACCACTACCGCGGCGGCGACGGGTGATGCCGGGATCGGTCAAGACGCTCCTGCGCAACCTCATGAGCGGGGAGTTCCCCATGCGGCCCACTCACACACTTGGCTACTACTTAGAAGCCGGGTGCGCCACCTAGAATCCGGGCGACGCTCCGTTCGCGAGATAGCGGAACCCAAGGCTTCTGATTGTATCCGCGTGCAGTATGTTTCCACTATCGAGCGGCTTGACTCACGAAAAGTGCCCGCGAAACGCCCTCGGTGCCTCAGGTAAGAATGCCCGCGAAATGGTGATGCTCGCCAGGCATGGAAAGTGGGCTGTCGATGCCGTGCCGCGCCGAGATCACCGCGAAGTACGCCAGGGGCTATGTGAAGGCCACGAAGGCGGATAAGGGTCGGATTCTTGACCAGGTCGTGCAGATCACGGGCTGGTCGCGCGACAATGCACGCCGCCGGTTGACGGCCGCTGTAGGGCGGCCTGGCGCGGGTCGGGAGGTTGTCAAGGGGGTTCGCCGGCAACGGACGCCGAAGTATTCCTATGACGCGTTGAAGGTGCTGCAGAAAGTTTGGGCTGCCTCGGGTGGGCAGTGCGGGAAGTACCTTGCTTCCTCGATGGCGCTGCAGCTCGACGGGCTCGAACGTCACGGTGAGTTGGAGTTCGGGGTTGACCGCTATGGTCCCGGCGTTCGGGAGGAACTGTTGGCGATGAGTGCGGCCAGTATCGACCGCTATCTGAAGACCGCGAGGGCCAAGGACCGGATCGGGGGCGTGTCGATGACCAAACCCTCACCACTGCTGCGTAATTCGATCAAGGTCCGCAGGGCCGGTGATGAGGTCGAGGCGGAGCCGGGGTTCTTTGAGGGCGACACCGTCGCTCACTGCGGCCCGACGCTCAAAGGCGAGTTCGCCCGCACGTTGAACCTGACCGATGTGCATACCGGATGGGTCTGGACTCGCAGCGTGCGGAACAACGCGCACACCCACATCCTGGCGGCACTGAAATCTGCTGTCGGTGAAATGCCCTACGAGGTAACGGGTTTGGACTTCGATAACGGAACTGAGTTCTTGAACAAGGCGGTCATCAAGTGGGCTGGCGAGATGGAGATCTTCTTCACCCGTTCACGGCCGTACAAGAAGAACGATCAGGCCACCATCGAATCCAAGAACAACCATCTGGTGCGCAAATACGCGTTCTACTACCGCTACGACACCACCGAGGAGCGGGTTGTGCTGAATCGGTTGTGGAAACTGGTCAACGACCGTCTCAACTACCTCACCCCGACCATCAAACCCATCGGATACGGCAGCAGCCGGGACGGCAGACGCCGGCGCCTCTACGACGCCCCGCAGACCCCGCTGCAGCGACTGCTGGCCGCCGGCGTGCTCAGTGGCGCCCAAAAGGCCGAACTGATCGCCTACCGCGACAGTCTCAACCCCGCCCAGATCGGCCGCCAGATCGCCGATCTACAATATCGACTCCTGCTACTGGCCAAAGAGAAAACCGAACAGCTCTACCTCGCCAACATCCCGAGCGCCCTACCCGACATCCGCAAAGGCATCCGGATCAAGACCGGCTGAACCCTCCGCCTTCGCGGGCATTCTTAACTGAGGCATCAATCAATTTTCGCGGGCACCTTGATCTGAGGCATTACGTCGAGAACTGCCGCATTGGGCGCGTGTTCTGCCATCAACTTCCAGTCCAGTAGTTGAAACTGAGGCCACTCAACCACCTGACTTCGGACATTGATTCGCGGTTTTTGGGCCGTTAGGTCTGTGAGCTGGGCGTTTGTTTGTCGTGATGTGATGTTTGGGGTACTAGCCGGGTAAGTTTGCGCGGTGGCGTACGTGCGGAAGGTGCGCACGACCTCGGGCGCGGTCGCGGTGCAGGTCGCGCGTAAGGACCATGGCCGGGTGGTGGTGCTGGCGCATCTGGGTTCGGCGCATACAGATGCTGAACTGGGGATTTTGCTTGAGCGGGCCCGTCAGATGGTGGTCGGCGGCCAGGCGGCGTTGGATTTCGAGGTGGCCGCTCGGGCCCAGTCGATGGCCGATGTGTCCGATTTCCGAGAGCGTGCCCTGCTCGCGGAGCCGGTGGGTGGTCCCGTTTCGCCGGCGCCGGTGGTGCCGCCGGGGCGCACGGTGGGTGCATGTTCGCGGCTGCTTTATGACGTACTGGCCCATGTCTATGACTGGCTGGGTTTCGATGTGGTCGGCGACCCAGTATTCCGGGATCTGGTCGTCGCGCGGATTGTGGAACCGACCAGCAAGGCCGACACCCAGCGAGTGCTGGCCGAGCTGGGCGTCACAACGGTGACCTATCGGACCGTCGCACGTCATCTCAACATGGTTGTTTCCGGCAGATATCGCGATGCCATCGCGGCGAAATGCTTTGAGTACTCCCATGATTGCGGTGGCCTGTCGTTGCTGCTCTACGACGTCACAACCTTGCATTGGGAAGCGGAGAAAGAGGACGCGCTGCGCCGGGTTGGGTATAGCAAGGATCGTAAAGTCGACCCTCAAATCGTCGTCGGGCTTTTGGTGGATCGCAGTGGATTCCCTTTGGAGATAGGCTGTTTCGAAGGCAATACCGCCGAGACAACGACCATCGTGCCGATCATCCGCGGCTTCATCGAACGCCATCAGCTTCAGGGCACGCGACTGATCGTGGCTGCAGATGCCGGGATGCTCTCAGCAGGAAATCTCAAGGCACTCGATGATCTGATGCTCTCGTTCATTGTCGGCTCCCGTATGACCAAAGCTCCTGGGGATCTGGAGTCTCATTTCCATTGGAACGGCGATCTTTTCACCGACGGCCAGATCATCGACACCGTCACCCCAAGACACGGAAACCACAAAGTTAATGACTGCAGCAAGCGGGCTGAGCCGGTCTGGAATCCCGAAACTTCGGCGCGGGCGTGGCGGGCAATCTGGTCATATTCGGCCAAACGCGCCCGCCGGGATCAAAAGACACTAGCGGCTCAAGAAGCCCGCGCCCGGGCCATTGTCGATGGCAGCAAGCCAGGAAAAACTGCCCGGTTCGTGAAAATCCGCGGCGAAGACCGGACCGTTGATGAAACCAGTCTGGCTCGGGCCCAATCCCTCGTAGGTCTCAAAGGATATGTGACCAATGTGCCGGTCACCGCGATGCCGGCCACCGAAGTCATCGCGAAATACCACGATCTATGGAAGGTGGAGAAGTCATTTCGCATGTCCAAGAGCGACTTACGCGGCCGCCCCATGTTCCACTACACCCGGGCAGCCATCGAGGCACACCTGACGATCGTGTTCACCGCCCTCGCGGTGGCTCACGCCATCCAATCGCGCACCGGACTATCCATCGCCAAAGTCGTCAAGCAACTACGCCCACTGCGCACGGCGACCATCAACATCAACGGCGCCACCCAAACCTTCCCACCAGAAATTCCAACCACAGAACGCGAAATCCTCGACCACCTCGGCTTCAAACCTGGGTACTAGCCCAAATGTCCGAAGTCAGGCCGGTGTCCTGGGAACTGGTTCGATCGATTCGCTTCTGGACGTCGCCGTCAAGCTCGTGTCCCAAAGTCTCCGGTAACCACCAGTATTGGCCTTCAGGATCTCTTTGCAGGGGATCCTCACGCCGAGCATTCGGAAGTCGCTCCTGCCCACGCGACCGAAGGTGCGCCAAGGTCAGGGGGCTCACTCCTCCTCGCGGCTTGCCAGGCCATGCCCATCCTTCAGCGTCAAGCAAGTCCCAGTAGAGCCGATTGGTGCTGTCAAGCTTGTCGGTAAATGCAAAGACGCGACTGCCGAAGATGCCACCCGAATCAATCGGCGGGTTGAAGGGGTTTCCGTTCATAGGATCGAGCGTTCGACTGATCGCCATTGCCGTCTGAATGGTCGCTGACAGTGGCCCGGTTTTGGAATGAGGATTGTGTCTCAATGCCACGAGATACTCCGCGCCCGACTCCTCCATCTCAGAGGGGTCGGGTTCTACCAGTGTCACTAATCCCGGATCGATGTTCACCAACCGTCCGAAGAACTCACCGGCTTCCGCGAGGGTCGCAGACAGACCAGCCCACAGAGGCTGATGGCCTAGCGCCTTACGCAATCGCCGGAAAAGAAAGGCATTCTGAGCGCCAGTAGCGCCCTCGTATGTGTGAACTTCGTCGAGAAGGACGGCTCGCAAGGTACTGCCCAGGATGCCGAAAGCACGCAGATTTGCTGGCGAAGACAGTTGTCGATTGACGGACTCAGTCGTGCCGAGCATCACTTTCGCAGGTCGGTTTCTTGCCGAGTCTCGCGTTATCCTGAGAATGTCCCCTGGGACTTCAGTTCCACACTCTGTGCATCGCAGAAGTTCGACGTCATTGCTCAATTCCCTTGTGGGCCAAATGAGATCGCCCTCGCAGGACGCTTTTGGACAGCGAAGAAACGGGCAGACATACCCGACCTTGATCTTCCTCCACCCGTCGGCCCATCCATCGCGTACCGCCTTCGCCGAAAACGGTGTAGGTCCGAACCAGGTTGCCAGCGAGATGGGTGGATGGCCGCCCTTCGCGTCGCGAAGTCTCAACGCGTATGAAACAAGAACCCGCAGCTGATCCTTGAGCAACTCATTCCGTGGGTATAAAGCAAGGGCCAACACACCAGGCGTAGAACTGTTCTGGTCTGCTATCCACGCAAACATTGGCATGTAAAAGGCAAGCGTTTTGCCGCTTCCTGTGCCGGCAGTCACCACCACACCGGCAGGCTCTCTGCCGGTCAGTGCTTCCAGGACCGACTTTGTCGACCGGAGTTGGAAAGCCGAGACGGTCGGCGGCGTCAATACATTCAGTACGCCTCGGCCACGGGCATCCAAGAACGGTCGGCCAGCATCCTGTAATTCACTTCCGGCGATATCGCGCATGGGTCGGCGTCGCGGACGTTGCAGAAAGCGATAGTCAAGCACCAACGGTCTTCCGTGGAGGATGGCCTCGCTGCGAAAAGCTTGTTTGAGAGTTGCCAGGAGACGCATGGTCTCCGCACTCCTTGAACGATATCCCTTCGAGGGGGTCTCGACAACGAGTGCTAAATCCAGCATTTGCGCCAGGAGGCGATCTGCGTCGCCATACTCGTCGAGCAGTTCGATCAACTCATCACGGTGCCATTCAGCACCCACCGCGCCCCAGGCGAGGAGTTCAGCCTCTCGGAGCTCGATCTTGGTCAGAGCTTTTTGGAGGGCGTCACTCATTAGTTGACTCAGGCGCAGATCCAGCGACGATCTTGAGGCCTTGCATGGCGTTGTGCTCTCTGAGCCAGGTGATTACGTCATCGGTGAGCAACTCAAGTGACGCGCCACCTCGGGCGACGCTTGAGAGGAATCGACGGACAGTCTCAGGTTGGAGCGATACTTCTAATTCGCGAAGCGCCGATTCCACTTGATCCAATAGCTCAGATGACCGCTGAGAGGGCAACTGATCCTGCGTGCGGGCCAGATCACCGAGCACCGATTCCAACCGCTGAGAAAGTCTCGCGAGCCCGTCTACTTGGCGCAGCGTGCTGGCGAGCACCTGCAGTTCAGCCACATTGCCGAGCCGTTCCGCCGCGTGTCGTTGCCAGAAACTCAACAAATCGGTTTTGACTTCTCCGCGGAATCTTTCCAGGCCGTTCAGTGCCGTCGAGACCTTACGCTTCTCGAGAGTTTCTGCCGCTTGACGTAAGGCATCTCGCACCTGTGGTGCCACACTTCGACCTTCCCAGCCGAGTGGCCGCACGACGGACGCAGCGCTGCCCATTCGGCGGAAGGCCTCGAGTAGTTCGGGAAGACTGTTCGCAGCCGTTTCGAGATCGGCCTTTTCATTCTCAGTGTCCGCGACGTTCATGGCCGAGCGCAGAGCTTGATCAGCACTGTTAATCCAGGAAACCCCCATGTTGTTGGCCATATCCCTCATTCTCGTCGCGCGATGGTGTCAACAAGCTCGTTCAACTCGTTCAGTTGCTGCCGGACGGAGGCTCTCAGTTCAGCGACGTCAACAGTTTCTCCGCCGGAACGCAAGCACTCTTTCTGCGTGAGATCCATCGACTCCTTGATGAAAAGAAGGGCTTCAAGGAGTTTCCGATTCTCACGGATCGCGGGTTGCGCGCTCAGAACGTCGGCTAAATCAGTTCCGATATTCAGAGCGGGAAAAGTCTCGAGGCCTGCCAGGACGTCGATGGCGTCACGAAATTTCCTCCACTGATCAACGGGACGGAAGAATCCGGAATTCTTTGCGGCGTCACCAACATCGAAAGCCGCCGTTGAAACGCCTGCCGGTGTTTGGCCCTCTAGCAGTCTGGATAGCTCATTTGAAGTCTCAGATGCCGCGGAAGCCTCCTGCTCGCATGCGCCTAAAAGAGCAGCGCGAAGAATTTGAGCCTGCTGCACCAAGGCCGGATCAGACGTTGCATCCTCTACTTCTTGAAGGGAAGTTTCAGGCTCTGCAAGAAAACGTTGGATTGCCTCATCCAGTTCCCTTGGGTCAATGAGTTGCGCCTCACCGACATCGCCTTGACGGACGGCCGCGAACTGTCCCACATACTCGCCGGCATTAAGATTCCGGATGACTTGGGATGCTGCTGCATCAACTTTCTGCCATATTGGACTGGGGAGTTCAGCGACTCTTGGCGGAACCGCGAGAACATCAGAAACAGTATGCAGGTCACCCATCGCGCTTCCGCTAGCGGCAAGAGCGACTGCCCTGAGGCCTACCGCCTGACACGCAAGCCGTGAGCCGCCCGTAGCCTCTAGGATGCGAGAGCGAACCTCCTCCGCCCAGTAGTCAAGTCGATCTTCGAGTTCAAGCATCAATTCGTCGGGGTCATACCCTCTGGGCCACTGCCACTTCGCCCGTGACGAATCGAAGTGCCCGTGATCCCTAAGCCAACGGGCCGCCACTAGGACCCGTATGTCTTCGGCACTCCGCGTCAGCTTGAACCTGACTGAATCCGCGCCGGCCACTCGGCCGCGAGACCCCTCGATTTCGAAGGAAGTTCGATTAAAGATATTGTCCAACAGGGCTTTTCCAAGGCCGCTGTAGATGTGGATTCTCCGCTCGTCCAACTGAAGTCGGTCAACCGTAAATGCGCGGAGCGCGTCCTTAAGAAGATTCGCCTCGTCTTCTGGAAGTGGTTCACCGTTCTGCCACTGAAGGAGAGAGTGAAGCAAATTTTGCAGCTCAACGGGCGGGCGACCAATCTGCTGTTCATCCGGCTCAGAAGTATCTGGCTCCTCCGCCTGCTCGAGAGCAAAAGCTTCCGAAATCCCCGTCGCAAGCGATCTTTCGTTCCCCCAAATGACCAGAGCGCGATACATCCGCTCCGGATCAGTCGAAGGATGCTGCCGAAGAAGAGCATCCTTCAACATTGAGGTTCTGAAATCGAAGTTCCTGAGCGTCCCCTCATGGGGATAACTGCCTTGCTTTATGTGACCGTCCGCTTCGGGCAGGATCGTCAGAAGACAAGAGTCCAGGACAGCCCGCGGTGTGGGAGATTCGCCGAGATGCTGCCGAGCTCGTCCGAGTGCCGTGTGGTTAAACGGATACAGGCCGACCTCGCCAAGTCCCTCGACGGACACCGCTCCAAAGCCTGCGTGGCACTCGTCCCGAACCCGACACGGTTGCCCACTTTCGCGGGTGTCACATGAATTGGCCATCCACTGCTCGTCGGCATCGGTCTCCCGTTTGCTCCACAACTCCTGGGTACGCGAGCGACCGACGCGGACCAGGTTGAGATAACGGGCAACGAACTCCGTTGGTTTGGAGAGCGCAGATTCACCTACGCGGAATTCATGTTCAATTCTTGTTCGGACAGTCTGTGGCATTCGAGCGTAAGGCGAGTCCGTGATGGCGAATAGAACACGGAGTGGAGCCAAATCGTCACCTGGCGCAGTCGCAAACTGGTCGTAGAGTTCGCCGTCGACTAGGCCGAACATCGCGAGATCCTCGAAGATCAGAACCAACTCCCGGCCTTCTGCTCTCAGAGCCTTGCGGGACTTGCGGAAAAGCGAATCAAGGGTCTCCCCATCAGTTTGCCTGAGACCAGTTGCCCTAGGCAGTGCGATGCGCAAAGCCTCCTCGAGCAGTCTCAAGGCATCTTCAGGTTTGCGTTCGATGATCTGCCACAACTCCAGCAGATCGCGGTTACCGCTGAGTTCCCTGCGTATACCGGGTGTGCGGAGTGGGAGATCCTCCTTGGTAAACACCTCGTCGTTGTCGTCACGCCGCGATGTCTCATTGAAATAGGAGTCCACGAGTTGCCGTAAGTTGCCCTCCTGCCGAAGCAGAACACCGCTGAAGGCGGGAAGGTCGAGCAGGTCAGCTAGACCATCCCGGCGGCAGCCGACCTTGTCATCCGGAAATCCAAGTAACTCGTTGAACTCTCGACGCCTCTCAGCCTCCTCGGCAGTTTCGCCCCCCTCGGGCGCTGCAAAGTCATCCATCGTCCACCGCAGCGCGTATTTGATCTCGAACACGAGCCGATCTTGAAACTGACCGGGCCGAACGCCGGTGAAGGCCGAATCGACCTGTTTCATTAGGTCTCCGCCCTCAGTTCCGGGCAGGCCTTCAATGATCCGTCTCAGCAATTCTCTGAGCGTCTGCACGGCTCGCGGCACGTACAACACCCGATACCGAGAGTCATCATCCGGAAGATGCGCTCGAACCCAGCGGACGACGTGACTTTTGCCGCTACCCGAGTCTCCGGTGACGGCAACAAGAGTGTTCCTGCTTTCGTCGCCGATACGGCCTACCAGCGCGTCTAACACCTTTGCCTCGCCCGAGCTTGCGAGGCCAAGTTCGGCGCCCTTTCGATGCTCAAGTTCTATCGGGGAGTGAGCCGCCAGGAAAAGCGCATCGGCATTCTCCGTCAGAAGACCGATATCGGAGTAAACGGTCTCAGCGACACCTTGCGCAGTCCAGCAACGGAATCCTTTCAGCGCAGGATCAGTCATTAGCGCTCCTCACAGAGATACGTGTGATTTGCCTGGTTTTTTTACCGAAGCGAATGACCAAGGGGTCAATCGCATCATCGGAAGATTCCATCGTCAGTACACCTTTACGTTCCAATTTGAGAAGTCCAAAGGCAAGGCTTGGCGGGACCGACTGCCACTCTTGTGCTCTTTTTGGCAGTTGATTTAAGAGAGCGGTAGAGCCAAAGAAAGGCAGCCGCGATTGAACTTTCGCGAGCCAGTCTTGACCACTAGCTGCTGTCGGCAGATTCGGAAGTTGGTCCATGATCGCCGCACTCGGGTCAGGAATCAGCACCTTCGCCTCGCGATGGTCACAGCGGTGCGCTAGACCCGTCGCGATCGCCCATCGCTGGAATGGCCGCCATTGCTCACTCCTAGTGATCGCCTCAAATTGGAGTTCATTGATCATCTGCTCCGGCCCTGAACTCCAAGACACATTTGGTGGATTCAGAGGATCGAGTTGGAGAAACCAAGTCAACCCGAGCGAAAGATCTGACGGTTGCGATCTTTCCTCAATGTCCTTGAGTGCATATCGTCCGATTCGGTAGAGCAACTCACCTCTGAACCACGGCCAGGAATCTCCCGGCTTGACGAGGTGATCCCCTATGGCCGAATCCAGGAGCAGTGGCGAGCTTGCGTCACGACGACCGAAAAGTCCCAACCCCTCGCCAACGGTAAGGGAAGCCTTGAGGAGGGCACTGGTCTCGTTCTGCGAAGAAGTACGAGACCGTAGAACCTGCAGCGACGTCCGCAACTGTGCTTCTGTCTGACCGTCCTCAAACGCACTGAGGTACCTGCAGATTACATAAAGACCTATCGCACTGGCGGTTGCGTTTCCGCGTAAGTATTCCACGACTAACTCCTCGGCAGTAACTCGACGGCTGTGAAAACGGGCGTAGCGGGCAGATCTCTTCCCACCCGTTGATCGCGGATCAAACTCGTGGCAGGCAACATCAACACATCGCAGAGCGATGTCGTCTCAAAAGCACGGGGGCGGCGGTAAGCCCTCCTGGAAAGCCACCATGGCGAGATATCCTGACCTGGCTTGAAGTATGAAAAGCTCGGGAAAGGCGTCAAATCGCACGGCGCCAACGGCGACTCGTCGATAAAAATGCGCTCGCCATTGTGACCGTTCGGTTCGACCGGCAGGCCGCCGAAGTGCCGCACGCCGAGTGCAGAGAGACCAGCGGTCAGCATTTTGATGAGATCAAGATCTTCCGTCTTGTATGTCACAAGGGCAAGTCCATTGACCCCTCGGCATGCGGCGATGAAACTCCCCAAAGCCGTCATGTCAGCGGGTTGAACTGCCCAAATCTGTTGAGGGGAAGGGGGTAAGTCTTTGACCGCCGTTAATCCTGACTCCCTACACGCCGGACACCGACCACACGGCCCGAACGGTTGCATGAACTCAACTCGGCTGCCCCACTTCTCAATCAATACTTCGCTAGGAGCGTAAGCCTCCGAGATGCCCTTACACGCAGCGACTTTCAGACTCGCTACTTCCCGGATCCGACGAAGTGCTTCGACAGACCGGCCGGACTCTCTCTGTTGCCACGGTAGCCATTTCTCGTTCCAGAAGGACTGCAGACCAAGACCGGCATCGATTCTGCTGACCGCAGTCCACTCAGAGGTCTCGGCGGAATCGTCCTGAAGCAGATCCCTGATGTCTTCCACATCGAATTGATCTCGTCGCAACTCGCCAAGTTCCACCAGTCCTTGAATAAGTTGCGCGTTCCACTTGCGGTTGTAATCACCACGCCCTACGCCTCGGGAACCTTCGAGATCGACGTAGGTCAACCCGCGCTCTTCCTTACGATGCCGCCAGAGGTCATCCCATCTCTTTTGGGCAACCTCGGGGGTCAGGACTCTTACTCCGAGGTCAGCAGCTTCGTCGTTGTCGCCCGGAGCGGTCAGCAGGAACTCGCTGCTGACGTTTCCATCACGGCCACTGCGGCCCAATTCCTGATACCAGCGGTCGACCGTCTCTGGAAGGCAACCATGAATCACAGTCCGGATGTGGGAATAGTCAATCCCCAGACCGAATGCGGAAGTAGCCACAACGAGATCGACTGCTCCCGCAGCTCCCGGCGTCGCCCGAATGCCCTCGAGTACTGCGGCGCGCTCTGCAGAAGTGCTATCGCCGGCTACCACGGCTAGCCTGCGGTAGCCAGTCGCTCGAAGCCGATCCAGCCACTCCCGTGCAACTTTCGGTTGCGTCACGTACAAGACAGCGGGCCGAGGGCAGTGCGCCAATACTTCTTCGACCCATTCGTCGCGTTCGGATCTGTCTCTGGCACTGGCTATCCAGATGTCCTGCTCCGGTCGGAGTGCGTTCGCGATGATCGGGCTACACGGACCCGGGTCGCTGAAGAGATTTCTCAAATCCTCCATCTCCGAAGTACCCAGAGTTGCGCTTAGAAGTAGCGTCACTGCGCGCTCGTGCCCACCTTCATCCGCCCTTGCGAGTAAATCGCGGCGTAGATCCGCCAGCATCCGGAACTCAGGTCGAAAATCTCTGCCCCATTGATAAACCAGGTGAGCTTCGTCTATGACGAAGCCTTGCAGACGACCAATGGCCGAAGTGTTGAGAAGGGTCTCTCGAAGTGCCCTGGTAATGGACTCTGGCGAGGTCACTAGAAGCGGTTGCTGACCGTTCTGGATAGCCTGCTTGAGTTTCGCGCGCGTCGCCTCGTCTGTGCTTGCAGTCCAGGCGAAGTTTAGGGTTGATGGATCAATTCTTCGATTCTTGGAAGCGAAGTGGTTGCGAAAGCGTCGTTCGAAGTCGTATGCCAAGGCAACTGTAGGTACAACGATTACGGTGACGCCTGATCTCTTGCGCTGCGAGAGGCATAAGGCAATTTCTGTCTTCCCGGAACCTGTCGGCAGCATTGCAATGATCGTTGAGCCTTCGGGGGTCGTCATCACAGCCCTGCAGGCCGCCCGCTGCCCTGGCGTCTTGTATGAGCTGAACCCTGTGATCCCTGCAAAGAATGGATCCGCACGAAGGGAATCGGAACAGAATCGGACTCCCGCACTAGTTCCGGCCAAGGCGGCGCCATCGGGAGTGCCACCGCTTAGTTCGAGCCACGTGGGCTGCCATGGTTCAGCAATCCATAATCCGTCAGTCCTTTGACGCAGACCGACTTTTCCTGAAACCTCCCGAATCTCTTCGGATAGTTCGTCAGCGAGTTTGACGGGCACATTGCGACTGTTGTCACGTAATGACCACCGCCGCAGCAACTGTCTGATCAGTACCGCACGATCAAGAGAACTAGCTACCGGATCGGCGATTACGCCGGCGAGACGGCGGTGGAGTTCGTCGACAAACTCGACTTGAAGGGAACAATCTTCCAAAAGTTGGATAACACTGGCTTCTTCATTCATCCGAATCTCTCCGCTGGCCATAGGACACAAACACCACAAGCAACCATCCGAATCGCAGGTGTGCGGATGCCCTCGACTAAGGCTTGCGCGGTTTGCCGTTCAATCTCAAGTTCA
>Ga0116180_1002101_pt1 | contig 16028 bp, 15 predicted proteins | sample AD_UKC073_MetaG_FD_89804 | JGI IMG/M metagenome (GOLD analysis project Ga0116180, IMG submission 89804) | Active sludge microbial communities of municipal wastewater-treating anaerobic digesters from USA - AD_UKC073_MetaG | ecosystem: Engineered > Bioreactor > Anaerobic > Digestate | place: USA...
AAAAAACTACAGAGTAAATTAAACATACCATTAACAATAAATTGAAAGCTTTTTTAACACGTTCTGCTTTTTTTGCTCCGTAGTTATAGCTGATTATAGGTTGCGCTCCTTGAGTAAAACCCATGAGCGGAAACATTGCAAACATCATCAATGTAGATAGTATCGCCATAGATCCAACTGCGATATCCCCTCCATATTTTAATAGGGAGGAATTGAAACTAAAAAATAGTATGCTTTCTGTAAACTGCATTATAAAAGGAGCCATTCCTAAAGATAAAATAGGAAAAACTACTTCTTTCTCTAATCTAAAATGTTCTTTTTTTAGACGTAAAACACTTTTTTCACTTCTAAGGAAAGTAACTACCCAAATCGTTGAAACTGCTTGAGAAATAACAGTAGCAAGAGCAGCCCCTTGTACTCCCCAGTCAAAAGTATAAATGAATAAAGGATCTAATGCTATATTAAGGCCTGCACCAATTAGAACTGTATACATACCGGTTTTTGCAAATCCTTGAGCTGTAATAAAAGAATTCATACCAAGGGTTAATTGAACAAAGATTGTCCCTAACAAGTAAATTTGCATGTAATTATAGGCATATTCAATTGTATTTTCACTGGCTCCAAACAAAAAAAGTAGTTGTCTATCAAAAATTAGACCAACCACAGTTAGTATGAGTAAGATAATTATTAGGAGTATGAAACTGTTACCCATAATCTTTTCCGCACCTTCAATATCTCCTTCGCCCATTTTTATTGATGCTCGAGGGGCTCCCCCCATAAAAATTAAAGCGGCAAAGGCTGAAATAGCGATGATAAGTGGATAACATACGCCTAGTCCCGTTAAAGCCAGAGCGCCTACTTCTGGCATGTGTCCTATGTATATTCTATCAACTATGTTATACAGCATGTTAATAATCTGAGCAGCTATAGCTGGAAGTGTGAGTTTAAACATTAATTTTCCAATACTTTCGGTTCCTAGAAATTCATTATTTGCTACCATATATTGATTCCTCCTTTCGGCTAATTTTATTTGCAATTCTAGAAATTTGACTTAACAACAATTGTAGAAATTAAGTTTTTTATTAGTTGTTTTTTCATTTCAAAAAGTGGTAGAATCAAAATTCTAGTTGCATATTTTATAATTTGGTGAGCATTAATATTTATTTTTGGTGTGATATATAGAGCAACCATTATCAATAATATCTTTATAAAATAAAATTGTTAATACAGGACAGTTAATAATTTGTGAAAATATAAGAGAAATTATCTATCGTGTAATCTTGATTTTATGATGGTTATCTGTAATCTTGAAGAACTATGAACGAATTTTGTAACAATAGTATGATAAAATAGTAAATTACAGATTTATTATAATTAAGATTCTTTTTTTGAAAGGAGATGAAAATATGATTAAAATAACAGTGGTTGGTGCGGGAAATGGTGGACAAGCTTTAGCAGGATATCTCGCTATGAAGGGATTCGATGTTAGTCTTTTAATAGATCAAGAAGAAGAATATATCCTATAATTCAGACTCGAAAAATAAAAATAGAAGGACCGGCTGTTGAAGGTGAATACAAAATTTCTTTTGCAACGACAAAGATAGATGAAGCGATGAAAGGCAGAAAACTAATAATGATTGTTGTTCCAGCTTTTGCTCATAAAGAATTAGCAGAAAAGATGGCACCTTTTCTAGAAGACGGTCAGATAATTGTATTGAATCCTGGTAGAACAGGAGGCGCTCTAGAATTTTACAATGTTTTGAAAAATAAAGGACTAAAAAAAGATGTAATCATAGCTGAAGCTCAAACCTTTATTTTTGCTTCTAGAATGTCCAATCCAGGTGTAACAAGAATTTTTAGAATAAAAAATGCTGTTCCTGTTTCGGCTTTACCTGCAACAAGAAATGATGAATTGGCTGAGACTTTATTGCAAGTTATGCCTGAGTTTGATATTGTTAAGAGCATTATATATACTAGTTTTAATAATGTAGCTGTTGTTTTTCATCCTGCAACTTTGATTTTAAATTCAGCAAGAGTCGAAACAACTGCAGGAAGATTTGAGTTTTATTTTGAAGGTATTTCCCCTTCTGTTGCGAAAGTTCTTGAAAAAATAGACGAAGAAAGATGCAATGTGATGAAACTTTTCAATGCTGAACCGATGACTGCAAAAGGATGGCTAAATTATGCTTATGATGTCGAAGGAAATACTTTATATGAAGCTATACGTAATAACGAAGGTTATAGAGGGATTTATGCACCCACGAGTTTAAATAATAGGTATCTTTTGGAAGATGTGCCTATGAGTTTAGTTCCAACTTCTTCATTTGGTAAGGAATTTGGTGTTGATACACCAATAATTGATTCTATGATAAATATAGCTAATGTTATGTTAGATGGAGATTTTTGGAAGATCGGAAGAACTGTTGAAGACTTGGGTCTGAAAGGCAAAACAGTAGATGAAATAATAAAGTTTGTTGAGGAGGGTGAATAATGAAAAAAATTTTGGCTGCTTCAATAGGAATAGATGTTCATATTGCTGGACTACTTAATTTTTTAGAGCTAGCAAGAAGAGAAGGTTATGAAGTAGTAAATTTAGGTGCTGCTGTACCTATAAATAAACTTATTGAAAGCATAGAAAAGGAAAAACCCGATATAGTAGCTATTAGTTATAGATTGGGAGCAGATGCCTTAACCAAACTTTTGGATGAATTTTTTCAAAAGGTAAAAGATATTGATAGATTTGAAAAAATAGATTTTATATTTGGAGGAACTGTTGAAACAGGACAGGTGGCAAGAGAGTATGGCATATTCAAAAAGATTTTCGATGGATCAGAAGAGGAAGAAGATGTAGTTCTATTTTTAAGGGGTCAAATGAAGTATGAAGAAAAGAAAAATTATCCAGCCAATTTGCCAGAAAGAATAGAATTTAAATTCCCATATCCTTTAATAAGGCATCACATAGGTTTACAGACAATGCAGGAAACAATTGAAGAAATAAAAAAGTTAGCAGATTCGGAACTTTTGGATATTATTTCAATAGCGCCTGATCAAAACTGTCAACAATATTTTTTCGAACCAGACAAAATGGATCCAAATCAAGATGGTGCTGGCGGTGCTCCTATAAGATCTAAAGAAGATTTTGTAGATCTTTATCAAGCCAGTAGAAGAGGTAATTATCCCTTAGTTAGGTGCTATTCTGGTACTACTCACATAGTGGAATTTTCAAAACTTTTAAAACAAACTATTAATAATGCCTGGGCTGCCATTCCAATATTTTGGTATTCTGAACTAGATAAGCGTTCTGATAGAAAGCTATTGGAAGCAATAACTGAGAATATGCAAGGAATAAAATGGAATGAAGAAAATGAGGTGCCAGTTGAAGTAAATGATTCTCATCAATGGGAGTTGAGATACGCGCACGATAGTCTTGGCGTTGCAACTGCTTATTTGTCAGCGTATGTAGCTAAAAAGTTAGGAGTAGAATGGTACGTTCAACAGTATATGATGAACACTCCCCCAAATTTATCTCCTAAAATGGATATTGCAAAAGCTATTGCCAAATTAGAGTTGGTCGAGTCCTTAAAGGACGAAAGTTTTATTCCTTATAGGATGATTAGAACTGGGTTGCTATCATTTCCTGCTGATCCAAATAGTGGGATGGGTCAGCTTGTTTCTTCCATGTTCTATGCATCATATTTGAAACCACATATAATTCATGTTGTTTCTTATTGTGAAGCTATGAAACGAGCTACATCTAAAGAGATTTTGGAGAGTGTGAAAATGGTTAGAAGAGCTAATTCTTTAGCTTCAAAGGGTTTGCCAGATTTTGAAAGTGATCCTGAAATTAGGAACAGGGTAGATTTGTTAAAAGAGGAAGCAATGATAATAATTGAAAAGATAAAAGAGATCTCTTTTGATAAAAACGATCCTTTAACTGATCCGGAAACACTGTATATGGCGGTAAAGATGGGAATATTAGATGCAGTTGGCTTACAGGGTAATAGTATTGCAAAAGGACAAATTAAAGTAGCGGTTATAAACGGAGCGTATGAAGCTGTTGACGATAAAGGAAATATTTTAAGAGAAAAAGAAAGATTAAGTAGAATAATGTAAATTGACTTATAATATAAAAAACATAGAGACAAATGAATTTTTGTCTCTATGTTTTTTATATTTACTTATTTGGGAATTTGTATGTGACTATAATCTCCTAATATTAGTTTTATGGAATAAGGTCTTCTTTCTATTGAAATTATATTAGCATTTTCTCCAATAACTGATGATTCTATTCTTATTGGTATATTGATAATATTTGCGTCATTTAAAACTATACTATGTTCTATTTCTGATGAAGAAATGTAAACCCCATCTCCGATACTTGTATAAGGACCAATGTATGAATTATTTATTGTAGTATTTTCCCCAATTATTACAGGTCCTCTTATTATAGAATTAATTATTATTGTATTTTTTCCAATAATAACATTTCCTTGAATTGATGAGCCTTCTTTTATTTCTCCTTCTATTTGTATTTCTTTTAATTCGTTTAATATTTTCCTGTTAGCCTCTATTAAATCTTCAGGTTTACCTGTATCTTTCCACCATCCCTCTATTATGTGTGCACCAACGCTTTTAGTGTTGTCAATTAACCATTGAATGGCGTCAGTTATTTCGTACTCACCACGCCAAGAAAGAGTAATGTGATTAATGGCTTCGAATATGAGAGGTGTAAATATGTAAACACCCACTATTGCAAGGTTTGAGGGAGGAACCTTAGGTTTTTCAATAACTTTAACAATTTTTGAATCTTCTATTATAGCGATTCCAAATTCTGATGGGTTCTCTACAGGTGTAAGTAAGATATAAGACTCATAATTGCTATTTTCAAATTGCTTAATGAAATTTCTAAGATCAAATTGAACTAAGTTATCGCCTAAGAACATTAAGAAATTTTCATCGTTTAAAAAATCTTTTGATACTTTAACCGCGTGAGCTAGTCCTTGAGGTTTTTCTTGAATAATATAAGTTATTTTTACATCTAAAGAACTTCCATCACCTAATACTCTCTGAAATGCTTCAATATTTTCCGGGCTTACAACAATTCCTATATCTGAGATCCCGGCTTCTTTTATTTTTTCTATACTATACATTATAGTTGGTTTGTTTGCAATTGGAATCAAGGGCTTGGCATTTGTAAGGGTTAATGGTCGAAGCCTTGTACCTTTTCCTGCGCAAAGTATTAGAGCTTTCATTATCTTTGTCCCCCTTTCTAAAAGTAATTTTTGTACGTAGAATTTTTATTTTTAAGAAAATTCTTTCAGTTTTTCTAAAACTAATTCTGTTACCCAGCTCCTTTGCACTTTTGTCTGTTCCCCTGTTTCCATGTTTCTTACTGTTACTACATCATCGACAACCTCTTCTTCTCCCATGATGATAGTAAGTTTTGCATTTAGTCGGTTGGCATGTTTAAGTTGACCGCTTAAATTTCTTTTTGATAAGTTTAAATAGGTTTTTATCTTATATTTTCTTAATTCTTTAGAGAGCTTTATACATTCTAATTCAGCTTGTTCACCTTGATAAGCAATATAAACATCAATTTGTGAAAAATTTTCGACTTCAATATGTTCTTTTTTAAGAGCCTCTATAATCCTTTCTATTCCTATAGCAAATCCTACCGCAGGTGTTTTAGGGCCACCAAGTTGCTCTACTAAATCGTCGTATCTTCCTCCTCCTGCAATAACGGCCTGCTCGCCCAAATCTAAATGTTCTACTTCGAAAGCAGTTTTTGAATAGTAATCTAAACCCCTAACTATTTTTGGATCTATTTCATATGGAACTTCAAATACATCTAAATATTTTTTTAAACTCTCAAAATGCTCTTTACTTTCATTGTCTAAATAATCTAGAATTGAAGGAGCGTTTGCTGCAACATCCTTGTCAATTTTACAATCAAGAAGTCTCAGAATATTGGCGTTATAACGTCTTTGACAATCTTCACATAAGATAGGTAAAAAAGGGTTATAGTATTCTTTCAGAACTTTTTTATATTTTTCTCTACTTTTTGTTGTTCCTATAGAATTTATTTTTATCTTGAAATTTGTTAATTTTAGAGTTTTGAAGTATTCGTATAAAAAATCTATTAATTCAGCGTCAGCTAAAGGATAATCTGTGCCAAAAATTTCTGCACCAATCTGATAAAATTCCCTGTATCTACCTGATTGAGGTTTTTCATATCTGAACATTGGACCTATATAGAAGAACTTTTGCGGCGAGCCGAAGTTTATCATTGAATTTTCAATGTATGCTCTAACTACCGAAGCAGTTCCCTCTGGTCTTAAGGCTAAAATCCGTCCTTTTTTGTCTTCAAAAGTGTACATTTCTTTTTGGACTATATCTGTTTCTTGGCCTACTCCTCTACTAAAGAGTTCTTCACTTTCTATAATTGGAGTCCTTATTTCTCGAAAACCATATTTTTCTAACATCTCTTTAGCTTTATTCTCAACATAATACCAGTAATCAATTTCTTCGCCGAATATATCTTTAGTTCCCTTTATTCTTTTGTAATTGCTCAAAACAGGGACCTCCTTATCGTTGTTTGTTTGAAATCTTTTTGAACATTCATAAATTTATGTAGGTTGTATAGATTAATATTTTATAAAAATAAATACTCTTTTTTCTTGAAATTATATTTGATTTTTTTTACAATATATTTTTTTATTTTAATAAAAGCAATAGAATAAATGTTGCAGTTGAATACACTTGGACTAGAAATACTTTTTATTAAATAACAGATAGTGTTTAAAAACATTGCACGACGAGAAATTTTTTTATTATTGAAAAATAATACATTATTCATAACTATTTTATCACAAAAAATTAAGAGAGAGCCAAAGCTCTCTCTTAATTATATGCTGTATGTAAAGTTTAAACTATATAAAATGTTCCTTTTATCTTTTTCTTATGTTTCTTTTTTTGTCTAAGTGTTTTCGATATTCGGAGATTTTTTTATCACTTTCTTTTAAGTATTGGCTTAGTTTCTTTTCAAAATTTTGAGTGTTGTTTACTGACTCATCAACAAGTTCGTCGCTGTTTTCTTTTAACGACAGTTCATATTTTCCATCTTTCGTTTTTCCGATAATTTTACCTTCAACTTCTTGACCAACAGATAAAAAATCAGAAATTTCTTTCACATATTTTTTGGATATTTTGGAAATATGTACGAATCCTTCTTCTTTGTTTTCTAACTCTACAAAAGCACCGAACTTTTTGATATCAACCACTTTCGCTCTTACTGTATCTCCTATTGCTAAGCTTTCATTTACCACACTTAATACCTTGCCCTTGTCTCTCTACCACGAAAACCTTGCTAAGCCGTGATATCACCTTTATAAAAGGTGGCCTGGGTCCCGGCGCTGGTCTTCACCTCCAAATTTTTTCTATTTCGGTCAGATATTGGCATTTTCCACCAATAGCAAGGTCTGACCGCGTAAGGCTTTTTAGTTTTTTGTTTCATATAGTTTTTCCGCTTACGAATCCCCCCTAAATAAAGTTATTTAGTACTTTAATTTTCATTTTCAAAAAAATCTTTATACCTATTTTTAAATTTCTGAACTCTACCTTCAGTGTCTATGATTTGAGCCCCCATGTCTCCTTTGTAGAAGGGATGACATCGAGAACATACCTCTAATTTGAAGTTATCCACAGTAGTATAAAGAGTATGTTCGGCACCACAAGCACATTTTACAGTAATAAGCTTCAATTCTGGATGGATTCCTTGTTTCAATTTTAACACCTCTTAAGTTTATTTTCTTGTCATTTGATTATACCATAATTATCTAATATCTGTCAAACTAGATTTTTTTCAAATGTTTTCAGCGTCTTTAAACTTTTGAGAAATATTTCTAACTTTTTGAGCCTTTTCTTCAGTGGTTATGAGAATCCCTTCTTCACTTTCAACTACCACTATGTTTGAAAGACCTATTACGCCTACCTTTTTGTCGGTTTTTACAAAGACGTTTTCTCCATCAATTATATGTACATTTTTACTGTCATCAGAGTAACCAGTCAATTCCCTTACAGAGACCCAGTTTCCTACATCAGACCATAGAAGATCGGTCTTAATTACATAAATATTTTTAGATTTTTCCATAAGTGCATAGTCTATACTGATTTTTTTGACGTTTGGATATATCTCTTTTAAAGTATAAATGTCAAACGGATCAATGTTAATCAGCTGTTCATAGATTTCATAAGCATGATGTTCCATCTCTTTTAAGAAGACTTCTTTTTTCCAAATGAAAATTCCACTGTTCCAGAAAAAATTCCCCTTTTCTATGAATGTTTTGGCAGTTTGCTGATCTGGCTTTTCTTTAAAGGATTTAACTTTAAAAATATTGGGTTCTAATTCAGAACAAACTTCTATATATCCATAACCTGTTTCAGGGCGAGTTGGGGTTATACCAAGCGTAAATAAGCCAATATACTTAGATGCGGCTTCGATACCTTTGTTCAAAGTATCCCAAAAAGCATCTTTATTTGGAATAAAGTGATCAGCTGGTAAAATAGTGACTATTTCATTTTCCTCCGCAACTAGTGTACCTAACATACAAGCTGGAGCAGTGTTTCTAGGAATGGGCTCTAAAATTAAATTTTTCTCATTTATTTCAGGGATTTCTTGTTTTGTCAACTCGTAGTAGTTTTCTGAAGTGACAATATATATATCAGCTGGGTTCATTTTGTCCAGTAACCTTTCATAAGTTTCTCTTATTAGACTTTTATCTGAAAAGAGCTTTAGGAATTGTTTTGGTTTTTTTGAATTTGAAAGAGGCCAAAATCTTTCTCCCGACCCTCCGGCTAGAATTACAGCTTTCACATCGAATCCTCCCCTATATTTAACGAGCCTGTGATGAAAAAAGACTTGCCATGTAACTCGTAAATGAATCCAATTTTTATTCGAAAGTTCCTCTTGTTATTATTTTACCATCTTTCTTCATTAATTTTCCTTTTGCTATAACACTTTTGATGTTTAAGGAGTTTTTATCTAAAATAACTAGATCAGCATCATACCCTTCTTTTATTCTTCCTTTGGTTTCTAGTTTTAAAAAAGTAGCAGGATTAGACGTGACCACTTTTAATGCAATTTCCATAGGAATTTGCTCAACTAGGATAGAATCTTTGACTTCTTGATATAGTGTATTTACATTTGCTACTGTAAGTCCAAGGTAATTCCCTTTTTCATCAAAATGAGGCATACTGCCTTGTCCATCTGAGGAAAATGAAATATTTTCCAAGTTAACACCTTCATCCATTAGCACTTTTAGAGCTTTTGAAGGTTTTGAAATATCATTTTCGTCTAAATTATTAGAAGAACTAGTAGTGAAATCTATTCTTCCTCCTAAATTAATAAATTCCTTACATGCCTTTATTGATTCCTCATCTTTATTCATGTGAGTTGGTAAAAATTGTGTTATAGGTAAGTCAGAATTGTTAATCACATCTAAAAGGGGTTGGATAAGCTTTTTTCCTTTTCCCACATGCACATTTACAATACCTGCTTTTTTTGATAAAATTCCTCCTACTCTGGCATCTGCAGTGATTCTTATAAGTTCTTCGAGGGTAGGTTGAGAACCTCGATGATCAGATATGGCAACTTCTCCAACACCTATTATTTCTTCTATAAAAACTATATCGTCAATTATTCTATTTGTTAAAGTTTTTAATGGCAGATGATATGAACCAGTGTATGTATAACAACTTATACCTTCATCTTTTAAAGCTTTTGCTTTGGCAATTAAATTTGACATAGTTCTTGTAGCGTTGTCTGTTCCAAGTATTCCTACGAGTGAGGTTATTCCTGCTTTTACTATTGAGGAAAGAGTTATTTCTGGTGTTCGAGTTTTGTATCCACCCTCTCCTCCACCTCCGATGATATGGACATGCGAATCAATAAATCCAGGCACTAGATAGTCCCCCTCAAGGTCTAAAATTTTTACATCTAATTGTGGATGAGTAGTTATAGAGTCAGTTATATATAAAATTTTTTCTGCTCCAATTATTAAATCCTTTTTACCTAGATATTCTGGTGAATATACCTCCGCGTTTTTTATTATCGTTAACAAATAAGCCACCTCTTTTTAGGTTATTTTTTCAAACCTTAGATATTGACAATTTCTTTAGGTTTTTTCAAACTGCAATTTGTATAACTCATAGTAAATGCCTCGTTTGCTCATGAGTTCTTCGTGAGTACCTTCTTCAGCAATTAAACCATCGTGGACAACAATTATTCGGTTAGAACTTTTTACTGTAGATAATCTATGAGCTATTGATATGATAGTTGATTTTTCAGAGATCTTATTCAAAGCCTGTTGTATTAGGTATTCAGTTTCAACGTCGACATTTGCCGTAGCTTCATCAAGAACTATTATTTTTGCATCGTATAAGACAGCTCTTGTTAGAGCTACAAGTTGTCTTTCTCCAGCAGATAAACTTGCACCTCTTTCTGTAATGACAGTGTAATAGTTATTAGGGAATTTATTGATTATCTGATCGGCATAAACAAATTTAGCTACACGTTCAACCTCTTCTTCGCTGATGTCTGGATTAAATAATCTTATGTTATCTAAAATCGTTCCTGAAAATAGGTACACATCCTGGGGAACAACAGCAATTTTTTTGCGAAGCATATTTAAATCGTAATCATATAATTCTTTATCATCTATGAGTATTCTTCCTTCTTGATATTTATATAGACCGCTTATCAATTTAATGATGGTTGTTTTTCCAGAACCTGTTTCTCCAACTATGGCAACTCTTTCATTAGGCTCAATTTTAAAGCTGACACCTTTTAGAACTTCAATGTTTCCATCATATGAAAATTTCACATCATCAAATTCTATTTTTCCTTTTTCAATAGTTGTATATAGCCCTTTTCCAAGATCTTCTTGCTTTTGCTCAAAAATTTTGAATATTTTCCCCGCAGATGCAAACGCATCTTCCATTATGTCAAATTTTTCTGCTATATCAAAAATAGGTCTAAAAAACATATCTATATAAGCGGTGAAAGCATAAATCGTACCAAAAGTTGTTGCATCTTGAGTGATCTGTTTGGCTCCTATCCACAAGATTAAACTTAAAGTTAGATAATAAAGCAGATTCATCAAAGGTCTGAAAATAGCGAAAACATACATTTGTTGAATATTTGCTTCATATAATTTTGAACTCATATATTTAAATTCATCTTCTTTTCTTTCTTCTTGGTTAAAAAGCCTGGTTACCGTGCTTCCAGATAGATTTTCTGCCAAATAAGAATTTAAAGCTGATACCCTAGTTCTCACTTTATTGTAAGCTTTTCTATCAAATGTTCTAAACAAAAAGGTTGCAAATACTATGATAGGAAGCATAATAAAGGTATAGAGGCTTAATTGTACATCTAATAGTAGCATAAGTGCAATTACCCCAATTAAAATAGCAACATCTTTTAATAAGCTTGTGATAACGTCACTGAAGAAATTTGATAGATTTTGTGTATCGTGTACAACTCTCGTTGTAATTTTTCCAGGGGTATTTTTTTCAAAATAACTGTATTCAACTCTTAATAAATGCTTATAAAGGTCATTTCTTAAATTATACACTACATTTTGGCCAACAACATTTGAAAAATATAATTGACCATAGTTTATCAAAAATTGAGCGAATAATAAGAAAACGAAGAAGATACTAAAATTTTTTATATGTTTAATAGAAGTATCGAAGTATGAAGAATAAGTTTCACTAGGAACTTCTATTGTTTCACCGGCTTTTTTATTTATCATATAATAGTTATTGTCTATTTTTTTTAGTGTGTATGAACCGTTAGTATTTTGGACAAAAGTGGGCGGATTGGTAGTTTCAAGATTAAAATGATATTCGACATTTATGACGTTATCTATGCCATACTTAATTACATATGGTAGCCCTAATTCAATCAGCGTAGCAATTGCCAAAGCTACAAGGGTCAAAATTATCAAAGACTTGTATTTTTTTATGTATTTCCATAGTCTAAGAACTGTTTTAAAATCACCTTCGATCTTTTCTTTTTCTTCCAAAAAAATTTCTTCATGAATTGAAGCCATTCTTCAATCAATCCTCCACTTTTTTCTCTATTAGTTGTTTTATATACATTGAATAGTATATGCCCTCTTTGACGATTAATTCGTCGTGGTTTCCTTCTTCAACTATTTCTCCATCGTCAAAAACAAAGATTTTATCTGCATCTTTTACAGCTTTTAGTCTGTGAGAAATTATGACTATAGTTTTACCTATCGTTTCGCTTCTTAATGTATTTATGATCTCTTCTTCTGTTTCAGTGTCAACCGCTGATAGACAATCGTCAAGGATGATCATTTTGGCGTCTTTTGCCAAAGCTCTAGCTATTGTAACTCTCTGCCGTTGACCCCCTGATAATGTCGCTCCTCTTACTCCAACTACGGCCTCGTAACCCTTTTCTAAACTCATTATATCTTCGTGAACATGAGCTAATTTTGCATATTCCTCAGCATATGGTTCTAGCTTTTCATCAGAAAAAGCTATATTTTCTCTAACAGTCATGGAAAATAAGAAACTTTCTTGAGGAACGTAGGAAACATTTTCTCTTATAAACCTTCCATTTACATCGTTGATATCTCTTCCATCAACGAAAATAGTGTTACGTTCTACAGGGTACAATTTAACTAGTAATTTTGCCAGCGTCGATTTTCCGGATCCTATCCTTCCAACGAATGCCACCATTTGTCCGGGTTCAATATTCATGTTAACATTTTTTAAAACTAATCTTTCTGTACCTGGATAAGCAAAATTCAGATTTTTGATCTCGTATCTCCCTTGAAAATCATATTTTTCGTAAGGAGGTTCTACTACAGAATTTGGTTGATTTAAGACTTCGTTTACTCTCTTTAAAGATGCCTTAGCTCTTGCAAGTAAGTTGACAAAATCTCCAAAAGCCATCATTGGCCATACCATCATCCCAATATACTGATGAGTCATTATGAAATCTCCTAGTGTAATTTGATTATTAATCACCATTGGACCACCAACATTAAAAATAATTATTGTTGAAAGCTGACCGACCAACATAGCTAATGGATACATCAAGCCAGAAACCTTTATTAATTTAAGAAAAGAATTATAGTATTCCTTAGCCTTCTTAGCAAATATGTTTTCCATAATTTCATGGTTTGCATACAGTTTTATAACATCTATACCCCCGATGTCTTCTTCTGTAATATTAGATAATTCAGAAGTTTTTTTCTGAAGATCCATAGCTCTCTTTTGAATCATTCTTCCAAATATTAGAGAGATAACTGCTATAGAAGGTAAAGGTGTGATTGCAATTAAAGTCAATCGCCAATCAACGAAACTACCCATAGCTAATATTGTAAGTGAAGTCATAAAAACTGCATCAACAATCATTATTATGGAATTACCCATTAAACGCCTGAGTAAGTATACATCAGATGTAAATCTTGTCATTAAATCTCCAGTACGCCATTTATCAAAAAAGTCTTGATCTAAATGAATTATATGTTGAAACATATTATTTAGAAGTTGGAATTCAAAAAGTCTAGCTGCACCGTTAATTGTAATACGCCAAAATATACGACCTATGGCCATGCCTATTGCTAGCATTAGTATTCCAATTATTAAAGATTTTACATACATCATATCTGGAACGGCTAAACCTAGTGCATCAATAATATTTCCAATTTGTCTAGGTATAAATATTTGAATTACATCAACAGTGATAAGAAAAGCTACACCAATGAAATATCTCCACCAATATTTTTTAAAAAATTCCTTTATCAAGATATCACCATCCATATTTTAAAAAATTTTAGTTTATATTCCTTACTTTTATTATATCATCGAGAAAGTGGGAATAAGAATAATTTTTGCAAAAAATATGTTATGATAATATTAATTATATTGTTTTCGAAGAAGATAAAATTAGGGTGATAAAAATGTTAGAAAATTATGAAGGTGTTTATTACTTTTGGTTCGAAAATGGAGCGAGTAGTGTAGTGTTTTTAGAGTGCAGCGACGGTTTAATAGCGTTTGATAGTTCTCTTTATCCTCATAAATTTGAAGAAATGACTAATCTACTTGAGCAAAAGACTTCTAAGAAATTAAAAAAGGTTTTTTTTACACATTTTCATCCGGATCACACTTTCGGTAGTATTTTCAGCGATATGAAAGTAGATATCTTTATGAGTAAAACCACCTTTGACTTACTGACTTCTATGGATAAAGTTTTTTTGATGGATATATCTAAAATGGCGGAATTTAATTTTAATAATCTAAAGGAAGCTTTAAACCAAAAAAATATTTTTATCTTCGAAAAATCGTTTTTTATGATTTTTCAAGATAATGTGATAGCCGCTGAGGTAGTCGGAGGTCACACCCCTGACTCCACAATTTATACCTTGAAACCGCGAGATTATTTAATAACAGGTGATCTCGTATTTTCAAGAGTACATGCTGAAATATTGAATTCAGATGTTGAAGAATGGATTGATATACTTCAGAAGATGAAAAATTTGAAGTTAAAAAGGATTTTTCCAGGGCATGGAAAAACCGGCTCAAAAAGTCTTATACTTGAGCAAGTTAAATATTTAAACGATAAAAAAAAGGAACTGCCTTTGGAAGAAAAATATAAAGGATACGCTTTAACTGAGTTAGCATCACTTTAAAGTTTTTATCCTTTCTCTTAAGGAAACAATCTCAGTTACTCGTATTCCAAAGTTTTCATCTATAACTACAACTTCTCCTCTTGCAATGAGTCTATCGTTTGCATATATGTCTAAAGGTTCTCCGGCTAATTTGTTTAGCTGTATTAAAGAACCTTCGTGTAAATCTAAAATCTCTCTAAGTGTCATTCGCACCGATCCTAACTCAACTTTTATTTCTAAGGGTACATCCATCAATAATTCGAGCTTTGAAAAATCGACACCTTCAGGAAGAGGTTGTTCCTTTTTCTCAAATTCTCCAAATTCTACCGGCCGAACTTTAACAGTTCCTTCCTTGATTACACTTGTGGCTTTTCCTTTTTCATCGTTAAAGTAATTTGTATTTATTACAGATTCTTTCTTTTCAGGCATTTTTTTCTTACCTACCTTGCTTATACCATATATTTCTTCCATCCTCATTTTAATCGTGTTTGCAAACTTAAGAGGTATAAATTGCCAGAAAACAGTTTCGGCAATACCTGATATTTTTACTTTGTATTTTATTGAGATAACGTAGGCTTCCTTGTCAGTTTCTATAGGAGGAAATTCTACGTTAGGATCTGAGAAATCAAGAAGTTCAGTCTTTGGGGGAGAAATTTCTATTGTTGTTTTTAGAAAATCGGATAAGGCAGTAGCAGCGGTTCCCATCATTTGGTTCATGGCTTCAGCTACAGCACTCAAACTAATTTCATCGATTTCTTCCATGGTTTCGTATGGATCTTTGCCAAGCATTAGATTAGCTATAATATTCGTCAGATTGGCGGGTAAAACAAGCGTGTTCATACCATATAATCCTTTTTTATATTCAACAGTTGCAACAACGTGTTCACCTTTAAAATTTGTCTTTATATTTTTGAATTTTACTATACTAGTTTCTGGGTATTCTATCTCTATTTTTCTTCGTAATAGAGTAGACAAGGTTGTTGTACCCGATCCCATGGTTATATTTGCAATTTCTCCCATTATATCTAAAATTTGATCCAAATTTTCTTCCTCTGAACTTTTTGTGTTTTTTAATAATTTATCTAATTCTTTCTGACTCAAAAATTCGTTGTTATTTAGCACTTTTATTCATCTCCTTCTCTGATTGTTGGGTTGGAAGAGTTTTTTGCTTTGAAATATATTCTTGAATACTTTTCTCAACAAGGATTTTTTCTAATAATTCTTTGTCTTTCTTTACAATTTTTACTCCATGAAATCCTTTTATTTTACCAATTTGAGCTTTAAAAACCTTTGTCCCTTCTATCTCTAGTTCTATAGGTTCATCAT
>Ga0116180_1002104_pt1 | contig 16022 bp, 16 predicted proteins | sample AD_UKC073_MetaG_FD_89804 | JGI IMG/M metagenome (GOLD analysis project Ga0116180, IMG submission 89804) | Active sludge microbial communities of municipal wastewater-treating anaerobic digesters from USA - AD_UKC073_MetaG | ecosystem: Engineered > Bioreactor > Anaerobic > Digestate | place: USA...
ATGACCGAAACCCGTATCGCCGCGTTGCTTAAGGCGCTGGATCAGACCGAAGCCGGGCGGGCGGCAATCGTCATCATTCATGGCGATCACGGATCGCGTACGCTGAATGGCGTACCGTCCTCGCTTGCCGGAACACCTGACCCACGATCCATGGCGGTGACCTATTCAGCCTTCTTCGCGATCCGCGTCCCGGGTGAGACACCGACGCTAGTGCCAGGGCAATTCGCGCTCGACGAACTGGTCGGTGCCTTTGCCGCAACACACTTCAGCGCAGCACCGCGTCCACAGGAACGGCCTGCACAGGTGTGGCTGATGGATAACAATTGGATCCCGGCAAGGACCATTCCATTGCCACGATTCGTCCAAAAGTTTTCCAAAAATTAAGAAAGCCTTTTTACATTTCGCAAGGTTCGCAGTCTGAACGAAGGGATCATTTCAATGAACGGTAAGACCGTCGTATCGCTGATCGGCACTCTGGCCATGCTCTCGGTAGCCGCTCCGGCCTGGGCCTATCTCGACCCTGCAACGGGCAGCATCATCCTCCAGGCTGTGATCGGCGCGATCGCGGGTGCGACGCTGTTCATGCGCACCCAGCTGTTTCGCATCAAGTCGCTGTTCGTCCGCTCCAAGCCGAGCGGCGACGAATGAGCGCTGCGACTGTAGTCGAACCCGGATCGTTCCGCGATCCGGGCGGGCGCGTGTTCAAAGCCGGTGAAGCGATCCTGCGCACCGTGACCGATGCGGCCGCGGCCAATTTCAATGCCGCCAACGATTCCGGCGTGCTGCGCAAGCTGGCCGATAGTGGCAAGCTGGTTGACTTCGCCGACGTAACCGGACGGGCCGGGGAATTCGGGCTGGAGACCGCAAAGGTCGTGCTGTCGCACCCGCGCATCCCGTTCATTTCCTATCCCTACGAATGGAGCTTCAGCCTGCACAAGGCGGCGGCACTGGCTCATCTCGATCTGCAAATCGGTCTGCTGGGGGACGGTTTCACGCTGAGTGATGCCACCGCCTACAACGTCCAGTTCGAAGGCGTGAAGCCGGTGTTCATCGACCACCTTTCGATCCGACCCTATCGCGATGGCGAAATCTGGGCTGGGCACCGCCAGTTCTGCATGCAGTTCCTCAATCCGCTGCTGATGTGGTCGATGCTCGATCTTCAGCCCAGCGCGTGGTTCCGCGGCTCGCTCGAAGGGATCGCGCCGGAAGATCTGGCCAAGCTGATCCCGCTGCGCAAGCGCTTCAACTTGACCGTGCTGACCCACGTTATTGCCCAGGCGGCGATGCAGAAACGTTCGGTCAACACCTCGACCGGATCGCAGAAGTATCGGCAGGCCAAACTTCCGCGCAACGGTTTTGAAGGCATGCTGCACGGTCTGCGCTCGGCCATCGCCAAGCTTGAGGTGCCCTCGCACCGGACAGTCTGGGGCGATTATGCCCATAACACCAGCTATTCCTCGCCGGAGATTGAGGCCAAGCACCGCTTCGTCAAGGAAATGGTCGGCGCGGTAAAGCCCGATCTGCTGTACGACATTGGCTGCAACAGCGGCGATTATTCGCTGTCAGCGCTTGATGCCGGGGCAAAATCAGTGGTCGGTTTCGATTTCGATCAGGCCGCGCTGGAAGTAGCCTATCGCCGGGCAAAAGACGGTAATCTGCCCTATTTGCCGCTGTGGCTTGATGCCGCCAATCCCAGCCCCTCGCAAGGTTGGGGCCAGGCCGAGCGGATGGGCTTTTCGGGGCGTGCCGCTCCGCAGGCGCTGCTGGCCCTGGCCTTCATCCACCACATCGCGATCGGCCGTAACGTGCCGCTCGACATGGCAACCGATTGGCTGGTTTCGCAGGCACCCACCGGGGTGATCGAATTCCCGCACAAGGCCGATCCGATGGTTCAGACCCTGCTGGCCCAGCGCGACGATATTTTTCCTGATTACGACAAGGATGTCTTCGCCCGGCTGCTGGGTGAACGTGCGCGGATCGTCAAGCAGGTCGATGTCCTGCCGACCCGCACGCTGTTCTGGTACGATCGCGGCTGAACCGGATCGATAGCGTTTTGGATTGGTTAGCTGTTTTGCAAGGTTTCTGTCCTATTTACCATTTGAGTAAGCCCGTTGGTATCCATGCCAGGGGCAAGGCAGAGTTGGAATTCCGGGGGGTTTAGGCACAATGAGCGCTTTTGGCCGACGCAATGGAACAGGTGGCATGGCTTCCGGAGCCCGGCCGCAATTCGGCGTTGCCCGCCCGATGAAGGGCGGTGTCGATGGTGCGAAGGGTTCGGGCTTTGGCGGTGATCAGTTCCCGCCGCTGCCGGGTGAAGAAGCTGCCGCGCCGCTTCCCCCAGTCGATGGCCCTGCCGCCAAGCAGGACGCGATGACCCGCCTGCAAGACCGCGTCAACGGCATTGCCGAGGGCAACTATGAAGCCCAGGGTTTCGAAGCTTCGGTTCATAAGATCAAGGAACAGGTGCTGCCGCGCCTGCTCGAACGCGTCGATCCGGAAGCCGCCGCAACGCTGACCAAGGACGAACTGTCCGAAGAATTCCGCCCAATCATCCTTGAAGTGCTGGCCGAACTGAAGGTCACGCTCAACCGGCGCGAACAGTTCGCGCTGGAGAAGGTGCTGATCGACGAACTGCTCGGTTTCGGGCCGCTCGAAGAGCTGCTCAACGATCCGGACGTGTCGGATATCATGGTCAACGGGCCGGAACAGACCTACATCGAAAAGAAGGGCAAGCTGCAGATCGCGCCGATCCGGTTCCGCGATGAACAGCACCTGTTCCAGATCGCGCAGCGGATCGTCAATCAGGTCGGCCGCCGCGTTGACCAGACCACCCCGCTGGCCGACGCCCGCCTCAAGGACGGCAGCCGCGTCAACGTGATCGTCCCGCCGCTCAGCTTGCGCGGCACCGCGATCTCGATTCGTAAGTTTTCCGAAAAGCCGATCACCATCGATATGCTCAAGGACTTTGGTTCGATGAGCGAGAAGATGGCGACCTGCCTCAAGATCGCCGGGGCCTGCCGGATGAACATCGTCATCTCGGGCGGTACCGGTTCGGGTAAGACGACCATGCTCAACGCCCTGTCGAAGATGATCGACCCGGGCGAGCGCGTTCTGACGATCGAAGACGCCGCCGAACTTCGCCTGCAGCAGCCGCACTGGCTGCCGCTGGAAACCCGCCCGCCGAACCTGGAAGGCCAGGGCGCGATCACCATCGGCGACCTTGTGAAGAACGCCCTGCGTATGCGTCCTGACCGGATCATCCTGGGCGAAATTCGCGGCGCGGAGTGTTTCGACCTGCTCGCCGCGATGAACACCGGCCACGACGGCTCAATGTGTACGCTCCACGCCAACAGTCCGCGCGAATGTCTGGGCCGTATGGAAAACATGATCCTGATGGGCGACATCAAGATCCCGAAGGAAGCCATTTCGCGCCAGATCGCGGAATCGGTCGATCTGATCGTTCAGGTGAAACGTCTGCGCGACGGTTCGCGCCGCACGACCGAAATCACCGAGGTGATCGGGATGGAAGGCGACGTGATCGTCACCCAGTCGCTGTTCAAGTTCGAATACCTCGACGAAAGCGACGACGGCAAGATCATCGGCGAATTCCGCTCGAGCGGCCTGCGCCCCTATACGCTTGAAAAGGCCCGCCAGTTCGGGTTCGATCAGGCCTATCTGGAAGCCTGCCTCTAAACGAAATAGGGTCCGAATATCGCCATCATAAAGGCCAGAAAGGCCGACCAGAAGTCGATGTCACGCCATGGCATCCAGCCCACCGCATCGGCATCGCTGCGGGTCATCCGCCGTCTGTCTCCGCGCCACGCTACAACGGCCAGGCACAGCAGGCTGAACGACAGCAGACTGGATCGGACCCAGGCCGTGTCGAGCCATTGTGAGATCGCTGCTTGCCAGTCCATCATGCGCCGTTAGAGCGAAGTGGTGGAACCTGTCCAGAAGCCCTTTTACGCGCTCGGCTTGCGATTGCTGGCGGTAATGGTTCTGTCCACCCTGGTGATGCTGGTGAAATATACCGCCGCCAGCGGGGTGGCCTTCCCCGAAATCCTGTTCTGGCGTCAGGCCCCATCGGCGCTGCTGATCCTGGCCTGGCTGATCCTGCGCGGACAGACCGACCGGCTGAAAACCACCCGCCTTCCGGTCCATGCCCGCCGCGCGGTGATGGGCACGATCGGCATGGCCTTCACCTTTGGCGCGCCGGTGCTCCTGCCGCTGGCGGTTTCAACCACCTTGGGCTTCACCACGCCAATCTTCGCGGTGATCCTTTCCGCGCTGCTGCTCAAGGAACAGGTCGGGCCGGTGCGCTGGCTGGCGGTTGCGCTTGGTTTTGCCGGGGTGGTGATCATCGCCCAGCCCGGCCACAGCGCGATCCCACCGCTTGGCGCATTCGTTGGGCTTGGTGCGGGATTCATGGTTGCGCTGATCTCGATCCAGGTCCGCGATCTTGGCCGGACCGAGGAATCGCTGTCGATCGTCTTCTGGTTTTCGGCGCTGTCAACGCCGGTACTGGCGCTCGGCCTGCCGTTCTATGCCAGCCACCACAGCGCCTGGCAGTGGTTCCTGCTGCTGAGCGCCGGCGTGTTGGGGCTGATCGGGCAACTGCTGCTTACGGCCGCGCTCCGTTACGGCCAGGTCGCCACGGTGATCGTGATGGACTATTCGGCGCTGGTCTGGGCCACGATCTATGGCTGGCTGATCTGGGACGAGCTGCCCCCTGGATCGACCTGGCTGGGTGCCCCTGCGATCATCGCGGCCGGCGCCGTTATCGCGTGGCGAGAGCACCTGCATCACCGCCGCGCCCCGCCCGCTGCGGTCAGCAGCACCGAATGAGCGATGACCTGAATAGACCCGGCTTGCCAGCGGGCCGGTGAACCCACATCATTCCCCTGTATTCAGGCCGGGAGTGTCCTTTGGTTCGCAAACTTGTTCTTGTCCTGACCGCCACCGGGCTGATGCTCGGGGCAACCGCCTGCAACACCGTCAAAGGCCTCGGACGCGATATCGAGTCCGTCGGCGAAGCAGGCGACCGCGCGATCAAGTAACTGGTCGCAGTGCCGCGCCGTGCGCTGGCGATAACAAATTGAGCCTGACGCAGGCTGATCAGCCCCGCCCCAGCGCGCGGGCGCGCTTTTCACGCATCACCAGCCAACCGAGCAGTCCGATCGGGCCGAGCATGAATGTGAAGAACAGGAACGGCAACTGAGCCAGCCGGGAAAAGCCCTTCCCATCTGCATCGCGGGCAATCCACATTCCGGTGAACAGATCAAACGCCAGATAGTGCGTCCACCCGATCAGCACCCCGCCATCGCTCTGGAAGATCGCACGCACCCCGGCGATCGAGGTGAAATCCACCGACTGGGCAGCGGCCCCGGCGGGCAATCCGGGGTCAGCCAGCCCGCCCTTCACCATGGCGAAAAACACCGCATAGCATAGGCACAGCAGCCCGACCCCGAGGTAGAGGATCGCGCTATGGGTCAAGGGCTTGCGCGGAAAGGCGGCGAGCAGGACCCAGCCAATCATTGCCACGATCGAAACGAAGCTGAACAGGCCTGCCCACATCGCGCTATGCCTCCCGATCGCCCTTCCACGCCAGAACCGGCTTGCGCGCGGCCTGGGTTTCATCGAGCCGCCGCCGCGGGGCGAAGTGCGGCGCGCTTTTCAGCGCCGGGTCACCCTGCCTGGCTCGGCGCGCCAGGCTGCGCAGCGATCCGATAAAGCGATCGAGCCCGGCCTTGCTCTCAGTCTCGGTCGGCTCGACCAGCATCGCGCCATGGACCACCAGCGGGAAATAGACCGTCATCGGGTGGAACCCTTCGTCGATCAGGCCCTTGGCGATGTCGAGCGTGGAGAACCCTTCAGCAAGGTTGGCATCACTGAACAGCGCCTCGTGCATGCAGGGGCCGCTGGCGCCGAACGGGGCGTCAAGCTCTCCGTCCAGGCTGCGCAGGACATAGTTGGCGTTGAGCACCGCGTCTTCGGCAACCTGTTTAAGGCCGTCGGCCCCGTGGCTGAGGATATAGGCCAGCGCGCGGGTGAACATCCCCATCTGCCCGTGGAACGCCGCCATCCGCCCGAAGGCCTGACTGTGGCCCATCTCGGTTGCATTCTCTTCCTCGACCAGCCGGACCGAGCCATCCGGCATCTTCGCCGTGTAAGGCAGCGGCCCGAACGGGCTGAGAGCCTCTGACAGCACCACCGGACCAGACCCCGGCCCGCCCCCGCCGTGTGGGGTCGAAAAGGTCTTGTGCAGGTTGATGTGCATCGCATCGATGCCGAGATCGCCCGGGCGAACCTTACCGACGATCGCGTTGAAATTGGCCCCGTCGCAATAGACATAGCCGCCCGCAGCGTGGACCGCATCGCCGATCCGCTTCATGTCGCGCTCAAACAGGCCGCAAGTGTTGGGGTTGGTGATCATCACCCCGGCAACGTCCGGCCCCAACCGCGCTTCCAGCGCCGCAAAATCGACCCGGCCTTCGTCAGTGGCCGGAATATTCTCGATAGTGAATCCGGCAAAGGCCGCGGTTGCGGGATTGGTGCCGTGGGCGCTTTCCGGCACCAGCAGGACTTTACGATCCTCACCCCGGGCCTCAAGTGCGGCCTTGATGCACAGCACCCCGCACAGCTCGCCGTGCGCACCGGCCTTGGGGCTCATCGCCACGCCGTGCATCCCGGTCAGCTCGATCAGCCAGAAGGCCAGCTGGTTGATCGCTTCCAGCGCCCCGCTCACGGTCTGCTGCGGGGCCAACGGGTGAACGTCGGCAAAGCCCGGCAGCCGCGCGACCTTTTCGTTGAGGCGCGGGTTGTGCTTCATGGTGCACGATCCCAGCGGGAATGGCCCCAGATCGATCGCATAGTTCTGCCGCGAAAGCCGGGTATAGTGGCGCACCGTTTCCGGCTCACTCAGCCCCGGCAGCGCGGCCATATCCTTGCGCAGGAATTTGCCGAGCGAAGCCAGCGGCTGCGCGCCCGGCGCATCGATATCCACTCCGGTCGTCCCCGGGGCGGCCAGTTCGAAGATCAGCGGCTCTTCCAGCATCAGCCCCTTGTCGCCGCTGGCCGTTGCCATGTCGGCCGCCTCGGCGCTGCCCATTTCCGGGCGCCAGCCGCTTGCGTTGACCCCGCTCATGCCAGCACTCCTTCCAGCGCCGCGCCCAGCGCCTCGATATCCTCATCCGTGGTCAGCTCACTGGTGCAGACCAGCAGGCCCTGCGCCAGATCGGAAGCATCGGGATAGAGCCGCCCGAGCGAGACGCCGCCCAGCACGAAGCGGTCCGCCATCGCCCGCACCGCCTCTCGCGCATCGCCGGGCAGGATCACGGTGAATTCGTTGACATAGGCGTGGTTCAGCACCGTTACACCCGGCACCCTGGCCAGCCGCGCCGCCGCCGCTTGCGCGCGGGCGTGGCTGACCCGAGCCAGCTGCCCCAGCCCTTCCCCGCCCAGCAAGGTCATGTGAATGCTGAAGGCCAGTGCGCAAAGCCCTGCATTGGTGCAGATATTGCTGGTCGCCTTCTCACGCCGGATATGCTGCTCGCGGGTTGAAAGCGTCAACACGTAACCGCGCTTGCCCTCGGCATCGACCGTCTCACCGCAGAGTCGGCCGGGCATCTGCCGTACGAACTTTTCCCGGCAGCCGAACAGGCCAAGGTATGGCCCGCCGAACTGCAACCCGACGCCGAGCGACTGCCCTTCACCCACCACGATATCGGCGCCCAGATTGCCCGGCGCCTCGATCAGGCCCAGTGCAACCGGCTCGGTCACCACCGCCACCAGCAGCGCGCCCTGTGCATGGGCCGCCTCGGCGATTGCGGCCAGATCGGGGATCCGGCCGAGGATATCGGGATACTGCACCACCACGCAGCTGGTTTCGCCATCGATCGCAGAGATCACCCCGGCGGTATCCGGTTCGGCTTCCAGCTTCGGCGCCCTGTAATCGATCACATCGCCGGTGAACTTCGCCATAGTGCGGACCGTGCCGACATAGTGCGGGTGCAGCCCGCGGCACAGAACGGCCTTCTTGCGCTTGGTGATCCGCCCGGCCATCGCCACCGCTTCCCATGCGGCGGTCGAGCCATCGTACATCGAGGCATTGGCCACCTCTACCCCAAACAGCCGCGCCACCTGGGTCTGGAACTCGAACAGCACCTGCAAGGTGCCCTGGGCGATTTCCGGCTGGTAGGGGGTATAGGCGGTCAGGAACTCGCCGCGCTGGATCAGATGATCGACGCTGGCCGGAACATGGTGGCGATAGGCCCCTGCCCCCAGAAAGAACGGCGCCGATCCGGCGCTGACGTTCTTCGCCGCCAGCGCGCCCATATGCCGTTCCACCGCCATTTCGCTGGCGTGCATCGGCAGCCCTGCGATCGGGCCTGGCAAGCGCGCTTCGGCAGGGACATCGACGAACAGGTCATCGACCGTGGCGGCCCCGATAACGCCAAGCATTTCGGCGCGGTCGGCTCCGGTCAGGGGCAGGTAGCGCATTACCTTACAGCCCCTTCACGAACTCGTCATAGGCGGCCTTGTCCATCAACCCGTCCAGCTCGGCCGGATCGGATAGGGTCAGGCGGAACAGCCAGCCGCCGGTTTCGGCATCGTTGTTGACCAGTTCCGGTTCGCCTTCCAGCGCGGCGTTGCTTTCGGTGACGGTGCCGCTGACCGGCGCATAGACGTCGCTGGCAGCCTTGACGCTATCGACCACGCAGGGGGCATCGCCCTTGTTCACGGCGCTGCCCGCCTCGGGCAATTCGACGAAGGTGATGTCACCCAGCTGGCTCTGGGCATAGTCGGTGATCCCGACCGTGCCAGTATCGCCGTCAACTTCGATCCATTCGTGGTCTTCGGTAAAGTAGCGGGGCATAGGTAACTCCTCAGCGATGATAGCGGTGGGGAACGAAAGGCATGGGCGTAATGCGCGCCGGCAGTCGCTTGCCGCGCACGTCGATTTCCAGCGCAGTGCCTTCACCGGCCTGCTCGCGATCCACATAAGCCATCGCGATCGGATGGCCCAGCGTGGGCGAGAATCCACCCGAAGTCAGCACGCCAACCTTTTGATTACCGGCGTAAACCTCTGCCCCCTCGCGCGCAGCCTGACGGCCTTCGAGGGCAAGGCCAACCCGCACCTGCGCCGTGCCCTGGGCCAGATCGCGCAGCACGTGTTCGGCACCGATAAAGCCGCCTTCGCTGCGGCGGCGCTTGTTGACCGCGAACAGCAGATCGGCATCGACCGGCGAGTGATCGGGCGAAAGATCGTGCCCGTAAAGCGGCAGCCCAGCCTCAAGCCGCAGCGAGTCCCGTGCACCAAGGCCGATCGGCTTCACTTCGCTCTGGGCGCAGATCAGTTCGGCAATTCGCGCTGCCTCTTCGGCCGGTACGGCGATTTCGAACCCGTCTTCACCGGTATAGCCAGAACGGCTGATCCAGGCATCGACCCCGTCAATCTTGAACTGCCCGCCTTTCATGAAGGTCAGCGCCGAAAGAGGCCACTCGCCGGTCGTGATCCGCGCCAGCGCCTCGGCCGCTTTGGGCCCTTGCAGCGCCAGAAGTGCGCTGTCTTCCAGATGGGTCAGGGTGATCTCGTCCGGCAGATGCTCGCGCAGGTGGGCAATATCGTCCCACTTGGTAGCGCCGTTGACCACCAGGTAGAAACCGGAATTCCAGCGGGTGACCATCAGATCGTCCAGTATCCCGCCGTGTTCATCAAGCAGCATCGAATAGCGCGGGCCGAACGGCTTGAGCGTGGTAAGGTCAATCGGCAGCACCGCTTCCAGTGCCGCCTCAACCCCGTCGCCACTGATGAACAACTGGCCCATGTGCGACACATCGAACAGCCCGGCGCTTTCCCGCGTCCACTGGTGTTCGGCAATGATCCCTTCGTACTGGACCGGCATCCAGTATCCGGCGAATTCCACCATCCGCCCGCCGCGCGCGCGGTGCCAGGCGTCAAGCGGCAGGGTCAGCACTTCGATCGGCTGTTCTTCGGTATGGTCTTCGGCTTCGGACACAGGCACAGCTCCGCACAGAACGAAAAAGTCTGTGCCCCCTCTGTCACGGAAACCTGAGAGCTTTCCCCCGGGGCAAAGCCCGAGGTTACCCCTTCGGCGGATGCGTCTGGCGCACCTCTTTCCAGAGTATCGCTATCGACCCACGCGGTCCGTTTGCCTGAGAGATTCCGGGGCGGTTGCTCCTTCGGCGCCCGATGATCCGAAACGAATCACCGGAGCTCTCCCGCGCGATCAGCGACGCCAATCGGGATGGCTTGGCCCGCCGTGCGAGTCAATGGGGCCGCTGCCGCGATCCCCGTTACAGGATGCTTTGCCCCTTGCGCGCGGCGCGCAGGATCGCATCGTGCTCGAACACAAACCGCCCGGCCATCGCCTCACGCGTCAGACCGACAATCGCTTCGGCCACGGTCCGGGCCTTGATCGAGCGGTATTTGCGATAGCCGCCGTGCATCAGCAGGTCGGTCAGCGGGCTGACCAGCATCGCCAGCTTTTCCGCCGGGCGCAGCTCCCCGCGCGGTCCCCGCAGCAGGCCGGGGCGCAGCAGATCGAGCCGAGGAATGCCGAGCTTGCCCAGCGCCTGCTCGGTCTCACCCTTGACCTTGAGGTAGAAATTGCGCGCCAGCGGATCGGCCCCAACCGATGAAACCGCGATCATCTGACGGATTCCGGCGGCCTTGGCAGCCTTGCCGCAGGCCAGTACCAGATCCTGATCAACCGCGCGAAAGGCGGCCTGATCGCCGCCAACCTTCTTGATCGTCGTGCCCAGCGCGCAGACCAGCACATCGGCGTTAGCGGCGGCAATCGCATCGCCCCAGCCCGATGGGTCGGCCACCAGGACTTCCATTCTGGCGCCCGGCGGCAGTGCCACTTCGCGGCGCGAGACTGCGACCAGCCGGATGTCCGGCCGGTTCACTGCCAGCCGGATCAGGCTCATGCCGACCAGCCCGGTCGCGCCGACAAGAGCGATCCGCGTCGGTTTAGACATTGCGCAGCCCTTCCGGGGTGCGGCCATAGACGGCGGCATGGGCCGCAATCGCAAAGCGATCGGTCATCCCTGCGATGTAATCGGCGATGTGGCGGCTGCGCGCGGGCTCTTCCTGCGGGAGCGAGGCGGACCAGCTTTGCTCCATCAGTTCCGGCTTCTGGGCATAGGCGGCATAAAGCTCCGCCGTCACCGCCCTGGCCCGCTCGGCCGTGGCAAGCTGCTGGGGGTGATGATAGAGCCGCTCATACATGAATGCCTTCAGGCGGCGCTCGGCATCGGCCATCGCCGGGGTAAAGGCGGCGGTGGCGCGCCCGGCGGCGCGGACTTCATCGACGCTGGACAGGTCCACAGCCCGCGCGGCGGTTTCACCGATCAGATCGTTGACCATCAGCCCGATTTGGCTGCGGACCAGTTCGCGCAGACGCCGATCCTGCGCGGCACCGGGAAACTTGCGTTCGATCGCGCGCCACTGGTCGGCCACGAAATCAAGCGTCAGCAGTTCCTCCAGATCGAGGAAACCGGCGCGCAGTCCGTCGTCAATGTCGTGATTGTCATAGGCGATGTCATCGGCCAGCGCGGCGACCTGGGCTTCGAGCGAACCCCATTCGCGCAGATCCAGCGGATAGTCGGCATCCAGTTCGGCCAGGGCCCAGGGAACCATCCCGACCGGGCCATTGTGCTTGGCCAGCCCTTCAAGCATTTCCCATGACAGGTTCAGCCCGTCATGCTCGCAATAGGGGCTTTCCAGCCGCATCAGCACCCGCAGGCACTGGGCGTTGTGATCAAACCCGCCGAACCGCGCGAGGGCATTGTCCAGCGCTTCCTCTCCGGCGTGGCCGAAGGGCGGATGGCCGATATCATGGGCCAGGCACAGCGCCTCGGTCAGGTCCTCATCCAGGCCGAGCGCGCGGGCGATCACCCGGCCGATCTGCGCCACTTCCAGGCTGTGGGTCAGCCGGACACGGTAGTGATCGCCATCGGGGGCAATGAACACCTGGGTCTTGTGGCGCAGCCGCCGAAAGGCGATCGAATGGACCACCCGGTCACGATCGCGCTGAAACGCACTGCGCGGGCCGCGGGCAAGCGACTGCTCGATCGGGAATTCCCGCCCGCGGCTGTGCGCCGGATCGCAGGCAAAGGGCGCGCGGGTGCTCATTGGCGGGCGTGGCCGACAAATTCAGGATGTTTCACGCCTGAAAGAACCGGCAAAGACATCAATCCCCCAAGATCCAGTCCACTGCCGCTTCGGCATGGATCCGGGTGCAATCATAGATCGGCAGGACATTGGCGTCGACATCGACCACCATTTCCAGTTCGGTGCAGCCCAGCACCACCGCTTCGGCGCCATCCTGGGCCAGGTTGGTCAGGATCGTCTTGAGCTCACGCTCAGCCTGCCGGCTGGCCTTGCCCTGCAGAAGCTCATCATAAATGATCCGGTCGAGCGTTTCGACAAAGCCCATTTCCGGCGGCAGCAGCTCGATATCGCGCTGGATCAGCTTCTGGCGATAGAAGCTTTCCAGCATCACGTTGCGGGTGCCGATCAGCGCGGCCTTCTTGACACCATCCGCAGCCATTTTCGCGGCCACGCATTCGGCAATGTGGATGACAGGCACACCGACGGCCTCAGCCACCCGGTCATAGACCTTGTGCATCGCATTGGCGCCGATCAGCAGCGCACTGGCGCCTGCCCCTTCCAGACGCTTGGCCGAATCGCACAGAGTTTCGGCAGCGTGCTTCCATTCCTCGGCGCTCGAAAGCCGTGACAGCGAGGTGTAATCAAGGCTTTCGATCAGCATCGGCGCGCTGGCCGGAAAACCCTTTCTGGTCTGAACCAGCTTGTTGATGTGGTCGTAATAGGTACGGGTCGACAGCCAGCTCATGCCGCCGATCAGGCCGATCTTGCGCAAATTCAAACTCCCCGGGTTGGAAACCCCTGTTGCCAGCGCTTTAGGCGAGGCATCGCCGCAGGTCTAGCGCAGGCCCTTTATCCAGGCTTCAACAACCTGCAATCCATCGCGGTCAAGGCTCGCCCTGCCCACTTCCGGCATCGAAACCCCGCCTTCGAGGCTGGCCATGCGGTGATAGAGGATCGATTCAGCGGGCTTTCCGGGGACAATATCGAATTGCAGCCCGCCTGAACCGCGCCCTGCCGCAACCGGACGCTTGCCGAAGCCGAGCATCACCGGATCGGTGATCTCCCAGGCCAGGAACAGCCCGGAATTGGAGGCCGCGCCCTGGGGGTTGTGGCAATGGGCGCAATTGGCATCGAGATAGCCGCGCGCGGCATCGGCCAGCGGCGCTTTGGCGCGCTCCTCCCACAGCGGCACGCGCCGGGTTATCTTGGGGACCGTATCGAGCATTCCCGCCCGGGCGAAATCCTTGAGCCACTGCGCCGAAAGGTTGCGCGCCTTGGGACCGATCGGGACCACTTGCCCGCCAAGCGCATGGCATTCCTTGCACTGGTTCTTGTTGGGGATCGCATAGGAAATCGCCTCACCCGCCGGGGTTCTGGTATCGATCCGCGCCCCCGCCAGGACCAGCCGGGCGTCGGTCTGTTCGGCGTTCCACTGATAGGGCAGCGCCACCCAACCCGCCGGGCGGTGCAGCAGAACCCGCGTTTCAATCAGGCGCCCTTCCAGCTTGAAGGTCTTGATCAGCGCCGATCCGACCGGAAGGTTCAGCAATCCATCGCCGTTGGCCTTGGCCTGCGCCCCGGGCGGCAGGTACAGAAACCGCGCCTTTTCAGCTCCATCAGACCACAGCGGAGTATTGAGGCGATAGGGGGTCACGCCGGGTGCCGGCTTGGTCCCAGCCGCGTCAGTGAAGAAGCCGTACTCGGCGAGCGTTTGGGGGTAAGTGCCGTTGGTTGCCGCCTGGTCGTTAGCTGCGGGCGCAGGCGCGGTCTTTGCGGCCAGTGCCGCGCCCATCAGAAGCAAAGCGGCTGCGAACAGCCTCATCGCGTTATCCGGGCCTCCAACTCGTGGGGTGCACCCGGATAGGGCGGCGCTTTGGATGCTTGGGAAACAGGAACCGGTGGGGGCGGCACGTCTTTAGGCAGAAGGAGCACTTTCGGACGGGCCTGCCCCAGACCGGAGCCCTGTGACGGCAAATTGAGTGACAGGGCATACGAGTTCGATCCGTCAGACGCCCGCGGCGGCTGTCCCAAACCGTCCCATAGTACATTTGGCAAGGATCTGCTTTCTAACCCAGCCAGTAACTCTGCACCGCCATCGAACGCCGGATCATAGCCGCCCAGCCCGAATTCGTTTGAGAGGATCAAAACATTACGCGGAGTGGGAATGTAGCGCGCGTCCTTGAACGGCATTGGATAGCTGACAACCATGATATGCGCTGTCGGGTTGGCATCCAGATGGTTCTTGGCAATGCTAACGCTATCGTTGGCCATCACCATGATACCCGTACCACGCGGTACGGTGGCGACAATATTGCCTTTGGGGGCAAAGTTGGGCGTGTCGTTTCCGAACACGATGTTCCGCGTAATTATCACATTCCCCCCACCCATCACCGGCAGGTTGGGCAGATCGAACACCAGAATTCCGCCAGTGTTCCGGGTCACGAAGTTGTCGTTTACGAACGCATCACGACTGTTCTCAATCTCGATACCGGCGACGTTCTGCTCAACGAAATTATACCGCACGGTGATCGCCTTGGACTGCCCGACATAGATCCCGGCATCGGAAGCGCCCGAAACCTCGCACCCGTCAACCAGAACACCGGTGCTGGAAACCGGGTAGATGCCATAGGCGCCGTTGGTTTCCTTCGGCCCACCGGTCCAGGTTACGCGGACCCGGTAATAGACGATGTTGTCCGCACCCTTGGACTTGATCCCGTCGCCCTTGGTGTTCTCCACCGCGAAATCGCGCAGGGTGACATCATCGGATGTGACCAGCAGCCCCTCGCCTGCGCCTTGCTGGCCAGTGAAATCGAGCACGGTCGATTGCATCCCGGCACCGCGCACCGTCACCCCGTTCACGTCAAGGCTGAGGCCATCGGTCAACACGAACCGCCCTGCCCCAAGCTGCACAACGTCGCCCGGTTCGGCAACGATCAGCGCCTCCTGCAAGCGGGCCTGCGCGCCATCTCCGGCGGCGACATCGATCGTCTTGGCATGGGCAGGAGCAGTCAGGGCAAGCGCCGTGGCCGCAGCGATGAACAGTGCTGGCATCCTCATGGGCGTGATGATGGACTTACAGCGGTGTAAGTCAACCGGGACGGTACAGAAAAAGGGTTCACGCAGAGGCCGCAGAGAAGAAAAGAGGGCCGCGGAGGTGCCGTGCTTGCGGCGAAGCCGCCTTGTCGCTTCCAGCGTGCGTTTTGCCGCATAGTCGGAATGGTAGAGGTCGCTTCGCGGATTGCGCAGCCTCTCTGCGTCTCTCTTTTCTTCTCCGCGTCTCTGCGTGAACCCCCTTCTGCTTCTTCTCTTTCGCCAGTCCCAACGTGCAAAGCGCCGCGCTGCTGGCAGTCACCGACAGCGCCTCGGCATCGCCGACCTTGCGCACCGCCTCGACATATTCGGCCAGGCTGCGCTTTTCGCCCTTGAGCTTGCGCAGCTTGTTGAGTTGCATCAGGCTGAGCCGATCGGTCATCCGCTCGGCCATGCAGGCCGCGTTGGGTTCGGACAGTCCGCCCTCCATCATCGCGCTCTTGACCGTGCCATAGGCCAGTTTCGAGGGCGAACAGGCGCTAAGAAGCAGCGCGGGCAGCAGCAGGGCGGATCGGGTCACCATGCCGCGCCCAATGCGGGCGTGCGGCTTAACCGTCAATGAGCGAGCGCCTTGTTGATATCCTCAACCATCTTCTTGGCGTCGGCCAGCAGCATCATGGTCTGGTCCATGTAGAACACGTCGTTATCGACCCCGGCATAGCCGACCCCGCCCATGGAGCGCTTGATGAAGAACACCTGCTTGGCCTTATCGACGTCGAACACCGGCATCCCATAGATCGGCGAAGACTTGTCGGTCTTGGCCGCCGGGTTGACGACGTCGTTCGCGCCGATG
>Ga0116180_1002105_pt1 | contig 16021 bp, 24 predicted proteins | sample AD_UKC073_MetaG_FD_89804 | JGI IMG/M metagenome (GOLD analysis project Ga0116180, IMG submission 89804) | Active sludge microbial communities of municipal wastewater-treating anaerobic digesters from USA - AD_UKC073_MetaG | ecosystem: Engineered > Bioreactor > Anaerobic > Digestate | place: USA...
AAACTAATCTCGCATATACAACACAAACAAGTATGATAAACGAAACTAAACAATCTGCTGCTATATTAGTGGCGGTTACAACTTTGAAACAGGAAAGACATGAAGCTACTAATAAGATTTCAATCAAACAAAATTAGAAAATGAGAGAGATCATGAAATAGATCAATTGTTTCATTTAATTCCAGTTAGTATTTTAGACAAGATACACCTTAGCGGACCATATTCTAAGTCGATTGAAACATATGAAATTGAAGTAAAAGAAAAACAAAACGAAACTATTATTACCGATTTTGGTATAACTTATCTTTAGGAATCAATAATAACAAACACTAAAAACATGAAAAAACTATTCTTAATTCTAACACTAATTACCTTAACAGTAATTACAACTCGAGCACAGGTTAATTTAGATTCTTTGAATTCTAAATCGTATTGTCAAATAGTTGGAACTGCTAAAGCTTTTAATCCACATAAATGTACTATTGAAATTGATTATGGACAAGAGCAAAAATGGTTTAAACCAAATGCAAGACAACTTAAAGATGAAGAGGGAAACAAAATAATTTTCAATTCTATGATAGATGCATTAAATTATATGATGCAACTTGGTTGGAAGTTTGAACAAGCATATGTAATTACCATCCCAGGTATTGGAGGTAATCAAAATGTATATCATTACTTACTTTCAAAATAATATAAAAAAGAAAAAGAGAATGGAGAACAAGGGTAAAGAATTAAGAATGTACTTTTTTGTACCATACAATGTAAGTCCAATTCAGGCTGGGATACAAGCCTTACATGCAGTAGTAAGATATGGCTTAAGATACCATGATGACCCAGAATATTTTGATTGGGCCTTAAACCATGAAACAGTAGTTATATTAAACGGAGGAACGTCCAATACAATTACACTACAACCTGGAAGTATGGAAGAAAAGATTGAATATCTTAAATCTAAAAATTTTAGACATTCGGTTTTTAATGAGCCAGACTTAAACTATATGACTTCTGGTATTTGTTTTCTTTTAGATGAAAGATACTTTAAGAAAGATGCTATTTGGGATAGTTTAATTGAAGACTATTTAAATCCAAGTGATAGATATGAACCAAGTAAACTTAGAGATATCTTTGGAATAAATTTTCATGACGTAATTGAAATGAGACTTTGGTTAGCAAACCAAAGATTAGCAAATAATTAACCTACTATGAATCAACAAACACCACAAGAAAAGATAGAAGCAGTATTAGACCATATACAAAATGTGCAAAGAAACTGTTATAAATTAGGTTTACGGTTGATAAAACAAGGAGAGATAGAGTTAGGTAGAAATCTAATTGCTAACGGACAAATACATGATAATTCTAAATTTAAAGGTATTGAGTTTGAGCATTTGTTAATGGTGACCCAATATTATCAGATGTAATTAGACATCATGCTACAACAAACGAGCATCATCCTGAGTATTGGGGAAGTATACAAAAAATGCCTGAAGTTTATATAGCAGAAATGGTTTGTGATTGTGCTGCAAGATCAGCAGAGTTTGGGACAGATTTAAGAAATTGGTTTTTTATTTCTGCAACACAAAAATATAATTTTTCCCCCGAAGATGAAGTAGGTTTGAAAATAAAAAAATATATAGATTTGTTATTACAACAACCTTTTAAATAAAATGAACAAAAAGAAAGAGTATACTAAAGAAGAATTAAAAAAATTACCCTTAACGAATCATTACTTAACAGTTGGTAGTTTGAAGAAAGCAATTGCTGACTTAGATGATAATGTTCCGGTAATTGTTGAAAGAGTTCAAGATAGTTATTATGAAACTGGTGGTTGGAAAGTTTACAAAACAGAAAACTTACATACTAGTTTCCTAAGAGAGACAAATAAGTTAATTGAATCAGGAGAGTATTTTAATGAAGATAACTTTCCTAATGCTAAACCGGAGAATGTTGTATTAGCAACAGAGGAAGAAATCGATGCAGCAAAAGATCAGTTTCACCCTGCTTTTTGCGCCAATGCAAGTTTAGAAAAGGATTTGTTGTTTATCCACTTACATTATTAATGTACATTTATGTAATTCAACAAAAAGATACAGATAATTATAAAATTGGAGTATCTAGTAATCCAGAAAAACGTTTAAAAGAGCTCCAAGTTGCAAATGCTATGGAGCTTATTTTATTTAAAACAGTTAAAGTTTCAGATAAAGTAAATGCTTTTAAAATTGAGGCGATATTACATTGCTACTTTAAAAGATTGAATCAACAAGGGGAATGGTTTTTATTACAAGAAAATGAGTTAAATGAGATTGAGCCATTAGCTCAAAAAGCTGATCAAAACTTAATCTATTTGAGAGAAATGAGTTCAGGTAACCACTCATTAGGAGATTAAAAATTTAACAGCACTTTCAAAATCTTCTTTATTCAAAACTTGTTTACCATTAACAAACATTAACCCAATACTATCTATTTTAATAGTAATTGTTTTTGATTGGTCAGCTGGAGAAGTACAAGTAAGAGTATAATCTCCATTAGAAGATTTAACCCCATTATCTAAACTAAGATTAGCTTCTGCACACCAAGATTTAATATTAAAAATATTTGATTGTTTAATAATCCCACTAGCTTGAGGTGTGGTTTTTATCTTATCATCTTCTAATAAAGATTTGTAAGTTTCACTTAATATCTTATAAACTTTGGCTTTTCTTTTCATTCTTACTTATAAATAGGTTATAGAGAAATAATTATTTAAAAATTTTATATACGACCTATTTATTAATATAAAAGTAAACAAAAATATATTAATGTTATTAGTTGAGAAGCATATTATAAATAAAACACATAAGCAATATAAAGTTGTTGATGGTTTATGTTTTTTATCTAAAAACTTATATAACTATGCTAACTATGTAATTAAAAAACATTATGAAGAAACTGGGCACTTTCTTAGATATAGAGAAGTTGAAAAGCAATTAAAAGAAACAAATCAAGTTGATTACCGCTCTCTACCCAATAACTCATCTCAACAAATTTTAATGTTACTAGATAGAAATTGGAAGAGTTTCTTTTCTTTAATGAAGCTTTTTAAAAAAGATAAAACAAAGTTAAACGGTTGTCCAAAAATACCAAAGTTTAAACATAAAGTAAAGGGGAGAAATATAGTTTTATTTACATATGTTCAGATGCAAATAAAAAATGGTTATATTAACTTTCCTAAAAAAGCAAACCTTTTACCTTTAAAAACTAAAGTGAAAAAATTCCAACAGATTAGAATCATACCACAAAAAAGTTGCTATGTTATTGAGGTTATTTATGAAAAAGAAGAAAAGCTTTTAGTTGCAGAGAATAATAACTGTGTTGCCATAGATTTGGGAATTAATAATTTAATGACCTTAACATTTAATAATAATATTAATCCAGTAATTATAAATGGGAAGTCGTTAAAGTCTATTAACCAATATTATAATAAAAAGAAAGCAAAAATACAATCACGACTAGAAAAGAATCATAAAAGAAAGTCCTCTAACAGGTTAAACAGTTTAACTTTAAAAAGAAATAATAAAGTAAATGATTACATACATAAATCAACAAAAAAAAGTATTAGACTTATGTATTAAAAACAATATTAACAAGGTAGTTGTTGGATATAACAAGGAATGGAAACAAGGTGTAAATTTAGGGGCAAAGAATAACCAAAACTTTGTTAATATTCCTTATTTAAAAGTATTACAACAATTAGAATATAAGTGCAAATTAAATGGTATATCTATTCTTCTTAATGAAGAATCCTATACGAGTAAATGTTCAGCATTAGACTTAGAACCAATTCAAAAACAAAAAAATTATTTAGGGAAAAGAATAAAAAGAGGATTATTTAAAACTAGCAAAGGAATTTGTATAAATTCCGATGTAAACGGGTCTTTAAATATAGGACGAAAAGTATTTGGTGATGCATTTATGCCAACCAATATAGGGTTTGTGTCAAACCCAGTAAAGATTAATCTTTATAAAGGAAACAAGGTTTCTATATCATAGGTTATTTAGCCTTACACTATACCTACAAATATTGTAATATTTGTAACTCATTGATTATCAATGAGATTAATTTAAGGTAATATTTGGTGGATTTAGATATAAGTCTTATCTTTAGATATCAATAAAAACAAACAAATCATGGCAACTAAAGTAAAAGAAATTACAATCATTAAAAACAGAAACGGTAAAGATTCTGAAATAAAAGGTACCTTAGAGTACTTAATAAAGGATTATTTTGGATATACTTTAGCATGTGGCAAGTCTTGGGAACATGAAAAAGGCAACAAAAAGATTAATGTGAATCCAAAGTCTGGCAAATCATTAGTTGATAATTTAAACAAGGCTGTAAATAATTCAGCTGCTAATGGTTATTCAGATACTAGTTATGAATTAAAAACAAATTAATATGACACTAGATTCATTTTCAAAAACAGTTAAAAATATTCTCCCAGATTTTAATATCTTAACTAGTGATATTATTCAACAGAAAAAAGGGATGTGGAGTTGGGAAGATTTAAAGATAAAAGCTTTAGACACAATTAATCCCGATAATGATATTGTTGTTGAAAGGTTAGGGATGAAATCAAGTTGGAGTAAAATTGCTTACAAAATTACTTTATTTCAAAACAGTAAAGAGGTTGTAAGTTTAACCAACACTAATCTAAAAGATATGTTATCATCATTTAATAACTTGTTAAACTTTAAAAGAATATAAACCATGGAAGAACAATTAATTCGTAAAATTAAAGGTGGAATTTTTGGTATTAAAAATAAAACTAAAACACCGGTTTCAGCAAACTTAGGTCCTCTTTTAAACAGATTAAAAGAAATTAATGAAGGGCAATATGACTCTTTACTAGCTGAATATAAACAAGCAGTATTAAACTTTCATAATAAATAACATGGAAAAATATTATATCGGGTTTTATACAACCAACGGAAAAGACAAAATTAGGGGTACTTGGAAAACTTCTGAGGCTGAAGTTAGAGAGGAAGCCGAGTCTACTCTTTTTAAAATAAAACTTGGACAAACACTTACAGGAGTAGGTAGTATTGACAAAGTTGAGGTTGAGAAAATCGCCAAAGAACACAATTTAAGTATTGAAGAAACTTTAGATTGTTTATAAATCATGGAAAAACAATTTGTGCCTTATGCATTAGCATTAAAAGTTAAAAAAGTTAAAGGTTAAAATACAGGAGCTTAAAATTTTACACTTGAACAATGAATAAATCAGAAGAAGAATTAGAAAAAGAGCGTCTTAAAAACCTACTTTTATTCAAAATGTATTTAACAGATGAAGAAATCGAAAACATACCGTCTTCTGTTGTTATTACAGTATTCATAATAGTTATTGTTATTATTGCAATCGCAATTTATTATAAAGGGTAAACTAAATTATTAGGATACTATTAAATAAACTTATATTTTTAGGCTTATGAAAAAAGAAAACTATCCAATTCATTTACAAGATAAGATTGAGTTAATAGAAACTTTAGACTCAAAATTAAAACAAACTAGGAGAGAAATCTTTAAAGAAAAAGTGCATTTTTTAATTAAAAACAAAAAAATGTATTTAGTTAAAAAGCTTTTGAGTAGGGTTGCTATTGTTTGTTTTTTTGTTTTTAGTGGTTATTTGTTAGTTTATTTAACCCCTGAACCTTTAATTTTAGAAAAAGAAAGATTAATTTATATTGACCATTCTGCCGGAACTTACAAACAATTTTTAGATAAAATTGCTCACTACGAGAGTCGTGGTAGTTATAACCCACAACCAGAGAATCCAAATTACTACGGTAGATACCAAATAGGTCCAGCTGCATTACAAACAATAGGAATGCCAATAGCTAAAAATACCTTTATTAAAAGTCCTTTATTACAAGAAGAAGCAATGAGATTATTATTGCTTTTTAATAAAGAACAATTAGCCACTTATATTGGTAAATACCAATTTAAAAAGATTAAGGGTATAGTTGTTACAGAGTCTGGAATTTTAGCTGCAGCACACCTTTCTGGATCGGGAAATGTTAAGAGGTTTTTTGATACTGGAGGTCAAGAAGATTTTAAAGATGGGAATGGTACACCTTTAACGAAATACTTAGCTGAAATGGCTCACTATCAACTTGATTTATCGCCAATTATTGATACGAAAAGCCAACCATGATAACTTCGATTAGGTTTTTGTCAAATAACTTCCAGAAATTTATTGTCAAAAAATTTATAAACCTCTAACCTATCGTTGAAGACTAATTCTTCTTTGGTTAACTTATTAATAAGTTTAATTTTACCAGGTTTGTATGAGTGGTGATTAATTCCCTTTATAACATTAACCTCAATACCTTTATTCCAAGGAGTATTTCCCTTTAATGCTTGACTAAGTTTTTTTCTTGTTGCTTCTGAATTAGGCACCCCTCTGTTCCATGCTGGCTTTCCATAAGAAGGGTTTAGTTCACCTATTTTTGTTAAACGAATTTTTTCTTTTGTTTTCTCAGATAGTTTTCTTCCAACTAATGGTTTCGGTGGAGCAAATCCACCATCGTTAATATTAGTTAGCGGCCCAGTTTTCAAAGTTATCCTACCTATTAAATTAATAAGATTTTCCTCTAAGGAAAATGCAACATCTTCAAATAATTCCCTTTTAATTATAAAAACTATTGGTTCTAGACCAACTGACCTAATTTTTTTAATTTTTAGCGCTTTTAATTTGTTTTCTAATACTCTTTTATCTTGCCCTAAATGATTATAACATCTTCTTCCCTTTCCTTTGCCGATATAAAACGGACAGTGTGGAAAGATAAACTCCCCAAAAGTTGTTTCTAGAGTTCTTGGATCTAGTAAAGCATAAACGTAGTATTGATTCATTATAGTTGCCGCTTATTTGGATTATAAATAAATAGGGTTTATCTTTAGGAAGTAATTAAAAAAGGAAATGTGATAAAGTTTCTCACAACAAATGGTGAACAAGATTTTAAAGACGGAAACGGGACACCTGTTTCAAAATATTTAAAAGAATTATCAAGTTACCAATTAGATTTACAACCAGTTTTAGTTAAAAATTAAATATAAAAAAATATGTGTTTTGAAATCCATGCAGATCATTCAGAGGTTAAAGTAGCGACAGAGGATATTGTTTGTTACAAGTTTTTTACACCACACACTCTTGGAGTGGATTATTTCACCCCATTTCAAAGAGTCAGAGTTCCAAAAAAGTCTTTAATGGAATCTGAGTTAGGCCAAACTGATTTAGATCACTCTTGGGAACTTAGTCTAGGGATTCATTCCCTAACCACTTTAGATGAAGCATTAGCTTATAGAACCCGAGTATTATCACATAGTTGTAAAGCTATCTATGTAAAATGTGTTGTTCCTAAGGGGAGTACATATTACTTTAACCCAGATACTAACCAATATGTTTCTAACAAATTACAATTGGGAGAGGAAATAAAATTTGTTAAGTTAAGAGTTTTTTTTAATAACCTTTTTAATAGTTTAAAATAATGATAGAACACTTCTTAATTCGTTTTAAAGCGGATCCAATCCCCGTAATCCTTTACACTTTCTTTTTCGTTTATTTTCTTCGAAAATTAATACTTGTTATCTTTACAAAGCCAGTTGTAGTTAAAGAAAGGTGGCCGGTAGCTTATCATACAGTTGATATTGCCGTAGTTAAAAAATCTGGTGACGACTTACTAGTTTTATTAGGACAAAAGGAAAGCGAAATTGGAGGTGATTTTTGGAGATTACCTGGTGGTTTTACTGACCCTTAGTTGGATATTAGTACAGAATTTGCAGCAGCAAGAGAGTTAAAAGAAGAAACAAACCTTACTTTAAACATTACTCCAAAAGATTATGCTGGTAGTTTAAAGGTAGATGATCCAAGATATAGAGACAAAAGAGATAAAATTATTAGCTCTTTGTTTATACATTTTGTAGAAGACGAGAAAGAATCTACCATTGATTTATTAGGAGGGGATGATTTACCAAAAGTGCAATGGTTTTTAATTAATGAAAAACTCTTATCTTTAGCCAATCCGGTACACTTACCGTTTATAAATATGGTAGTAGAAAAATATGGCAGGTAGATTAATAATTCCGAACAGTTCTCTTTTAAGTGAAGAACAAGCTGATAAAGTTAGAGATGCATTAGACTTTAGTTCAACGTTTGATGAGAAAACAAACGACATTAGAATTCTCATTGCTCAATTGTTAAGAGAATTTAGTGAGTCTCAAGAAAGACAACAAAGACAAATTGTAAAGTTAAAAGTAAAAATCAGTTCTTTAGAGTTATTATGTACAGTAGATGATTTAAAGGAGCGAGAAGAAAAAGTAACTGAGCAAGAGAAAATGTTTCGAGCAAAAAAGGAAATTTTAGATTTTCGAGAAGATACTTTAAGAACCTTACAAGGCTCAATTGATTTTGACTCTAACTTTATGTACCAACAACGTCAATTAATTGAAGAGTTACGTAAAAAGTTAGGTTATAGAACAGCGGTAGTTGCAACACCCTCAAGTGCAGCTGATACTTACTACCGTAGACGTGAAGATTTTAACGATGATTATGATCCAAACGAATTACCATTTTAAATAAAAAAATAAACATTAATAAATAACACAATGAATTCCAAAGAAGGAATTATTCAGCCATTAGAAAGAAATGTAGCAGCAGATACAGACTTCTACAAATTTACTCACCCTGTACAACATCGCCCGGATTTAACAAAGATGTATACTTATGGAGAAGGGCGTAAGGGTGGTAAGTATCCGTTTATAAACTTTGTCGGAACGACAATGGTGCTTGCTGACCATTTTTTACAAAAGCCAACTGATCAATTAATTGATGAAGCTCATGATGTAGCAATGCAAATGGGTGGTAATAGAGAACATCACTTTGATTTAAAAGCTTGGAAGAAAGCAAAAGAAATTGGATATGTTCCTTTTAGAGTTAGAGCATTGCCAGAAGGTTCAGTGGTACCAGAAGGGACTGCATTATTTACTTGTGAATCAACTGAAGATTGGTTTGCTAAGAATGTTAATTCATTAGAGACAACAATGATGAACATTTGGTATCCAATGGGTGTAGCAACACGTTGTATGAATATTTACGATTCAATTACTCCTTTCTTTGAAAAATCAGGGACAGATGGAATGGCAGAACATTCAGTGTTAAATTTTGGTGCTAGAGGTAATACAGATTGGATGGCTTCGTACAGAAGTGGTGTTGCTCATTTAGTTTGGTTTGACGGTACTGATACAGTATCCGGTGTTAGAGCAATGAAAAACTATTACGATTTAAAAAGAGGAATGAGTGTATGGGCTACAGAACATTCAGTAGCAACAACATTCGGCCCTGGTGAAGGTGAATATAATTATATTAAACACCAATTATTAAACTCAGACCCAACTGAAATTGTTTCTATCGTTACTGATACGTACGATTCAGATAACTTTTTAACAAATGTAATTACAAGACAAGATGTTAGAGAGTTAATTGTAGCAAGACCAGGTAGAACTGTATTTAGATTAGATTCAGGAGTACCTAAAATAATGGTTAACAAATCATTGGAAATTTTAAGAAATGGTTGGGGTTACACAATCAATCCAAAGACCTATAAATTATTAAATCACAACATTGGTTTATTACAAGGAGATGCTATGAATGAAGGAACTATTCCAGATTTATATCATTCAATTTTAGGCAATGGTTGGTCAGCTGATAATTTATGTACTGCTTCAGGAGGTGGAATGATTCAAGAAAGTTTAAATCGCGATATGAATAGAATGGCTATTAAAGGTTCTTATGCTGAGTTTGATCATGTTGGTTTTAACATGCAAAAGAAACCAGCTTCTGACCCGACAAAAAATTCAAAGTGTGGTTTAATTAAAGTTCAACATACTGCTGAAAAATATTACACTACAATTGAATCTTCAAAATGTGAAGCTGCTCAATTTAACGCTTATATTGATTCAATGCAAACAGTATTGGAGAATGGTAAAATGTATAACATTCCAACAGGACAAGAAATTATTGATAGATCACATAAGCAATTTTTAGCAACAAAAACATTAACAAAATAATGGGATTAATATTATCATTTTTAAGAAAACTTCTTCAAGTTCAAGAAACAGAAGAACAAAAAGCTAAAAGACTTGCTGATGAAAAACCTTAGCAGAATTAAAGAAATAAAATGTTAATTGATTTAGGGTATGTAATTAATGGAATACATCCTTGCTTAAAAACAATAGATCATCTTCACAAAATAAGTGAGGATGATTTTGTTTTAATAGTAGGGTTAGATAAGGCTATTGCTCTATTCCCAAATCTCGATTCATCCAACAAACATATCACAAACAATATCTATTGGATTTATGATAAAGAAGAATCTAAAACAGTTGATTTTTATAAGGAGTTAGATAGTTTTTTAAGACTAGTAACTGCTGCATTAACCAAAGAAATCTCAATAAAGAGAATCTACACTAGAGAAGGGTTAGATGAAGCATTGGCTAAAACAGGGTATTTGTTAATTCAGGAAAGAGAGTATTTTACTTTATCTAACAGTAAGGAAATTTACTATTGTAATTTTGAGCAATATAAATTTTTAAACAACGAACTCCCACAAGTTGATAAATCAAAACATTTAAGTTTTGATGTTGATATTGTTGCGGCATACAAGGTAATTAATAAGGAGGAGTTTACTCAACCAACAATTAAATCCACCAAGCTTTTATTGAAAGGAATTTGTTCTGATATTTTTCTAGGAAATTTATTGTTTAACTTATTAGAGAAAAACAATTTGCTTTTAATAAGAGAACGGTTAGAATATAAACAGTTAAAAAAAGCCTGTAGCGTTATTACGAATCTTTCAGAGTGTTTAATTCCAATAAATAAAAGTTTATTAGTCGATTTAATTGAGGAGTTAGATGTATCTTATTTAAAAGCTATCAATGAAAAGTTAATTGATGATAAATTTATCAATCAAAGTTATGGTGGCTTAAACACTGTAACTGGTAGAATATTTCCGGCTAATAATGGGTTTTCATTACAAACGTTATCTGGCAAAACAAAAAACATAGTTTGTTCTACAGAAGACAATTATTTAGTAGAATTAGACTTTGTAGCTTTTGAGTATAAAATCATGGCACAATTAGGCGACTTGCCTGATAGTTTAGATCCGCATGAAACGTTAGCAATTAATTTATTCAACGACAAATCAAAAAGATCATTAGCCAAGCAAATTAACTATGCGATACTTTATGGAGCTAAACTTGCACCAATTATAAAGAAAATAGTTGAGGAGTTAGAACTTTCAAAATCTGAAGAAGAAGCGTTAAAACAAAGTTTAGATCAATTACTGTTACCAGTTAAAGAATTGTCATTAGTTTTAGAACAAGAGTATAAATTAAACGGATACATTACAAATCATTTCAACAGAAAAATTTACCCTAACAAAGAGTATGCTTTACTAAACAATTACATTAGTTCTACGGCAGCTGATTTTTTAATTAATAAGTTAAATGCTTTGTTTAAACACAAGATTAAGGTTTTACTACAGAATCACGACTCAATTCTAATTGAGTGCAGCAAATCAAACGCATATAATGAAATTGAATTTGTTAAAACTATTCTTGAACGAAGTGAAAATAAAATTAAAGGGGTTGTAAAGGTTGAGTATAGTGAAAAAGGTTGGGGAGACTTAGTTGATTGGGATTGGTTATAGGGGATATTATTATTATGTTTTTTAAGAGCAATATTCTCACTTTTAATCAAAAATATAATTATGACAAAAAATAAGTTTATTAAAGGTAGTGTAGAACAACAACAATATCAACAATTAGAAGACTTACAGTTAGTTTTAGATTTTAAAGCTTTTATTAATTGGAACAAACTTTGTAATATAATTGATAGAGATTCATACAAATACAAAGGTGATATTGTAATTGCCGGAGGAACATTAACAAGTTTTTTTAGTAAAAGACCTTTAAATGACATAGATTTTTTCTTTGAAAACGAAGATGATCTACTTCATTTTAAGAAATGTTTTGATTTATTGTTTAACGAGTACAATCCTAAAGGAGCTAGTGCTGATATGTTAAATGCTTACAGTTATAATATTGGAGTATTTAAGGATGAAAAAAAGAATATTCACAACCCAAAACAAGTTTTAGTACAACTAATTCACAAAACAAGACCAATAGAAGACACTTTAGAAAGTTTCGACTTTACTGTTTGTAAAGCTGCTTTTTCATTAGTAACTGAAAACTTCTATCTACACCCCACGTTCTTAACTGATTTGCTACAAAACAAGTTAATCTTAGACGGGAAGTATTCCCCAGTAACAGCTTTATTTAGGGTATTAAAATATCAAAAGAAAGGATTTGAAATTTCCAATTTAGAAATGGCGAAATTAATATTAGCCATTAACTCGTTAAATTTAAAAACAAACCAAGATGCATTAACTCATTTTAGGGGTGTATATATTACGAAACCAGTTTATGGATTAATTGAAGGTTTAAGTAAAGATAAGGAAGCTTTATTTAACTTGAATAGTTTACAAACAATTGAAGCACAAGAGATGAAAAAAAGATATAAGCCTTTACCTAATAAAGACACACAGAGTTCTAAAGAGATAGAAAAAGAAGAGGAGAAAAAAGGTTTGTCAAGTTGGCTTACTTTTTCCAAAAGTAAAAGCTAACTGGTAAACTTTGTTATTTTAAAGAATAGAAAATTGGTTTTATCTTTAGCGTATTAATAAAAACAAACAAATATAAAAATATGAACAAAGATTTAGTTATTATTCCTGAGTTAGTCGGAGAAAATTTAGGCGGTTATATTGGTACAGAAGAACTAGGGTATGCCTTGTGTTTAGGTTCAAAACAAAAACCTTGGCCTGAAGCAGTTCCAATTGATGTAAATGGCTTTGATACCTCAAAGTTAAAACCCAACACCTTTTACAAGTTAAAAATTTATAAAAAGTTAGAGCTTTCAACGGAAGAGGAAGTAAATCTTAATCCAACAGAAGAAGATGATGAGGATGTAAGTAAAGTTACTTACGTTTTAATTGAGGAACCGGTTGAGGTTGATAAAGCAGATGTTAGAGCTGCTGTTAAAGAGTGTGAAAAAAGCGGAGAAGAGTTATGGGCTCGTGAAATTGTTTATCGTACAAATTTGAAAGTACAGAGAGAAAAAGCGTATTTAAAGAATGTGAAAATTCCCGAAGTTCCTGCTGACTTAAATATTGATGCAAATAAATGGGCGCTTTTAAACGCATCATTACAGGACAAACAAAATATTATGTTGTTAGGTCCAAAGGGAACTGGAAAAACTGAAACTGCAATTCAACTAGCAAAAGCAAACGATGCTGCTTTCTTTGCGTTTAACATGGGTTCTGCATTTAAACCAAAACAATTATTTGTTGGTCAATTACACGCAAAACAAAATGATGATGGTAATGTAGAAACAGTGTTGTTTGAATCAGAATTTTTAAAAGCTTTCCAGGCCGAAGAGTTGACATATATTTTCCTTGATGAAATAACAAGGACACCTGCTCCTGCTGCTAACTACTTAATGACAATCACTGATTTAAATCAGGGTTATATTTATGTTGAGGAGTTAGGTAAGAGAATTTACAAAGGTAAAGGGGTTCGTTTTATTGCTGCCGGTAATGTTGGTTCACAATATGTGGATACAAGAACTCAAGATACTGCATTTTGGGATAGATTTGCTAAATTGTGCCTTGACTATTTATCTGTTGAGGATGAAACTGCATTATTAATGAGAAAAGTGCCTGGGTTAACTCTTAAAGGTGCATCTAGTTTAGTAAAGATTGCCAACAAAACTAGAGAAGCTTGTAACGACCAACAAATTTCTAACTGTTTATCATTTAGACAGTTAATGTCAGGAGGTAGTCTTTTAGTGAGAGGTTTTACTTTAGAAAAGGTAATTGATGAAGTGTTAATTAACAACTTTATCAATGGAAACGTTGATGACAGAGAAACAGCTAAAACTTACTTACAAAGCAACTAAAAAATAGTTTTATGAAAAAGAAAAAAAGTAATACTGGTCTAGTTAATTCTAGTTTAAAAGTATTTGCTCATAACAAGGAATTAGACAAGTTAAAAATTTCTATTCCATGGAATGTGGTAACTTTGCCAGACCAATATCCACACACAAATTACGACTCGTTAATATTTGGAGGTGAAAGATATCTATCGAAATACCTTTTTCCGAAAGAAAATATTAGTGATGTACATCTTTTCTTTCAGCTAAACAATATGTTAGCACCAATGAATAGAAATATTGGACGTAATCCTAATCTTACAACTTCATTTAGCGAATTAGCTGAAACAAGTAAAGCAAAGTTGGATGGTACGGGTGTTGAAATTACTTTAATGCCTTTATTTGACCATAGAGTTTTCTTTCACGATAGAATTGATGTTATCGTAGCTCATTCTATCCACGAAGCATTACATATTCGTTACACTACTCCTGGGTTAGCTTACAAATTTAAGAAGTTAGGCTACACAAAGAAACAAGTAGGAAAAAACGCTAAAACAGTTGATGTGGTTGATTGGCAAGTGGGTTTGAAAAATATTTTCAAGAAAAAACTTTTAGCCTCAATACATAATATTGTTGAAGATAAAAGAATTGAAGATAAGGGTTGTGAGGAAATGCCAGGATATTCATTTTATTTAAATCAAGCTAGAAAATATACGTTTTGGCAACATATAAATATGTTTGAGAATCCTACCCCAAAAACTAGAGAAAAATTAGCGTTTAAAGAAACAGATAGTGATGATTTAATTTACACTAACTTAATGCGCTACATTGGATTTAAAGTACTTTGTCCACAAGTTTTTTCTTACAAATGGAATTTTGATTTAGACCCTAAACAACAAAAAACCTACAATGATTTAGCTTCTAAAGTAGATAAAATTTTATCTACCTACTCAAGAGATTTTGAGGAAACCTTTTCACAAGCAGAACAATTAACTGCTTTATTTCCAGAGAAATATCAAGATCAAGCACCTTTTGGAATGGAAGGAATGATGGCTGAAACTACACAAGATGATAGTGACGGTAATGATGGAGAAGAAAAAAATATGAAAGGTTTAGCCAAAGCTCTTAAAGATGCTTTAGACGAGTTGGGTGAAATGGCCAAACAAGAAACTGCCCAAGAAACTGAACAGGAAATTAAAAAACCAATTACTGAAGTAGGTCAAAGAGATTATTCAAAATACCAATTAGTTAAGGCACCAAATGATAAATTCAACGCTAATGAATATAAAGAAGCATTAGCAATGAGTAAGTCAATTGAAAGAAACTTTGCCTTCTTAGAGTCCCGTTTTAATCGTGTAATTGAGAGTTTTGAGCAAAATCAAGGTCACTTGGATGATGACGAATTACACTCTTTACAATTTAATAAAAGTGTTTTCTTTGAGGAGGAAGATGTTCCAGCTTACGGTTTGGATTTGGGGATTTTAATTGATGAGTCTGGTTCAATGTCAGGTAATAAAATTTACACAGCGAGAGTTGCAGCACTTGCTATGGCCATAGCATTACAAGGTAAAAAGCATATCAATTTATTTGTTTATGGTCATACTGCTGATGAGAATAGTTCTCGTGAAATGACTTTGATTCGTTATTTAGATCCTATGGAAAAGAATAAAGAAGCACAAAACATTAATAATCTTTTTTCTGTAAAGGCTAGAGGTAATAATGCTGACGGTTGGGCAATTAATGCTGTGGCCGAGATTATGAAAAAATCCCCAGTTAAAGAAAGAATTTTAATTGTCATCTCTGATGGTTATCCCGCTGCAAGTTGTTATGGTGGTACACCAGGAGAACAACACGTAAGAATGGTTGTTTCAGAACTAGAAAGACAAGGTTATTTTGTAATTCAAATTGCTGTAGACGAAATTAATTCTTCAAAAATGTTTACACATTATGTTCCATATAGCGAAGGAAAGGATTTAGGAGGAAGTTTGAAAAAGATT
>Ga0116180_1002111_pt1 | contig 15982 bp, 14 predicted proteins | sample AD_UKC073_MetaG_FD_89804 | JGI IMG/M metagenome (GOLD analysis project Ga0116180, IMG submission 89804) | Active sludge microbial communities of municipal wastewater-treating anaerobic digesters from USA - AD_UKC073_MetaG | ecosystem: Engineered > Bioreactor > Anaerobic > Digestate | place: USA...
CACGGGTTCATCCATGCCGCCGACCTTCTGCAGCTTGTAGTTCTTGACCAGTTCCTTGCCAAAGCCCAGCTTGTCAGCCAGCTGGTACATGATCATGTGGTCGCTGCGGCTTTCCCACAGGGGTTCGATCACTTTCTCGCGCCATTGCAACGAGCGGTTGGACGCCGTGCAGGAGCCGCTGGTCTCGAACTGGGTGCAGGCAGGCAGCAGGTAGACCGCGCGGTTGGGGTTCAGGTCCTCGGCCTTGCCCGGCATGGCCGCCATCGCAGCCGTGGCCGATGGATAGGGGTCCACCACCACCAGCAGATCGAGCTTGTCCATGGCCCGCTTCATCTCCAGACCCCGGGTCTGGGAGTTGGGCGCATGGCCCCAGTAGAAGACGCCGCGCAGGTTGGAGTCCTGGTCGATCAACTCGTTCTTTTCCAGCACACCGTCGATCCAGCGCGACACGGTGATGCCGGGTTTGGTCATCATGGCCGGGGACGCATAACGGCCCTTGATCCACTCGAAGTCCACACCCCAGGCGTTGGCGAAATGTTTCCACGCACCTTCGGCCAGGCCGTAGTAGCCGGGCAGCGAATCAGGGTTGGGGCCCACGTCGGTGGCGCCCTGCACGTTGTCGTGGCCGCGGAAGATGTTGGTGCCGCCGCCCGACTTGCCCACATTGCCCAGCGCCAGCTGCAGGATGCAGGAGGCACGCACGATGGCATTACCGATGGTGTGCTGGGTCTGCCCCATACACCACACCACGGTGCCCGGGCGGTTTTCGTGGAGCCAGGTTGCTACTTTGAGAACCTGGGCTTCCTTCACGCCGCAGGCCTCTTCGACCTTGTCGGGTGTCCACTTGGCCAGCACGTCTTCACGCACCTTGTCCATACCGAAGACACGGTCGCTGATGTACTGCTTGTCCTCCCAGCCATTCTTGAAGATGTGGTACAGCAGGCCGAAAAGGAACGGAATGTCGGAGCCCGAGCGGATACGCACGTATTCGTCGGCCTTGGCGGCCGTGCGGGTGAAGCGCGGGTCCACCACGATCATCTTGCAGCCGGTTTCCTTGGCGTGCAGCATGTGCAACATGCTCACGGGGTGGGCTTCAGCGGCGTTGGAGCCGATGTACATGGCCACCTTGGAGTTCTGCATGTCGTTGTACGAATTGGTCATGGCGCCATAGCCCCATGTATTCGCAACGCCAGCCACTGTGGTCGAGTGGCAGATTCGCGCCTGGTGATCGCAGTTGTTGCTGCCCCAGTAGCTCACGAACTTGCGCAGCAGGTACGCCTGCTCGTTGTTGTGTTTGGACGAGCCCACCCAGTAGATGGAGTCGGGTCCGCTGGCCTTGCGCAGCTCCAGCAGCTTGGCGCTGATTTCCTGCAGCGCCGTGTCCCAGCTGATGCGCTGGTATTTGCCGTCCACCAGCTTCATCGGGTAACGCAGACGGTACTCACCGTGGCCGTGCTCACGCAGCGCAGCCCCCTTGGCACAGTGGGCGCCCAGGTTGATCGGCGAGTCGAACACCGGTTCCTGGCGCACCCACACACCGTTCTCGACCACCGCATCCACCGCACAGCCCACCGAGCAGTGGCCGCACACCGTACGTTTCACTTCAAGCTTGGAATTGCCCAGGCCGACGCTGGCACCGCCAGCAGCCTGGGCTTTCTTCACCAGCGACAGCTGGGAGGCCGCCAGACCGACGCCGACACCCATGCCTGAACGGCGCAGGAAGGCGCGACGATCCATGGTGGGCAAGGCCTGTGACAAACCGCGGCGCAAGCTATGCACGAATTGGGAACGGGGCGCGTCATGGCCCCCGTGGCTCTGGGATTTTTTGGTGAGTAGCATGGCGATCCAGTCAGAGACGGGTGGTCTTGTAGTAGCGCTTGACGTGTTCGGAGAGGTGGTAGCCACCACCCCGCTCCGGTGGAGCCGGGTGCTCTTCGGCAGCAGGTTGCGAAGAAGTGATAGGCGGCAAGGCCGTCACGGCGGCAGCCGCTGCACCCACAGTGGCGGCCCCGAAGAAAAAGCCCCGGCGAGACGGGGTAGGCTGGCTTTCCTGCATGGTTTGTCTCCAGGTCGGCTTGCAGTTATGAACGAATTTGCATAGTACTTTAATGGACGCTTCCACAGGGCGCAATGGAAGCCCCCCGGGGATGCTCAGTTTTTGAGAGCAGCGCCACCCCAGGATTAATCCAGCATGTCGAAGCCCTGGGCCTCGACCTGCACAAAGGCCTGTGTGAATTGCGCCAGCGCGGCATAAAAAAGCGCCTGCGGATGTGCAGCCAGCGTCTCGCACAGGGCTGGCAGCCAGTTTTGCATGTGCCGGGCAAAAAACTCCTTCTGCCGCGCCAGGTTGCACACCGCCACGTCGTCGCCCGCGATCAGGTAACGCATCACCTCGCACAGGTAGGCCACATGGTCTTCGGTCTCGGCCATGGTTTCGTCGCGGGCCAGCCCCAAAGCGGCCAGCTCGGTGCGCAACTGGGCCAGGGGCCGCTCATTGAGGAAGCCACTCAGGTAATGCGAACCGAAGAGGTACACCTCGGGCTTGCCCACCCCTTCAAATAGGCTGCGGTATTCAGCCTGCACCGCCGCATCCCCCAGGCTGCGGGCCTGGGACACCAGCTGCTGCCATGGCGCTTCCAGAAACCCGCCGGCAGCCGGGGCTTCCGTCACCGCCACCCGCAGGTCTTCCAGCAACTCCGCATCGGGCAGGGCGTAGTACAGCCGCGCCAGCAGACCGTACACCTCGGCACGGGCAGTTTCTTCGTCCAGCGCGGAACTCAGGGGCGGGGCCAGGCTGGGCGCATCGGTCATAGATCGGTCACTTTCAGTTCATTGCGGGCAGAGTACAGGTCGATCACGCGGCAGTCCGAGCACATTTTGAGCCGCTCCAACGCCTCGCCCTGGAACATGGCGTGCGCCGACAGCCGCCCCAGCATGGCCTCGATGACCTGCACCGTACCGAAGGGCTTGCTGCAACGGATGCAGGCGTAGGGCTGGGCCTCATTCAGCACCCGGGCCTCGCGCCGCTCCGGGGTGAGCAGCAGGCGCGGCACCAGCGTGATCGCGTTCTCGGGGCAGGAGGTGGCGCACAGGCCGCACTGCACGCAGTTCTTCTCGATGAAGCGCAGCTGGGGTTTCTGGTGGTTGTCCTGCAGTGCCGACGAGGGGCAGGCGTTCACGCAGGCCAGGCACAGGGTACAGCGGTCCTTGTCCACCACCACGCTACCAAACGGACTGGCCGCCGCCGGCAACGCGATGGCCTGCGGCAGTGCACGCTCCGGCGCCTGGGCGATCAGGTGGTCGATGGCCAAATCCAGTGTGCTGCGTTTGTCGGCCACCGCCGCAAAGCGGGCAGGCACCGCCGGCACGGCCTGGCGGGTACGCCCCAGCAGTTGCAGCGACGCATCCAGGTCCACCGCCGTGGTGGCGCGGATGCACTGCAGATGCGTGCCGGTGTACCCCAGCCCCCGCAGCAGCGTCTGTGCTACCTCCATCTGCTGCCGCAGCCCGTCGAGGTACTGCGGCGCCTCCTCAGCCGTCACCAGCACCACCACCTGGGTGGCTCCCTGCGCGATGGCTGACAGCCACACGTCGATCCCTATGCTGGCCGTATGCCAGAGGGCCAGCGGAATCACCTGGGCTGGCACACCCTTGGCCACGCCCAGCCGGGCGGCCCGGCCCAGCTCCTGCATGAGCTGCTGGCCTTTTTCCTGGCTGTGCAGCAGCAGGGTCGCCTGCTGCCCGCCGGCTGCGGCATAGGTCGTCAGCAGGCTGCGGATTTCCGCGCCCTGGTCCTGCGCTGAGGGATAGGCATACGACAGCGCACCCGTGGGACACACGGTCGTGCAGGCGCCGCAGCCCACACACAGATGCGGGTTCACCTGGATCTGCTGGCGGGCTTTGTCGCTGCTGATGGCCTCAGCCGAGCAGATATCCACACAGGCATTGCAGCCCACGGCCTGGTTGCGGCTGTGGGCACAGATCTTCTGGCGGTAGGTGAAGAATTTCGGCTTCTCGAACTCACCTACCAGCTCGCGCAGGCGCAGCAACGTGGACAGGTCTTGCCCGTCCCAGCGGAAATAGCCCTGGGGGGGTGCGTGCTGCAGGAAGGTCGGCGTTGCCGTAGCCGCGCGCAGGTCCAGCACCAGGTCGAAGGCTTGGCTCTGCACCTCCGCTTCACGGCCAAACTGGATGGCGCCCGCCACGCGGCAGACCTTCACGCAGTCGCGATGGTCACGACAGGCCGCCATGTCGATCTGGTAGTCCAGGCCGATGGCATTTTCCGGGCAGGCAGCCACGCAGGCATTGCAGCGGGTGCACAGGTCCAGGTCGATAGGGTTGTCAGCCGCCCATTGCAGCTCGAACGCACCGAGCCAGCCCGACAGCGCCTGGATACGCCCACCCAGCACCGGAAAACGCCGCTCCTGCATGCCACCCGCGTTACCGGGCCCCTGGGTAAAAACGGTGACGTCGAGCACATCAGCCACCAGGGCCGCCGCCCGCTCGGCCGCGTCGAGCGGGCCGATCACCAGCAACCGGCCCGCACTGCGGAACGTGACGGTGGGTACCGGATCGGGATCGGGCAAGCGGGCCGCCGCCAGCAGGGCCGCCATCTTGGGCGTGGCCTGTCGGGCGTCCTGGCTCCAGCCGCCGGTCTCGCGGATGTTCACGAAACGGATCACCGATGTGGTGACACCAGCCTCTTCGGCCAGCGCAGTGAACAGTTGTTTTTCCTGGGTGCAGGCCACCACCAGGTCATCGCCCTGGGCCAAGGCCTGCACAAACGCCGGAGACTCCCGGCGGCACAGGGTGGAGTGGAGGTTCAGTTTTTCAGACAGTGCTTCGCCCAGCGCCTGGGGCTGGAGCGGCATGGTCTGATTGCAGTCGCAAATCAGCGTGGTCATCGGGGGTTCGGCGGGCTGGTTCACCGCTGCCTGTCTCCCCGTCGGAGGTCAGAGCTGGCGGCAAGGGCTGGCTAGGAAATTCATTGCATACCCCACACTGTGCCACGTTCGCAGGGGTGGCTGCCGACAAAGGCGCCTCGGGCTCCGGCTCTACCAGCCCCAGCACCTGCGCACTGGCCATGCGTTGGAGCACTTCCAGCGGCAAGGGTGATGGTTTGGTGTAGTCGTCAATATAGGTATCGAGCCCATCCATTACATTGAAATGCGGATCGGCAAACAGCTTCTTGAACGCCAGGTTGCGCACTTCGGGCGCCACTTCACGCGCCACGAAGGGGCGAAAATCCGAGTCCAGAGACAAGGACTGCGCATCGGTCAGGGTCGGCAACGCAGGGGCTGGCGCAGTGGGCAACTGCTCAGAAGGGGACTCAGCCGCCGGCTCGGCCAGTGCCCCCCTTGCCTGCGGGATCGAAGGAGCTGGGGGCTCTGCCAGCGGTCGCCCCGCCTCGGTATCGAGCTTACGCCGCGACCAGCGGCCCAGGAAACCGTCAGCCATGGCCGCCCCCCCCGCCACTGTTCCCACCGTCTCCCCCGCCAAACCGCTTGGTCGTGGTCACGCTGGCAGGGTTGCCAAACCTGTCCTGCAAGGAACGGAAGCTCTCGGGCCGGCGCCGGCGTTTGGGTTCGGGCACATGGTTTTCTTCGACGAACCTGCTCAGCCATTGCACGATCTCCACCGGGGCGGGCACCTGCTCCACCGTCTCCTGGGCATCGAGCCAGCGACCCGCATCGTAGTAGCTCAGGCTCACCATCACCGGCCGGGCGATGGGCTCGGCCGCCACCGTGGCCTCTTCTTCGAGCCGCCACATCACGAACCAGCAGGGCGCGTCGGTGGTGGCATTCAGGTAATAGCCTTCTGCATCGTCGCGGTGCAGTTGCACCAGAAAGCCGGGGTGGAGCCATTGTTCCTCTTCATCGTCGTGCCGCAGCTGGCGTGGCACTTCGCCAAAGGCAGCCTCATTGGGCACCACATCGGCCAACACCCAGCGCCAGGGCTGCCAGCGGCTCATGGGGCCGTGCACGCGTTCTCGCCGCATGACCACAGCGACCTGGATCTGGGTGGAGGGTAGGGACTGTGTATCGGTCAACATGCGCTCAGACTGTAAGGGATGGGGACAAGGCTGCTGCACGGTCGTCACGCTGCTGAGCAGCACCCCCCTCGGCGTACAGGATGGCCTTGGGCGACCGGCACATGCCCCACAGGCGCAAGCCACACAGCTGCGCCGCCCGCACCCCCAGCGCGGTGGGCGCGGAGATGGTGGCCAGGCCCACCCAGCCCGCCCGGGCGCATTTGCCCACCAGCTCATGGCTGGCGCGGCTGGACAGCACCACAAACCCTGGCTCGGCCAGCCGACCGGCCCGCGCGCGCTGGCCGATGAGTTTGTCCAGCGCGTTGTGGCGGCCCACGTCTTCCATCACATCCTGCAGCACACCGTCCAGCCCGGCCCAGCCGGCTGCATGGACGGACTCCACCCGGGCGTTGAGCAGTTGCCGCTGCGGCAATGCCTGCATGGCGCGCGTCACCGTGGCATGGTCGATCTGGCTCTGCCAGGGGAACACCGGCAAGGTGGGTGGCACCAGCTCCAGTGCGTCCAGGTTCTCGATGCCGCAGACACCGCAGCCGGTGCGGCCGGCCAACTGGCGGCGCCGCTCCTTCAAGCCCTCAAATCGGCGCGAGGAAATATCCAGGTGCACCTCGAAGGCTCGCAGCCCCTGCGTCGACATGCCTTCAAACACTTCCACACCCCGGCATTCATCGACCGAAGCCAGGATACCTTCACTCAGCGCAAAGCCCAGCGCAAACACCTCCAGGTTGGCGGGGGAAGACATCATCACGGCATGCGAGATGCCATTGAAAACCATGGCCACGGGCACCTCTTCGGCCAGGGCGCCATCGCGTTCCAGGCCCTGCTGCGGGGTGTCTGCCGTGCCAAACACCCTCACACGCGAAGGAACAAAGGCATCTATGGCCGTAGGAGGGTCAAGCGCCAGTGGCACGGCGCACTGCACTTCAGACGCCATGCCACACCTCGCACTGTTGCCGCCCGGGCTCGGTCAAACACGCCATCCAGCGCTGGTCTTCCTGCGTCAGCCGGACCCAGCCCGGCCCGCGCTGCCCACCCACCACCGCATCGCCCAGGTGGGCGATCTCGCGCATCAAGGCACTGGCGCTCACCCCCAGCCGCTTGCCCAGGCGGGGAATCGATACGCCATGTGCCGCGGGGACTTGCGCCAGCTCGCGCATCAAGGCCAAGGCCAAGGGCGAAGGGGGGGAATCGTTGTTGGTCTCTGCCATTCCATCCATCACGGGTGCTTTGCCACCTCCGGCACGGCTGGGGCCACATGCGGCACCAGCACCACGGGGATGGACTTGGAAGTCGGTGTACCCGCATTCTCCGCCACCGAGGACAGGGGCACCAGCGGGTTGGTCTCGGGGTAGTAGGCAGCAAGGTTACCGCGCGGTATGTCGTAGGCAACCAGTTTGAACCGCTCAGCCTTGCGCTCCTGCCCATCGTCCCAGACGGTGTGCAGGTCCACCCAGTCACCGTCCTTCAGGCCCAGCGCACGGATATCTTCGGCATGGATAAACACCACACGCCGCTGCCCGAAGACGCCCCGGTAGCGGTCGTCCATGCCATAGATGGTGGTGTTGTACTGGTCATGCGAGCGGGTGGTAAAGAGCGTGAACACCCGCGTATCGCCCTGCCGCGCACGCGCCCGGTGCACAGGCGTGTCACGCGGCACAGCATGCGCCATAAAGGCCGCCTTGCCCGAAGCCGTGGCCCACACCCGTTCGCTGGCCGGGTTGTACAGGCGAAAGCCGCCCGGCACGGCCACGCGGATGTTGAAGCCCTTGAAGTCGTCGAACACCTGCTCGATCAGGTCGCGGATGCGGCTGTAGTCTTCCACCAGCCACAGCCATGGTGTCTTGCTGCCCCGGCAGCCCGGGCCGCCCAACGTGGCCGCCGCCAGCCGGGCCACGATGGCGGGCTCGCTGAGCAGGTGCTCCGAGGCCGCTGGATTGATGCCGGTGGAAATGTGCACCATGCTCATCGAATCCTCCACCGTCACACCCTGTGCGCCGCCAGCCTGCATGTCGATCTCGGTGCGGCCCAGACAGGGCAGGATCAGCGCCTCCTTGCCATGCACCACGTGGCTGCGGTTGAGCTTGGTCGTGACATGCACCGTCAGGTCACACTGGCGCAGTGCTTTCCACGTTGCATACGTGTCGGGTGTCGCTGCAGCAAAGTTGCCTCCCAGCGCAAAAAACACACGTCCCTTGCCTGCCAGCATATGGCGGATGGCCTCAACCGTGTCCACCCCATCGGCGCGTGGCGGCTCGAATCCAAATACCCGGGCCAACCGATCCAACAGGGCAGCAGGCGGTTTCTCCCAGATGCCCATGGTGCGGTCACCCTGCACGTTGCTGTGGCCGCGCACCGGGCAGGCGCCTGCACCGGGGCGGCCCAGGTTGCCGCGCAGCATCAGCAGGTTCACCAGCATCTGGATCGTGGCCACCGAGTGCAGGTGCTGCGTGATACCCATGCCCCAGCAGACGATGCTGCTCTTGGCCGCGATATAGACGTCGGCGGCGGCGCGCATCTGCACCTGGCTCAGGCCCGATTCCTCCTCCAGCACCGCCCACGGCTCGGTGCGCAGGTCGGCCGCCAGTGCGTCAAAGCCGGTGGTGTGCCCGGTGATGAAGGCATGGTCGAGCACGCCACCGTGCGCATCCTCTTGCTCCAGCACATGCTTCATCATGCCCTTGACCGCCGCCAGATCGCCACCCACCCGCAGCTGGAAATAGTGCGTGCTGATCGGCGTGGCGCCCAGTGTGGCCATTTCCATCTTGCTCTGCGGGTCGGCAAAACGCTCCAGCCCGCGCTCACGCAGGGGGTTGAAGCTGACGATCTGCGCGCCGCGCTTGTGGGCTGCGCGCAGCTCGCCCAGCATGCGCGGATGGTTGGTGCCGGGATTCTGGCCAAAGATGAAGATTGCGTCGGCGCGCTCAAAGTCTTCGAGCGTCACCGTGCCCTTGCCCACACCGATCTGCGGGCGCATCCCGCTGCCGCTGGGCTCGTGGCACATGTTGGAGCAGTCGGGGAAGTTGTTGGTGCCATATTCACGCACGAACAGCTGGTAGAGGAAGGCCGCCTCGTTGCTGGCCCGGCCCGAGGTGTAGAAGATGGCCTGGTTGGGGTCAGGCAGCGCGTTCAGGTGCCGGGCAACGAGCGCAAAAGCCGCGTCCCAGCCAATGGGCACATAGCGGTCGGTGGCTGCATCGTAGACCATCGGGTGCGTCAGGCGCCCCTGGTCTTCCAGCCAGAAGTCGCTCTGCTGCGCCAGTGCACGCACCGTGTGCTGCGCAAACAGCTCCGGCCCCGCGCGCCGCGCCGTGGCCTCGGCCGCCACGGCCTTGGCGCCGTTCTCGCAGAACTCAAAGGTGGAATGGTGGTTGCGATCCGGCCAGGCACAGCCGGGGCAGTCGAAGCCATCCGGCTGGTTGGCCGAGAGCAGGGTCTTGGCACCCTTGACCGCGATGTCCTGCCGCAGCAAGGCATTCGTCACGCTGCGCAAGGCGCTCCAGCCACCGGCAGGGCCTTTGTAGAACTCGATTTTGGGGTCGGACATCGCACGAGTGTGGGCCCGTGGCTTGTCCGGGGTCAAATGGAATCAGGACATAGGGCGATTCAGAAAAGAAATGAAGGCCCACTCCCCCGCAGGGCACCGCTGTGCTGCGCCACTTCCTCACGCCAGGCCGCGTCCTGCAGCAGGGCAAGCGCCGCCTCCAGCGCCCGTGACGGCTTCACCGCCGCAGGTGCCATAAACCCAATCGGCGTACGCACTTCAGGCGCAACCAGCGGCATCGCCTCCAGCGCACCATGGCCACGCACGGTGTCCACCATGGCACCGGGCAGCACGGCGCAAACGGAGCCGCTTTGCACGCTAAGCGCCAGGGTAAGCACAGAGTTGGTTTCGATGGCGGGCTTGACGGTGATACCCGCCTCGGCAAAGGCCCCATCGACGATGGCACGGTTGTGCATTTCGGGGGTGAGCAGGCACAGGGGCAGTTGTGCGGCCTCGGCCCAGCGGATGGGTTGGCCCATGTGCAGCGAGCCCCCCTGCGTTGGGCGGGGCGGGGTAGGCCGGCGACGCAGCAGAAAGTAATGCTCCACGGTCTGCGGCCAGGCGTGCAGCCTGGGCTTTGGCGCAGACGGCCCCATACGTTCGATGTAACCCAGCGCCAGGTCCAGCGCCAGGGTATCCAGACCGGTTTCCAGCTCGACGGAGCTCATCGACGACACGGTGGGCACGATGCCCGGGTGGCGAGCCTGCAGGCGCGCGGCGAAGCGGCTGAGCAGGGGGATCGCGGTGGGTACCGCCGCCATGCGCAGACGGCCACGCGGGTGGCCGGCCTCGCTCTGCAACTGCTGCTGCAGGCGTTCGTGCTCGTGCAGCATGCGGTGGGCGCTGGCGCGCACGGCTTCGCCCTCGGGGGTAAGGCCGGCATAGGTGCGCCCCCGGCGCACAATGACGACGCCAAATTCGGCCTCCAGCGCGCGCAGCGCGTTGGACAGCGCAGGCTGTGTGATGTGGCAAGCCTGGGCGGCGCGGCCGAAGTGTTGGTGTTCGTCCAGCGCCACCAGGTAGCGCATCGCAGACAGCAGGTTCATGCGGGCGCCAAGGCGTGTATCAGGTGTTCTTGCTGATCGAGATGGTCGGGAACTTCGAGGAGAAGTCCTTGGCCTGCTGGGCGATCTTTACCGCCACCGTGCGGGCCACGGTCTTGTAGAGGCTGGCCACCTCACCGTCCGGATCTGCCACCACGGTGGGACGACCGCTGTCGGCCTGCAGGCGGATATTGATGTCCAACGGCAGCGCACCCAGGTAGTCCATCTGGTATTGTTGCGCCATCTTCTTGCCGCCGTCGGCGCCGAAGATGTGTTCGACATGGCCACAGTTCGAGCAGACGTGCACCGCCATGTTTTCCACGATGCCCAGGATGGGCACACCCACCTTCTCGAACATCTTGATGCCCTTCTTGGCATCCAGCAAGGCGATGTCCTGCGGCGTGGTGACGATCACTGCGCCGGTCATGGGCACGCGCTGACTCAGAGTGAGCTGGATGTCACCGGTGCCGGGCGGCATGTCGATGATGAGGTAGTCCAGGTCCTTCCAGTTGGTCTGGCGCAGCAGCTGCTCCAGCGCCTGGGTGGCCATGGGGCCACGCCAGATCATGGCCTCGTCCTGCGCCACCAGGAACCCGATGGACATGACCTGCACGCCGTAGTTCTCCAGCGGCTCCATGGTCTGGCCGTCTTCAGACTCGGGCCGGGCGTCGATGCCCATCATCATGGGCTGGCTGGGGCCATAGATGTCGGCGTCGAGCAGGCCCACGCTGGCGCCTTCAGCCGCCAGGGCCAGGGCCAGGTTGACGGCGGTGGTGCTCTTGCCTACACCACCCTTGCCGGAGGCCACGGCGATGATGTTTTTCACCTTGGGCAGCAGCTGCACACCGCGCTGCACCGCATGGGCGATGACGCGGGTGTCGATGTTGACCGACACGTTGCCCACCCCCGGCACGGCCTTGACTGCAGCCACCAGGCTGCGCCGCAGCGTGGGCACCAGGCTCTTGGCGGGGTAGCCCAGCTCAATGTCGAAGGCTACATCGCCTCCATGGATCTGCAGGTTCTTCAGCGCCTTGGAGCTGACGAAGTCCTTGCCGGTATGGGGATCGGGTACGCCGCGCAGTGCGTCGTGGATTGCTTGTTCTGTGACTGCCATGGTGGGGAATGTGTGGGAGTAATACGCCGCAGGAGCTGCTCTGGATGGCGCAGAGTCTAGCGAAACCGGTCTATCCTTTCCCGCACCATGGAATTCGGTGGCGCCACCCCGTTTGATGGAAGCCATGCTGACGCCAGAACGACACGGTGCTGCGGTTCTTCGGCTGGGACAGCAGCGCCCCAGGCCACTAAAATCATGGGTTCCGCCCGAGAAAGCCGCCTTCCATGCCGTCCTCCGCACGCAAAATCTTCGTCACCACCGCCCTGCCCTACGCCAACGGCAACTTCCACATTGGCCACATCATGGAATACATCCAGGCCGACATCTGGGTGCGCACGCAGCGGCTGCTGGGCAACGCGGTGAACTTCTGTGGAGCAGACGACACACACGGCGCGCCCATCATGATTGCCGCCGAAAAGGCCGGCAAGACGCCGCAGCAGTTCGTGGCCGACATCGCTGCCGGGCGCAAGCAATACCTCGACGGCTTCCACATCGAATTCGACAACTGGCACAGCACCGACGCGCCCGAAAACCACCAGCTGGCGCAAGACATCTACCGTGACCTCAAAGCCAACGGCCTGATCGAGACGCGCACCATCGAGCAGTTCTTCGACCCCGAAAAGGCCATGTTCCTGCCCGACCGCTTCATCAAGGGCGAATGCCCCAAGTGCCACGCCAAGGACCAGTACGGCGACAACTGCGAGGTCTGCGGCGCGGTGTATGCGCCCACCGACCTCATCAACCCCTACTCCGCGCTGTCGGGCGCCAAGCCGGTGCTCAAAAGCTCCGAGCATTTCTTCTTCAAGCTGTCCGACCCGCGCTGCGTGGCGTTTCTGGAAGACTGGACGCAAAACGGCCGCCTGCAGCCCGAAGTGGCCAACAAGGTGCGCGAATGGTTCACCGTGCGCACCAACCCCGACGGCAGCACCAGCGAGGGCCTGGGCGACTGGGACATCTCGCGCGACGCGCCCTACTTCGGCATCGAAATCCCCGATGCGCCGGGCAAGTATTTCTATGTGTGGCTCGACGCGCCCATCGGCTACCTCGCCTCGCTGAAGAACCTGCTGGAAAAACGCGGCGAGGATTACGACGCCCACATGGCCGACCCGCAACTGGAGCAGTACCACTTCATCGGCAAGGACATCGTCACCTTCCACACGCTGTTCTGGCCCGCCACGCTGAAGTTCAGCGGCCGCAAGGTGCCCGACTCGGTGTTCGTGCACGGTTTCCTCACCGTGAACAACGGCGAGAAGATGAGCAAGAGCCGCGGCACGGGCCTGGACCCGCTCAAGTACCTGGGCCTGGGCATGAATGCCGAGTGGCTGCGCTACTACCTGGCCACCAAGCTGAGCAGCCGCAACGAAGACATCGACTTCAACGCCGAAGACTTCATGCTGCGCGTCAACAGCGACCTGATCGGCAAGTACGTCAACATCGCCAGCCGCGCGGCCGGTTTCATCAGCAAGCGCTTTGGCGGCCAGCTCGGTGAAGTGTCGGCCGACGGCGACGCGCTGCTGGAGCACCTGCGCACCGTGGCGCCCTCCATCATCGAGCTGCTGGCCGAGCGCGAATATGGCAAGGCCCTGCGCGAAACCATGCTGCTGACCGACCGCGTGAACGCCTACGTGGACCAGAACAAGCCCTGGGAGCTGGCCAAGCAGGACGGCATGCAAGAGCGCCTGCAGGACGTCTGCACCACCTGCATCGAGGCGTTCCGCCTGCTCACCATCCTGCTCAAGCCCGTGCTGCCCGCGCTGGCCGCGCAGGTTGAGGCTTTCCTGAAGGTGCAGCCCTTCACCTTCGCCGACGCCACCACCATGCTTGGCAAGGGCCATGGGATCGGTGAATACAAGCACCTGATGCAGCGCGTGGATGCCAAACAGCTTGAAGCATTGTTTGAGCCTCCAGCTCAGTCGGAACAAGCGCAAGTAGCTACCGAAACCGTAGCACCCGGCGGCGAAGAGCTGGCCCCCACCATCACCATCGACGACTTCACCAAGATCGACCTGCGCATTGCGCTGATCGTGAACTGCGAGGCCGTGGAAGGCTCGACCAAGCTGCTGCGCCTGACGCTGGATGTGGGTGAGGGCAAAACCCGCAACGTGTTCAGCGGCATCGCCAGCGCCTACCAGCCCGCCGACCTGATCGGCAAGCACACCGTGATGGTGGCCAACCTGGCGCCGCGCAAGATGAAGTTTGGCGTCAGCGAAGGCATGGTGCTGGCCGCCAGCCACGGCGACGAAAAGGCCCAGCCCGGCATCTACGTGCTGGAGCCGGTGGCCGGCGCCACGCCCGGCATGCGGGTGCGCTGAAACCCGCGCTACACCTGGGCCGCCCTATGAAAGAAGTGATCGACGTCGGCCTGCCGGCACTGAAGCAGCCATTCTCATGGGCCGTCAAGGCCCCGCTGCACCACAGCAGCATGCTGTTCACGGCGCACGGGCCGGTGCGCCCGGACGGCAGCATCGACACCGGCAACGTGAGCGAGCAGGCGCGGCTGACCTTCTCCAACCTGCGCCAGGCCGTCCACGCGGCTGGCGGCACCCTGGCCGATGTGACGCAGGTGCTGATCTACATGACCGAGGTGCAGGACATGGCTGCCATCGACGCGGTGTACCGCGAATTCTTCGCACCGCCCTACCCCAACCGCTCCAGCGCGGCCGTGGCGGCGCTGGTGGTGCCGGGCATGAAGCTGGAGATCGTGGCCTACGCCATCATCGCGCAGCCCGGCTGAGGGTCCGACAAGGGCACAGTGGCAGGCTACAATTTCCCGCATCCCGTGGGGGACTCTTGGGGGGAGCGGTTTCCGAAGAGGCCCCATTGGTGCAAGACGTCCCACCGGGCCGCTTGCCAGCGAAATGCCTTCAACCATAGCGGTGCCTGCGCCGCGCAACACTAGGAAATGCCATGAGCGCTTTTTGGGATGTCTTGATTCTGACCTTCACGGTCTTCTTCTTCGCCTACCTGATGGTGCTGTTCCAGGTCATTTCCGACCTGTTCCGTGACAGTGAACTCAGCGGCCTGGCCAAAGCCCTGTGGATCGTCTTCCTGATCTTCCTGCCGCTGCTGACCTCGCTGGTGTACCTGCTGGTGCGCGGCAAGGGCATGGGCCAGCGCCAGCGCGTTGCCGTCGAGAAGGCCATGTCCGAAACCGACGCCTACATCCGCCAGGTGGCCGGCAAGTCGCCCGCCGACCAGATCGCCGACGCCAAGAAGCTGCTGGACTCTGGCACCATCAGCGCCGACGAGTTCGCCAAGCTGAAGGCCAAGGCACTCGGTTGATACCACTTGGGGCCTGGCCCCAAGCGATAAAGCGGCCTTCGGGCCGCTTTTTTTTCGCCTGCGCCAGCGCATCGCGCTTGGCCAGTGGCGGTCAGTTACTCCGCGTCGATGACTGGTCGGGGTCCACCACGCTGCCGGTGCGCAACACGCGGTAGTCGCGGTCGAAATACACGGTGAACACCATATTGGTGTTGGGCGACTCCAGGTAGCGCCAGTCGTAGGCCACTTCACCCTTCAGCTCGAACGGGGTGATACGGGCAGGTTTGCCCAACATCTTGCGCACCTCTTCCATCATCATGCCGGGCTGCACCTTGGCGAAATTCTGCGGGGTCAGCACCTGGCGCAGGGCGCTCATCTTGCCGTCGGTGCCGATGGTGATCATGTAGTTGCGGTGGCCGGCGGGCTGGCGGTTGTATTCGAAGGTGCGGCCACCGTCCGGCGCATCCCAGATCTTCTCGGGCTCGCCGAAGCGGGCCCGCACATCCGCCTCGGTCGAGACACCCTCTTCCAGCTCCTTGATCGCCTGCTGGTCACACCCGGCCAGCCCCAGCAGCAGCGCCGATGCACCAGCCAGCAAAACGGCCTTGATTCCGGTTCCCATGGAGTTCCCTCTTAAAATGCAGCAAAAGAGGTTCAAGTCTATGTCTTTCTTCCGCCGCCCCGACTACCAATCCGATGCCACCCAGTTCATCAACGAGCTGAAAAACCAGAAGCCCAGCCTGGAGGCCGAGCAGCGCGCCGGCCGCGCGCTGCTGTGGGACAAAGCGGTGGACCGTGGCGCCTGGACCGGCTTCGACGCCGCCGAGGTCGCCCAGAAGCCCTACGTCTACCAGACCAACAACAGCTGAGCCAGGCACGGCCTCCGCGCAGATTTTCCGCATAAAACACGCATACTGCGCTCGTTTTATCTAGGCCAATAGCTCCTGAAAATATAGCAAACCGGATGCAGACCG
>Ga0116180_1002119_pt1 | contig 15921 bp, 13 predicted proteins | sample AD_UKC073_MetaG_FD_89804 | JGI IMG/M metagenome (GOLD analysis project Ga0116180, IMG submission 89804) | Active sludge microbial communities of municipal wastewater-treating anaerobic digesters from USA - AD_UKC073_MetaG | ecosystem: Engineered > Bioreactor > Anaerobic > Digestate | place: USA...
CCGTTCACTCTCCGCGGGACCAGCCTCAGAGAGCGCGCCAGATGGCCGCAACAGCCTGGCCGCCGCCGATGCACATCGACGCCATGCCCAGTTCGTGGCCGTTCTTCCGGATGTTCTCGATGGTGCGGGCGGTGATGATCGCGCCGGTGGCACCGATGGGGTGTCCCCATGCGATGGCGCCGCCCAGCGGGTTCACCTTGGCTGCGTCGAGGCCTAGGTCACGGACGATCGGCACAGCCTGTGCCGCGAACGCCTCGTTCAGCTCGATCCAGCCGATATCGTCGGCGGACAGCCCGTTGCGGTCGAGGATCTTCTCGATCGCGGGCTTCGGGGCGTACCCCATCACCTCAGGGGCGATGCCCACCTTGGTGAAGTCGACCAGTTCCGCGAGCGGCTTGAGGCCACGCTCGGCTGCAACCGACGCGCGGGTCAGCACGAGCATGCACGCGCCGTCGTTGATGCCGGACGCGTTGCCTGCCGTGACCGTACCGTCGCCCTTGAAGACCGGACGCATCGCGGCCAGCTTCTCCAGCGTCAGACCGGCCCGTGGGTGCTCGTCGGTGTCGACCACGATGTCCCCCTTGCGCGACGAGATCACAACAGGCGTGATCTCTGCCGCGACAGCACCGTTGGCCAGGGCTTCCTGCGCCCGACGCTGCGACTCGAGAGCGAACGCATCCTGCTCCTCGCGGGTCGCACCGTACCGCTCCGCCACCGTCTCAGCCGTGATCCCCATGGCCTTCTTCGAGAACGGGTCGGTGATCAGCACGTTGGTGCCATCCATCAGCACCCGGTCACCCAGGGTGACCCCTGCGCGAGCCGAGAAGTCGAGGAACGGCTGCGCCGACATGTTCTCGGTGCCGCCAGCCACGACGATGTCGGACTCGCCGACCATCAGTTCCATCGCCGCCAGGGCGATGGCCTGCATGCCGGAGCCGCAGAGCCGGTTGACCGTCATGGCGGTGGTCTCGACCGGGGCGCCAGCCTCGATCGACACCCGGCGCGAGATGTAGGCGTCGTTGCCGGTTGAGCCCACGCAGCCGACGATCCATTCGGTGGGGTCAGCGGCGGTCAACCCGGAGCGCTCCAGGGCTGCCTTGGCTGCCGTCGCGCCCAGCACGTGGGCCGGCACGCCAGCGAGCGACTTGCCGAAGGCACCAACCGGGGTACGGGCGTAGCCGAGTACGACGATCGGGTCGTCTGTCTTCTTCATCTCAGAATCTCCTTGTCGTGTCGCGGATCAGTACGCCGACCAGGCGCCATCGATCGGGTACGAGGTGCCGCTCATCGACGCAGACGCGGGTCCGGTCAGGAACAGGCAGAGCTCGGCAACCTCGTCGGGCTCGATCATGCGCTTGACGTGCACGCGGTCGAGCATGATCTTCTGCACGACCTCGTCCTCGCCCATGTTGTGGGCCTTGGCCTGCTCGGCGATCTGCTTCTCGACGAGCGGGGTACGGACGTACGCCGGGTTGACCGTGACGGACGTGACGCCGTGCGGGCCACCCTCAAGCGCGACAACCTTGGACAGGCCCTCGAGGCCATGCTTGGCGGTGACATAGGCCGACTTGAACTCGGATGCGCGGAGCCCGTGCGCCGAGGACAGGTTGACGATCCGGCCCCAGCCCTTGGCGTACATGTGCGGCACGGACTGCCGGATCAGGTACCAAGGGGCGTGCAGCATGACGCGCATGATCAGCTCGAAGCGCTCGACAGGGAAGTCCTGGATTGGGCTGACGGTCTGGATGCCGGCGACGTTGACGAGGATGTCGATGTCCTTCGGCAGCTCAGCGATCGCGTCGTAGTCGGACAGGTTGCAGGGGACGGCCTCGATGCCCGGTACCTCGGCAGCGAGCTGCTCGAGACCTTCAGCGTTGAGGTCGACGGCCAGCACGTGGGCGCCTGCCTCGGCCAGCTTGATGGCGGTGGAGCGGCCGATGCCGGACGCTGCGCCAGTGACGAGCGCTCGGCGGCCGTCGTGGAAGTGGGGATACATGCTCATGATGATTGCTCTCTTCTCAGATCAGACGAGGCCGGTGGCGTAGTAGAGGCCGATGATGACGAAGACGGCGAGCGTCTTGATCACGGTCATGGCGAAGATGTCCTTGTAGGACGACTTGTGGGTCAGGCCGGTCACGAACAGCAGCGTGATGACAGCGCCGTTGTGGGGCAAGGTGTCCATGCCGCCGGAGGCCATCGAGGCCACACGGTGGAGAACCTCCATGGGAATGCCCGCCTGGTTGGCAGCCGCGATGAACTGGTCCGCCATCGCGCCCAGGGCGATCGACATGCCACCCGAGGCAGAGCCAGTGATACCGGCCAGCGATGTGACCGTGACGGCCTCTCGGACGAGCGGGTTCGGGATGGCGCCCAGGCCGTCGGCCACGATCTTGAATCCGGCGAGCGACGCGATGACGGCGCCGAAGCCGTACTCAGAAGCGGTGTTCATGGTGGCCAGGAGCGCACCCGCGATGGCTGGCTTCACGTCCTCGGCGAAGTGCGCCTTGATCGTCTTGAACCCGCCCACGACCACCACGAGGATGCCGAGGAGGAGAGCGACGATGACGGCCCAGATGCCGACGTTGGCTGACGTGACGACCGTCACGGGAACTGGCTTGCCGACCACGGTGGAGTCGAACTTGGTCTCGGCCGCGAACCAGATGGGGATCAGCCGCGTCATCGCGAAGTTCACGATGCCGACAGTGAGCAGCGGCAGCAGGGCGAGCAGCGGATGGACGCTGCTGTTCTCCTCATGGATGGTCGGCTCGTTGATGTGGTTCTCGCCGTACCCCTCACCCGCGGCAACAGCCTTGCGTCGCTGCCACTCGAGGTACGCCATGCCAGCCGCGAAGACGAAGATGCCGCCGACGATGCCCAGGATCGGCGCCGCATAGGCGTCGGTCTTGAAGAACGTGGTCGGGATGATGTTCTGGATCTGCGGGGTGCCGGGGATCGCGTCCATGGTGAACGTGAAGGCGCCCAGCGCGATCGTGCCGGGGATGAGCCGCTTGGGGATGTTGCCCTGACGGAACATCTCCGCCGCGAACGGGTAGACCGCGAAAACCACGACGAACAGCGACACGCCGCCGTACGTCAGGATCGCGCCGGTCAGCACGATCGTGAGCATCGCGTTGCGTGCTCCGACGAGCTTGATCACCGCAGTCACGATCGACTTCGCGAACCCGGAGACTTCCATCAGCTTGCCGAAGATGGCACCCAACAGGAAGACCGGGAAGTAGTTCTTGATGAAGCCGACCATCTTGTCCATGAAGAGCCCCGTGAACGACGGAGCCACAAGGGCAGGCGCGGTCAGGAGGACCGCGCCCATGGCGGCGATGGGGGCGAACAGGATGACGCTATGGCCCTTGTAGGCCATGAACATGAGAAAGCCGAGCGCCGCGATGACGACGAAGAGGCTCCAAAGCTCCATGGCAGGTCCTCTCAGGCGACCAGGTCGACGGTGAACGACGGCTCGGTCTTCTCAGTGACCTCGTCGACGGTGACCTCGGGCGCGAGCTGACGCAGCACCAAGGCGCCGTCCACGACGTCGAAGACGCACAGGTCGGTGATGATCCGGTTGACCACGCCCACACCGGTCAGCGGCAGGCTGCACTGGCTGACGATCTTGGTCGCGCCATCCTTCGAGCAGTGCTCGGTCATCACGACGACGCGGCGAGCGCCTGCGACGAGGTCCATTGCGCCCCCCATGCCCTTGACCAGCTTCCCGGGGATCTGCCAGTTGGCGAGATCGCCGGCGCCCGAGACCTGCATGGCGCCGAGGATGGCCGCGGCCATCTTGCCGCCACGGATCATGCCGAACGACATCGCCGAGTCGAAGATCACAGCGCCCGGAAGGAGCGTGACCGTCTGCTTGCCGGCGTTGATCAGGTCCGGGTCCTCGTCGCCCTCGTACGGGAACGGGCCCATGCCCAGGATGCCGTTCTCGCTCTGGAGCACGACACGGACACCTTCGGGCAGGTTGTTGGCGACCAGGGTCGGCATGCCGATGCCCAGGTTCACGTAGTCGCCGTCAGCGAGCTCGGAGGCCGCGATGGCGGCCATCTCGTCACGGGTCCAGGACATGTCAGGCCTCCTCAGTGGTCGCCGGCCGGGGCCGTACGGTGCGCTGCTCGATATCGGTGGGGGAGACGGCCTGCGACACGTGATGCACATACACACCAGGGGTGTGGATGGCGTCGGGATCGATGCCGCCGAGCTCGACGATGTTCTCGGCCTCGACGAACGTCGTCAGGCCACACATCGCGGCGAGCGGGTTGAAGTTGCGGGCAGTCCGGCGGAACAGCAGGTTGCCGTCGGTGTCAGCGGTGTGACCGTGCACCAGAGCGATGTCGGCGATGATGCCGCGCTCGAGCACGTACGTCTCGCCGTCGAAGTCCATCGTCGGCTTGCCCTCGGCGATGAGGGTGCCCACGCCGGTACGGGTGTAGAAGCCCGCGATGCCTGAGCCGCCAGCGCGCATCCGCTCGGCCAGCGTGCCCTGCGGCACGAACTCGACCTCGATGTCGCCGTTGATGTACTGAGACATGAACAGTTTGTTCTCGCCGACGTAGCTGGCGAGCACCTTGCTGATCTGGCTGTTCTCAAGAAGCAGCCCCAACCCCTTGCCGTCGATGCCGAGGTTGTTCGACACGATGGTGAGGTTCTTGACGCCTGAATCCCGCACGACCTTGATGAGGTCGGTGGGGATCCCGCAGAGCCCGAAGCCGCCAGCAGCGATGGTCATGCCATCGCGCAGGAGATCGGTCAGTACGGGGGCGATGTCGTCGATGACTTTGGACATCCTTGCCCTTTCTGGTCCCTGATGGTTGGTGCGGCATGTCCGTTGGGCTGAACCACACACCTTCGTCCGGTTCTCCAAGGGAAGTCGCCCTGTGGGACACGCTAGGACGTTGATTCGTCCAATGCCACGGACGGTTGGACAGAGTCCTACGTCGTGTAGTTGTAGTTCTCTACAACGGGTCGACGTCGGGATCGCCGAGCTCCAGCGCCCACGTCAGGCCGACCACATCGTTGGGGTCGTCCATGTCGAAGCCGGTCAGCTCCTCGTACTTGGCGAGCCGGTAGCGCACCGTGTTGACGTGCACGGTCAGGGCGTCAGCGGCGCGCTGCATGGACCGGCCATGGTTGAGCCAGGCCCGTACCGCCAGCAGGATGTCGTTCTCGAACCCACCCTCGTCATGCAGCGGGGTCAGGAAGGTGTCGACGTACGATCGCCAGACATCGGGCCGCGCTGCCGCGGCGAGGCGCCAGCCCAACTCCTGGGTGCCCTGAACGCCCGGGCGGCCCAGCCGTACGGCGATGCGCAGCGCCACGCGGGCTGCCCGGTCGGATCGCGGCATCTCCTCCAGCTGGACGAACGGTCCCAAGCCCACGGCTGCGCCGCCGGTGGGGTTCTGGGGGCGAGTTGCGACCAGTCCCAGACAGGTGTCGCTGTCGAGCACGATCAGGGCCGGGGCGTCCGGGAGGCTCCCGGTGCGTTCCAAAGCCATGCGTAACGACTCGGCGTTGGCGCCGGCAGGGATCGCGCAATGGACGACGGCGTAGCTGCGCTGAGGGTCCAGGGCGTACACGGACGGGTCGGAGGGCAGTTGGCCGGCCAGGAGGGCCCGAACCGCAGCCGTACGGCGGCTGGCGTCAGCAAGCGCCTCCTCGATGTCGAGAGCGTGATACGTCGTCACCACCCGGGTGGTGAACGAGTCGCCCACTGCCCAGAGCACGCGGGACCCAGCGATCAGGTCGGTCGCCCCAAGCCCGAGCGACAGGCCCAGGTCGACGAAGGTCTCGTGGATCAGTGCAATGGAGACGCGGAACGCCCGAATCAGCTCCTCGACCGGCACGTGCTTCTCGTGCCGTTCACGGGCGGTCTGGGTGGCCTCGTCGAGGCTCTCCGGGGCGGGGGCAGCGCCAGCGCGGAGCGCAGCCAGAGCAATGCCGAGGTTCCGGGCGACTGATGACTCCAGCGCGACCCGGTCGACGCCCGCATAGGACTCAAGGTCTCGATAGATCCGCGTGCAGGTCTCGTCGGCGAGCTGCGGCAGGGTGTCACTGAGCTGGGACAGCACCCCTTCCAGGGTCGCGCGTCGAGGCTTCATGCGCACATCTTGCCCGAGGCGCCGGTGATGCCACGACCTAGATCAGCCTCGCCAACGTGATCAGGATCGCCGCGTTCTCCGGTGTGATGCTCTTTCCGGTCTGGGCATTGATGTGGTTGATCATGGCCTTCACCTTGCCCGCCTTGGCGTTTGGGTTGGGCGCGCTCCCGACCGACCTCGACTGCCCCTGCAGGGACGCCGCAACGCCTGGGTCCGTGACGAGTCGGGCGATCACGGCGTTCGTCGCGCTCGCGTTGACCGTGACGGTGAAGCTGGTCTGGGTCGGCGCGGCCATCGCGTTGCCCGCCTTGTCCGTAGCCGTCGCGGCGTACGTGTTCAGGCCTGGGCTGAGCAGGAACTCGTAGGCAGGGCCCGAGATGTTCTGGCAGGTGTCGGTCGCGACCCCGGAGAGGGAGTCGGTCGCCGTGCACGTGATCGCTACGGTCTGGTCAGCGGTGTATGTGCCAGCGTTGCCGGACCAGGTGATCGTGGGCGCGGTCTTGTCGATCCGGATCGGCCCGAACGTCACAGGGAGTGCGCTGTTCCCAGCTTTGTCGACGCAGGTGCCGGTGTTGGTCACGCTCTGGTCGGCTCCCTCACTTCGGATCGTGGCTCCGAAGACCGTGTTCACCTCAACTCCGGACGAGTCCGCCCCGCTGTCGGTGCACCCGTAGCCAACGGTGACTGGTTGATTGGTCCACGCGCCAGCCGTGTAGGCGCGACCATCGTCAGTCGCGGCGGCGAAGAAGATCACCGGCTTGGTCACGTCCGTACGGACAAAGTCGGCCCGAATGCCGCGCGTCCAGTTCTGCACCAGGGGGAGCTTGATGGTGCACGGGTTCTGGTCGAGACAGGGGTTCAGGCACGCGTTGTGGGTGCCGCCGCAGGTGGTGCCACGGAAGCCCTGGAAGGCTGAGCCAACCTTGGCCTCCGGCTTCAGGGTGACCACCGCCCCGTCGAACCAGGTGGGCGAGCAGTCCGGTGGGCACGACGTGTAGCCAGCCAGCGATGGAGGTGAGTAGGTGATCTTCCCGAATCCCGCCCCGCCGGTGGTCAGCGTGAGCGTGTCGATGCTGGGCGAGATGTACACCTCCCAGGTCGCCTCGTACCAGATCGCGAAGCCTGTGTAGTAGCGCATGGTGATGTGGTAGCTGCCGCTCTTGGTGTAGATGTGGGCCCCGGCAATGGTGTCGGTGTCCCAGATGCAGCTGACCTCGTAGTTCTCACAGGCGGTGGAGTGAATGTTGAGCGTCTCCTGAAAACCGTCGCCCCAGTCCAGGATGGGATCGGGGGTGCCGACGACGCCGACGCTCGGGAGGAACTCGGCGTCGGCGCTGACTCGAACCAAGTAGCCCAGGGAGTCGCGGGCCTCGGTGATAACGGCATCACCGACACTGTTGTAGCCATCTGTGGCCGAGGCTTCGGACGTCGTGACGGCGAGGTTCAGCAGGCTGAGCAGAAACGCCAGGAGGATGGCGAAAGGACGAGCAGCACGCACGGGTTCTCGCTCTCAGATAGTCGGACGACCGTACGTCGTCGGCGACGTCAACATCCTTGCCTTTCTCGGTTTGCAGCGCAAGCAAAGATCTGAGGGCCCGTCTCCAGGTCGTTCCGGGCCACTCGTCTGGTGTGGGGGCCCACGGTCCTGAGGTTCACGGGAAGACGAGGCCGACTCGGGAAGTGCCCCTGGCTTCATGGGCTAGCGAGGCTGAACGACGGCCTCAGCCTCGCTTGCTTGATTCGATTCATTGCATATCCATGCGTGTATGTATAGGCTTCACGCAGCGTCAGCCGAGACCCCTGCGGAGGCACCGTTGCTCACCGATACTTCAGCCAGCCCGTACGCCCTGTCGACCTCGGTCGCGCCCGGCTCCGTGACGCTGACCGACGGTCCGTGGCGAGCGCTGCACGAGCGGGTCGCGGCGGGGGCCGAGGCGGTCGTGCTCACCTGCTCGTCGGTCTCTGGGCTTGCGGGCGACATCGCCGCCGCGGCTGGCATTCCGGTGCTGCGGATCGACGAGGCGATGGCCGACGAGGCTGCCCGGATCGGCGGCCGGATCGGTGTCGTAGCCACGCTGTCGACCACGCTCGACCCGAGCGTCGCGCTGATCCGTGAGCGGATGCTGCTCGCGAACGTGGATGCTGAGATCGATGCCGTCGTCGTCGACGGTGCGTTCGACGCCGTGGTGGCAGGAGACCGGGCGACGCATGACCGGCTGGTGCAGGAGTCGATCCGAGCTCTGGCCGCGCGTGGCGCCAGCGTCGTCGTGCTCGCGCAGGGCTCGATGGTCTCAGCTGCCGAAGGGGCCGATGTCAGCGTTCCGGTCCTGTCGAGCCCGGCGTCTGGCATACGGCGCGCCGCAGAGCAGCTCGGGCTGCACTGAGCGCGAGCGACCTGCCACACTCGGCACGACAACGTCTTCGCGACACATCTAGGGGTCTCCCGTGGTTACTGAGAACCAGCCGCCAGCCAGCCAGCTGCGCCTGATGACACGCGTGGCGCGGATGTACTACGAGAACGACCTCAACCAGCCGCAGATCGCCGAGCAGCTCCACGTCTCCCAGGCGAAGGTGTCCCGGCTGCTCAAGCGAGCGACCGAGCTCGGCATCGTCCGGGTGGCCGTCGTGCCACCGCCCGGCGGGCATTCCGAGCTGGAGGAGCGCCTGGTTGCCACGTTCGGGCTCGCCGACGCGGTGGTGGCCGACGCCGCAGCCGATGACGAGGCCGGCATCATCAGCGCGGTTGGCGCGGCGGCAGCCTCGTACCTCGACGACGTGCTGCTCAGCCACGAACGGATCGGGATCTCCTCGTGGAGTGCCACCCTGCTCGCGATGGTCAACGTCATGAGCACCAGGGCCAAGGCGGTGGCCGACTCAGTCACCCAGGTGATTGGGGGAGTCGGGGTGCCGCAGGCGCAGGTGCAGGCGACCCGATTGACCGAGCGACTCGCCGACCTGACCGGTGCTGAGGCGCACTTTCTCGCTGCGCCGGGCGTCGTCTCGTCGGCCGCCCTCGGCCAGGCCATGATGGCGGAGCCGTACGTGGCCGGTGTGGTCGAGCAATGGCGGGACCTGACCGTGGTGCTGGCCGGTATCGGCAGCCTCGAGCCATCACCGCTGCTGCGGGAGTCCGGCAACACCCTGCCTGGCAAGGATCTCGACGAGCTTCGGTCGTTGGGGGCTGTCGGTGACGTGTGCCTGCGGTTCTTCGATGCGACCGGGCACGCGGTCGAGTCTGACCTCGACCGCCGTGTCGTCGGGATCAGCCCGGAGGCGCTCAAGGCTGTTCCTCGACGAGTCGGCGTCGCCGGTGGAGCCCGCAAGCACACGGCCATCAAGGCTGCTGTCGTGGGTGGCTGGATCAACGTACTGGTCACCGACGTAGCCACCGCTGAAGCAATCCTTTCTGGCCAGTAGACCCTCGTCCCGCGACCGGGACGGCACCACTACAAGGAGGAACGCATGCCCATCCCCGTCGCCCTGCGCGTGGAGCAGCACAACCCAGGCGACGTGCTGGGGATCGGTACGGCCGCGCCCCGGCTGTCGTGGCGCTACGACGAGGCCTCCGACGACTTCGTGCAGGCTGGCTACGAGATTGAGGTGGCCAGGCCCGGGCTCGAGGTTGAGCATCGGGTCGTGTCGAGCGCTGACCAGGTGCTGGTGCCGTGGCCGTCGGAGCCGTTGCAGTCGCGGGACTCGGCGACCCTGCGGGTCCGGGCTCTCGACGGGGACGACTGGGGGGAGTGGAGCGATCCGGTGAGGATCGAAGCCGGACTGCTCGACCGTGCGGATTGGACCGGACGTTTCATCACGCCGGTCGACCAGACGAGCGCCGGGACTCCGGCGCCGACCCTGGTGGGGGAGTTCGCCGTTCCTGAAGGCGTCGTCTCGGCGCGGCTGTACGTCACCGCCATGGGCCTCTACCGGGCAACCCTGAACGGGGTCCGCGTCGGCGATGTGGAGCTGGCGCCGGGGTGGACCTCGTACCAGGAGCGGCTGCGCTACCAGACCTACGACGTCACTGACCTGCTCAGCACCGGCGACAACACCCTCGAGATCACTCTGGGTCGCGGCTGGTGGCAGGGCCCGTTCGGCTTTGAGAAGCGCCGCGAGATCTACGGATCGGTGGTCGCTGGGTTGGCCCAGCTGGAGGTAACCCTGGCTGACGGGACGAGGCTCACCCTCCACACCGGGACCGACTGGCGGTCGTGTGCCTCAGGAATCCTCGACGACACGCTGTACGACGGACAGACCACCGACCTGACCCATGTGCGCGGTGAGGCGGTGGCCGTCCGGAAGGTCGAGCTGGACCCAGCGGTCGCGCTGGTGGCACCGGTCGGCCCGCCCGTCCGCATCACCGACGAGCTGCGTCCGGTCTCCGTCGAGCAGCGACCCGACGGTGCCTGGCGGATCGATCTTGGCCAGAACATCGTCGGGTGGCTGCGGCTCGAGGTCGCTTCCCAGACGGGTCGGGTGACCGTACGACACGCCGAGGTGCTGGAGCACGACCAGCTCGGCGTCCGCCCGCTGCGTACGGCCAAGGCGACCGACACCTACCTGGTCGACCCCTCCGCGGGCCCCTCGGTCCTGGAGCCCTGTTTCACGTTCCATGGCTTCCGCTACGCCGAGGTCACCGGCGTCGACACGCTCACAGCCGACGACGTGGTGGGCGTCGTGGTCGGCTCCGACCTGCGCCGGACCGGAACGTTCGCCAGTTCCAACCCCGAGCTCGACCGGTTCCACGAGAACGTGGTCTGGGGGATGCGCGGCAACTTCGTCGATGTACCGACCGACTGCCCCCAGCGCGACGAGCGCCTCGGCTGGACCGGCGACATCCAGGTGTTCAGCCCGACCGCGGCCTACCTGTTCGATGCTGCTGGCTTCCTCGACAACTGGCTGTCCGACCTGGCCGTCGAGCAGACGGACGACGGCATCGTGCCCTGGGTGGTGCCCAACATCGTGCTTGGCCCCGATCCCGCGACAGCCGCTTGGGGTGACGCTGGCGTGATCGTGCCGCGGGTGGTGTACGAGGCCTCCGGCGACGTGGAGCTGCTGCGGCGCCAGCTGCCGTCGATGCGCGGCTGGGTCGACCACCTGGACCGGGCCGCTGGGGAGTCGCATCTGTGGCGGGGCGGGTTCCAGTTCGGCGACTGGCTTGACCCGGATGCGCCGCCGCACAACGCCTTCGCAGCCAAGGTCGACGCCGACATCGTCGCGACCGCCTGCTTCGCTCGCTGCACCCGGGTGCTGGCCCAGGCGTGCGAGGTGCTGGGTGAGACCGAACTGGCGTCCAGGTATGGCACCCTCGCCGATCAGGTACGAGAGGCGTTCCAGTCCGCCTACGTCACCCCCACCGGCAGGATCACGTCCGACACCACCACGGCATATGCCATGGCGATCTGCTGGGACCTGCTGCCGGACGGGGTGCGGGACGCCGCGGGAGCTCGGCTAGCCGACCTGGTGCGTGGCGAGTCGTACCGCATCGCGACCGGGTTCGTCGGCACACCACTGGTCACCGACGCGCTGGCAGCGACGGGACAGGTCGAGACCGCGTACCGGCTGCTCCTCGAGCGGGGCTGTCCGTCGTGGTTGTACGCGGTGTCGATGGGTGCGACGACCGTCTGGGAGCGCTGGGACTCGATGCTGCCGGACGGGTCGATCAACCCCGGTCAGATGACGTCGTTCAACCACTACGCCCTTGGAGCTGTGGCCGACTGGATGCACCGCAGCGTGGCCGGGCTGGCGATCGGCGCCGCTGGTGGGCGTCGACTGGTCGTCCGTCCCCTGATCACCACGCATCTCGCCCATGCCGATTCGTCCCTCGAGACGCCGTACGGGTTGGCCTCGGTCGCCTGGCAGCGAGAGGGGACAGCCGTCGCCCTCCAGGTGGTGGTCCCTGTGGGAGCCAGCGCTGAGGTCTGGGTGCCGGGTGCCCCGGAGCCGGTCGAGGTCGGTCACGGCTCCCACCGATTCACCGGCGAGATCGCTGCCCCAGCTGAGCGGCGGCTTGACCGGATTGGTGATGTCGTCGCCCATCCCGACCTGTGGCCCGCCGTAGCACGAGCGTGCGTCGAGGCGGGGGCCGTGGGCGGTGACCAGGAGCTGGCCAGGCGCTTGGTGAAGAACTTCGACGCGCCGATCGACAGGCTCGCCGAGTACTGCGCTCCGCCGTTCAAGCGGCTGGTGCCAGACCAGCTCCGGCCGCGGATCGAACAGGCGCTCGCGGCGTACCGAGCCTGACGGCCCTCAACCGGTCACTCCTCGACTGCGCGAGACGCCAGCCGGGTGACCACCCACCAGCAGATGCCGCCGACCACGACCACCGCGATGACCACGGCGGAGACGGGGGAGAGCTCCCACATGCGGGTCAGTGCCGAGACACCCACGAAACCGATGGTGGCGTAGATGAAGGCCCACACGACGCTGCCTGCGACGACCGCCGGCAGGTAGTGCCTAAGCGGCATCCGCATCACACCAGCGGCGAGGTTGACCAGCGTCTGCACGCCGATGGTGAGGAAGCTGACCGTCACCGCAGGTGGGCCCCAGCGGTCGATCCAGGCTGCCGCATCGCGGTAGCCCTTGCTGTCGATGAGGTGCCGCAGTCGGCTGCGCTCCGTACCGGCAGCAGCTGCCCGGCCAAGCCAGTAGGTGCCATTCGCCCGGGCCATCACGATCCCGAAGAGTGCCGCAACGACGATGGGGAAGGGTGCCCCCCAGGTTGTTGGATCCACGCGCTCGTTCCCCCTCTCGACCCGGAAAGCCTAGCCGCGCCGACACCCACCCTCGGCACGCGGGTTCGCCCAGCCACCGGAATGCGGTTTCCTCTCGGTGGTTGGCCGGTAGGGTGGCGTGGGTGCAGGCGCTGCAGGGGTACTTCACCATCGGGGCGCTCATCATCGTCGGCTTCGCAATGGGTCACTTCGGCGTCCTGACCTCGGCGCATCAACGCATGATGAGCAAGCTCGCCCTGATCGTGGCGTCCCCAGCGCTGATGTTCATGCTGATGTCGAAGGCTGACCTCTCCCACGTCTTCGCGCGTAGCGCTCTTGTCTCGGCGCTCGCGATCCTGTGCGGCGCGGTGCTCTACCTGGTGATCTGCGTCCCGATCTTCAAGCCCACACCCGCCGGTCGTACCGTCGGCATGCTGCTCTCCTGCTACTCGAACGCGGGCAACCTCGGGCTGCCGATCGCTGCGTACGCCCTCGGCGACGCCACCTGGATCGCACCGATCCTGATCATCCAGCTCGCCATCCTTCAACCCCTGGCGCTGGCCCACTTCGACGCCACCCGGGCCAAGGACTCCGGCGAACCAGTACCGGTGAAAGCCCTTCTCACCCTGCCGCTGCGCAACCCGCTGACGGTGGGCACGCTCGCGGGCCTCGCGGTCAACGCACTCGGCTGGAAGGTGCCCGAGCTGGTCGCCCTGCCCACCACCATGCTCGGCAACGTCGCCGTGCCCACGATGCTCCTCGCCTTCGGCATCTCGCTACGGCTCGACCCGCGTCCCCGTCGCGGCCCGGACTCAGCCGAGTCTGCTGTGGTGGTCGTGATCAAGACCCTGCTGCAGCCGCTGGCCGCCTACCTGCTGGCACGTTTCGCGTTCTCGCTCACGCCCGAGGCGATCAGGGCCGTCACGATCGTTGCGGCGCTGCCCGCAGCGCAGAACATCTACATCATCTCGATGCGCTACGGCGTACGGGAACTGTTCGCCCGCGACACGATCTTCACCGCGACCGCCGTCTCCTTCGTCGTGATCCTCGGGCTGGTGACGCTCCTGTAGGTTCGGGTCAGGAGGTGGCACGTGAGCGACATCGACGACTTCGACCTGGACCGTTCCATTGATGAGGGATGGGACCACTTCGTCGTGCGCCTGTCCGAAGTGCTGTCGGTGATGGACGAAGGCGCCACACTGACCATCACAGCCCTCGACGCGGGCTTGGAACCCGACCGCCCTGGCGTCGCGTTCCGCTCGGCGAAGCTGGGTGAGATCACCGCTGAGATTCGGGGAGCCGAACCGACAGATCTCCGTACGGCTGGTTGGCCAAACGACGGTGCCTCCACCTGGTCCCAGGAGAAGACCGATGACCTCGCAAACCTGGTCGTCCGGATCCTGCGCGACGTGATCGGCGTGACTCACCCCGTCTTCCTCACCACCGACGATCCCGCAGGATTGCTCGAGCCACCAGCTCCCCCCGCTGAGTGGACGTCGCCCGCTGACGAGCCCGCACTGGACGCCCAGGCGAGCGTCGCGGTGATCGCGACCGACCGCGGTGAGCTGGACACCCTGGTGATCCGCCAGCTCGCGACGGTCTTCGGTCAGGAGCCCGTACGAGACACCGACGGTGACCACGCCATCCGGGTGGGCTCGACCATGGTCTTCGTGCGGGTCGTACCGGACTGTCGCGAGATCATCGTCTTCGCACCACTTGTTCACGAGGTTGCGGGCCGCTCGCGCGCCGCCGAGGTGCTCAACGACTTGAACGCCGAGAGCCGCTGGGTACGGTTCGCCATGATCCGCGACCGCGTCTTCGGCTCCATGTCGGTGCTGGCGCGGCCGTTCGTACCAGCCCACCTCCAGCAGGCAGTGAAAGAGGTCGCGGCGGTCGCAGACGCGATCGACGAGAACCTTGCCGAGACGCTGAAGGGCCGTACGACGTTCTAGATGGCTTACTCGCTGACGCTCGTTGCGCTGGTGCCGCTCGCTTCACGCCCGCTCTTCGTCGTCACTCGACCCTCCGCTGCGCTCCGGGCACTCGCCAGGAGTTCAGCCAGCCGACACCTACCGTTGGTGGGATCTCAGGGGATCGGCGGAAGTGGTAATCCCTCACCTGTACGTTGCTGCCATGACGACCCTGCCCCCTTTGACCGAGTCCGAACTGGCACCCATCGACGCCTGGTGGCGCGCCAACAACTACCTCACCGTCGGCCAGATCTACCTGATGGGCAACGCCCTGCTGCGGGAGCCACTGACACCTGAGCACATCAAGCCGCGGCTGCTCGGCCACTGGGGCACCTCGCCTGGCCTGGCGTTCATCTATGCGCACGTGTCGCGCCTGATCCGGCTCACCGGCCAGCAGTGCCTGTACGTCACCGGTCCCGGTCATGGGGGTCCGTCGCTGGTCGGCGCGTCGTACATGGAAGGTACGTACACCGACGCCTTTCCTCACATCACCGAGGACGCCGACGGGCTGCTGCAGTTCTTCCGACAGTTCTCGGCACCCGGCGGCATCCCCTCCCATGTGTCGGTGACGACGCCAGGCTCGATCCACGAAGGTGGTGAGCTCGGCTACGCCCTGATCCATGCGTTCGGTTCCGTGTTCGACAACCCTGACCTGCTGACCATCGCGGTCGTGGGCGATGGCGAGGCGGAGACCGGTCCACTCGAGGGCTCGTGGAAGGGCATCTCGTTCGTCAACCCGGCCCACGACGGCGCCGTCCTGCCGATCCTGCATCTGAACGGCGGCAAGATCGCTGCCCCGACCGTGCTGGCCCGCAAGCCACACGACGAGGTCGAGAAGCTGTTCCAGGGACACGGATACGAAGTGCTGTGGGTCGAGGGCGACGATCTGCCAGGCATGCACTACCGGTTCGCCGAGGCGCTCGCGACGGCGTACGGACGGATCACCGAGATCCAGCAGACCTACCGCAGTGGGGGAGAGGTGCCCGAGAGCCGCCCCGTCTGGCCGATGATCATCCTCCGCTCCCCGAAGGGCTGGACCGGCCCCGATGTCGTCGACGGCAAACAGATGGAGGGCACCTGGCGTGCCCACCAGGTGCCGCTGTCGGGGGTGAAGCAGGACTCCGAGCA
>Ga0116180_1002123_pt1 | contig 15917 bp, 11 predicted proteins | sample AD_UKC073_MetaG_FD_89804 | JGI IMG/M metagenome (GOLD analysis project Ga0116180, IMG submission 89804) | Active sludge microbial communities of municipal wastewater-treating anaerobic digesters from USA - AD_UKC073_MetaG | ecosystem: Engineered > Bioreactor > Anaerobic > Digestate | place: USA...
CGCCCACGTGCGAGTGACCGACCTCGAAGAGGCACGCAGTCACTACGCGAACACGATGGGCCTCTACGAAACCCTCAACCAGGACGGCAAGGTCTACTACAAGGGCTGGGACGAGTGGGACCATCACTCGGTCGTCATCGAAGAGGGTGGCGTCGGCCTGGTGAAGTTCGGCTTCAAGGTCGAAAAGCCCGAGGACATCGACGTCATCGAGAAGAAGGCCGCGGCCTTCGGCGTGACGACCGAACGCATGTCCGCTGGCGAGAACCCCGAGGTGTCCGATGGGCTGCGCATCTTCGCCCCGTCCGAGCACGTGCTCGAGGTCTACCACGCTCAGACCCTCATCGGCGTCGAGACCGGCACCCACAACCCGGACGCCTTCCCGCGCCACCTGGTCGGCATCGGCGTCCCTGCGCTGGACCACGCGCTCATCCTCACGCCGGACGTGCGGCTCATGGAGAACATGTTCAAGGAGCTGTTCGGCTACTTCCCCACCGAGCGCGTCCAGACCGACCTCAACGACGACGACGCCCACTTCATCGCCAGCTGGCTGACCAACAACAACCAGATCCACCAGATCGCGTGCCTGGAGGGCGAGGCCGGCAAGCTGCACCACTTCGCCTTCAAGCTCGGCGACTGGAACGAGGTCGGCCGCGCCGCCGACCTGATGGCCATGGACGACGTGCCGATCGACATCGGCCCCACCCGCCACGGGATCACCCGCGGCCAGACGGTGTACTTCTTCGACCCGTCCGGCAACCGCAACGAGGTCTTCGCCGGCGGTTACCCCGCCTACCCGGACCGTCCGGTCACCAAGTGGACCCCGGACGCCCTCGGCAAGGGCATCTTCTACCACGCCCGCGAACTCAACGAGCGGTTCACGACCGTCTACACCTGATCGGCCCGACGCTTCGGCGCCTCGGTTCGGTCACCGACAGACCCCGGTATGCCGCCCGGCATACCGGGGTCTGTCGTGTCTCGTGTCTGGTATGCCGTCAACCCCCGGTATGCCGGGTGGCCGGGTGACCGGGTGACCGGGCTGGCTCAGAAGGCCGAGACCGACGCCAGCACCTTGGCGATGGTCACCGGATCCAGGCCGGCATCGTTGACCAATTGCTGGATCTTGGCGGCGGCGTTCTCCGCGGTGAACGGGCGGGCCGCGACAACCTTGGCGGCCACCGCATCGGCGTTCGGCACGCCCGCCTTGCTCAGCGCCGCCGCGATCTCGGCCTGACTAGCGGTGTTGGGGTTGATCCGGGCCGCCGCGCCGGAGGCGGCACCCGCTGCGGCGCTCGCGGCACTGCGCGACGCCTCGGCCACCGCGCTGGCGATCGCCTTGGAGGCCTCGGCCTTGGCGGTTGCCGTCACCTGGGACACCGCATTGGAGGCGGCCGACTTGGCGGTGTCGGCGACCTGAGAACACCCGCCGAGGAGGAGGGAGCCGCCCACCAGCGATCCCACGAGCAGGAGGGGCAGAACGGCATACCGGGCACGCAACCGCACAACACGAGTCATGACGCCATTGTCACCCACCGCCCTCGGTCCGAGCCGTGCCAGGGCTGTGTGCGGCGATCAGCCCATCACGAAATCAAGGGTGTCGTCGGGTTGCCCTGCGATTCGCCGGTGCGCTCCACGGTGCCGGCGTTGTCGGCCGTGCCGGCCCACGGGCTGTCAGCGGCAGCGATCGGGCCATCGGAGTCGGCGACCGGAGCGTTCGACCCCGCGCCGCCGGCGTCGCTCGGCACGATCGATGAGCCGCCCCCGGCGGACAGAACGTTCTCGATGGCCGCGATGGTGGCGCGCTCGGCGTCAGAGACCCCGTTGTCGGCCTCTGCGGTCGCCTGACAGGCCGCCAACACGACTCCGCGGAAGCCGTCGAGCAGCTCGGGAGCGGTCACCGCGAGCATGTCGCGGGCCTGCTGCAGCTGGGAGACGACGGCACCTTCCAGGTCCTGGCCGGCCCCGGTCGGCGGGGCGACGAAACCCGTCCCCAGCAATTCGCGGATCTCCGGGGGCGCAGTGGCGAGAGCCTTGGCGCCGGCCATGCTCTCCTTGAACATCGCGAAGAAGCCGGGATCGGACTTGGACACCAGCGCCATGGCCCCCAAGGCGGCGCCGCGGACCAGGTCGCTCTGCTCAGCACTCAATGTAGTCATGGGCCATGTCTACCCCACCGCCAGGAGTTCAGTCTTCCCGTGACCCTCAGGACCGGCCTGGCGTCAGGAGGGCACGGACCCAAGCCCAGCCACTAAGCCCGGCGGCAAGGGAGGCAGGGAGCGCCACCGCGCCCAGCGCAACTCGGGGGTCGGCATAGGTCAACACCACCAGCGACCCCAGGGAGAGCGTCGCCAGGACCACGCATCCCACCGCGAGGAGCATCAACCGCGACCTGCGCAGGATGTCGCCCACCAGTCGACGCTGCACCGGTCCGGTGAGGAACCGCCTCCAGTGCACGAGCATCCACGTCACGAGAACCACGAGGATCACGCTCGCTGCAGGGCGGTCGGGCCACATCAGGCGCTTGCCGGTGAGCATCGTGAACGCCAGCACTGCACCGACGCTCGCCACGCTATCGATGAAGACCCCGCGAAAGACGACGATCCGCGCATTGGCCAATCCTTCGGCACCCACCCCGGTGGGATCGACGGCCAACACGCCGGCTACCCCAGCCAGCCCCTGCCCTTCCTTCGCGCTGCCGAAGTGGACGGCAGCGAGGTCGTGCTGCAACACCGGGTCGTCCGGCGCGATCTCCAGCGCCGCCCGCAGCGCCCGCTCGGCGATCTCCAGGTTTCCCGGCACGTGTGGTGCGCGCAGCGCCACGACGGCGATCTGCCGATGAGCCATCGCTTCACCCGGCGCCAGCCGCACGCCCTCCTGCGCCGCAGCCCACGCGTGCGCGTGGCCGTTGGGCAGCGCGAGCAGACACTCGGAGTAGCGCACGTGGTTGACCCAGTTGTGGGGGTCCAACAGCACGGCCCGGTATGCCGTGTCCGCCGCCTCCCGTGGCTGCCCCGCGGCCAGCAAGGCGGTCGCGAGCACACCGTGGGCGACATCTGCGCTCGGTGCCGCGGCCACGGCGCGACGCCCGAGATCGACCGCATCCGCCACCCTGCCGATCCGTCGGGCGGCCATGCTCGCCACGGTCAGCAGTGGTGCGCTGTCCGGTTCGGAGAAGAGCTGCTGATGGCACAGCGCCAACGCCTCGACCGGGCGACCGAGGTCCAGCAGTTGTTGGGCTCGTTGAGCAGCGCTGAGCGCGGTGGAGTCAGACACGTCGGGGCGTCAGAGCTTCTTTGTGCGCTTCATGTAGGCGCGCAGGTCGTCATACGTCCCGTCGGCGTTGGCAAACTGGACGACATTGCGGGCCGAGTCGAACCACGGACCGGTCGAGGGACGCACCTCGCGCAGCACGGCATACAGGTCGGCCATGCCGATCATGCGGACCTTCCCGGTGCGGATGCCGTCCATCATGGCCCGCTCGGCCGCGCCCTCGCAGACATGCTCGATGTCGGCGCCGGAGTAGCCGTCGGTGACCTTGGCCAGTGCGGCGGGGTCGATGCCCTCAATGGGGCGATCGCGCAGGTGGTAGCGGAAGATCGCCTCGCGGGCCGGCTGGTCCGGCGGCAGGACGAGCAGGGTGCGGTCGAAGCGGCCGGGGCGGCGCAGCGCCGGGTCGACATCCCACGGTTGGTTGGTCGCGCCGATGACGTAGATGCCCTCGTTATTGGCCGAGACGCCGTCGAGTTCGGACAACAGCTGGTTGACCGTCGAGCGCATCGCGGAGTGGCGGGTGAGTGAACGCTTCTGGCCGAGGGCGTCGACCTCGTCGAGGAAGATGACGACCGGTGCATTGCGCCGCGCGACCTCGAAAAGCTCGTGCAGGTTGCGCTCGGATTGCCCGATGTACATGTCGAGGATGTCCGAGAGCCCCACGTCGATGAAGTGCGCGCCGAGCTCGCCAGCGATGGCCCGCCCGATGAAGGTCTTGCCGCAGCCCGGCGGCCCATAGAGCAGGATGCCGCCACGCAGGCTCTTGCCGTAGAGCTTGCGCAACTCGGGGTTCTGCATGGGCGCGAGGAAGGACGTGATGATCCGGTCCTTGACCTCAGTCATCCCGCCGACATCGGCCAGGCGCACGGTGGTGCGCTCGACGTCCCAAGCGTCGACGGCGGGCTGCTCTTCCTTCCCGCCCTCGACGAACATCGGCTCCGGGGCAAACCCTTCGACCTCGGATTCCGCTGCCGCCCAGTCGAATCCGCTCCCTGCATCGGGTGCGGTCGGCTGCACTGGAGGCTGCGCCGGGGGCGTCGCGCCAGGTTCGGCGGGCGACTCACCTTCCGGGGTCGCAGCAACAGCCTCTGAGCTCGGAACAACAGCGTCCGGTATGCCGTGCAGCGCCCGACCCATGAGGGCCCGGGCCTGCGCGTTGCCCGGATCGCGTTGCAGGGCCATCGCACAGTGACCGACCGCTGCGTCGCCGTCGCCTTCGGCGAGGAGCAACTCGGCCAGGTGCAGCCGCAGCGCCACGTCCTCCGGCGCCGCCTCGACAGCTCGGGTGAGGGACGCGATGAGCGGGTTGGTCATGACGTGATCGTAGGCGGCTCGGCCCGCAGCGAAGGCGCCGATCAGCATCGATGCCAGGGAACAAACCGGCCGAGCGGTCAGCGCTGACGACGCTTGGCGAACCACCGCACTCTGATCCAGCTCAGCACCATGCCGACGACCAAGCACGCACCGACAAACGGCACCAGGGCCCGAGTCACCGGGTCGGGGGTGATCCCCATGAGCAGAAAGGCCGACCCACCCACGGCCAAGGACCCGCCCCACGCCGCACCAAGGGGGTCGCGTCGAGCGAAATCCCGCAGCAGTCCGCGGGTCCGTCCGCGTGCGGCCGTCCGCAGGCGCAGCACCGTCCAGGCCAGCACAGCCAACCCCACCGCTTCCAGGACCCACAGGGCAGAACGCTCGACGGTCGTCGAGGTCACGGTGAACCTCGACACCAGCCACAGCACAAAGACGACGTAATGAGCACGGAAGACCAACTGCCCGAAGACCATCGAGATGTTGGCGAGTGCGACCTGCTGGCGCGGATCGGACACGACGGCACTGGTCAGAGCCGACGCGGCGGCGAAATGCTGGCCGCGGGCCATGGCAATGCGGCCCAGTTCGTTGTGGGCGATGGCGTTGCCCGGGGCGAGGACCAGGGCTTCGCGAACGTGGTGTTCGGCCTCGGCCAGCTCAGCCTCCGACGGTTTCGCCCCCTCGGGGAAGAGAGCGTCCGCGAGCGCCAGGTGAGCCGCCGCCGACGCGGGCGCGATCTCGACGGCCCGCCGCGCGGCAGCCACCGCGGCGGGTCGGTCGCGCGCACTCGTCAACGCCACCGAGAGCTGGATGTGGGTGTCCACCGACCACGGCGACAGCTCCACGGCCTGGCGAGCGCACTCCACAGCAGTTCCCGACTCGCGAAGCTGCACCGCGGCATACGAAAGCAGCCGCAGTGGATCGGACGCGCGGGGATGGGCCAGCGCCACCCGCTGCAACACCTCCCGAGCCTCCATCGCCCGACCAGTGTTGAGCAGGCACACGCCCGCGGTGACGCCTGCCCCCAAGTGCTCTGGTTCGGCGGTCAAGACCGGCGTGACGACGCGCAGCGCGTCGTCCCACCGACCGAGCTCGTTGAGGGCATCGGCTTTCGCGACGATCGCATGGAAATCGCCCGGCCCCATAGGGCGAGCCTAGGGGGCCGGGCGACACATCGAGCCGGAGCCGCGGAGACGACGATCAGGCCGCGCGCAGCACCAGACCGTCCGCGTCCGGCGTCGAGGAATCGCGGTCGACCAGCACGGTCGAGCCGTCGCGCACCTCCCCGGCGAGCAGCGCCCGGGCCAGTCGGTCGCCGATCTCGCGTTGCACCAGGCGGCGCAACGGACGAGCACCGTATGCCGGGTCGTAGCCGGTGAGGGCCAGCCACTCGCGGGCCGCGTCGGTCACCTCGAGGGTGATCCGGCGGTCGGCCAGGCGCGAGGACATTGCGCGCACCTGCAGGTCGACGATCTTGGCCAGCTCGTCGGTCGAGAGCGGGTCGAAGATGACGACCTCGTCGAGCCGGTTGAGGAACTCCGGCTTGAAGGCCGACCGCACGACGCCCATGACGGCATCCCGCTTGGCTGCCTCCGACATCGTCGGGTCCACGAGGAAGGCCGAGCCGAGGTTGGAGGTCATCACGAGGATGACATTGCGGAAGTCGACCGTGCGCCCCTGACCGTCGGTGAGCCGGCCGTCGTCGAGCACCTGCAGCAGGATGTCGAAGGTCTCCGGGTGGGCCTTCTCGACCTCGTCGAGCAGCACGACCGAGTAGGGTCGCCGCCGCACCGCCTCGGTCAACTGCCCGCCCGATTCGTAGCCAACGTAGCCAGGAGGGGCGCCGATCAGCCGCGCGACTGCGTGCCGCTCGGAGTACTCCGACATGTCGATGCGCACCATGGCGCGTTCGTCGTCGAACAGGAAGTCGGCGAGCGACTTGGCCAGCTCGGTCTTGCCCACGCCGGTCGGCCCGAGGAAGAGGAACGACCCGGTCGGCCGGTCGGGGTCGGCGAGGCCGGCCCGCGAGCGCCGCACGGCGTCGGACACCGCGCGCACCGCCTCGGTCTGCCCGATGAGGCGCGCCCCGATGAGCTGCTCCATGTGCAGCAGCTTCTCGGTCTCGCCTTGCAGCAGCCGGCCGGCCGGGATCCCGGTCCACGCCGAGATGACCTCGGCGATGTCGTCGGGTCCGACCCGGTCCTTGACCATCACGTCGGGGATGGCAGATCCGCCGAGCCCGTATGCCGTGCCGCCGGCTCCCGCGCGGATCTTCGCCTCCGCCTCGCTCGCGGCCGCGAGCTCCTTCTCCAGCGCGGGGATCTCGCCGTAGAGCAGTCGGGCGGCACCCTCGTAGTTGGCCTCGCGCTGCAGCCGGTCGGCTTGGGTGCGCAGGTCATCGAGGCGAGCCTTGAGCTCGCCGACCCGGTTGAGGCCGGACTTCTCCGACTCCCAGCGGGCGGTGAGGGCCGCGAGCTGCTCGGACTTGTCGGCCATCTCGGCGCGCAGTCGCTCCAGCCGGTCGATCGACGCAGCGTCGGTCTCCTTGGCCAGGTGCAGCTCTTCCATCCGCATCCGGTCGACCTGACGTTGCAGGGTGTCGATCTCGACCGGCGAGGAGTCGATCTCCATGCGCAGCCGGGAGGCAGCTTCGTCGACGAGGTCGATGGCCTTGTCCGGCAGTTGCCGGCCGGTGATGTAGCGGTCCGACAGGGTGGCTGCCGCGACGAGCGCCGCGTCCTCGATCTCGACCTTGTGGTGCGCCTCGTAGCGCTCCTTGAGGCCACGCAGGATCGCGATGGTGTCCTCGACCGACGGCTCACCGACGAAGACCTGCTGGAAACGCCGCTCCAGCGCGGGGTCCTTCTCGATGTGCTCGCGGTATTCGTCCAGCGTCGTCGCGCCCACCATCCGCAGCTCGCCGCGGGCCAGCAACGGCTTGAGCATGTTGCCCGCGTCCATGGCCGAGTCACCGCTCGCGCCGGCGCCGACGACGGTGTGCAGCTCGTCGATGAAGGTCACGACCTGACCTTCGGCGTTCTTGATCTCTTCCAGGACGGCCTTGAGCCGCTCCTCGAACTCGCCGCGATACTTCGCGCCGGCAACCATGGCCCCGAGGTCGAGGCTGATGAGCTTCTTGCCGCGCAGGCTCTCGGGCACATCGCCGTCGACGATGCGCTGGGCCAGGCCCTCGACGACGGCGGTCTTACCGACGCCAGGCTCGCCGATGAGCACGGGGTTGTTCTTGGTGCGCCGCGACAGCACCTGCACGACCCGTCGGATCTCCGCGTCACGTCCGATGACCGGGTCGAGCTTGCCCTCGCGGGCCCGCTCGGTGAGGTCCGTGCCGTACTTCGCCAAGGCATCGAAGGTGCCCTCGGGGTTCTCCGAGTCGACCTGCCGACCGCCACGCAGGGTGGGAATGGCGGCCTTGATCGCGTCAGCGTCCAGGCCGAGCGAGCGACCGGCGACCTTGGCGATCCCGTAGAGCAGGTGGTCGGTCGAGACATAGGTGTCGCCCATCGACACCATGAGCTCGCGGGCGGATTCCAGGGCGGACATGGCCGACCGGGACAGCCCCGGCGCCGACACGCTGGAACCGGAGGCGGACGGCATACTCGCCAGTTCTTTGCGGGCCGCCTCGGCAGCCGCGGCGAGGCTGGAACCGGTCGCCTGCAGTAGCGCGCCGGTCGTCGTGTCCGACTGCTCAGTCAGCGCCTTGAGCAGGTGGGCGGGTTCGGTGTGGGGGTGGCCGGCAGCCGCCGACGCGCGGACGGCAGCCGACAGCGCTTCCTGCGCCTTGGTGGTCAGCTTCAGATCCATGTATGCCGTGTACTCCTGTTCGCCCGAACGCTCGGGCTGGGTGGGTGGTGAGGTCTCGGGAGAGGCAACCTCGACAAAGTTGAGTCTATTCCACTCAACTTGCCCTCAGAAGGGCCATCCGTGACCCCGCTCACACCCCCCTCGTTGCGCATCCCGTGGCAGGCGGAGAGAGGAGGCTGGACATGCCCCTCTCCAACTCGGAGGTCTCCCGATGAGCACGGCACCCCGTCATCCCGCCCGCTGGTTGGCCACCCTGGCCGCCCTGAGCGTCATCGCCACCGGGTGCACCCCGGGCCAACCGTCCTCGCCGCCGGCGTCCACCGCCGTCATATCTCCATCCGGGCCGGTCACCTGGACCGGCACCCCAGACGAGAAGTCCCCGACCTGGTCGGCCAATCTCGACCCCGACTCCGTCTACGGCCTGCACCGCCGGGCAGGCTTGCCCACGGTCGTCCGGCCGGAGGTCGTGCCGATGGCCGCCGCCGAGACCTCGGCCCTCACCTCGGTCGAGATCGTCAACCGAGCCGAGTGCCTCAGCGACGCGGCGCAACACCCGATGTGCCGCTTCCAGCTGGTCTTCTCGGCATTGCCGGCCCGCGTGACCGTCGGCGCGGTGCTCAACGCCGGCGTCACCGCAAGCACGCCGAATGGGCTGCTCGTCAAAGTCACCGAGATCTCCGGCAGCACCGTCAACGCGGTGCAGGCGACCCTTCAGGACGCCCTCGTCCAGGGCGAGTTCTGGGTCGAGAAGGAACTCAACGCCACCGAGCTGCGCGCGGCGCCGACGCTGGCTGCCGGGGTCACCCTCACGCCGCCATCGACGACGCCCAAGCCGACCCCCTCCGGCACGCCGGTCACGGCACATCGCCGGGGCGCGGTGCCTGGGTTCGACGTCATCGGCATCCCCGGCCAGTTGACCCTCGACGCCGAACCGGTAAGCGGGGTCCACCTCACCGGCAGCCTCGATTTTGGGGCCGGGTGTGGCCTGGACGGCGGGGTCGGCGGCTCCGACGTGGCGTGGGTCGAAGTGAGCTGCAAGGCCTGGGAGGAGGCATCGCTCGTCGTCACCTCGACCGGAAGTGGGCCACGGCATACCGAGCGGTTCTTCATCGCCGACATCCCGCTGGTCGCGATCCCCATCCCCATCGGCCCGATCGTCGTCGTCGTGGTGGTCGACATCCTCATCACGGCCGACATCGACGGGCAGGTGCACGTCAACCTGCGCTACGGCGGGACGGAACACGCCGAGGTGACCGGCTCGCTGCGCTTCAGCATCGGGCACGGGCTGGACCACGACGGCTCGGTCAAGGTCAGCGCCTGGCCGGAGAACAGCGGCGTGGCAGCAGATGTCAACGCCTCAGCTCTGGCCCGCGCGCAACTGCGGTTGTCGGCCTATGGGGTGCTCGGGTTCTACGTCGGCGGCGACGCGAGTCTGGTCTTCTCCGGCGGGCCGAAGCAGAGCCCGCGCTGGCAGCTCAAGGGCAACGCCGGACTGTCCGCCGGCATCTTCCTGGGAATCGTCGGCTTCGAGCTGCGGGCCGAGATCAGCTATCACCTCAAGGCGCCCTTCCTCATCGCCACCGGCTCGAACGCCAAGCCCACGATCGCCGTGACCTGGCCGAAGGAGGGCGCGACAGTCACGGCCGGCGGCCTGCTGCCGCCCCCACTGGACGCCACAGCGATGGACGCAGAGGACGGTGCCCTGCCGGTGACCTGGGAGGACAAGACTGACCACACGACGGTCACTGGCAACGGGCCACTCCGGCTGCCGCTGACCTCGATCGGCGCACATGTCCTGGAGGTGTCGGCCACCGACTCAGAGGGGGCCCGTACGAGCACCACCGCGACCGTCACGGTGGCGGCTCCCAGCCTTGCCGTGACACTCACAGCTCGGGACTCGTCGCTCACCGCGCTCTCGGGCACCGCGAGTATGCCGTCCGGTTCCGTCGTGTTCGTCGACGCCACGATGCAGACGAGCGCGCTCAACGGTCTGCCGTGCAGCGGGCTGGTGTGGCAGGCGACCGGAGCCACCGTGTCGACCGACGGATCGTGTCGCGCGACCGTCACGCTCGGCCAGGTGGGAATCGCGAGAGTGACCGCGACAGCCAAGGACGCATGGGGCACCACTGCGACCGCGTCCACCGCCGTGACCGTGACCAAGCCACCGTCGACGGTCACCCCGCAGTTCGCCGGGATCGACGCCCGCTCCGGCGCCAGCGTCGTCACACCCGGCACGCGGCTGATGGGGAGCTCGCAGGTCACCTTGACGTTGACCTATCTCAACCGGGCTGCCGTCGGTCGAGCGGTGACCTACACGTGGACCCGAACCGTCAACGGAACCCCGGCACCGCTGACCGGCGGACCGGACGGCGACACCTCCGTGCGGACCTATGCGCCGCCTTCGGCCTGGGGCCACACGGCGACGTTCGCGGTCGCGGTCACCGATACCCAGAGCGGGGCGGTCCTCACGACCCGCACCCTCACCATCAGGTGGGACTCGCTGCCCCGATAAGCCTCGCCTCGAGTTCCTGCCCTCCGAGTCATCTCCCCTTGACCGCCCCCTCACCGGTGCTGCGGTAAGGCCGGTGGGGGCCCGGCCACCTGGCCGAGCCCCCACCGTGGAGGGGAGGTGTTACGACTGAGGTCGGGGCGTCCGAGCGGCGCCGATGCATAGCACGCCGAGGCCGCCGAACAGCACCGCGAGGCGGAGCAATTGGTCACTGTCACTACCGGTGTGCGCCAGCTGGGGCAGCGGCACCGTCGCGAAGTACGGGTTGTCGTCGGTGACGACCTTGCCGGTCACCGTGCCCGTGCCCGTCACCGTGGCGATGTCGTGATGCATGACCCCGGCCGGCACTCCCGTGAGAGTAGCCGTGCACGGGAAGGTCGCGCCCACCGCGAATGGTCCCGCCCACGTCGTTCCGGTGGTCCCGTCGGGGAAGGTGCAGCTCAGCCCGGAAACGGTGCCGCCGCTCACGACCGCGTCACTGACCGTGACATCGCGCAGCACCTCGGTGCCGGAGTTGGTCACGGTGAAAGCCAGACCCGTGGAGCCGGTCGGCAGGATGACGGCCTCGGGGGTGCTGTCGGCGTCATGGCCGGCGGCATCCTTCTTGACGATCGTCACGCCCGGCGTCGGCAACGGTGTCACCGTCGCGTGGTAGGGGTTCTTGTCGGTGACCGTCGTCCCTGAGGTCTGCCCCTTGCCGATCACCGTGGCGGTGTCGACGTGCTCACCGGCGGCAGCCATGACGCCGGACAGGGTGGCCGTGCAGGTGAAGCTGGCGCCGACCGGGAACGGCCCGGCCCACGTCGTGCCGCTCGTCGGGGCGCCCTGAACCGCCTTGTCGAAGGCGCAGCTCAACTCGCTGACCGTGCCATTGGTGGACGCGTCGGTGACAACGACATCGACGAGAGGCTCGGTGCCGTTGTTGGTCACCGTGAACACCAGCCCCACCCCGCCCGGCTCATAGCCGAGGGCGACGGCGGTGGCACTCGTGTCGGCCGCGTTGCCGTTGACGTCGTCCTTGACGATCGTCACGCTCGGCGCCGGCTTCCAGAAGCCGAAGTCGAGAGTGAGGTCGGCTGCACCGTTGATCGACAGGTCGGCCGCCGATGCGACAGACCCGGTCGAGGAGTCGGTCGCAGGCGTCCCCTGACCGGTGAGCGTCGGGAACAAGCCCGCGAGAGCGGTTGCCGACGCGGCAGAGTCAAGGGTCACCGTGTACGACGAACCGACCGGAATAGCCGGAAGATTGGCGAACAGGTACTTCCCGTTGGCGTCGGTCTTGACCGGGAGCACCGGGTTGCCGTCGACATCCACCACGGGCACTCCGCCAGGCCCGGTGAGCTTGAGGGTCACCCCTGGTATGCCGGCCTCGCCCGCCTCCTGGATGCCGTTGTGGTTGGCGTCCAGCCAGACGTAGTCACCCACAGACACCACGAGGATGCCCTCGCCGGTGCCCCCGCCGGTGGATCGCACGGCGAAGCTGCTCACCGGCGTCGTGTTCAGCATGATCGTGACCGTGCCGCTGTTGTCATAGCGGGTCTGAGTGGCTGTCGGGTACGAAGCGCCGTAGAGACCCACGCCGTAGCCGACCAGGGCGGAGGTCACCTTGGTGGTGGCCTCGACGCGAGTCGCCGTGCATGACACCACGGTGAACTCCGAGCCGGCCATATTGCGGATCTCGGTCTTCGTGCCGTCAGCGTTCTGCTGGTAGACGTAGAAGTACGGCACCCCAGGCTTGTCGCATTCAACGGCTGACCCCGGTCCAGGCGTGTCAACGATCGTCACCGTGGCGCCGACCATGTCGACAGTCAGCGTGCCGCTGAAGATGCCCCAGACCAGTTGGTCGCGGTCGGGCAAGCCCAGGTCGGTCGGATGTGGCACCCACTTGACCCACTTGCCGGCTCCGGCGTCGGTGTCCACGACCGGGATCTCGACTGTGTCGTTGAAGATGATGCTGCCGGAGGTGAAGGTCACCGTCTTGGTGCTGCCCGGTGTCACCTGGCCCCGCGTCCACGCCGACTCGACGAAGGCGGTGCCCGTGACGCGAGCGTGGTTCTCGACGAAGCTCGTCAGGGTGAAAACCAGCTTGCCATCGACCACTGCCGCGGTCGCCACCGGATTCGGCGGGCTCTCGCTGTCATAGATCGTGAACGTGAGGGTCGGATCGATCTCCATCGCCGGGTCGAGGGTCAGCGTGAAGAAGTCACCAGCGTGCGACCCTTCCGGAATGGCGTACGCGATGTCGACGTGCATGGTGTCCCACACCCCCACCGTGCCTTCACGCACGGAGACGGAGGTGATGACCCCGCTGAGTTCAGCGGCAAAAGCCTGCTGAATTCCTCCCGTAACAGTGCCAACAATGGCAACAATCGCTATAGCGACAAACCGGACGAAACGTCCCCTAATGCCCCTGCCCACAACCTGCCCCTTCGTCGGCGTGGGCATGCTGGCGCCGCTCTCAGACGGCCTTTACCCCTCCAGCTCCCCACGCTGTGTCCCCTTACCCCAATATGTGAAGACCGTATCAGAACGAGTTCGAGGCGCAACTGCCAGAAGTCACGGCCTGTGGACAACCTGGTTATCGTGGTCGATATGCGGGTGGAGGCGGTCCGGGGCGACATCACAACCCAGCGGCTCGATGCCATCGTCAATGCCGCCAATTCCGGCCTGATGGGTGGCGGTGGAGTCGACGGCGCCATTCACGCCGCCGCTGGACCAGCGCTGCTCGCCGAGTGTCGGGAGGTGCGGCGCACGGCATACCCGGGCGGTTTGCCCGTGGGGTATGCCGTGGCGACCGGCGCGGGGAACCTGCCCGCTCGCTGGGTGATCCACACCGTCGGGCCGAACTGGCACCGCGGCGAGCGGGACGAGGCCGACCTCGCCGCGTGCTTCGCCAGCAGCTTGGCCGAAGCGGCGCGCGTCGGCGCCCGCAGTGTCGCCTTCCCCGCCGTGAGCGCAGGGGTCTATGGCTGGGCGGGTGCGACGGTGGCCCGGGTCGCCATCGCGGCGGTGCGCGGGTTCGAGCCGAGCGACGCCGTCGACCTCGTGCGGTTTGTGCTGTTCAGCGACCGGCTCTACGACGAGTTCGCGGTGGCGCTGCGCGCCTGACACCCCGAGGTATGCCGTGCCGACGCAACGATCGCGCTGGGAGGCAACGCGACGGCATACCGCTTGCCACTCGTCTCAGGCGAGGGAGATGAACAGCTTCTCCATGAGGGCGGTGTCGACCTCGTCATCACCGCGTTCGTGGGCCTCGGCAACACACTGCTTGAGTCCCGTCGCGATGATCGAGAAACCAGCCCGGTCCACGGCACGGCGGACGGCCGCCAACTGCATGACGATGTCCTGACACTCGCGGCCCTCTTCGATCATCCGCAGCACGCCGCCGATCTGGCCTTGGGCGCGGCGCAGCCGGTTGGCGAGCTTGGTGAGCTCCTCGGGCGTGAGGTGCACGGTCGTCATGGGCACATCCTTGCATTCCGGGCCCCCGGGCGATGGCAGCGACTGTGCCGTAGGGCACATCCGGTGGGGACCTTGGCCACGTGGAAGAGCATACCCACAGGGGTATGGTCGAACTAGGGGATTCACAGCACCGCCACTCAGCGCCGGTGCGCCCTGGGAGGAAGCACCACAGCCATGCAGACCCTGTTGATCCTCGGTGGCGGCACCGCCGGGACGATGATCGCCAACAAGCTCAGCTCCCGCCTCGCCCGCTCCGACTGGCGGGTGATCGTCGTGGACAAGGACGACATCCACGACTACCAGCCGGGCTATCTGTTCATCCCATTCGGCATCAATACGCCTGAGCAGGTGCGGCGTTCGATGCACACCTTCCTCGCCGAAGGGGTCGAGCTCGTCATGGGCGAGGTCGACGTCGTCGAGCCCGACGCCAAGCTGGTGCGCTTGGAGGGCGGGCGAGAGATCGGCTACGACTACCTCGTCATCGCCACCGGCACCACGCCGCGGCCGGACCAGACCCCCGGCATGCTCGGCGACGAGTGGCACAAGAGCGTCAACGAGTTCTACACCTTCGAGGGTGCGCTGGCGCTGCGCGATGCGCTGCGGCGCTTCGAGGGCGGGCGCCTGGTCATGCACATCACCGAACTGCCGATCAAGTGCCCGGTGGCCCCGCTGGAGTTCGTCATGCTCGCCGACGACTACCTGCGCGAGCGCGGACTGCGCGAGCGAACCGAGATCGTCTACGTCACCCCGCTGGACGGCGCCTTCACCAAGCCGGTCGCCAGCCGGGAACTCGGCCACCACTTGGAGCAGCGCCATATCCAGGTCGAGCCCGACTTCATGATCGAAAGCGTCGACCAAGAGCGCAAGGTCATCGTGTCCTACGACGAGCGCGAGGTCGCCTATGACCTGCTCGTCACCGTGCCGCTCAACATGGGGGCCGACTTCGTGGCCCGATCAGGGCTCGGCGACGAGCTCAACTACGTGCCGGTCGACAAGCACACCATGCGCAGCACGGCATACGGGACGATCTTTGCGCTCGGCGATGCCGGCAACCTGCCCACCTCCAAGGCGGGCTCGGTTGCGCACTTCTCGGTGGAGATCTTCGTCGAGAACTTCCTGCAACTGGTCGCCGGCAAGCCGATGACCCACTCCTTCGACGGGCACGCCAACTGCTTCGTCGAGTCTGGTGGCGGCAAGGCGCTGCTGCTGGACTTCAACTACGACACCGAGCCGCTGACCGGCACCTTCCCGCTGCCCAAGGTCGGCCCGATGAGCCTGCTCAAGGAGTCGCGCGCCAACCACCTGGGCAAGCTCGCCTTCCGCCACATCTACTGGAACATCCTGCTGCCCGGCCGGCCGATGCCGCTGCCCGCAGCAATGTCGATGTCGGGGAAGAACGTCGAGTAGACCCTTCACTCCCCACGACACCCCGCACAGCAACCCCGCTCACAAGGAGAACAACGCACCATGCCAGTCACGACCATCGCGGGTCGCGAGATCGACGTCGACGCCGAGGGCTTCCTCACCAAGCCCGAGCAGTGGGACG
>Ga0116180_1002132_pt1 | contig 15896 bp, 13 predicted proteins | sample AD_UKC073_MetaG_FD_89804 | JGI IMG/M metagenome (GOLD analysis project Ga0116180, IMG submission 89804) | Active sludge microbial communities of municipal wastewater-treating anaerobic digesters from USA - AD_UKC073_MetaG | ecosystem: Engineered > Bioreactor > Anaerobic > Digestate | place: USA...
CATGCCGGCGCATCAGGTCGAAGGCCTTGCGGATGCAGGTGAGCATCCCCAACGCCAGCACATCGACCTTCATCAGGCCAGCGCGTCGATATCGTCCTTGTCCCATTCGATGAAGGTCCGGTCGGGCATCGCCGCATTGTGGATCGGCACCATCTCGTCGAGCCGTCCTTGGGTAAGCACGAAACCGCCAACGTGCTGCGAGAGATGCCGCGGAAAGGCGAGCAGCCGATCAACCAGCGTCTTCAGCCGCGCTATAGTGGGATTGGCAATGTCGAACCCCGCCTCGGCAACACGACTTTCGGGCACGTCATCGCCCCAATTCCCCCAGATGGTGGAGGCAAGACGGCTGGTCACATCTTCGGTCAGACCGAGCGCCTTGCCGACTTCGCGCAGGGTGCTGCGCGGGCGGTAGTGGATGACGGTCGCGGCAATACCCGCGCGCTCACGGCCATAGCGGCGGTAGATATATTGCATGACCTCCTCACGGCGCTCATGCTCGAAATCCACATCGATATCCGGCGGTTCGTTGCGCTCTTCCGACAGAAAGCGGCTGAACAGCAGCTTTTCCCTCACGGGGTCGATCGGTGTGATGCCAAGGAAATAGCAGACCAGCGAATTGGCGGCGCTGCCCCGCCCCTGACACAGGATCGGCGGGTTCAGGCTGCGGGCGTAGCGAACAATGTCGTGCACAGTCAAAAAGTAACAGGCGTAATTGCAGGTGCGGATCAGCGCGAACTCCTCGTCCAGCACCCTTTGGTATGCACTCGGCAAGCCATCAGGGAATAAAACCCCGCCCCCTTCCCGCACGAGCTGCTCAAGCCACGCCTGCGGTTCCCAGCCTTCGGGCACTGGCTCGTGTGGATATTCATAACGCAAATCATCAAGCGTGAAGGTGATGCGTGGGAGCAGGTCGGTGGTGGCCGCGATTGCCTGGGGGCAGTTCCGGAATAGCCGGGCCATCTCGGCAGGGCTTTTCAGGTGGCGTTCCGCATTGACCAGCAGCCGCCGGCCTGCGCCCTGGATCGTCACCCCTTCCCGAATGCAGGTCAGCACATCGTGCAAGGGTCGCGCTTCGGGGCGGGCATAGAGCGCATCGTTGATCGCGATCAGCGGGACGCCTGTCTCTTCGGAAAGCCGCTTTGCCTCAATCAGGTGCCGTTCGTCCGCACCATCGCGCTGCATGGTCGCCGCCAGCCACACGGCACCGGGCCGCGCTGCCGAGAGGCTTTCCAGCGTGCCTTTGTCCCGGCCCATCACGATCAGCAGCAGGTCCTCCGCATGATCGATCAGGTCGGTCAGGAACAGTGTGCAATTACCCTTTGCTGCCCGCCGATTGCCCAGTGTCAGCAGCCGCGTCAGCCGCCCCCAGCCGTGGCGCGTGGCGGGATAGGCGATCACATCCGGAGTATCATCGGCAAACACCAGCCGCGCACCGACCGCCAATCGCAAGCCGCTTTGTTCCCCGCCCAGATCACGCCATGCGATATGCGCCTTGACCACTCCGGCGACGGTATTGCGATCGGCAATCCCGATGCCCGTCAGGCCCAGCGCATGGGCCTGCCACACCATCTCTGCGGGGTGAGAGGCACCGCGCAGGAAGCTGTAATTGCTGGCGGCAGCGAGTTCCGCAAAGCGCTGCACTGTGCTCACGCGAAAAGCCCGTGCATATACCATCTGGGATCAGGCTTTTCGCCGTAGAGCCCGTGCCGAAAAATCCAGTAACGCCGCCCGCGTACATCCTCTACCCGGTAGTAATCGCGCGTCAGACCGCCCTGACCGGGGTGCTCTCCTCCCTTGCGGCGCCACCATTCGGCGGCGATCCGTTCGGGGCCTTCGTACAGGCGCACTTCATGCAGCTTGCGGCGCCAGCGAAAGCGATGCGGCGGGCCATCGGGCACTTCGGCGATCACTTCGACCGGCTGGGGCGGATCAAACAGGAACAGCGGGCGCAGCGGCGGCTCGCCTTCGGGTGGTGCGGGCCAGCGCACCGGTGCAGGATGATGGATGGCAGGCAAGGCCAGCTGCGCCTGTTCAGGAATATAATTGTCGCGTGGGACAAGCCGCCGCAGGCTGTCCGCCCCCATCCGCACGCTCAGCCGGTTGACCAGCTCGGCCAACTCTGTCTCAGCCTTTCCTTCACCATCAAAGCCCAGCTGGTTGGCGGTGAGCGGTTCGGCCAGCGGCACGAGCAACGTGATACTGTCATAACCGAAACCGGGGTCGAGCGGATCGGCAAGGGCGGCGATCCGTTCGTCGAACAGGCGCAGAACCAGAGCTGGATCGCGCGTGGGCAGACCGGTCTCAATCTCCAGCCGGTGTCGTTCGCCATCGCTGCGGAACAGGGTCAGGACAAAGCCCCTGCCACCCAGATCGCGCTCTGCCAGCGCTATGGCGGCTTCTCTCAGCAGTTCGGCAAAGCAGGCAGCGATACTTTCCTTATGGCCGACTGGCTCAGCAAAGCGGCGCTCGAAATGCAGCGGAACAGGATTGGTCAGTGGCTCGATCGGCGCCCGCTCCTCGCCCATCAGGCGACGCAGCGCGGTAACGGCCTGCGCCCCGAAACGCGCGGCGATGGCAGCCGCAGGACGGGCTGCGACATCGCCGATGGTCTTCAGGCCAGCGCGGCGCAAGGCAAGCGCGGCGGTATCATCCAGCCCCAATGCGGCCACAGGAAGCGCATGGATGGCTTGACGTTCATCTTCGGGGGGAAAGAAGGAATGGCGCGCCAGGGCCTGCGCCGCTTCTGGCGTTGCGGCGGTGGCGAACCGGATCATGGCCCCCATTTTGCTGAAACACTCCTCAATCTGTTCTGCCAGTGCGGCCTCTCCGCCGAACAGATGCTCAACCCCGGCGATGTCGAGTGTGATGCCATCCGGCGGAACGACAGCGACAAGCGGTGTCCAGACCAGACAGTGCTGCGCCAGACTGTCCAGCCAATGGCGGTCAGCATCTTCGTCCATATCCGCCACCACCAGATCGGGCTGGCGCGCCCGGGCATCGGCCAGTGTCAGACCAGGTACAATGCCCAGGCGGCGTGCCTGTGCATCGACAGCCGCCAGCCGCAACGCGCCCTTGACCCGGACCGCGAAAGCAAGTGGCGCTTCAGGCGGCGATCCGGCTGTCCGGCGTTCCGGATCCTGCGCCCGCAGCCGGTCTGCGGACAGGAACGGCAGCCAGATCGCCAGATACCTGCGCCTCATGGAATTGGCGTTGGTCACGGTCCCACTCCAGACGCCAGGAAAGGCCGCAAGGGCCGGATCGCTGGCGTAGCAAGGTGATGTCGAAAGTCGCCCGCCCCGGCGCATTGCCGGGCAAGGCGCATGAAGGTGCGGCGGCCACTTCCCAGCGGGTCTGTGCCGCGCTTGGCACTGGCCGGGCATCACCGCGCAGCAGAAACAGCGGAACGCCCGATTTCTCTGCCGCCAGCACCAGACGGCGGCTGGCGGTGAGATCCAGCTCGGGCATCGGGCCCCAACTTTCAACGATCACCGCTTCGAGTGCCTGGCACCGCAATGCATCGACGGCAGCGCGCAACAGCATGAGTCTGTCGGAAATAACGCCAATCAGAATGTGGCCGGATGCCCCGCCCAGTTCAGCCCAACCGTTCGCCTGAAAAGCGCCCACTTTGGGCACAAGCCGCTGCGATCGCAGCCACAATATTGTTCCGCCGGTCGTTCTCTGGAGCGCCAGCCCTGCAGCAAAGCCCGCCATCGCGGGCGCGTCTTCCGGCCCTGCGGCATAAAATTCATGCACGCATCCCCACGCCAGCCCGCCGCCAAGCGCCGCATCGACTTTTGGAATGCCAAGGGCGCATCGGGATGATGGTCCGGGGTTGGCGCTGCCATGCGCAAAGGGTGTAGCGATTCGCATTTGTTCACTTTATGTTCCTATTGGGGCCTTAATCAAGAGGCATCCCATATTCTCAATGGCCATCCTGGCCGCTGGAGAAGCACCATGGGACATTCAGATCTTGATCCTGTCGTCGATGAGCGGCAGCCTTGGAATTCCGGCAAAAATGCAGCCCCAAAGCGACCGTTGAAGGCGCGGGACATCTGGGCAATCCGGTTCTGTCTCGATGAGCACAAGCGATTGCGCGACCGTGCACTGTTCGATCTGGCTATCGACAGCAAACTGCGCGGTTGCGACCTCGTCAAGCTCAGGATCGGTGCTCTGGTGAGTGGCGGATCATTTCGTGATCGCGCTACCGTCATCCAGCAAAAAACGGGCAGACCTGTGCAGTTCGAGATCATGCCCGAGGCTCGGAACAGCCTCGAAACGTGGTTGCGGCGCCGAGGCGGAACGATTGCCGACTTCGTATTCCCGAGCCGGATCGACTACCTTGCCGATGTAGAATCAGGACCGGCCGGAAGCGCGAATGCGCAGGTAAAGTCCGCCACCATCGGAAAAGACGCCGGGCTTGGTGAGCGCTGCCACCTGCTTGATTGTGAGTTTGTTACGCGCACGAGGACATGGCTTTCGTGATGTAGCGGATCTCCGCCATCATTCAGGCCATAATATCAGCCACAGTTCAGACTGCGGCTTGGGACGATCCGGCACGATCAGTGGCGAACGCCAAATCTGCACGAAATGGCACAAGTCCGGCACTTTATGACGCTCTCAGCTGTTCAGGGAAGTTCGCGAAAATGCGGTTCTGGCGGAGAGGGTGGGATTCGAACCCACGGTACGGTTGCCCGTACACCGCATTTCGAGTGCGGCGCATTCGACCTCTCTGCCACCTCTCCGCAGAAGTGATCGGGTGGGGCCGAAGCCTCCGGTCCGGTCGAAGAAGCGCGCGGTTAGCCTATGGCGCGGCGCTTGCCAAGCCCCAGAACGGCAATTTCAGGGGACGCCCGGTTGCATGGCGTTGTTTCGCAACCGCACAAGCCCTATATTGCCGGTTATGGACAGGGCTTCCTTCTTCTCCCCCCAGGCTGGTCGCGATATCGAGGCGCCGCGCAGTTCGCGTGCGCGGTTCGGGATCGGCGATGTGGTCCGGCACAAGATCTTCGATTTCCGGGGCGTGGTTTTCGATATCGATCCGGTCTTCGCCAACAGCGAGGAATGGTACGAATCGATCCCCAAGGAGGTCCGCCCCCACCGCGAACAGCCGTTCTATCACCTGTTCGCGGAAAACGGCGATTCCAGCTATATTGCCTATGTCAGCCAGCAGAACCTGCTGGGCGACGGCGATGGCGGGCCGGTGGACCACCCCAACGTTGCCGAACTGTTCGAGGATTTCGACGGCGCACGCTATCGCCTGCGCCGTTCGATGACGCACTGACCGCGCCGTTCAAGCTATGCCTCTTTGGATAAGTAACGGGAATTGTGCTTGTGCCCCGATCGCCGCGTAGAATTGGCTCAACCGTCTTCGCAATAATCGGTGCAATGGTTGTTGCAGTGCCTCAGGCTTTCGCAGCCGAGGGCGACGAAGCGGACAAACCCGACATTCTGGTTATGATCGGGATCGGCCCGCGCGTGGCGCCCAGCTATCCCGGATCAACACGGGCCAAAGCCGGGGCGTTCCCGGAAATCAACGTCTGGCGTGAAAATGAGCTGTTGCCGGTCGAGACGCCCGACGAAGGCAAGAGCATCACCCTGATCGGCAACCGCGGGACCAGCGCCGCCGGATTTTCCATCGCCGTTGCCCCGCGACGTGGAGAAGAACCGGCCACTGCGGGTCTCGGCACTGTCGGGTTTGGCATCGAGGCTGGCATATTTGCAGAAACCTATGTTTTGCCGCCGCTGCGGCTGCGCGGTGAAGTGCGCCACGGAATTGGCAGCCACGCCGCGCTGACTGGCGAAGTCGCGCTGGATCTGGTCTTGCGCGATAAGGACAATGACCGCAGACTTGTGACTTTCGGGCCGCGCGCGCGGTTCGCCGGAGCGAAGTACAACCGCCGCTTCTTTGGCATAGACGCTGCGCAATCGGCGGCATCGGGACTGGACCAGTACGCACCCGACGGTGGTCTGATCGCATTGGGCCTGATGGGTGGAGCGCATTTTCCGCTGGACAGACAATGAGGACTGTTCGGCTTTGCCGGATACGAACGCCTGCAAGGTTCAGCCGCTGACAGCCCACTGACCCGCGAGCGCGGCAGCCCCGATCAGTTTACCGCTGGTCTGGCCCTGACCTATATTATCAGGATCGACCGATAGCGCCCTAACAACCCCAGGTGCAGACCAGAGCCGATCCTCCGTCGCGCTTTTCGATCTGCATCGATCCGCCGCAGGCTTCGTTCTCCAACGGTGCATAGTCAGGGGCGACCGGCACCCCGAACCCCAGCCGGGCTAAGGTCTTGCGGACCTTTTCCGGCGGCTCGAGGAAGTTGAGCGTGCGGCTGTCGCTGCCATCGGATTCGGGCGGGTAGTAGCGGCTGGCAGTCACGCGGCTGAGCTTGAGCCCATGCCAGGTGGTTTCCGCTGGAAACCGGATTTCGGCACTGGCGGTATCGACCTCGTCCTTGTCCTTGCCGGACTTGGCCGTGATTGCCAGCGGACTCTCAAAAGCGTCAAGCGCCACGGTCAGCCCCCGCCCGCTGCCAAGGTCCATTCCGGCCTCCAGCTTCTTGTACACCTTTTCCAGCGTATCCCCGGCCTGGCACTGCGAGGGCGAAGCGAATGCCAGCGACCCATCGAGCGCGACCGGAGTCGGCGTGGGTTCGGGCGCGTCGGTCGCCAGCTCCGCGCCGCTGGGAGAAGCGCTCGCCACTGCCCCTGCTGCAACCAGCTGATCGTCCGGAACCGCGCGCGAGCCATACCAGGCGGCCGCACCAAGAATACCGGCCGCGACTACGCCCAGTCCGACAAACAGGGACACTCTCGACTTTTGTGGCGCCGGTTCCGGTTCATATACCGGTTCTGCCGTATAAGCGGGTGTAGCCGACGGGACGGGTGCCTGCGGTGGCTCAGGCATGGGGGCCGGTTGCGCGGGAGCGTCTTTGGCCTCAAGCAGCCGGGCCTTCTGGACAGCGAACTCCTCGTCGGTCAGGGCCCCGTCCTTGTGCAGGCGGGTCAGCCGCTCAAGCTGTTCGATCCAGTCACTCATGCAGTCTTCCCCCGATTGCGAATCAGCAGAACCATAACGCCGCCCGCGATGAGGTCCAGCCGGTCAGCTCTTGAGCTTCCACCCGCTCTTGAGCAGACCATAGAGCGCGACGCACAATACCAAGGTCAGCGCGCCGACATACAGCGCCCCGCCCATCACCGCGCTGTTGGTCGCACCGATGTCGCTCTGCCCCAGGAAGCCAAAGCGGAAGCCCGAGATGACGTAGAAAAACGGGTTCGCGCGGCTAACCGCCTGGAACACCGGGTTGAGGTTGTCGATCACATAGAACGTGCCGGAAAGCATGGTCAGCGGCACGATCAGGAAGTTGGTGACCATTGCCGCATGGTCGAACTTTTCCGCCCAGACCGAGGTTATCAGCCCGATCACCGCCAGCATCACCGATCCCATCAGCCCGAACCAGACCACCGCCCAGGGATGCGCAATCTTCAGCGAAACCCCCGGCCACAGCAGCATCGCCGCCGCGATCGCCAGCCCGACCAGCACCGCGCGGGTCACTGCCGCGCCGATCAGGCCCAGGATCAGTTCAAGGTTCGACAGCGGCGGCATCAGGTAATCGACGATCGTGCCCTGGATCTTGCCGGCCAGGAAATTGAAGCTGGTGTTGGCAAATGCATTGTTGACCATGCCCATCACGATCAGCCCCGGCGCGATGAAGCTGGCGAAGGAAACGCCCAGCACTTCGCGCCCACCCCGGCCCATCGCCACGGTAAAGATCATCAGATAAAGCAGCGTAGTCATCGCCGGAGCCCAGATCGTCTGGGTCTGGACCTTGAAGAACCGGCGAACCTCCTTCATATAGAGGGTCCACAGCCCCAGCCGGTTGAAACCGGAAAAATGGGGAACTCCCTGAGCCGGAAAGCTGGCTTTGCCCCCGCCAGTGGCGGCCCCGGGTGAAGCGACGCTATCGGTTTCGGGAAAAGGTTGATCGGCCATGCTGCGGCGACTATCCGCAGCCAGCGCCCAAGGCAAGTATGCGGCACCAGGCCGCTGAGGATATTGATTGATGAGCTGGACCGACGAACGGATCGAAAAGCTGACCAAGATGTGGGAAGGCGGAGCCACCGCCAGCCAGATCGCGGACGAACTGGGCGGCGTCAGCCGCAACGCCGTGATCGGCAAGGCGCACCGCCTGGGGCTGAAGGCCCGCCCCAGCCCGGTCAAACCGAACGAGAAGGAAACGCCCGCCCCTGCGCCCAAGGCCCCCAAGGCTGAGGCCGCGCCGCGCCCTGCCCCGGCTCCACGCCCTGCCCCGGCGCCGCGCGCGGCGGCACCCGCGCCGGTTCAGCCTGCGCCGAGCGCGCCTGCCGCGGATATGCCGCGGATCGTCTCGGTCGGTCCCGGCGGATTCCTGCGTCAGGGTCCGGGCGATCAACAGGCCCCGATTCCCCCGGCCCCGCCGCGCCGCCTGGTTCCGGCCAAGCCGAGCCCGGAAATGGCCGACAAGACCAGCCTGCTCGATCTGAACGACCGGATCTGCCGCTGGCCGATGGGCCACCCGGGCGAACCGGACTTTCACTTCTGCGGTGAGAAGGTGAACCCCGGCTTCCCCTATTGCGTCGAGCATTGCGGACGGGCCTATCAGGCGCAGCTGCCGCGCGGCCATCGCCGCCCGCCCCCGCCGCTGCCGTTCGGCGGCCCGCGGGTGCGTTAACGCGCCGCCGCCGACCGCTCTTAAATTCCTGATGCGGCAGCCGTTAACCACGGCATGACCGCACACGATCCCGAACTTGGCCGCAGCAATCGCGGCTTGCTTGACTGGCTTGGCCTTGGGCAACGCGGCGATTCCGCCGTACAGCGGCAGGCGAGTCCTCCGCCCCGCCAGGAACGCCGCGCGAGCCTGCAGCAGCATCAGGTTGAAGAAGTCGGTGCGTTCCTGGGCGCGCACAAGCTTGAGGTTAATGCCAGGACCCTGGCCCTGGCCTGGAATTACCTGAGCGGTGCGGACGGCCGGATCGTTCGCGCAATTGACCGCCGCCTGCACCAGCAGAAACCCGTCACTGTCGAGTGGATCGACGAGGAACTGGGCTTTGCCGAGGAAGGCGAGGAAATTGCGCTGCTGGCCAAGCTGATGGAACGGCTTGAACATTCGATCGACGAATTCGGCAAGACCAGCCGCGACGCCCAGTTTGCGACCAGCGAATATCAATCGGCGCTGGAAGCCCATGTCACCGAACTGGAGCAGGTGACCAAAGCGGGCGAGGTGATCTCGGAACTGGCGACGATCGCCAAGGTCATGATGCGCCGCACCCGCGAGATCGAGCGGCAGATGCTGCGCAGCGAGGCCCAGACCCGCGCGCTGAAACGGCGGCTTGACGAAGCCCGGCGCAGCGCGGGGGAGGACCACCTGACCGGCCTGCCCAACCGCCGCGCCTTCGAAGCCACTTTCGAGCAGGAATTCCGCATCGCCCAGACCGAATGCGATACGCTGTGCGTGGCCTTTTGCGACATCGACCATTTCAAGGCGATCAACGACAGCCATGGCCACGAAGCCGGCGACCGCGTTCTGAAGCTGATCGCCGAAAGCCTGGCACGGATTTCCAACGACCGCTGCCACGTTGCGCGTCATGGCGGCGAAGAATTCGTCGTGTTGTTCCGCGGCCTTTCGGCCGACAGCGCCTTTGCCAAACTTGAGCAATTGCGCCAGCAGCTGGCCGAACGGCGTCTCGTCAACCGGGCTACCGAGCAACCCTTTGGCCAGGTCACCTTTTCCGCCGGGATCGCCGATGTCTTCGCGTGTGGTGATCCGCGCACCGCCCTGCGCGCCGCCGATACGGCGCTGTACCGCGCCAAGCTCAACGGCCGCAACCGGATCGAAGCCGCCGTGCCCGACGACTGCCTCCCACCACAGATTGACGCGGCGGCCTAGGCCGGGTTGAGCAGGAACACCACGTAGCCCCGGAACAGCGGATCGGCTTTCAGGGCGGCGGGTTCGCGCCATTCGCCGCCCTGGACCAGCGCGACCTTGTGCGGCACCGGAACGCGTGCCAGCCGCGCCAGATAGCGGTCATACCCGGTGATCGTGGTACGGCCCTGATAACTTTGCACAACCACTTCATCGACTGTGCCCTTGAGCTGGGCCAGTGCCGCCGGATCGGCATTGGCGCTCCAGTCCATCAGCCCGGTGATCAACAGCCGATAAGGTTGCGGCAGGCGCGTCCGGAGGTCCTTCAGGAATCCCGCATAGCGATCCAGCCCCCGGGTGGCGGCATCGAAATCGATTTGAAGCCCGGCAATCCGAGTGCCGGTCGCGCGCCAGCGATCCAGTTCCGCGAAGATCCGGGATTCAAGCGCCGGGGTCCAGTCGAGCGACTGGGTGCGCACCACCAGCCAGACCTCGGCATGGTCAAGCCGCGGGGCGGCGCGCAAGGCCAGATAAGCGCCGTCGCGGCGTACTTCACCGGCCAGCAGATAGACCGTCGTCGCCCGTTCCAGCACCGCCTGCGGGCGAACGCCGGCCCAAAGGAAGAATTCCCGGTAGTCTGCCGCATCGACCCGGCCCGAGGCCTGCGGGGCGCAGGCCGCCAGGGCCAGCGCCAGACCAAAGCCAGCCCACCTCACCAGTAATAGCGCAGCTTCTTGGCCCACTGGCTTTGCGGATAATCACGCTTGAGCCGATCGAACCAGGCCTTGCGCTGGCTTTTCGGCACTTCCGCTCCGCCGCAATCGTTGATCCCGCTGGGGGCATAGCACATCACCGCGCGGTACAGGGCATAGGCCTTGTCGTTCGCACCGGCGGCCGGATTGGCGATGATCGAGGTGTAGAATTCACTGCGGAAATTGCGCTTGCCCGAAAAGCCGACGGCATAGCCGCCCAGCTCGTCCTTCTTGGGAGCAACATCGTATTCGCCGTGAAGATAGTCGAGCCCGTGCATCCGGAAGAAATCGCCCAGGCACAAGCGGCCAGCAACATCCTGCGGATTCTTCGCCAGCGCTGCCACGGTCACGGCCAGCGGCGCGCAGGGATAACCGTCGGAAACCTTGCCCTTGGTGAAGATCGCTGCGTTGTTCTTGGAATCGGCAACCGGCAGCTTAACGTCTGCCCCAAACGGCGCATAATGCCCCATGACAAGTTCGTTGGCTAGCAGGGTGTAGAGCGCGAAGTCCCGCTCTTCACCGGCGTTGCCCTTGTTCCCGGTGATCGAACGCAGCAGCACCGGCCCGACCGAGCGATCGATCAGGCGGCCGCGGATTTCACGGTTGGTGATCGGTGAGCCACTGGCGAAAACAGCATCAAGCTTGCCGGTTCGTTCCCAGTTCATCGCCAGCCCCAGTTCGGCCAGCGGGCGCTGCCAGGCCCCCTTGGCACCGGGGATCAGTTCCTGCCAGAACCCGGCCTCGTTACGGTCCCCCAGCGCGGCCAGCGCCATGCCGCGCAGCATCTGGCGGCTGAACGAGAGGTTGGACTGCTCGGCCCGGCGGGCATCGTCGGGGATCAGCGTCAAAACCCGGCGATAGTCCTTCGCGTAGTAAAAGGCATGGGTCGCCTGAAGGTAGCTGAACAGCTCTGCATGGCCCGCAAACTGCGGTTCCAGCGCATCAATCTGGGCGGCGCTGATCGTCGGCCTTGGCGTGCCGTCATCATCATAGTTCTGATCGCGCAGCGCCACCAGCGTCTGGGCCGCAAGCAGCATCGGCCCCTTGGCCCCGGCCCCCTTGGCACCGCGATCGAACAGCAGCTTGATGTCCACTTCCTCGACCAATTCCGCTGCCGCCTTGTCCGAAGCAGAGGCGCGGTCGAGCATCTTGGCATAGGTGCCGCCCAGCGCGTCATAATCACCTGCCAGCCACAGGCCGCGCCGCAGCAGGCCGACCGCCGAAGTGGTGTAGCGCCCTTTGGGGTAGGCCCCGAGATAGCCCGAAACCGCCCCCAGGCCGCGCTTCACCGCCGCCCGATCGACCTTTTCACCAACATAGTCGCCGTATTCGTTAGCCGCCGCCGCCTGGGCTGCGGCAAATTCGACCCGGATCAGCATATAGGCTGCGGTTTCCCGAACCCACGGATCCCCAGCCTTGGCCAGGTCCGCAAAACCCTGCCGGGCCACGTCAAAGCGATCGCCATAAAAGGCTTCGGCGGCCTGAAGGTAGCCCAGAAACTCGCGTCCCGGCTGGCTGGCGACGGCTGGCCACTGGCCATAAACCGGGAGCGGCGCCAGCTCTGACTTCTTCTTGTATTGCCGTTCCCACGCCGTGCCGAGCTTGCAGACCTCTTCGGTCTGGCTACGCGCGGTGAGCAGCGCGCTGCGCTCGGCAGCTGGGAGCGCGCGATTGGCCGCCATCGCCTGGCCAAGCGCTTCGCCGCCACTGGTATAGGTCTGGCAGCGCGAACCGGAATAGGACGGCCCGACATTGCCGCCCGATTCCGCCGAAACCGGGAAATAGGCACTGCGCAAACCCTGCCAGTCAAGGAAGACGCTGGGCGTATTGATGTAGCTGTAACGATCTTCATCGCTCGCGGCGACCGGGGCGAGCACTCGCCCGCCCTTGTCCGCCAGCAGGAACATCAGGTTGATCCGGCTGTCATTGCCCGGAGCCAGCATCGCCCGGCCCTGGCAGGTCTGCTGATTGCCGATGAGGTTGAACCCGCCTTCACACCCGGGATCGGCGCAAGCCAGCGCCACGGCCGGCGCGGTCAGAGCGGAAAGGGCAAACAGGGTTTTGAAATGGCGCGCCATCAGGGATCTCCTCTGGGCGGGAGAATCCTCGCTTGGCGTTCTGCTTGCAAGCAAAAAGGGGGCCGCAAACGCAGCCCCCTTCCTGAATTTATGTACCGGTATCGCTTAGTCGTCGCCCTTGAGGAAGGCCGGGACATGATCCGGGTTGCCGCCTTCGTCGCGTTCACGGCCCCGATCGCCTCTGGGGCCGCGATCGTCGCGGTCGCGGCGCGGGCCACGGTCACGGCCGCCCCGGTCTCCGCCACCGCGCGGACCGCGGCGGTCACCACGATCACCACGCGGTTCGCGCGGTTCGCGCGGCGGGCGGGTGTCTTCCAGCTCGGCGCCGGTTTCCTGATCGACGACGCGCATCGACAGGCGGACCTTGCCGCGCGGATCGATTTCCAGAACCTTGACCTTCACGGCCTGGCCTTCGGAAACAACGTCGGTCGGCTTTTCAACGCGCTCGTTCTTCATTTCGGAGACGTGGACGAGGCCGTCCTTGCCGCCCATGAAGTTCACGAATGCACCGAAATCGACGATGGTGACGACCTTGCCGTCATAGATCTTGCCGACTTCGGGTTCCTCGACAATGCCGAGGATCCAGTTCTTGGCGGCTTCGATCTGCGACAGGTCCGAAGAGCTGATCTTGATCACGCCTTCGTCGTCGATGTCCACCTTGGCGCCGGTTTCGGCGACGATCTCGCGGATCACCTTGCCGCCGGTACCAATCACGTCGCGGATCTTCGACTTGTCGATCTGGATCGTCTCGATCCGCGGAGCATGGGCCGAAAGCTCGGTCCGGGCGGTGCCCAGAGCCTTGGTCATCTCACCCAGGATATGGGCGCGGCCACCCTTGGCCTGCTGCAGCGCGGCTTCGAAGATTTCCTTGGTGATGCCGGCAACCTTGATGTCCATCTGCATCGTGGTGATGCCTTCGGAGGTACCGGCCACCTTGAAGTCCATGTCGCCCAGGTGATCTTCGTCACCCAGGATGTCGGACAGCACGGTGAATTCGTCACCTTCGAGGATCAGGCCCATGGCGATGCCCGAAACCGGACGGGTGATCGGCACGCCGGCGTCCATCATCGACAGCGCGCCGCAGACGGTGGCCATCGAGGACGAACCGTTGGACTCGGTGATGTCCGAGACAACGCGGATCGTATAGGGGAAGTCTTCCTTCTTGGGCAGCACCGCCTGGAGCGCGCGCCAGGCCAGCTTGCCGTGGCCGGTGTCGCGGCGGCTGGGGGCGCCGAAGCGGCCCACTTCACCGACCGAATAGGGCGGGAAGTTGTAGTGCAGCATGAAGCTGGAATAGCTGAGGCCTTCCAGACCGTCGATCATCTGCTCTGCATCCTTGGTGCCAAGGGTGGTGGTGCAGATCGACTGGGTTTCGCCGCGGGTGAACAGCGCCGAACCGTGGGTGCGCGGCAGGAAGCCGACCATCGATTCGATCGGGCGGACCTGATCGACCTTGCGCCCGTCGATGCGGGTGCCGTCCTTCAGGATCGCGCCGCGCACGATGTCGGCTACGACCTTCTTCATGGTCTTGATCGCGACCATCTGGGTCTGGGCGTCTTCACCGGCAAAGGCTTCCTTGGCCTTTTCGCGCGCGGCATTAAGCGCGTTCGAACGGGCCGACTTGTCGGTCAGCTTGTAGGCGGCGGCAACGTCGGCGCCGATCAGCTTCTTGAGCTGATCCTTGATCGCCGAATTGTCGCTGACGGCGACTTCCCAGGGATCCTTGGCGGCCTTTTCAGCCAGGTCGATGATCAGGTTCACAACCTTCTTGCACTCATCGTGCGCGAACATCACGGCGCCGAGCATGACCTCTTCCGAAAGCTCCTTGGCTTCGGATTCGACCATCATAACGGCATTGCCGGTGGCGGCGACGACCAGATCCAGTTCGCCTTCGCCGATCGCGATGTCCTGCTTGGGGTTGAGGGTGTATTCACCGTCCTTGTAGCCGACACGGCAGGCACCAATCGGGCCCATGAACGGCACACCAGAGATGGTCAAAGCGGCCGAAGCGGCAATCATCGCCAGCACGTCGGGTTCGCATTCACCGTCAAAGCTCAACACCTGGGCGATGACGTTGATCTCGTTGTAGAAGCCTTCGGGGAACAGCGGACGGACCGGGCGGTCGATCAGACGGGAAACCAGGGTTTCCTTTTCGGTGGCACCACGTTCACGCTTGAAGAAGCCGCCCGGGATGCGCCCGGCGGCGAAGAACTTTTCCTGATAGTGGACGGTCAGCGGGAAGAAGTCCTGACCTTCCTTGACGCTCTTGGCGGCGGTAACGGCGCAGAGCACCACAGTTTCGCCATAGGTGGCGAGGACCGCGCCGTCAGCCTGACGGGCAATGCGGCCGGTTTCCAGGGTGAGGGTCTTTCCGCCCCACTCCATCGATACGGTTTTGACGTCGAACATTTCGTTTCCTTCAGCCCGCATGGCCCTATTGCTCAGGCGGGTTTTGCTGCCGGGGAGTACCGTCCCGGTCCGGTGCGGGGCATTGTGCGCCCCTTGGAAGAGGCCCGTCGCCGGATTGCGAACGGACCCCGGATAGCAAAAGCGGCCCGCTGGGGGCCGCTCCGCTTTGGTTACTTGCGCAGACCGAGTTTTGCGATCAGCGCGTTGTAGCGGTCCACATCCTTGCGCTTGAGGTAATCAAGCAGACTGCGGCGCTTGTTGACCATCGTCAGCAGGCCGCGGCGCGAATGGTTGTCCTTGTGGTGATCCTTGAAGTGGCCCTGCAGCGTGTTGATGCGGCTGGTCAGGATCGCGACCTGAACTTCCGGCGAACCGGTATCACCCTTGGCGCGGGCGTTGTCCTTGATGATCTCAGCTTTCTTTTCGGCGGTAACCGACATTTCACTTACTCCGCGACATCGGGAAGGTTGAACCCCCGGACGACTTTCGCTTCACCGGAGGAAACCTCCAACAGCGCGACAGGCACGGTGCCCGCCTTCGCCCAGTAAAGCCCATCGACGAACCCGTCATCTGGGGACAGCCCGGCCAGAACCCGGCCCTGTCGGACCGCCCTTGCCTGTTCCGGGCTGAGGGTTAGAGCCGGGATGTCGACCAGCCCTGCCTCCAGCGGCAAGAGTACGTTCTCAAGTGGCGCGCCCTTAGCGACTTCCTCCAGTTTGTCCAGCGAAATCGCCTGCTCGATCGCGAAG
>Ga0116180_1002133_pt1 | contig 15893 bp, 10 predicted proteins | sample AD_UKC073_MetaG_FD_89804 | JGI IMG/M metagenome (GOLD analysis project Ga0116180, IMG submission 89804) | Active sludge microbial communities of municipal wastewater-treating anaerobic digesters from USA - AD_UKC073_MetaG | ecosystem: Engineered > Bioreactor > Anaerobic > Digestate | place: USA...
CGACTGAAAGACATCAACCATGGCTGGCGAAACCATCATCACGGTGGTCGGCAATCTGACCGCCGATCCCGAACTGCGCTTCACTCCGTCCGGGGCACCGGTGGCCAACTTCACGGTCGCCTCCACGCCCCGCACCTTCGATCGCCAAAGCGGCGAATGGAAGGACGGGGACGCCATGTTCCTGAACTGCGCCGTCTGGCGCCAGGCTGCCGAGAACGTTGCCGAATCCCTCACCAAGGGCATGCGGGTCATCGTTCAGGGCCGGCTGGGGTCGCGCAGCTACGAGACTCGGGAAGGTGAGAAGCGCACCGTCTTCGAGCTCCAGGTCGATGAGGTCGGTCCCGCGCTGAAGTACGCGACCGCCAAGGTCACCCGCTCTTCGGGCGGTGGCGGCGGTGGCAACTACTCCGGCGGTGGCTCGTCCGGTGGCGGCTCCTCCTGGGGCAACAACTCCGGCGGCCAATCCGATCGCAGCGGCGGCGCTGACCCCTGGGCCTCGGCCCAGAGCGAAGAGCCCCCGTTCTGATCGTTCCCCGGACGCCGTGAGCTGACGCACGGTAGCCAGCGTTCGCACGATCCCTGAGCCTGACGAGGGGACGCGTGTCGGGTGCCGGCTACAGGCGGAGCGAACGACGTCCATCGAAACACGTCATTCCGGCGAGAGCCGGGCTTTCATGAAGGAGAGCACCACAATGGCCTCACAGCGCAAGCCTGTGAAATCGAAGAAGGTGGCGCCGGCGAAGTCCATTCGCATCGGCCACATCGACTACAAGGACACCGCCACGCTGCGGAAGTTCATCTCCGAGCGGGGCAAGATCCGCGCTCGTCGGGTTACCGGACTCTCGGTGCAGGAGCAGCGGAAGGTTGCCATCGCGGTTAAGAACGCCCGCGAGCTGGCGCTGCTGCCCTACGCCTCGACCTCACGCTGATCAGGGGAGGACAGAAATGAAGTTGATTCTCACCACCCCGGTCAACCACCTGGGCATCCCGGGTGACATTGTCGAGGTCAAGGACGGCTACGGCCGCAACTACCTGCTGCCCCGCAACTTCGCGATCAAGTGGACGCGCGGCGCCGAGAAGCAGATCGAGGGCATCAAGCGGGCTCGCGATGCTCGCGAGATCCGTGGCGTCGAGCACGCCAGCGCCGTCCGCGAGCAACTCGAGGCGCTGTCCGTGAACCTGCCGGTTCGCGCGGGTGACGCCGGCAAGCTGTTCGGTGCGGTCACCCCGGCCGATGTCGCCCTCGCGGTGAAGAAGGCTGGTGGCCCGGCCATCGACAAGCGCTCGGTCGAGATCGCCAAGCCGATCAAGACCGTCGGCAACCACACGGTCGGCATCAAGCTGACCGCTGGTGTCGTCGCGCACATCAGCGTGGCCGTTGTCGCCGCCTGATCCCAGCAACACCGAGCGCCGGTCGCCCCACGGGGTGGCCGGCGCTCTGCCGTCCTCGGCCTGACGCCGAGGGCAACCCACTGCGCCTGCCGCCTCTGTGCCGAGCGGTTGAGGAACCGCAGGTCAATGCCGGCCAGCGCTGCTGAGCCTGAAGAAGCCTGTCACCGCGCAGATGGACGACCCAACGCCCGGCTCAGCTTGTCGATCAGCGTTTTCTTAGGTTCGCTGGCGTGAACCTCACCGGACGGTCAGCGGAGATGAGATCAGGGGCTGCAGCGAGCCGGTCGGGGCTCGGCGGCCACGGTTGTCTAGGGTGGACGGGTGACACGATCCGCGCCGCCGAACAGCCGTTGGCACGCCGTCAGGCGCAGTGTGGTCGACGCGACCGCTGCCGTGCGGCGGGCGTTCGCGGCCAGCCGGACGCGCATGTGGGCCAGCGTTGTGGGCGCGGCGTTGCTGCTGCTCGCGGCGGCCGGAACCGTGAACGCCATGGTCACGCCGGCCACGCGCCCCGGCAACCCGACCAGCTCGGTCACCCCGCTTCCGGCGATCTCGATCGCCCCGACGGCGTCCGCCTCCGCTACGCCGAGCCAGAGCCCTAGCGGAGAACCGAGCGCGTCCGCCAAGGAGCCCGATGCGAAGTCGTCGGGAAAGTTCGCGACCGCGTCCGTGGCGGTTCCGGCGATGAGTTCAAGCGGTGACTTGCGCCGCTATTCCGTCCGGGTCGAGACGAGCTTGAACCTGAAAGTCGACAGCGTTGCCAAACAGATAGCCGGCGTCCTGAACGACCCGCGCAGTTGGACGGGCAACGGTAACGTCCGGTTCGCTCTGGTCAAGAAGGCCAAGGACGCCGACTTCACGATCACCTTGGCCGCGTCCGGCAGCGCAAAGGAGATCTGCAAGCCCGGCCAGGCCGGCACCTGTTCTGCCGCAGCCGAAGTGGTGATCGATGCGGCCAGCTGGCAGTCGACACCGGACGACTATGCCGGGGACGCGCAGTGGCAGAGCTACTTGGTGAACCACGGCCTCGGCCAGTTGATGGGCGAGGCCGAAGCGAAGTGCCCGAAGAAGGCCGAGCCCGCTCCGGTGATGATGCCGCAGGCGGGCGACCTGGATGGATGCCTCGCCAACCCGTGGCCGTACCCGTGAGGTGACGGCAGCGCTTCCAAAAGGTAACAATCGGCGCGCGAAGTGTACGAAGTCGTATGGACCTGGCAAGACGGCACGTCTGCTCCGGTGCTTGCTGGTAATCATTTGTCGCCGCGCTCACCCGCGTGGCTCAGAACGATGAGTTGGCCCCTCGGTGGCGCTCATACAGACCGGGGGACCAGTGGACGTGAGCCGAGGGGATTGCTCCCCATTGCCCGCCATCGCGATGCCGTCCAGGGTTTGGTGCGAAGCAACCAGCAACCGGCAGGAACAAGAACGATGATTCGCGGCAAGGCTCGCAAGCTGTGGTCTGCGCTCACCGTGGTACTGGTGAGCGCGGTGATCGCCACTATGGCGGTCCTGTACCAGGGCTACACCACCGCCGACGTCGATCTCAACGACGGCGGTGTCTGGGTCTACACCTCCAGCCCCAAACCACTCCTGGGCCACCTCAACTATCCCAGCCGCACTCTTGACGCTGCCGCGGACGGCATCCGTCCCGACGTGGAGGTCTTCCAGGACGGCAATACGGTGGCCACCTACGAGGAATCCTCGGGCACCATCTCCGGCATCAATGTGCCGATGGCCGTCTGGGACGGGGACGGCACCCTGGCCGCTGGATCCAAGGTCGCGCTGAAGGCCGGCGTGCTCGGCATAGTTGACGCGGACACGGGCGGGCTGTTCACCAGCCCTACCACTGCGATCAAGGGCTTGAGCCTCAACGGCCGGGACCCGGTCAGCAAGCTCGGCGTCGGCGCACAAGTGACGGTCGACGTCAGCGGCACCGTCCACGGTGTCTCGGTCGAGAAGAACGAACTTGTCAGCGTGACCAAACAGGGCGCGCTCGCCACCAAGAAGCTGGAGGCGTTCCTGCCCAAGGCCGCGATCACCATCACCGCGGTCGGCAGCACGCCGGTGGTGCTCGACTCGACCAACGGAGTGCTCTACACGCCGGATCGGGTGGTCCAGGTGCCGGACGCCAAGGGTGGCATCCTGCAGCAGGCGGGCGCGGCGAACGATCAAGTCCTAATCGCAACGCCGACGGCGCTCGTCAGCCAGCCGCTCGACGGCAGTGCGTCCGTGCTGACCACGGTGGCGGAAGGCGCGCCGTCCGCTCCGGTCTGGCTGGACGGCTGCGGTTACGCGGTCTGGTCGGGGAGCGCCGCCTACGTCCGTGATTGCCCGGAGACCGCGTCGGACGAGAACAAGATCATCCCCGAAGCCGGCGCCGAACCGAAGCTCGTGCTGCGCCAGAACCGACACGTGGTGGTGGTCAACGAACTGCAGCGCGGCACCGTCTGGCTGATCAACGAGAACATGCTCAAGGTCGACAACTGGACTGACGTGGTTCCCCAGAGCACCGACGACGGCGAGGAGGACGAAAGCTCCGAGGAGCAGCCACTGTTCAAGATTCCGGAACGGAGTGCCAAGAACCATCCGCCGAAAGCGGTACGGGACGAGTACGGCGTCCGGGCGGGCGGGACCGCGATCCTGCCGGTGCTGGAGAACGACTCCGATCCGGACGGCGACCTGCTGGCGGCCTCGCTCCAGGGCGTCACTCCGGCGACGGCGTTGGTCCAGACAGTTCAGGGCGGCGCGGCGCTGCAGGTCAAGGTCGGCGCGAATGCCACCGGGGACGTCACGTTCACCTACGAAGTCAGCGACGGACGCCCGGACGGCACGGCGCAGGCCGAGGTGACCCTGCACGTGCGTCCGGCTGACTCGAACACGCCGCCCGCCCTGAACAAGCCGCAGACCGTACCCCTGGAGCTGGGAGCGACCGTCACCTACGACGCCCTGCTCGGGTGGCGGGATCCGGAAAGTGACGACATCTACCTGAAGCGCGCCTGGGTCGAGGACGAAGCCGCGGGCGACCAGGTCACTTTCCGCAGCAACGGGGTGATCCAGTTCACCGAGAACAGCGGCGAGCGCGGGATCCACGAAGTTCAGCTGCTGGTCTCCGACGGCACTGAGGAACGCCAGGAGGCGCTGCGCGTCGATGTCCGGGCGAAGGGCAGCCTGGCGCCAGTGGTCAGTGCCGACCGCTACTCCACCCTGGTGAACCAGCCGATCACCATCTCGCCGCTCGACAACGACCGAAGCGGCAGTGGCAAGCCGCTGCGGCTGGCAAAGGTCGAGCAGGTTGCGAAGGCGAAGGTGTCCTCGCCGGACGCCAACAGCTTCACTTTCACCGGGAGCGAACCGGGCACCTATTACGTGGGCTACCTGACCACCGACGGGCCGAACGTCGCGTCCGGGATCATCCGAGTCGACGTGCTGGCCGAAAGCAAGGACGGATTGCCCCCGCTCGCCGCACGCGACACCGCGTTGCTGCCGCAGGGCCGGGAAGTGCTGGTGGACGTCCTCGCCAACGACACCGACCCGATGGGGTCGATTCTGGTGCTGCAAAGCGTGACCGTGCCGCGGGGCAGCAAGGTGTCCGCGGAAGTCCTCGAGCACCGCATTCTTCGGATCAAGGACATCGGCCAGCTGAGCGAGCCGACGACCATCACTTACCGGGTCTCGAACGGCGGCCTGTGGGCAGAGGGCACCGTGCGCATCCTTCCGGTGGCATTGCCCGAGAAGCTGCAGCCGCCCACCACCCAGGTGGATCGGGCCGTCGTGCGCGCCGGCGACGTGGTCACCGTGGACGTGTTGGCCAACGACTACCACCCCGATGGCGACCGGCTGACCCTCATGCCGGAACTCAAGGAAGTGCCCGCGACGGCCGACGGCACAGCCTTCCTGAGCGAGAATCGAGTCCGGTTCAAGGCCGCACTGACCGACGAGCCCAAATCGGTCTCGATCGTCTACGAGGTCACTGACTCCGCTGAGCACATCACTGCCGGCTACCTGACCATTCAGATCGTGCCCGCGGACGCGGAGACGAACTCCCCGCCCAAGCCGACGCCGGTGACCGCACGTGTGGTCGCGGGCACCTCGGTGCGCGTGCCGATTCCGCTGGACGGCATCGACTCCAACGGCGACTCGGTCGAGCTGATCGGCACCGCCAGCACGCCCGAGAAGGGGCAGGTCAGCGTTGGGGACTCCTGGCTCGTCTACGCGGCATACCCCGGCGAAACCGGGCGCGACAACCTGGAATACGTCGTCCGCGATCGCTATGGCGCCACGGCTACCGGCAGCCTGGTGGTGGGCATCGTGGCCCCGTCCACCGAGAACCAGGCGCCGTACACAGCCACGGACGAGGTGACCGTCCGTCCCGGCCGTGATGTGTCGGTGGCCGTGTTGCAGAACGACTCCGATCCCGACGGGGACGAGGTGGCGCTGTCCAGCAAGGCGCTCAGCGTCCCGGACGGGGTGAGCGCCGAGGTGGTCAAAGCGCGCGTCCTGGTGCACTCCCCGCAGGAGGAGGGCAGCTACCCGTTCGTCTACCGCGCGGTCGACCCGTACGGAGCCAAGAGCGATGGGTCGCTCACCGTTTCCGTGGACGCCGAAGCGCCGCTGCGGGCGCCGATCGCACGCGACGATCATGTGCAGCCAGCGCAACTCGGGGAGGGCGAGACCATTGACGTTGCGGTCCTCGAAAACGACGAGGACCTCGACGGTGTCGTCGAACAGCTGAAGGTCTCGGTGGACGATCCGGACGTGGTTGTACGCGCCGATGGCGGGTTGACGATTCCGGTGAAGCCGGAGTCGCAGCTGATCCTCTACACGGTCACGGACGTGGACGGCCAGGCGGGTTCCGCGGTCGTCTTCGTCCCGGGCGGCGACGCCCTGCTGCCCACGCTCAAGAAGTCCGAGCCGATCGAGGTGGTCTCGGGCAAGCCGGTCGCGATCGCCCTCAGCGAGTACGTGCTGGTGCGTGAGGACCGCAAGCCGCGGGTGTCGACCGCGGACAGCGTGAAAGCGGCCCACGCCAACGGCGACGAGTTGATCGTCGACGAGGGAAACCTGAGCTACACCTCGGCGAAGGGCTACTACGGTCCGGACGCGGTGAGCGTCGAGGTGACCGACGGCACTGGACCGGAGGACGAGAAGGGTCACTTCGCGACGATCGCCATTCCGATCCAGGTGATCCCCGCCGACAACCAGCCGCCCACGTTGGCTGGTACGACCGTGGTGGTCGCGCCGGGCGAGGAAGCGGTGACGGTGGACCTGCGCAAGCTCGCGACGGACCCGAACCCGGAGGACGGCGACAAGCTCTCGTTCGGCAAGGTGGGGTCACCGACGGCCGGTATTCGCGCAGACATCGACGGATCGATCCTCACGGTCTCAGCCGATTCGAGCGTCCAGCGCAACAGCACGGGCGAGATCCAGGTGAGCGCCACCGACGGTGCAACCGAGCCGGCCAAGGCCAAGGTTGTGGTTGAGGTGACCGCGTCCCAGCGTGAACTGCCGACCGCGACCGACGACATCGTCCGCAAGGCCGACCAGGGCCAGCCGGTCACGATCGACGTGCTGAAGAACGACCACAATCCGTACAAGGACGAGCCGCTGACGGTGGTCAGCGCCACTCGCACCAGCGGACGCGGAAAGGTCAGCACCGACGGTAGGAAGGTCACGCTCACCCCGGACGCCGATTTCGTGGGGTCGATGACCGCGAGCTACCGAATCCAGGACGCGACCAAAACCACCGAGCGCGAAGCGCAGGCCACGGTCACCGTGATCGTGCAGGGCCGGCCCGACCAGCCCGGGCGTCCGATGGTGACAACTGTCGGCGACCAGATGGCGGTGCTGTCCTGGGCGCCGCCGGCCAACAACGGCCGGCCGATCACCGGGTACACGGTGACTTCGACCACGAAGAAGTACACCAAGAAGTGCAACGCGACCACCTGCACGCTGGACAAGCTGACCAACGACGTCGAGTACAACTTCACCGTCGTCGCGACCAACGATGTGGGTGATTCGGACCCGTCGCCGGCTTCCGCGGTAGCGCGCCCGGACGCCCGGCCGGACACCCCGGCGCCGCCGACCCTGAAGTTCGGTGACCGGCAGCTTGAGGTGTCCTGGAAGACGCCGAAGACGCACGGCTCGGCCGTTTCGTCCTACAACCTGGAGATCTCACCGGCGCCGGAGGCCGGCGCGCTGCAGAAGGTCGGAGTGACTGGGAACTCGTTGACCTGGACGGGGTTGAAGAACGGCACCGCCTACCAGGTGAAGGTGCAGGCGCTCAACAAGGCACCCGAGCCCAGCGAGTGGAGCCAGTATTCCGCGTCCGAGATTCCGGCGACGATGCCCGATCCGCCGGGCACACCCAAGACGACCCCGGCGAAGGCCGTCGGCGGACAGGCGCAGCTGTCGATCAGCTGGGCCGCGCCAGCCGATGATGGTGGGGACGCGGTGGCCGGCTACACGCTCTACGTCAAGCACGGCTCTTCGACGGAGACGATCAACACCGCGGACAACTCGCAGAACATCACGGTCGACCCGAGCCAGACCGACTATACGTTCACGGTCACGGCGAAGAACAAGGCGGGTGACTCGAAGCAGAGCGGCGCCTCGGCACCGCGCCGGGCGGCGATCGCTCCGGGCGCACCGGCGAGCGTGACCGCGAAGCCCGGTGACAAGGAGCTGACGGTCGACCTGACGGCCGGGGAACTGAACGGCAACAAGGCCGGCGAGTTGACCTACCACTACACCGTGAGCCCCGGTGGCCAGTCGGGCACCATGAGCGCCTCAGGCAAGACGATCGGCGGCTTGAACAACGGCACCGACTACACCGTCAAGGTCTGGGCCACCTCGGACGTGGCCGGAGTGGACGCAGGCAAGTCGACGACGTCGAACGAGGTCCGGCCCTTCGGGAAGCCGATCATCACGTTGACAGGGATTGATCGCCTCAACAATGCCGTTCGCTTTCGGTGGCACGTCGACTCCAATGGACGCAACCTCACCTCGGAAGATCCAGGGGTCAATAGCTCCGGTAATGGTGAAAGAACGGTGAGCGGCCTGGCTGGGGGCGCCTCCACTTCGATAACGGTTACCTATGCAAATGAAGCAGGATCTGTTAATGCGACCTGGTCTGGGCAGGCATTGGACCCAGTCATCTCGGATATCAGCAAGGGCGGGGACACGGCGTGCTCGTTTGGGACATGTTCCTACGTAACGGTGCATTTGAATGATGGCTTCTCGGGCCGCAAATCAGTTTGTGCAACAGGAGCCGCAGTGAGCAACGGTGTGTGGGGTGACTGGGATGACTCGCATCCGTGCCTGAACACCGATTTCGTCAACGGAATCGGACAAACGGGATTCTTCCTGGAGAAGAACAACTTGGGCACCTTCGATATCAGAATCAGTATCAGTGGCTATGCGTCCCGAACCGAACGGATCTGGTAGCGAACGAGAAATGAGAGACAAATGACAATTACCCAAGAACAAGCAAGCTGGTTCGCCGGCACCTTCCAGCGGCTCAGCGACAATGTCGGACTGGCGGTCCTGGGTAAGCCGGAGATCATCCGGCTGGTGCTCACGGCACTCCTGGCCGAGGGCCACATTCTGCTGGAGGACGCCCCGGGCACGGGCAAGACCCAGTTGGCCAAGGCGCTGGCCGCCACCGTCCAGGGCACGCATTCGCGGATCCAGTTCACCCCCGACCTGCTGCCCTCCGATGTCACCGGCGTGACGATCTACGACCAGGCTTCGCACAAGTTCCAGTTCCACAAGGGGCCGGTCTTCGCCTCGATCGTGCTGGCCGATGAGATCAACCGGGCCAGCCCGAAGACCCAGTCCGCACTGCTGGAGGTCATGGAGGAGGGGCGGGTCACGATCGACGGCGTGCCGCACGAGGCCGGCCGTCCGTTCATGGTGATCGCAACCCAGAACCCGATCGAGCAGGCCGGCACCTACAAGCTGCCCGAGGCCCAGCTCGACCGCTTCCTGATCAAGACCAGCATCGGCTACCCCGATCTGGCTGCCACCGAAGCGATCCTTAACCAGGTCTCGACGCGGGATCGCTCGACGCTGGTTGCGCCGGTGATCACCACCGCCGCGATCGCCGACATGGCCGATCTGGTGGCCGGCGTGCACATCGATCCGGCGGTCGCCCGGTACACCGCAGAACTCGCGCAGGAGACCCGGCACGACCCGAACGCACGCCTGGGCGTGTCCGTCCGCGGCACCATGGCCATCCTGCGCGCGGCCAAGGTCTGGGCGGCCACGGAGGGCCGCACCTTCCTGCTGCCGGACGACGTCAAGGCGCTCGCCAACCCGGTGTGGCACCACCGCATCGTGATGGACCCCGAGGCCGAGTTCCGCGGCGTCACCGGCGAGACGATCGTCGCCCGCGTGCTGGCCGAGATCCCAGCGCCGCAGGCCCGGCAGTCGGTCGCCTGAACCGGATTCGCAGATGAGCCTCGCCACCGACACCCCGCTCGACCAGCACCCCGCTGGCAAGCGGACGCGCGCCCGCCGCGTGGCCCGGGAGCCGAAGCCACCGCGGGAGCGCCGTGGGTTGCGGACGTCCCTGGCCGGCATCACCCGTGCCCCGCGGCGGTGGCTCGCCTGGTGCGGTGGCAAGCTGGCCGCGTTCGGACGGGCGTTGGTCCGTCCGCTGCAGCCGCTGTTCGACCGTATCGCCAAGTATCTGGAACCGTTGACCAGCCAGGGCCGGGGCGCCTTGCTTGTGGCGGCCGTGGTAATCCTCGCGGGCTGGCTGCTCGACTGGGTTGAGCTGGTCGCAATCGGATTGGTGTTGCTCGCGGCAGTGCTGATCGGTGTGCTGCTGGTGCTGGGCAGGCCGAAGTTCGAGGTCGGGCTGAGTCTGGCTGCAACCAGGGTCGTGGTGGGGGATCGCGCGGTCGGCGAACTTCGGGTGCGCAATGTCGCCGAGCGTTCGGCCGCACCCTCGCTCATCGACCTTCCGGTCGGACCGGTGACGGCCAGCTTCCCCTTCCCGAGGCTCGCCGCGGGGGAGGAACACGAGGAGTTGTTCACCATCCCGACCCAGCGGCGCGCGGTGCTGCGCCTGGGTCCGGTGCGTTCGGTCAAGCAGGATCCGCTGGAACTGCTGCGCCGCCGATTCGACTGGACGCAGGCCGAGGACATCTACGTCCACCCGCGCACCGTCCGCTTGGAGAACACCTCCACCGGCTACCTGCGGGACCTCGAAGGCCTGGCCACCCGCGAGATCTCCAACGACGATGTCGCCTTCCACGCCTTGCGCGAGTACGTACCCGGCGACGACCTGCGGCACGTGCACTGGCGTTCGACGGCTCGTACCTCGAAGCTCATGATCCGGCAGTTCGAGGAGACCCGGCGCTCCCAGTTCGTGATCGTGGTCTGCACCAGCCCGAGCCAGTACGCCGACGTGGACGAGTTCGAGCTGGGCATCTCGGTCGCCGCGTCACTGGCGCTCAACGCCCACTGGGAAGGCAAGGACGTGACCGTCTACACCAGTGACGTCGAACTGCTGGCACCCACGCCGCAGCGGCTTCTGGACTCGTTCTCGGCCATCGAGGAGAGCCGCTCGTCCGAGCCGTTCGCGGACCGGGCTCGGGTGGTGGCGACGGACGCCCCGGGCGCGTCCGTGGTGGCGCTGGTCACCGGGTCGGGCACGTCGATCGCCGACCTGCGGCTGGCCTCGTTGCGAGTGCCCATGAGCGCGCGCTGCTACGCCGTCCGTGCCGCGGCTGCCGAACCGCTCGGCCGCAAGGCGGTCGGCCAACTCAGTGTCGTCACCGTCGGCACCCTCGAAGATCTGCGTCCGGCCGCGAAGGTGGTGCTGGCATGACCGCCACCGAACGTCCGCGCTTCGACCCGGCTCCGCTGCTGAACCTGGCGGCAATTGCAGCGCTCGCGATCCTGGCACTGCTGCCGCTGGCCAGCGCCTTCGAGAGCCATCGCTTCTGGATCGCAGCGGTAGGCGGCGTAGCGATCGGCGCGGGCGTGGCCTACCTCGGCGCCCGGCTGCGGATCGGGGCGATCGAAGTCACCGCGATCATGCTCGCCGCCTACTTCCTTTTCGGCGGTGCCCTGGCGCTACGTTCCACCGCGATCGCCGGCACGGTGCCTTCGCTGGTCACCCTGCGCGACCTGGCACTCTCCGTCGTGTTCGGGTGGAAGCAGTTGCTCACCCTCAGCACGCCGGTGGACGGGTTCGAACAGCTCTTCGCCGTGCCCTACCTGGTCGGCATGGTGACCGCGGTGCTTGCGGTCGGCTTCGCCCTGCGCCTGCGGCGCTACTGGATCGCGCTGGTTCCCATCGGCGTGACGCTCGCTTTCGCCATCGCCTTCGGCGACCGGCAGTCCGGGCTGTCCGCGTCCGCCGGTGCGGGAATAGCCGTACTGGCACTGGTCTGGCTGGCCTGGCGTCGGCATGCCGCCCGAATCGCCAACGGCCAGCTCGAGCAGTCCGGCGACCCGGTCGAAGCGCGCAAGGCGCTCGTGCGGCGGCTGGGCATCGGAGCTCTCACGCTGCTGCTGGCCACCGGCGCGGCGGTGGCCGGCGGCCCACTGCTCGCGGACGGGACCAGCCGGACCCTGCTCCGCGAGCACGTCGTCCCGCCGCTGGAGTTGCACGACTACGCGTCCCCGCTGATGTCCTTCCGCAAGCTGGTCGAGGACGGGGCCGATTCCACCTTGTTCACCGTCTCCGGGCTGCCCTCCGGCGCGGCGATCCGCCTGGCCACGATGGACCTGTACGACGGCATCGTCTACAAGGTCTCTGGCAAGGGCGGCTCCGGATCGGGCGTGTTCGCCCGGATCGGACGTACGGTCGCCAACGACCAGTCCGGGACGCCGGTCGCGCTCAAGGTTGAGGTGAAGGACCTGCAGGGGGTTTGGCTGCCCGACGTCGGCTACCTCTCCGGCATCGAGTTCGCTGGGGCGAGGGCTGAGGAGCTCAGCGGCGGACTGCACTACAACCGGGCGACCGGGACGGCGGTAACAGCGGCGGGGCTCGAAGCCGGCGACAGCTACGCGCTCACGGCCACCGTGCCGGCGGCTCCGTCCGATGCTGAACTGGCGAAGGCCAAAGTGGCCGACGTGAACACTCCTGCGCCTGAACTCGTCCCGGATCCGCTGCAAAGCCGGCTCGACGAAGCCGTCAAAGAGGCCGGCGCCAACCCGATCGACCAGGTGCGGGCCATCGAGGCCTACCTCAAGGGCCAGGGCTACTTCAGCCACGGTCTGGAAGGCGAGCCGGCCTCGCGCCCGGGTCATTCGCTGGAACGCCTGACGACGATGCTTGGCAACGAGCAGATGATCGGCGACCAGGAGCAGTACGCGGTGGTCATGGGCCTGATGCTGGCGCAGTCCGGCATCCCGTCCCGGGTAGTCATGGGCTTCGCGCCCAAGGCCAGCGGCCCGAACGCCACGATTTCGGTCACCGGCGACGACGTGACCACCTGGGTAGAGGATCCTCTGGAAGGGTACGGCTGGGTCGCGTTCCATCCGTTCCCGCCCGAGGACAAGCCGCCGACGCAGGAGACCCCGCAGCAGCGGCAGAAGCCGATCGCGCAGGTGCCGCAGCCGCCGCTTCCCCCGCAGCAGCCGGCCGAACTGCCACCGGAGCCGCCCGTCGAGGACAAGGCTGACGAGGAACTCAAACCTGAGGACAACACGCTTTGGCGCTACCTCGCCATCGGTGGGATCTCGCTGGGTTCCCTCGGCGTGATCCTGGCGCCGGGCCTGGCTATGGGCTGGTACAAAGCCCGGCGTCGTCGGGCTCGCCGTGAAGCCGAGTTCGCCCCCGACCAGGTCAGTGGTGGCTGGGCCGAGGTCATCGATGCCGCCACCGATGTTGGCGTTTCCGTCCCCAGCGTGAGCACGCGACGCGAGAATGGCGCCATGCTCGCCGAGCTCTACCCGGAACTGGGCCTGACCCAGCTCGCGGCCCGTGCGGATCAGGCGGTCTTCAGCGTCGGTGAGCCGACTCCCGCAGAGGTGGACGCGTACTGGGCCGACGTCGACACCGCTCGGGCGCGAGTCGCCGCGCAGGCCAAGTTCGGCAAGAAACTGCGCCGATTCTTCGCACCGCCTTCGGTGGTCAGCGGCTTCCGGCCGCCACGGTGGCTGCCTGGCGGGAAGGGGCGAACGTGATCGACATCCAGCTCGCTTGGGGCTCCCGCACCGACACCGGCCTGCGTCGCCGGGACAACGAGGACTCCCTGATCGCGGAGTTCCCGATCTTCCTGGTCGCGGACGGCATGGGCGGGCACGAGGCAGGCGGCGAGGCCAGTGAACTGGCCCTCGGCGCCTTTCGCCGCTTCCTGGGCCAACCCGTGGTTGCGTTGGACGACTTCGCTGCCGCCTTCCGGGAGGCCGTCCGAATGGTCGGCGGGATCGCGTCCGCCAAGGCGGCGGCGGGAACCACGATTTCCGGCGTCGCGGTCTCGGAGCACGGCGGGTCGACGTACTGGTTGGTGATCAACATCGGTGACTCGCGGACCTACCGGCTCTCCGGCGGTGAGCTGGAGCAGATCAGCGTCGACCATTCGGCCGTCCAGGAGCTGATCGACTCCGGGAGGCTGTCGCCCAATGAGGCCGAGCACCATCCCGAGCGACACGTCATCACCAAGGCGGTGGGGGCCGGGTCTCGCGCTGAGCCGGACTACTGGCTGATTCCGGCACGCACCGGCGACCGCCTGCTCATCTGCTCGGATGGGCTCAGCAAGGAACTGAGCACCGAACAGATCGCGCGGGTGCTCCTGGACGAGTTCGACCCGGACGCGGCCGCGACGCGACTGGTTCATGAAGCCCTGCTGCACGGTGGCCGCGACAACGTGACCGTGATCGTGGTGGACGCCCAGAGCGTGCCGGATGACGACTTCGAGACGATGCCAGGGCTGACTGAACTGGACATCGACACCGTGCCCCGAGCCCCGTCGGCGGAAGGAGCGATTGATGGCTAGGTACACCGATGGCGACTGGTACGCGGTGGTCAGCTCGGCGGGCATCGCCCTGCTGCCCCCGACTGTGCCGACCGAGACGGCAGAGGCCATCTGGTCCGAGCTGGGTGCCGGCAAAGGTCTGGCCGCGGTGCTGGATGGCCTGGTGGGCAGCTTCGGCACCAGTCTGAGCAGCCTGCCCGACTTCGCCGCACTGGTGCCGGACGGAATGGCTGGCGCCCGGGTGGCCATGCGCGGAGCCGTGGAAGCCCAGCTGTGGACGGCCGACGCGTCCGAGCCGGTGGTTGTCTCCGGGCAGGGTGTGACCACCTGGAGTGAGCGGGCCGTGCCTGCGGTGCAGCGGGCGGTGGTGTTCGTTCAGGGGGTTTCGGGGATGACCGAACTCCCGATCTCCGACGGCATCGTGCGGTCCAGTCGGCTGACACTGGTGGGTCTGGACGGTGCCACCCAGCCGGAGCCTGTTCGCTTGGTCGAGCCGATCGAGACTCCGACGGAGCCGGAACCGGTTGGGCTGATTGAGCCGATCGAGACCCTGCCGGAGCCGGAGCCGGTTGGGCCGGTCGAGCCGCAGCCGGTTGGGCCGGTCGAGCCGGAGCCGGTTGGGCCGATCGAGCCGATCGAGGCCCCGGTGGAGCTGGATCCGCTGGTCGAGTCCGTCGAAACCCTGGCGGAGCCGGAAACCCCTCCGCAGGTCGAGCCGCCGGCGGAATGGACGGAGGCGCAGCGGCACGCCGACACTCTGATCGCCGCCGAGGAGCCCAACGAGTACGACCAACTGCTGTTCGGCGACACTGTGCTGTCCTCAGTGGAAGCTGCTGCGGTCCGCGAAGAGGAGGCCGACGGCGCTACGACCGCAGCCGGATGGATGCCACCGGCGGAGTTCGGGATCGGAGTCCAGCCACCGGTGGCGGCAGCCCCGTTGCCGCAGCCGCCAGTGGGGTCGATGATCGCCGGCATTCCCGGCTTCGCGGACGCGGCCGCGCCGCAGCAGTTGGGCGATCATGACGGCGAGACCGTCTCCGTAGAACAACTGCGCGCCATGCTCGCCGGACGCGACCAACCGTCCGTCCAACCGGAGGCGCCGCCCGCGCTCACCCGTTACGCCACGATGCTCGTGCCGGGCCTCGCCCCGCTTCGGCTGGATCGGGGCGCGATCGTGGGCACTCGTCCCAAGCTGAGCCGGGTGCAGGGCGGGAACGCCCCCCACCTGGTCACGGTGACGAGTCCGAGTTCGGAGATCTCCCGTAGCCACGTTGAGATTCGGGTCGAGGGGACCACCTTGCTGGCGGTGGACCTGAACTCGACCAACGGCACGATGTTGCTGCGCCGGGGCGTCGACCCGGTTCGGTTGCAGCCGGGCGAGCCGAGCATCCTGGTGCCGGGCGACCGGGTAGATCTTGGTGACGGCGTCGTGCTGGATTTCGAAGGCCTGGCATGAGTTCGCGTCCGCCGTCGAGTCCACAAAGGCTGCCAGGATTCAGCCGCGTGCAGCACCTTGGGTCCGGCGGCTTCGCCGACGTCTTCCTTTACGAGGAGCAGCTGCTCCGC
>Ga0116180_1002134_pt1 | contig 15890 bp, 16 predicted proteins | sample AD_UKC073_MetaG_FD_89804 | JGI IMG/M metagenome (GOLD analysis project Ga0116180, IMG submission 89804) | Active sludge microbial communities of municipal wastewater-treating anaerobic digesters from USA - AD_UKC073_MetaG | ecosystem: Engineered > Bioreactor > Anaerobic > Digestate | place: USA...
ATTAATCCTTTCATTCTAATGCCGGCAATGGGAATCGGCGCCGCCCTGGCCACCGTGGTAGGGCAGAACCTGGGTGCCGGCCAGCCCCAGCGGGCGGCAAAGGCGGTGTGGGAAAGCATCCGAACCTCTGTAACCATGCTCGGCATCGGGGGCATCGCCATGTTCTTCATTGCCCCATATGTGGTTGGCATTTTTACCAGTGAGCCAATCGTACTCCAGCAGGGAACTTACTTCCTGCGCCTGATTTCCCTCTCCATTCCTCTGATGGGGGTATTTGAGTCCTTCCTGGGATGCTTCCAGGGCTCCGGACATACAGTCATGTCTATGATGATGACTTCTGGCAGGCTTTGGGTGCTGAGAATTCCCCTGGTTATCTTGTTTAAATACACCACCTCCTTTGCAGAAAAGTCTGTGTGGTATGCCATGGTCCTCAGCAACTTTCTCATCAGCCTCTTTGGACTGGTGCTTTTCCTGGGAGGACGTTGGAAAAAGCGGGTTGTAGGTGATGAATACGAGACTGATGCAGAGTTGGCATAACTCTGCCCAGTCTTTTTTTTTGCTATTTTGCAAGATCCCCTGGGATTTCCCGAAGAAAAATACTTTAGGCAAAAGGGAAATTCATTTACAAGGAGAATATTATAGCATCGAAGCAATAAAGGGAGGGAAGCGACGTGAATAAAAAGCCAACTGTGCTGCTGAGCTGTTCTCTGAAATTTGAGTCACCCCAGGGCAGACAGGAGGCGGAGGCCCTGCTTACCGACAATGCCTTTGAATTCAAGCCCAAGTATGGAGATGCCAAAACTTATTCCTACCGGGAAATCCTCAAAATCCAGGCTGCCGACTACAGACTATCTGTCCAGGTAAAAGATGAAAAACTAGATTTACTTCATTTAGGCAACAAATATGAGGACTTTGTCCGAGTCTTGATTGGCCAGCGCAATGAGACAATTATCAATGACCTCCTTATGCAGGAAAGGGTGCGCCGGGGTGGCATTGCTGCTATCTGCAGCGTCAAGGGGGATCAGGGAAAGGAAGTTGACCTGGGCAACTGTGAGTTGCGCCTCTGCGACACAGCCCTGCTGATAATCCCCGACTACCATGAGCCAGTCAGAGTGCCCTATTCGTTTGTTACCTCAGTACAGGCTGATGGCTACATACTGCACATTCGCACTGAGGACGGTGTATATTCTTTAAGTAAATTGGGCCGGGAGTTCACTCCCTTTTCCGATGATTTTGACGCCGCCAGGCAGGAGTTGATGGCCAAGGCCCAAGGGTTGCTGCGGGAATTAGCCCCCACCGCTGCCCCGGCAGCAATTCACCAGGCCGCCGGGCTCATGGGAGAGGGACGGGCAGTGCGGCGCAGGGATATTGAACAGATTGACCCAGCTATGTGGAAGAGCTTTGAGAGGCAGCTGGATGTTGCAGGGATTAGGCAGGAGTATGAGTTCCTCACTGCCCTTGCCGGCACTGACCAGCAATGTATCGGGTTTAAGCAGGATCTGGCTCAAAAAGATTCTCCATACCTGTGGTTCCTTATCCCCATCCCGGGCAGCAACGCTATCGCCATGGAGGCTACATCCAGTGCTGAGGCGGGGAGGGCAACATATTTCTTCCGCATTGTCTCCCGGGAACAATTCCCTAAACTAAAAAAAGACATCATGGCCAAGGCCGAGGACTTGGTGATGGAGATCAATCGCTGTATGTTGGCAATTAATTTCCGCCGGGAGCCAATTTACCTGGCAGAGGAGAAGCTGACTGAACCCAGGTACCTGAAATACTATTACTCAGTGCTCAGGCTGCCGGAATTGCAAAAACTGCGCCGCTTATTTATCGGCCGGGTATTTCACCGGGAGCAGGCCCAGTGGGAGCAGGACACCCGCGAACTATTGGCCTTTAATGCCGCAAGCCGGGATGATGCCGCCAAGTGGGCCAAGGCAACTTCCGAGCCTGATGCTGATGAAGAAAATGGCGCCTCGGAGGAAGCGCCGGAAAATGGAGGCTAAAAATGGTCGGATATAAGCACCCATGTAATTATTGTGAACAGTTGGTTCCCAAGGACGCCAGGATTTGTCCTTTTTGCGGCAGGTCTGACCCCACCGGTCCCCTGCGCTGCCCCCAGTGCCGGAACCCGGTGGAATTGGGCTGGCTTGTCTGCAGCCATTGCGGGCAAAAGTTGCAGATTAAATGCCCCAAGTGTGGTAAGGAGACCTTTAGTGGTGATAAATGCGCCAGCTGCAGCGCATCGCTGACGGTAGTATGCCCTAATAAAAAGTGCCGGCATCAGCAAATGCCGGGGGACGTATGTATAATGTGTGGTAAACCATTGAAATAGGAGGAGTGCGAAATGGCATTGCAATCATTTACAAGTAATTATGAGGATAATTGTACCGAGGCGGGATTCCAGTTTACCTTTTACTGTGACCTTTGCCATGAGGGATATAAGACCAAATTCATTCCTTCCACCACCTATAAAAAAGGCAAATTGTTCAGGGGGCTGGGCAATATAATTGGCGCAGCTAGCCAATTGACCGGACAATATGGCATTGGCAACACTGTAGAAAGAGGAGCCGATTTCCTCAGCCAGCGCCACGAAGGCATGACCCCTGAGTGGCATAAGGAATATGAGAAGGCCTTCGAACTGGCACAAAATGAAGCAAAAGGTCATTTCATTCGCTGCCCTAAGTGCCGCAAGTATGTGTGTGAAAACGACTGGAACGAGATGGGTGGCCTTTGCGTAGAATGTGCCCCCCGCGAGAATGTGGAAGTCGTCGCCGCCAGGGCCAGTAAGATGGTAGAAGATATTCGCAAAAAGGCCCAGGAGACCGATGTCTTCACTGGCAAAGTAGACAGTCGCACCACGGTCTGTCCCCAGTGTGGCAAGCCCTCGGGAGAAGGGAAATTCTGCAACAACTGCGGCGCAAACCTCAGCTTAGTTGAGTGCGACAATTGTGGCACTAAGAGCCCTTTCGGCACCAGATTTTGCGGGGAGTGCGGGAGCAGGCTGGGATAGAAAGAAAACAGGCCAGACGGCCTGTTATTTTTTGTCGGCAAATCCAGGAAGGACGAAGTCGCACTGATCTTTAATATTAAGGGTTTGAAAGTAGTGGTTTTCCAAAGGAATCCAATGCCCCATAAAGATTTTGTGCATCTCTTCGCCGTTGCGTACCAGAACTCGTTGACTTTGTTCTTCGGGATCTATGGCTAGGAAGACCTTCAGGTCATAGGCTTTTGCCAGGGCAGGGTGGAGGCTGTAAGCCCCCTCAATGATGTTCAGCTGTTTGGGGATTACAGCAATCGCCGGGGCCAGACTTTGACTGCGGCAATTAAAAGGCCGGTAAGAAAAGGGGTGCCCTAACTTAGTAAGCACTTCTTCGGCAAAGCGCTCATAATGCACATTGCCCCCGGGCTCAGCCAGCCGTTGTGGTATCTTCATTTCCCGGGGCAGGAAGAAGTCGTCCATATGAAAGACATTGCAGTCATATATCTTTTCCAGCAGGGCCGCCAGACTGCTCTTGCCGGAGCAGCTCATGCCGTCGATGGCGACCTTGATTGTTTCGCCAGTCCTCATGAGGGCGTCGATGCGGGCAAAGAGGGGGAAGTAATCCCGAAAGGCGGCCATTACGACCCGATATGCCGGACTGTATTGCCGGCGATATGCTTCACTGTGGCTGATGGGCGGGTACCCTTGCCGACGGCACTCCTGGATAAAGGCCACTGCTTCCTCAACAGAGAAGGGGAGGTCTCCGGTTCGGCAAGCCTCCGCCAGCGCAGACAGTTTCTCCTCCAAGGCAGGGATGCTGCCGCGATGGTTGTTGGCAGTGTGTAAGAAAAAGCGGTTGACGGTGCCGAGGGTAATATCCTGTTCCCGGAGGGCCCCCAAGTAGAGGCGGCAGAGGCCATTGCCGATATCTTCAAAGAGGGCGGACCCTGCCGGGGATTTGGGGAGTTCAATCTCCAGGCGCCGGAGGCTGTCGGCTTCCGACTTGACCATGTGGCCGGGGCCCATTTCATTCTGATAGATAAGCTTCACTGCATCCCGGACCTGCATCCAGGGATATTTTTGCACATGCCCCTTGAGAACTGACAGCAGCTCAGTCAGCATTGGCTATCAGCCAGGCACGCCGAAGGGCAATGACAAGGACGGGGATGAGGACAAGTTGCAGGATGATGCCGGGAATGGCATCGACAATAGCTCCGGCGATGAACATCTGCCAGGTAAAGGGACTGCCCTGAATGCCATACAAGAGCAAGCTGGCTGCACCCCATACCACTCTGCCCAGAATCATTGCGACGGCCAGAGAAAGGTATATTGACCAGTTTTGCTTGGGCAGCACCTTATAGAGAAGGCCGGCCAGCAAGCCATAGGCAGCCAACTCAAAGCTCATGGTTGCAGCGTTTGGGAACAGAGGCGGCATGCCAAAGAGGACGCTGCGCAAGACAGGGGTGATGAGTCCGACAATTAGTCCATAGGGACCGCCCAGGGCAAAGCCGGCCAGGAGGACGGGGATGTGCATGGGCAGCAGCCTTTTGCCGATACTGGGAATCTGCCCGGTGAAGCTGGGCAGGAGCAGGCCCAGGGCCAGGAACAATCCTGCTAAAACGATTTTTTTCGCAGTTGCATTCTTCATTTTATCCCTCCAAAAATAAAAAACCATAATAAGCATTGCTTCCCTGGAGAAAGCCAATACCTTCATGGTATTATTACAATATCTTTTCCTGGTGTTGCGCCTGCTTCGACAGGCGGTTACCAATAAGGTAACACAACCTCTTCATAGCAGTCAAGAAGCGCGGGGACGGTTCTCCTGCTTCCAAGGGAAGCGCGGGGACGGTTCTTCTGCTTCCAAGCGGCATTCGCCTGGCCTCTCATCCTACGGATGAGGGGCCAGATTTCGTAATATCATCCTTTCGGAGGAGGACATCTCCCCCAGCTTCCGCTATCCTATACCGTGAAGGGAAGTGATGGCGGTTGTGAGAACCATGCGCAGGCTATGCCAGGGTTTTTCTGCCCTGAGTGCTCTTGGAATCACATTAACGGTGCTGCTCGTTTCCCTGAAAACAAAGGGGGCGGCGATTGTCTGCGGTGCTGTCAGCGTCGCGGCCCTGATTCTTCTTTATCGGCAAAGCCGTCTGCTTTCGGCGGCACAGCTGATTTACGACAATCGGATTCTCACCATCCCGTCATCCATTGTTACAGCAGGAAACCAAGAGGGCACACGGATGATGGAGGAAACCGTAGTGTCCACCTTTGGCATGCTCCTGGGAAACAAGCTTTATCGATGGGGCTGTGAGGGGATGCACGGTACTCGCTTGCAAGACATTCGGATTGATAGAGAACAGATCCGGGTGACATTTGGAAAAGATGACGAGAGCTTGCGCCTTGAACTGCTTCACGGCATGACTAAGAAGGAGGAGGTCCTGATGATTGCGCAAAAGCTGAGGTACGAAACCGGGGTCCAGGCGGAAGTATGTGATTGGTGAGATAGGCAGTGCAGAAAATGAGACATGGCTGAAAAAGCCGGGCCGCCAATCTTGATTCGGGTTTGCTGCTCGACAGTAAAAAGAAGGGAGCGGTATGTGATGACTAAAATGATGCGTCTGCTTGTTGGGATCGCGGTGGCCATAGCGATATGCAGCTTATGCGCCTGTTCTCCAAAGGCCGTAACGGTGGAAAACGGCATGATCAATCTGGAGGGAACCACCGTTAACTTTGGCGAGAATAATGTGCCGGATGGAGATTCTGCGTCCTTGAAAATTATCAAGGCCACCGACACCGAAACAGAAAACGGCCTCTGTTCCAAGCTTTTTGAACTGGCCCTGACCGAGGCTTATACTCAGCCGGTAACCGTTACCCTACCCGTCCCGGAAGACTATTCCGGGGAGGCGGAGGAAGCCTTGCTGGTGGGCCTTGGGATAGAGTGTGAATACGACAGCGGCAAAGTGGGGACGGAATACTTCTATTTCCCCGCAGAGGTTGCAGAGGGAACCGCCAGCGTCAGTTTCATCCCGGCAGAGCTGGCCGAGGCTCCGCTGTACATGGGGGCCAGCCAGGGCACGGCCGCAGCGAAGAAGATGAAGACCTCGATTTCGCTAAAATGTGGATTGTTCAGCAGCGTCAGTTACTTTGAGGAAGGCGGACACTTCCGGCTCTATTATCCCATGAAGGTGGAGGGCAAGTTTTTTCATGATATCGTGGGCACTTCGGGCAGAGAGGCTATCCTCAGTGATCTCGAGGCGGTGTACGAAAAGTATAAGGCCCTGGGCTATCAGTACGATGAGGACGATTTTCCCATGAACGTCCTGGTAAAGAAGATCGATGATGCCGGTTCCTATCACATGCTGTATGGCGACATCACCTTGAACGTGGGCAATTTTACTGAAGAATATGTTCCGGGCTCCCTGAATCCCCTGCTAGGGCATGAGTTCTTCCACTATGTTCAGGGTTGCTATACCGGGATATTTGCCGGCAGCGACTGGGTTGACGAGGCCACTGCCTCCTACTATGAGGCCAGGGCCCAGGGCCAAACCTATACCAGCCTCACCTCCCAGTACTTTGAGCGGCAGTTCGTCGGCGCCCTGCCCCCTGAGGATACGGCCCAGGACGGCTATGCCCGCTCACCGCTGATTTCCTTCCTCAGCCAAAGGAAAGGGAGCGACGCTTGGATTAAAACTGCATACGAAAACGGCGGCACCCAAGAGGCGCTAATTGCCGCGGTGGGCGATCCCTCCGGCTGGGCCCACGAATACTATACCGCCCTGGCCTCGGGGAAGGTGGGCCAGGAAGGGGCCTATATCCTGCATAAGAACCTCCGCACCGGCGTCTATGGCGCTGATGTGGGCACCACCCTGAAGCTGCGCATCCTCAATGCCAATGATTTGGCTCAGAAGGCAAAGGGAGAGGAGATTGTCCTCGGCTCGTCAACTGTTAAAATGAACGGTCAGGGGTGCCGACTGGTGGCCATTACCGTTGACGCCGATGACCTCAAAAAACTCCCCGATGGAGCCAATCCCAAAGTGGAATGCCAGGGGGCTTCCGTCACAGTGATCTCCGCCGAGGGCCGTAACGTGCAGAATTGCGGCAGCTCACTGTCCGGGCTTAAGGACTCCGCCGACAGCCAGATCGTATACTTGGTGGTTGTTACTTCCCAGGCGGGGGCGGGAGTCTCCGGGAGCTTTGACGTCAAGATTATACTCCCCGAAGAAAAGATAGATTTTTCGGGAGTCTATACCGGCGTTCTCCACGTAACGGAAACCGGCGCTGATATTGATGTGACAACGGTGGTTACCTTCGAAAGGGATTTCGGCGACGGAGCCTACTACAAGATTGTCTGTTCCAATGACGCGACGGGAAGCACGTACATCAACAACAGCTATTTTGTGCGGTCCACAGGCGAAGCGAATATTGCCGGCGCAGTCTTTACCTTCTCTGCAGATGGGCAATCCTTTTATGCCACAATGCTGGATTTCAATAACAAAGCCTGGGGAACCATTAGCGCATATAAATAGCCCTCAATGCGGGGCTACGATCCCAAAAAAGGGGAGGAATCCAGGATGAGAGATGTCGCTAACCCTGCGGGCAGGGGAAAAATGATTCTGACCGCAATCCTCATAGCAGCCAACTTGCTGATGCTGGCGGCAGGCATTATTACAATACCACCCAATCTCAGAGTAAGTACAGAAGGAGCGCCTGCTGGGGCGAAGGGATCAGCGGTGGCCAGCGCTTATTCCACTGGGGAAAGACCTGATTCAGAGGATTTTCTGTGGTATACGGAGGAAGTGTTTTATGACGGCGTCCCGGCCGATGCTGAGTTCATCAGGGACTTTGATGCCGTGACGGGCGGCTGGAAGGGCATTATCATCTATGACCCCGAGAACGAATATGACTTGTGCGGGATGGAATTACTCAATGCAGAGATTGTCGGTTCAGCCGAGGATTTAAGTCTGACTTTAGATTGGTATATGGCTATCTGGCTGGATGAAGAAAGCAGCCTTGACGAAACCGATCTGGAGGATACCGTATTCAGCGGCGGCTGGGATGGCGGCCTGGCGGCTTCTGCCAATAGTACCGTCTACCTCCCACAGTTCTATGAGTTAAATCAGAAGCAGTACGCTGTTGGCTCAATTGATAGCCTCAATGATATACCGGCGTACATCGCGCTGGTCCGTCCGTAAGGAGGAGAGAACAAATAGATGAATAAGAAAAAAGGCGCGGGTGCGCTTTGCATGGTGCTGGGCGCTTTGCTGGCCCTCCAAACTGCAGTCGTTGCCCTTTTTGGCTGGCCGGGCTTTTTGGTGAAGGAGAGACTGGGAAGGACGAATATTGTAGAGGGTATGGCGGTGCTGTCCGGTATGCAGGTGGATTTCAGCGGCTGTGTTTACGATTCAGCGGTGTTGGAGAACAAAAAAACGGCCACTGTGGATTTGGATGAAGGGGCTGTTTCCGTCACCTATGATCTCGCTTTTTCCAGCATTCCCGAGGGGCCAGTAGTGCTGTCGGCGCCCATGCCGGAGGGTTTGGCCCTGGAGGAAGGAGAGGCCCTGTACTTGGATATTGGCTTTACTATGCTGGATAGTACCGGGGAAGAAGTAATAGTGTATGACCATGTCCAGGCCTCTGCCCAGGAGGGCTGGATGACTGCGGAAATCACGCCTTCTGCATACGAAGGCATGGAAAGTAATGTCTACTTGCAGTCCGGCCCATACCTGCGCCGGGGATACAATGAGAAGATGCGCTTTAACGCTCAGTTCAAACTGAAACTCGTCCATGCATCCCAGAGTGAGCGGTTTAACCTGGTCATTGACAAATCGAGAATAATGGCTACCTCTCTGACTGAAAATGTCAGGGAGGAAGTACTGTCCAGGATGGAGCAAGTCTTTCAGCGCATGAAAGAATTTGGCTTCAATGTGGAGAAACGGACCAAGTGGCCCATGGACGTCTTTGTGACGACATTGCCCTCAAATGCCAAAAAACAAACCAAGATCTATGGCCTCTATGTGTCAAGTCCCTGGGGCATCAACCATGGCCATATTGACTTAAGCCGTTCTCTCTTTATGTCCTTCAACAGTGATGAAACTACATCGGTCTTTGGCCACGAGTTTATGCACTATGTCCAGGAGTGCTATGTGTCAAGCATGTACAAGCGCTTACATTGGCTGGATGAAGCGACAGCAACCTTCTTTGAAAAGTACTTTGGCGGGAGACCTGACCATGGCTCGAGGCAATACCAGTTGTATGAGGGGATTCTCCCTGCTTCGGATTCGCCTGATGAGGGATATGTCCGTGCTGCCCTGGTTAGCTACTGGGCAAGTAAGGGAGGCTGGCTGGAGGGTAAGGATCCCCTTACCGGCACTGACAAAATGGCGGGGCTCATCAAACTTTATGCCTCCGGCGGTTACTTTGGGGAAGAGGGCTGGCTGGAACGGATGCGCGATCTCTTTGGTGATCCGTCTGAGTATGCTGTGGATTTCTTTGCCCGGATGGTGCTCGCCCACGATTCGGTATGGGCAGATGTTGCCTATAAGCCGTATATCTTGCATAGCCAGATCCTCAATAAAGCCGATGAGGATATTGCCAAGTTCACTTCAGAGCTAAAGCTGCTGTGGGATTTAATGACCAGCGAAGAGGGGCAAGTATCTTCAGTCAGGGTGCCTGCGTATGGCGCACGGGTTGTCGCCTTAAGCATGGATAAGGATGGGCTCAGTATGCTTAAGGAGGACGGCAAACTTACGATAACCGCCCAGGGCGGGGAGACTCTTGTCCTGGTCAGAGCTTTGTCAGCAAAAAATGTGGCAATAAAAGGGGTGACAGTATCCGCCCCAAAATTCAGGCTGACCCTGGAAGATAAGTACCGCTACTTGCTCCTGGTGGTTAACACTACCGCTGAGGAAAAGACCATTTCCTACAAGGTGACGGGAGAAGCCAAATTCTCGGAGCCAAAAGATGAAAGCAAAATTGAGAAGGTTCCCTTTTCAGGGACATACAAGGGTGTTGTCAACAATTTGCAAATGGATGAACCCGAGCACTCTATTACAACTGTTGTTACCTTTGTAGAGAATTACGGCCCTGGCGGAGTGTATCAAATTGACTGTACCGTCGACAAAACCGGGAAAAAAATCATAGACGGAAGATACACCACGACGATATCGTGGGCCACCGGTGAAGTCAAAGAGGATAAAGACTTTGTCTTCTCCCTGGATGGGAAATCCTTTGTCGGCACCGTGAATGATCTTTCTGGTACGCCATGGGTAACCATCACTGGTGAGAGGTAGGCAGGGAACTGGGAGTGGAAATTATGATAAAAAAGCAAAAGTCCATACTGAGCATTACCAGCTCAATCCTGATGTTGCTTGTAGCATTTCCAATGCTGTTATGGTGTCTGAACCTCATCAACAACGCTTCTTTGGACTACGATTATGGCGGTGTGGGCTGCTTCGCTGCGGGGATTATGTACGTATTTTCTATGGTGACGGGTATTGCAGGACTTGCCTTTGCCAGTCGGCCCCACAGACAGCGCTGGTGCCGGATTCCGGCATATATCCAATTGGCGGCGGCCGTGCTGCTGATTTTTCCCCTCGGCCCTTACGCGGCCTTGACCCTGCCGCCGCTATTGGTTCTCACCATCCTATACCTATTTGGCGTGGGGTGGCGGGAGAAAGAGCATACAGCTATGAAGGGAGAGAGTCATGGCAAGGAAAAACAATAAAATACCCCTGGTCATCCTGGTGCTGATCTGCGCCTGTCTGCTGTTTGCCATGTATACGAGCCTCAGTACCCTTACACTGGCAATCTGGGGCGACACAGTCATGGGTACGGTGGACAGATATGACAACCGCCTGGACAGCACCAATGCGGAGCCAAACCGCTCCCGCACCATTTTCAAGGGCTATTACTTTACAGTGAAGGGCAAGGGATACCGGGGCTATGTGATTTACAATAGTGATGAGGCGTGGCCGAGGCTGGAGAATGGTGAAACACGTGCAGAATCCATCCGTTATATCCCCATCTTTCCACACATCAACAAGCCCGCTGCCCTGGCCAGCTTTAGCCGGATGGGAACGATGGGGATTTTCTACCACATTCTCACCCCCATTGGCTGTGTGCTATTGTTTTGGTTTTTTCTCCTTCGCCCCTCCCGAGACAATAAAAAAACAAGGGCGAGAAAATCCGCCGTTCCCCAAAGGGAGAACAAAGGAAAGGTGGCGGATGAGTTTTGCTCAGCCTGCGGAAGCAAACTGCCGAAGGGAGCGGCCTTCTGCGTCAGCTGCGGGAAGAAAGTACATCTGAAGTGAAGGCCGGTTCTCCGGCCTTTTTCATATCAACCACAAAATATACAAAATTAAGGATGAAATCCTCCTGTTACATGTTATCATTATGCTACTATATATATCGGCGGGAGGTTTTTCATGCCCGATGCTTTGATTGGGGATGTGCCTCGGGATACTCTGGCCGTGCTACAATAAGCGGCGTTCTTCAGCAGGATTTGTTCTTGGTGCTGGAGAGGGCTGCTTCACTTGCCCACTAGTGTAATGGGAGGGATTATATTTGAGCAAAGTAGTAATCAGTGACTGCAATGAGTATAACCTGGAACTCCTGACCCGGAAGCTCAATGCAGGTATTGCTCTTCTGGGCGGTTGGGAGAAGTATGTATCTCCGGGGATGAAGGTGCTCCTCAAGGTCAACCTCATCGGTCCCAAGGCTCCGGAGACTGCTGCCATCACCCATCCGGAGTTCGTCCGGGCCCTGGTCCGGATCCTCAAGGGCCTGGGTTGCGCGGTCTGGATCGGCGACAGTTCCGGCGGGGCCATTGCGGGAATTGCCCCCACCGCCCGGAGCCTCAAGGTTTCGGGACTGGAGCAGGTGGCCCGGGAAGAGGGGGCGGAGATTAAAAACTTCGATCGGGAAGGAGTTGTGGAGGTTATCCCTAAGAGCGGCCTCGGCGGCAAGATGTACATTGCCAAACCCTTATTCGATGCGGATTTCGTCATCAACCTGCCCAAGTTCAAGACCCACTCGGCGGGAATATATACCGGCGCCGTCAAGAACCTCTTCGGCTGTATCCCCGGTCTGCGCTAGGCCGAATACCACCGCCTGGCCCCGGACCCCCGGGACATGGGAGAAGTGCTTACAGACATCCATCAGGCCGTCAAGGTAGGTTTACATATCATGGACGGAGTTACTGCCATGCAGGGGGAGGGGCCCACCGCCGGGACTGTCTATCCCGCCGGCAAGCTCCTGATGAGCAGTGACCCCCTGGCCCTGGACACCGTGGCCGTCGCCATGCTGGGCCTGGGAATTGAGGACATTCCTATTCTTGTCAGCGCTAGGACCAGGAATCTGGGGAAATCTGATCTCAAGGCGATTGAACTGGTGGGAGATTTCACTTCTCCGCCCCAGCTCAAGGGCTTTAAGCTGCCCAAGCGGCTGAAGCTCATCAAGCCCCGGAATTATAAGCTGGTTGTCAAGGTAATAGACTTCCTCAAGGCTCGGCCCCGGGTCAATCTCAAGGTGTGCAAGCACTGCAACATGTGCGTGGAAAGCTGCCCGGTACAGGCTATTGACCGGGAGACCAAGGTCGTCAATTATTCCCTGTGCATTGAATGTATGTGCTGCCATGAACTTTGCGAGCATAAGGCTGTAGAGCTGCGTCGGGACAACCGCATCCTGGATTTCTTTGGCCGGTTCAGGAGGCGGACTTGATGGAGGCCGCCGTCCGGCCCCTGACCCTGGAGGATTTGCCCCTTGATGCCCTCAAAGGTTTTCACCGCTGCCAGGTAACCAGGCAGGTCAAGTACTTGGTGCAGGGGGAATACAAGATCAAGGACGATTACTTCGTCGATGAGTGGACTGAAGCCCAAAAGCTTCGGGCCGTCCAGGACCTGCGCCGATGCCTGGAGCAAGGGGGCTTTGTGGCCGGTGCCATTGTCGGCGGCACCCTGGTGGGCTTTGCCAATGTGGAAAATACTCCCCTGGGCAGCCGCAAACAATACCTGGAGTTACGCTATATTCACGTGTCCAGGGAATACCGGGGGCAGGGCCTGGGCAGGCAGTTGTTCCGCCTCTGCTGTGAAGGGGCCCGTCAACGGAGGGCAGAGAAGTTGTATATCGGGGCCCATCCGGCTGTTGAAACCCAGGCCTTCTACGCTGCATTGGGTTGTGTCCTGGCGGAGGAAGTTGTCCCAGAGATACTGGCCCTGGAGCCCCGGGACCTGCAGTTGGAGTATATCCTGCATGGGGGTAATAATGAGGTGAACTGAAATGACGACTTGGTTTCAATACGGCGATGAAGAAATTCAGTACCTGAAGGGGAAAGATAAAAAACTGGGTGCTGCCATCGAAAGGATCGGCATCATTCAGCGGCAGGTAATTCCCGACCCCTTTGCCGCCCTTATTTCCAGCATTGTCAGTCAGCAGATTTCCAAGAAAGCCGCTAGCACTGTTTGGAACAGGCTGAACGAAGCCCTGGGAGGAATCTGCCCGGAGATTATTGACAATACCGATGTCTCCAGCATTCAGGCTTGCGGTATGTCAATCCGGAAAGCGGGTTATATCAAGGGCATTGCCAAAGCAGCTATTGACGGCCAGGTGGATTTTCATGCTCTTCCCGCTATGGAAGACGGGGAAATCATAACCCGCCTTACTGCCCTGCCCGGAGTGGGAGTGTGGACGGCTGAAATGCTTCTCATTTTCTCCCTGAACAGGCCCAATATCCTCAGTTACAATGACCTGGCCATTCGACGAGGCATCACGAACCTATATGGGCTTAAGGAACTAACCCGGGACCAGTTTGAGAAATACCGGGCCAGATACTCTCCCTATTGTTCGGTGGCCTCTCTCTACCTTTGGGAACTGTCGGGACAATAATCAAACCGACAGGTAAATAGAATCGTACCAAAAAATGGGCTGCCTAGGGTGCAGCCCATTAACATATCCAATCCAAAGAGACATCAGTTGAATAGCCCTAAGGAGGCATTGTTACTTTTCCGGAGCCTGTTCATATCTGCTGCAACTTTAATCCTGCCACAGTTCCGCCAAGGGAAGGCTTAAGCCTGGGAAATCCGGATGCGTGACGGTGTCTTCATCCATACCGGAGGCAGCTAAGATATACTCCCCATCCCGGAGAGCCAGGCACTCGAAGGTCTTTTCATAGGAATCCACCAGCCAATAATGCTGGACTCCTGCTTCTTGATAGATTTGGCGCTTGCGGAGCCTGTCCTTGCGGCGGCTGGTTTCTGAGATTATTTCCACCACCAGCCGAGGGGCGCCGTCGATACGGGTTTCCTTGACGATGTCCTTCTGCGTTCCCGAGATGAACAGGATGTCTGGCTGGACAACGGTGAAGTCCCCCAAGGTAACATCCAGCGGTGCGAAAAAGATTTCGCCCAGGGGGTCTGTCTTGCGGAAGTACAGCAGGAGGATAAACTCCAGCTCCCGGCAAATTCTCTGATGCACAACAATGGGGCTCGGCTCCTTAACCAGCTCCCCGGCCAGAACTTCATAGCGGTAGCCAGGCTCCTCGGGCAACTCCAGGTAGTCCTGGTAAGTGAACTTCTTGGGACCAGAGATGTATTCCGGGGCCTTTTCCCGGACTCTGGCGCCGGTCAGGGCGGCGAGGACCTCCTGGAGGTTATAGCGATACTGCCTTTTCCCCAGGGTTACATAGGGTATTTTATTATTCCTGGTATAGCGCCAGATTGTCTCCACTGAGAGGTTCAGGGCGTCGGCCAGAGCCTGAGCGGTAATAAGGTCTGTTTGACCCATCTTTCTCACCTCAGCTATATTTTACCGCCGCTGACAACTAAAATCAACTGTAGTCAACTGGGGGTGCAGCTCACCGCTTTTGTACTCAGTCCGGAGGGGAAAAAATGAGCCCTGTCAAGGCCCAATAATATTGTTACCTATAAGAGATTTCTCTTTTTAAACAGGATGAAGGCGCCTACGGCCAGGAGCAGATTGTAGGCAAACCCGATGCCCAGGTACTGATAAAAATTGAGGTTCATCTTTACAATTCCCGCCTCGATGCCTGGCTGCAAGTAGAGGTATTGCACTGCCTTTGCCAGCCAGTGGGCTGGGGCAAAGGAGAAGAGCCATTCCTTCCAGTCCAGGAAGAAGTAAGCGGCCACCGGGAAGATAAGGCTGAAGCCCGAGCCCTTCATGGTGACGAAGCCCTCTACCTTGTTTTTGGCAAAGGAATTAAAAAAGAAGGCAATAATGGGAACCTGGAGGGCGGAAAGAGTAGCCAGGAGCAAGGTGTCCCCGCTGCCGATTTCCAGGGCGCCGCTGAACCAGATGATGAAGAAGCCGGCAAGCACGGCGAGGACAAAGGCAAAGCAGATTTTGAACCAGATATACCAGTGCACCGAGATGGGAGAGATCTGGATAGAGTCCAGAACCTGGTCGTCCCGGTCGTCCAGGAGGGAGAAGCCGCCCATGGCCCCGTAGGCAAAGCCGCAGAAGAGGGCAAAGAGCATGGCGGCTATGCCCACGCCCTCACCGCCGATGACTCCACGGTCCAGCAAAATCCTGCCGACGATGCCGATGGCAAGGGGATAGAGCAACATGAGCAGGGTCATTCTTTCTCGAAGCAGATTCTTGAACTCGTGTTTCAGCAGGGTTATGAGCATTTTTACACCCCCGTTTCCCGCATGGCGTAGTCGTTGAAGCGGGGCTTTATGATGTACTTATAGAGGGCCAGGGAGAGGGCAGCCAAGTAGGCAATGCCGAAGATAATTTTCCACAGGTCCACGGTGGCAAAGCTGGCCTTGAGAATGGTGCCGGCGGCGTCGGGGGGCAGGATGAGGAAGAACCGGGAGACCTTTTCCCCTATGACTCCCAAATCTGCCAAGACGGTGGGCAGCATCAGGACAATTACATAGAGCATGAAGTTGACCAGCAG
>Ga0116180_1002136_pt1 | contig 15885 bp, 15 predicted proteins | sample AD_UKC073_MetaG_FD_89804 | JGI IMG/M metagenome (GOLD analysis project Ga0116180, IMG submission 89804) | Active sludge microbial communities of municipal wastewater-treating anaerobic digesters from USA - AD_UKC073_MetaG | ecosystem: Engineered > Bioreactor > Anaerobic > Digestate | place: USA...
TATAATTAGCATTTGTAGAGAAAGTCATAACATCACAGTTATTAGACTTAGCCAAGATAGCTCCAAATAATGATGCTATCTCAGATGGCTTACCGCTCATAGAACCAGATACGTCTAATACTACAAGAGTATTACCATCAAACTTAGGAACATTTGATACAGATATATCAAGTGCCTTGTTGATAGCAACAAGTACATCTCTTACTTCACTAGAAGATCCAAGCTTACTAATTTCTTCATAAGCGGTAGAAAATCTAAAAGGAAGAACTCTTGACTTAGAGATTAATCTCTCATCAGTCAATAAATCACAAGCCGCTGGTATAGCACTTGGAGATTGTGTTATTATATTTCTTAAATTCTTAAGTAATGCAAAGTAACCAATCTTTCTTGAATTAATTAAATCAATCCAAGCATCTGACTTCAATTGAGCCAAATCCTCTTCATTCTCAGCTACTTGTCCAGCCTGAGATAACTTAGACTCCCAAGTTTCAGTGTTCTTTAACTCACCTTTAATAAGTTGTTCAAGAGCTTCCTTGTTCTTAAAAGTAGGAACAGGGTGAACTATGTTAACAACGTCAACAAGTTTAAACTCTTTGTTCTCACCTTTATACTTAGCTAATTGATAACCATCAAACTTATCAAAAGCCTTAGCAAATCCTTTCTTCAAAGCATTTGGGAACTTAGGACTATCCTTAGATGTCTTATAAGCTAAGTAGTAAGACAATATTTCAGTCATGTCATCAACACGAACAACTACTTTATCATAGAAATTCTTTCCCCACTCTTGACCAGCAAGTTCAGATGTTAATTCACCAGCAAGAGCGTGAGTTATACTTCTCATACCGAAACGGTCACGAGCGTAAATAGCTGCCTTAGCAACGAACTCCTTATCTTTAACCTTTGAAGCTAAGCTTCTCAACTCATCTAAAGATGTTTGAGCATTTCTATAAAACTGGTCATTAACAAATGATGTTAATAACAATGATACAAGAGCTAACTCATTTGATTGAGTATAAGCTTGTCCACCTGCTAAGTTTTCAGTTAAAGTTTTTCCCTTTGGTTGTGTTGCGTTAAATTTTGACATAATATTTTATTTTTAATTTTATTTTAAACAAAAAAGACCAGAATCATCTAGTGAATCTGGTCTTTTATAATATTTGCAAACAAGATAATTTAGCTTAAGCTGTCGTAAAGAATTCTCCCGAAACTTTACCGATATTTACAAGTACATCTCTCACATCTCTTTATTTAAAGGAAGTTTATGAATTCCTTAATCCTTTACGAGAATTACTCGGACTTTTTCACCTGTTTTCTTTTTTTGAACTAGAAAGCCCTTTCGGGGTTCTAGTCAGGTAGTTTTGCTTGTCTAGCTTAACACTTTTCTGTCATAGTTGAATTTATCGAAGTATCTCAAACTATCGCTATGTTTGCTGTTAATATAATTGACCAGAGTAAGTTATCAAAGAGTGTTTTTTGAATCCATTTCGAAGTAACCCTTCAATTCACTACTGGAATTTTTAATATGTTATTTTTATTGTATTTACAAATTTCAAAAAGTTTCAAAAGTTTTAATTTTTGTTTTTGTTTTTCTTAATTTGTTTAGTATATATCAACCTCTAAAATTTCGTTTTTTTCGGAGGTGGATTTTTTACAGATAGATTATATGCAAAAAAATAGAGAAGTTTTATCCTCTCTATTTTTTTTATTTAATTTATTTTAAGAGCCACATGCCAAACAATCATCTGGATTGTCTAATGAACAAGAGATTTCAGCCATTTGTTCTTCAACAGATTTTTTAGATTCTTCTTGAACAGTGAACTTAACAGCATCACTAGCAGATTTATTTCTTAAATAATAAATACCTGTTTTTAATGCAACTTTCTTATCTCTGTAACATCTTGGTTTACCATCTTTGTCATAAATAACTTCAACTGATTCACCTTGTGGAATAATTGGTTGACCATTTTCTCCAACGATTAGGTTTCTTCTACCCCAACCATAAAAGTGCATCGAAGTTAACTTTGCAAAGTTTGGAGAATCCATGAAAATATTCATTGATTGAGTTTGGTCGATAAAAGCTCCTCTATCGGCAGCCATATCAATAACATCCTTTTGTTTAATTTCATAAACAGTTTTGAATATTTCTTTTAAGTTAGTCGGTACCTCTGGAATATTCTGAACAGAACCATTCTCATTTATAATCTTCTTTCTTAAATTATCTCCCCATACACCAAGTTTAACCAATTCTTTAACAAGATATTTGTTAACCATTATAAATGTACCAGAAAGAACTCCTCTTGTGTACATATTTGATGTTTGTGCTTCACAAGATGCCTCGTTTCCTAAGATAGATGCTGTAGAAGCAGTTGGCATAATACATCCAGTTAATGAATTTCTAACACCATACTTTTTAATATCTTCTCTTAGTTTGTCCCACTCCCATCTCTTTGATGGCTTAACACCCCATAAGTCAAATTGGAATTTACCTTCTGAGATTGGAGAACCATTATAAGTTGCATAAGGACCATCTTTCTTAGCTAAATCACAAGATGCTCTCATAGATGCGTAATAGATAGTTTCAAATATATCTTTGTTTAACTGCTTAGCTTCTTCTGATTCATATGATAATCCAGTCATGAAGAATACATCTGCTAATCCTTGTACACCTAAACCAACTGGTCTGTGTAATAGATTAGAAAACTTAGCTCCTTTTGATGGATAGTAATTAACATCGATTACATTATTCAAGTTTATAATAGCATTATAAGCGATTTCATATAATTTATTGAAGTTATAAGTCTTATTCTTATTAACAAACTTAGGAAGAGCAATAGAAGCTAAATTACAAACAGCTGTTTCATTAACAAACTCTTCACCATAAAACTCACCTAAACCATTCTTCTCAAGTAATTCTTTATTATTAAGTATTTCTTTTTGAACTTTAGTAATACCAGTAGCCTCAACTATTTCAGCACAGTTGTGAACTAATATACCATTTGCGTAAAAGTTATGATTTTTATTAACCGTAATATCATAAACGGGTCTATTTTTAACTCTTTCTATTTTTATCATATTTTTTATATTTTTTTATGAAAATTGGTTTTTATTTTTCCTAAATGTCTTAAGAAATTCTATAATTTCATTTTCTTTTTCTTTAAATTTTCTATCCCAGTCATCTTTATAGATTATAAAATAACCTTTTGTTGTGTGATAAGGTATATCTTTTTTTGAGTTTGTATTTGCAGTCTTTGAAACAGCTCTATTTGTTGAATCTATATAACTAGCGACATCAAAGCAATAATCAAACTCCTTCACTAAATTAAAATCCTTGTCAAATAATAATGTTTTTTTTGCCATACTATTACCGGATCCCATTCTTTGTTTAGATAATATTTCCTTTGTTGAAATAGAAGCTGTTCTTCCTAAATTCCAATGATTTCCTGATAATTTTGACTTATGTGAGGGGTAATCCTCTAATGGTAAACCATACATGTTATTATTTGACCCAAGAGCATTTTTTCTATGTTTTTCTCTTATCTCCTCTTTTCTAGGATTATTACTAAAAGTATCACCACCGTCACCACCTTTTGAAATATTAATCAATGGTCCTGATTTATCATATCTATTGCCAATTTTTTCTATCATATCCTTTTCTTTTAAAAAAGATTCATGTAAACTTAAACCCTCAAAATACTTTATTATAATAGGTTCTAGATCATCAGATAATATACTCCTTATTATATTTTTTTTATAATTATTATTTGTAATATCTTTATCAAGCTTTGCATAATATAGGTGTCTATTTTTTCTATCATGTATAGTCTTACCACTAGAAACTCCAACATAAAAAGGCTCATATTCAAAATGATATTCATCATATATATACTCACCTTTCTTTCTAGGATCTAGATAAACATAGATAAATGAATTATTATCTATGTTTTCTAAATTAAATTCAGTGTATTTATACAAGTTCCTTTTCATTCAATAATAAAGTATCTTTTTCATTTAAATCACCAGCTCTAACATATCCTCTGTTTTGTGTCCAAATTTGATGATCCTCTGTGCATATTATATAATTACCATTTTCATCCGTTACTTTTATAGTCTCTGCGTCATCATTAGTCATTCCAGAATTCTCAACTAAACACCACTCGTCTATTCCAGATTCAATATCTCTACTCAATACTTCAATTTTTTCACCATCTTTAAACAAAGCATCAATTGTTATCATATCAAATTCCTTTTCAATTCCATCAATTCTACATTTAACCATAGTATCACCATCTAAACATAAATTAGAACTTCTAATCACTCCAATATTAGATTGATTTGATTTTTCGTTAATAGCATCTTTATAAAGAATATATGGAGTTCCCGTCTCAATTTGAGATTCAAGAATTTTATTCCAAACTTCTCTAGCTTTTACTTTCTTCTTAGCTTTACCAGCATTTTCATATTTAAGATATAGCTCACGGAATTCTTGTCCATAAGTTTCTGTTAATCCAGAACACTCATGAGGACACATCAATGACCAATCATCATCTAACTCAACTCTTTCCATGAATAAATCATTCATCCACATAGCTAAGAATAAATCTCTAGCTCTTAATTCTTCTTTACCTTGGTTTTTACGAAGGTCTAAGAAGTCCATAATATCTGAATGCCAAGGTTCCATATAGATTGCAATTGAACCCTTACGTTTACCACCACCTTGATCAACCGCTCTTGCAGTTTCATTATAAATTTTCAAGAATGGAATAATACCATTTGAATTACCATTTGTCCCAGCAATATAAGTACCTTTAGCTCTTATCTTAGAGAAAGCAATACCAATACCACCAGCGTTCTTAGATATTTGTGCTGATTCTTTTAATGTATTGAAAATACCTTCAATTGAATCTGTTTCAACATCTAACAAGAAACAAGATGATAATTGTGGTCTTGTTGTTCCTGAATTAAATAATGTTGGAGTTGCGTGTGTGTAATACCCTTCTGATAATAGGTTATAAGTTTCTTTAACTTTCTCAATGTTTTCTCCCCAAATTTGAAGGGCAGTTCTCATATACATATATTGAGGACGCTCAGCTACTTTACCATCTATTTTCAATAGATATGACTTCTCTAATGTTTTAAAACCAAAATAGTCAAAGTTATGGTCTCTAGAGTGAACGATTGATGAATCTAAATCATCAGCGTATTTTTTTACTATACTTGCAAAGTTTTCAGACACAATTGGTGAATGTCTACCAGTTTTTGGGTCTATATACTTATAAAGGTCTTCTACTGTTTCAGAGAAGCTCTTCTTTGTTTCTTTATGTAGGTTCGTTATGGCTAACCTAGCAGCCAAAATAGAATAATCTGGGTGTTTAGTTGTCAAAGAAGCAGCTGTCTCCATTGCTAACTGATCCAGTACCGATGTCTTGATATCTGGAGCAATACCTTCAATAACTTTCTGTGCTACTTCAAAAGGTACTATCCATTTTTGATCCAATCCATAAGTTTGTTGAGTAATCCTATCGAGGATTTTATCTAACATTACCGGTTCTTTCTTCCCATTTCTTTTTATTACTTTTATCATGCTCATTTCTTAATTTTTTGTTTTTTATATATTGCTTTCAAAATTCGTTTCGTTTTTGTATTACTTTAAATTCGTTAGGTTTTTTACAACCACTGAAAAAAATATTTTATAGAAAATCTATATTGTTTAATTTGTTCAAATTATACTTAAATTTCGTATTATTTAATATTTTTGTTATCTGTTCAATCTTAACTTCATATATATTTTCATATGAATCAACCTTGAATACACTATTCATATAGTCAGTTTCTAAAACGACACCTGTTATCATTTTATCTTCACCGAACTCATCCACCCAGTCAAATTCAATCTCGGTGCCTTCATAAATATTTCTATTTGAGACATCTTTTGAATTGGAATTTTTACCGATATGTTCTTGTAATTCACTCAATATCATATTTCTCCATTTATTATCTAATAACTTAAACATGTTGAATAAATTATCAGAGAAGTAGACAGCTAATTCATTGAATAATTCTATATTAGTAAAACTCTCATCAACTAGATGTGTCTTTAAAAGACCATAGTATTGGTTAAAGTCATTTCTTGATGGTTTTCTACGATTGTTTAAGAAGTTAATAGTTGTATTTTCACTTAAAACAACATATACTCTTTCTTTTACAAGTTTACTTCTTACATATTTTTCATTATCAATAGATTCAAAATAGTAATTAGAAGCCTTATCAACTTCAATAGTATCTTTATGATATGCTGAATAACCATCTAGATCATCTTCATCTAAAGGGTCTTCCTTTTTACCTTTGAAAATAGAATCATACTTTAATGAGTGTTTACCTTCGATTTTATGTTTAGAAAGTACAATATCACTTTCTTCACTTGTTTCAGGTTTAGGCTCATCATCATCTGTTAATTTAAGATCATCCTCATCGATTTCAATAGCAATATCCATATCATCGTCATCATCATTGATAATTCTTGATTCAGATTCAATATCTTCCGATTCTTCTTCATCTTGGATATCTTCTACGATTTCCTCGTTTTCATTTTCATTTTCTAACTCGTCATCAAACTCGTCATCATCCCTAACTTTCTTAGCCATAGGTTGTTTTTATTTTTTATATGAGATTTTAGCCTCTGTTCCATTATCATCAATAATTGACAATGGGTGATATACTCCATCAATTATCAATGAAAATGATTCCCAATCAAATTCAACCTCAGTAGCATTCTCCAATTCAATTACTAATTCTGGTGAATGTATATTAGCCTTTTCCAACCATTCTTTGTTTGTCCAAAACATATCAATATATTATTTTTTATTGATCAATAAATTGATCGTTTTCAAGTGTTAAGTAAGTAGGATTTAGATTAATTCTAATTTGCGACTTTAGAAAATCACCATCTCTTTGTTTTAACAACTTAAATCTGTATAAATTTTGTCTCTTCATTTCTTCTGTTCTTATTATAGCGAAGAATGTATCAGCTGTTTCAGCAATCGCTTTAGATTCTGGAACACTTTCTAATGTTATATCTGATGAATTCCAAGCATCTTTAGCTACTTGAACACCAGTTATAACAGGACATTTATATTTAGCTCCTAAGGCTCTTAAACCTTCAGCTAACTGTTTACCCTTTGTATAAAGATTATCAGCGCCTAAGCCTTTATTTGCAGCAATAAGTGTAATATAATCAACAACAATCATGTCAATCTTTACATCTTTCTTTTCTTTTAACTTCTGAATATAATTATCAAAGTCTGAAATAGTAGCTGTGCCAGCCGCCCAGAACTTTGCAATAATTTTACCAACTTTCTTATCAAATATATCACCACCATCTGATTTACTAAGAGCTTGAATTCTTCTCTTAATCATATCAGTATCTTTAGATAAGGTATCATAATCATTGATAGGAATTTTAAGACGCATAGCACCCATTCTCTTCATAACTTTTCTCTCATTCATTTCGAGTGTTATGTAAAGGACATTATGACCCATATCAGCAGACCTAACTGCAAAGTTTTGCATCCACAATGATTTACCACCATTTGTTTGAGCCATTATAACATTAAGTGTTTGTATATCCCAACCACCACCTAACATATGGTCAATAGTTTCAAATCCACATTTAACTTTGAATTTAGACGAATCTTGTACATGGCTTTCTGCCTCATCAAAGTCAGAACCCATATCATCATCTTGTACGAAATTAGTAGAAGACATTTCATCTACTATTCCTTTAATACGATTAGCAGCTTCAATAGTCTTTTCGAAATCAGACATATTATCTAAATTTCTTGTCTCATCAATAATATCAACGGTGCCCGTTTTAAGTCTATTAGATAAAACCCATCCATTGAATTTTGGCTCAATGAAGTTTTTTTCATCATATTCTTTTAAGTCTACTTGTAATATTGATTTAAGAATTTCTTTAGTTATAACACCATCTTTATCTTGAAGTGATATCATATCTAAAATTTGTCTAGGTCCTGGTACTTGTGCATCAGTTCCCTTCGTCATATAATCACGAATCACCCCATATACAAATTGTATTTCTGAGTTTCTAAAAAAGAAGGGTTTAACTATTTCAAAATATTTCTTATTCTTTAATATGTAATTGAAAAAGACTTTTTCCAGTTGTGGAGTCATTTAAGTGTTTTCATTTTTATATTATATCAAATGAACTAGCTAAGTTTATTTAATTTTATAATACAATTTAATTATTGTTCCTTAATCAAATCACCATCCTGGTCAGATTCAGAGTCACCGAATGTGACATCTCCAATTTTCTGTATAATAGGTGTTTCTATCTCATCCAGAATCTTCTTCTTGTTGAGACGATCCCCATTAGGAAATCTACTTTTTATTCTGTCTATAATTTCAGCAATTCCGTGTTTAGTAATTATAGTACCAATTCCAATACCAAGTCCTAAAAAGTTCTGTGGTAATGTATCAAAATTCAAATCATATTTACCAACAATAGAATTAATAGCATTCATTATTGGGATTAACATAGCAGTATATGCGAACATATCCATAAATCCACCAACAACCGCTCCTATATGTTTACCTATTATTGAGAATATATTTTTAATAGATTTAAGACCTTCTACTAGCTTCTTAACGATGCCATTTCCAATACCCATCATTTTTAACTCCTCAAGCATTGATTTACAATTCTTTCTAAAAGAATCTTCATCTTTTATTTTATTCTTTTCCTCCTCTAAATAAATAATTGAAATTGCAGTTATTGTAAGTAAAACAACAGTATTTGTAGTTACTTCAACCGAACCCATATTTCTCATTAATGATTCAACAATTGGATAAAAGGCGCCAATTCCAGCACCAAATGTAGTAACAAGTTGTACATTTAACTTTAGATCCTTTACTATCTTATTAAGAGCAGATTCATACCTATTAACACCACCACTAGCCTCGTTTATAATTGGCTGCAATGATTCGATAAAGCTATCTACCATTGAATTGTTTAATGAATATTCTTCAAATCTATATACTTTCATAAATACTATATATTATTTCCACCGGGATTAAAATTATCCCAATGTACCCAATCCGTTTTATTATATATCGCATCTGGTCTATATAACCAAGAATCTTCCTTCTCAGACCAAACACAATCTTTTTCTTTATACCACTTATCATCTGCCTTTGATTTTACAAATCCATTTTTCGGGTTCATTAAGTAAGGCTCTTCAATCCAATCATCAAATTTATATGAAGAGAATCCCATACCACCATCATATTGTAAATGAATAGCACTATCTATATAAACCAAACCACCTTGTTCTTTTGAATGCACATAATCATTTAGATGTTCAATATGTGTACCATGTACATCATATAATCCACTTTCTTCTGAATATCCACCCTCTGTGTCATTTAATTTAAAATATCTACCATCAGGTGGTTGATTCATAGCCCACTCACCTTGAGCATAGTAAAAAGTATCCATATATGGTAATCCACTACCATCTTTTATCCAATCAAATACATTTGTTATTTTAACCTTTGTTGATAAACTAACTTGTTCGTCACCTTTCATAAATGATGAACCACCACTTATATTTCTCTTCTTATAATACCAACCATTCTTAACAGCATATGATGTAAATTTATAATAGTCTTTATCATATACATAATAAACTCTATCCATTATAATTCTATCTTTGTGATCCTTCCAAACTAAGGCTCTACCTAATATTAAATTATCATCATCAAGTAGTACAAGTAGTTTAACAGATGGGCAATATTCATAAAACTCTATTAAATGTAGATAATCATTCATACAAGAACCAATAAGTGGATTCGTACCAGGATAATCAGTATAATGATAATTTGTTGAATTATATCCGTTTTTTATTTGATATTTAGTCCATATTTCAAAATTATCAGAATCATCAAGAGATTTCCATTTGTTAACAAATGTTTCTATTTCAGAATCAGTGAAGTCTTTTCCAAATACTTTCTTAACAAATCTTCCTATCTTCATCTCTATATTTCCCTCTGACCACATAACATCAGCCATTCTTGGTCTAAAATTCTGCATATTATCAGTTTTAAAATCAGGATATAAATCTAGTAATTTACCAGACGGTACAACGGTCACTGTATCACTATTCTTACCAACATTAATCATAGAGTAAATAAATGGTGCATATTTCATTTCTAATAAACCATTGGATATAGGAGAGTCAATTCTTTCTAATTTTTCCTTAAAAGCATTGGAATAAAAAAACGGAAATTCCCTCGTCTCTGATTTTTCAAGAATGAAGTCTAAAAAGCGTAACAATATCATAAACTATATATAAAAAATGATAAAACGGATTTAAAAAGATAATATATACATTATAAAAATAAAATAAGCCTTATGAAAATGAAATACCTAAAAACTTTCGAAAACTTCGGAGATCAAGATCTTGGAAGATTCTCTGACATGGATTCTGACGAACAAGAATGGTTAGATAAAGTAAACCAAAATAAAGAAGGATTCGAAGAAGAATCTGACGAGTTCGGAAATGAACACGAACATGATGAACATGACGAGCACTTTGAAGAAGAAGAGGAAGAAGAAAGAGAAGAGGAAGATTTCGAAGAAGAACCAGTTAGAAGAAAGGTTTGGGGAGACGAAATCGTTGAAAAGAAGAAGATGAATGCGGGTTTCAAGGCTTATTTAGATAAGAAAAAAGGAAAGGCTAAAAAAGACGATAAAAAGGCAGATACTAAAGAAGATAAGAAAGACGACAAAAAAGCTGAAAAGAAAGACGGTAAAAAAGGCTTAACAGCTGGTCAAAAGAAACTTCCAGAAGCAATGCAAAAAGCAATATTAAAGAAACAAAAATAAAAATTAAAAACCCACTCAAATGAGTGGGTTTTTTTTATGCTCCTACTTTAATATTTATTCTCTTAATAGCATCTTGTATCCAGTCTGGTATAAAATGTGAACTGTGTTTTATCACATCACCAAATGAACCATCAATAACAATTGTATCAGCATAGTCCATATCAGATCTAACAGGTCTACCAGTCATTTGTATAAAACCAGAGACCGTTTTCCAAGCATACCAATCAGGATTATTTGACTGTCTCATTTTATTCTTCTGAGATCCTAAACTTGGATATGGAACCTTAGCTATTATTTGGAATCTAGCACTATCATTATCGAATGATACACCCGTATCCATACTTGGACTAACTATAACAGTTGGTTCTTCTGATTCCATATGATACTTTAACATTTCATCTTTATTAGAGGAATCATGAAATATCAATCGTTTATCTTTGATAGAATTTTCTATCCACTTAGCTAACTCAAATGAGTTAGTGTGTATTATACCCTTTTTATTCTTATACTTATCGAGTAACTTCTGTATATAAGGAATATATTTCTTAAATGTATCTTCTTTACTCTTATAAGACATCTTACCAACTGGCATATAATATATTGGTCTGTTTCTTAATGGGAATGGAGAAGCTATAGAATAATAAACAGCTTTTGTAACATCCAATCCATTTAGTTGACAAAATAAATTCTTATCTAAGATAGTACCCGACATCAAGAACACCATATCATATTGACTAAATACATACTTATCTAAGTAATCATATGCCCATATTGGCTCTAGTGATAATTCTTTTTGTTTTGTTTTTTCGTTATAGTTTGGTTCTAAAACCCAATTGTTTGGATTCTCTTTATACTCTTTAAGAAATATTTCAATCTTTGATTGATATTGTTTAAGATCCGTAGCCAATTGCATCATCTTAACATCATTGTTCTTTGTTTTAAGAAGTTTTGAGATTTTCAAATCTCTCTTATCTGACTTAACATTTCTAGACTGATTACTCATTCCACTTTCCATAGATTCAATAGTTGATATAATCTCACTACTAAAGAATTTTAGAAAGTCAACATATTGAGATATAGTTGAAACACCTTTCAACATTTTAATAATCTGTGTCTCATTTGAAAATTTAAACTTCTTAACTATTGTCTCAGTTATTTTAATACTGATGAAATTACTCATAACGTCATCAAACTCATGTGCTTCATCCACAATCAAAACTCTAGCATCTCTTGATTCCATTAATTTTGGATTATAGATAGCATATAATATATAAAGATAGAAATTAGTTAGTGATACATTACCACCTACAAATGATTCTCTAGCAGAGGCATAAGGACATGCTTCACAAGATGTTTTATTTAGTCTATTGAACTCAGCACCTTGAGCACAAGAACAAGAATATGTCTCACATTCATAGTTCTCTTTACCCTTTAAGTCACTTATAGATTCATATGTACCGGAATATTGGTCTTGTAAAATCTTACTATTCGTAATTATATCAACTCTTGCCATTTTATTGACATTCTTCTTATACCAATCAGCTATCATTAAAGCTAAGTGGGACTTTCCACTACCAACAGGCAGGTTTAATAGAAAGAACTTATTTAATTTATTTTTCTGATACTCAGATTCTATGAAGCTCATTGCTTCTTTTTGTTCTTTACGAGGTGTGTATTTTAGAAGATCTTTCTTTAGTGACATATTATAAGTGATTTTTACTAAAAATTATATAAAATAATCCTATTTAGTTTCAAAAATAGAATTTTTGATGGTTTTTTATAATATATAAGAAAAATAATACTCCTATGATATACCAAATCCCTGACTACGATGAATTCAATATCTATACAACTATTGAAGACATCGAATTTTACATCCAATCCCTATTTAATAAAGGATATGAATCTAAAGAAGAAATATATAGTATGTGTTTAGATTTTTTCGGACACGATTACGTTTCAACGATAGATAAATTATTTAGTGATGAAGATTAAAAAATTTGAAAGCTACCACGAATCAGAGACTCTATACATCTTTGACTTTGACGATACTATTGTGAAAACACCTAGTTTCGAAGAGCTTGCTATTGACTTTTTAAAAGAAAATGTTTCTATAAAAGACTTGTTACAGATATCCGTAGATAGAATAGGAGTTAATCTAAAGGATCTAAAATGGGAAAATGGTAAAATCTATGTTGATGATGCTAATAACTCAATAGAAGCATCAGGAAACTGGACAAGAAAGAATAATAGAGTTTATTTATCAACACCTTATAAATTTCCATATACTGATATAAGTATGCCTAGTAGAGTTAAAGAATTAGCTAAGCTTTATAACAATGTTGAAAATAAATGTATCGTTACAGCTAGACCCAAAGAAGTTGAAGATAAAGTCATAAGAATACTATTTAAACTAGGATTAGAATTACCTAAATATGGTTTACATATGTTCCCATCTGGAAAAGGTTCTGGTAATCCAGGATGGTGGAAAGGTAAAAAAATAGTTGAAATACTTAAAGAGACTGGTTTTAATAAGGCTCACTTCTTTGATGACAATTCAAAAACTGTTAATAAAGTAGATAAAGTTGTAAAGGAAGCTATGCCAAATATTCACTGGGAATCTACTAAAGTTAAGTAGTTTCTATTATAGGCCATAATCCATAGTTACTTAAAACTTTGGTATTATTATTTAACTCACATGCTAGTTCTTCAAGCTTAGGAACATCGTCAATATCAACTGCCTTAATATCAAATAAATATGAATAAATGCTAGACACACTATTCCTACACTCAGTTATTGGATGATCAACTTTATTAACAACATCAGCTATTCTAATATCTCTCTTTAGAGGTATATCTCTTTCTAATCTATCATCAATATAATCTAATATTCGCTTAGATCCATTTTTTAGATATTCATAGTAAGCAAAAACATCACTTGTTTTCATTATAATTCAGCCTCTAGTTTTTTAATTTCAAGATCAATTTCATTTAACTCTTCTTTCTTATCCATCATCACCTTCTTAGCTTTCTTTCTATCGGCATAAACATCTTCAAGCATTCTAAGTGTCGGAGATCTCCTCTTTTCAAATACAACACCATTAACACAAACAACGTGTTTCTCTAAATCAATTGGTCTACCATTATCACAAAATCCTTTATTATTTGGATTCTGAACACCAACGAATGTCTCAGGTGCAATATAAAATTGTCTTTGTGTTGTAGGGTAAAGTGAAGCAAAGTCATAACAAACTACCCACTGATTCAAACCAACAACAGGGTCCTTAACCCAACCACCAGCAATAGTAGATTCAGCATCTCCTTTTTCATCTCTGAAAAGTACAATGTTTTCCATCTCACGAAACTTGTTTCTCAAAACACCTTCTGTAATAGCGAGTGAACCAAGAGCATTATTCATCTGTGAAACAACGTCAACTATTCTAATCTGAGCTAGTGAGGAAATCGCATAAATAATAGAAATATAGTTTCTAGCCTCGTGAATTTTCTGAACAAGAACGGAGTCAACCGCATTATAGTACATAAATGTTTCGAAATCATCATCATATAACTTCTGTAAAGATCCATTATATTTAATCTTCTCAACACCAACAAGTTTATTAGCAACGAAATCCAATGATGATGATTCTTTTACCTTAATAGAAGTATCACATATCTCATATAATTGCATATAGTCAAAAATCATTCTATGAGCTGGTACCTCAAAGTCAGTAGACCATATTTTATTTAATCTCTTTGTAAGTGAAGAAACAGCTGGGTCAATTTTATATTCTTTACCATTTACCCATTTTGATATTTTTCTAGAACGATTAACTAAATATAACCAGTCATAGTTTAAGAAGTTCCATCCTGTCAACAAAGGCATCTTTGGAACCATCTTATAAAAGAACGCATATAACATATCAAATTCATCTTCATACTTGATATATTTAAATTTGTAATCAGAACCAAATTTTTCAAAATACTTATTTGTATTAATTCTAATTCTATCTTGCATGTCTTGTGGCATATCTTTAAGACCAAGAAGTATTATCTTATCATCATATACAATTGATATTGATAAAACTCTCGTAGTTGTACCTTCTTTAATAACAGTACCATTAGCATCTTTAGTATCAGCAGCTTCAGGGAAACCATCTATAATCTCGGTTTCAATATCTATAAAGTATGTCTTAGGTAAGTTGAACTCAAATATTTCATTTCTTTCACTCTCTGGAAGTGAATCAAGAAATTCATAGATAGCATATCTATCTGGGTGATTAACTTCAATTTGTTTAACAGACTTACCATCCCAAGATTTAAAATCTGGATGTTTCTGAGCATCTGTGTCTTCACAAGCAACATATTTCATTGGGTTATCCCAATCATAATATTTTAGCTTTATATCGCCGGTTTTATCAACGTAACTTACTACTAATTTCCTACTATTGCTTAAATATTGTGTTTCTATTAACATTCAATTAGATTATTTTTTATCATGAGTTATAGATTTTTTTAGTAAAAAAGTTATAAAAACTTTGGATATCAGAATAAATATGTTATCTTTGTAGTATGAAATCTGATAAAATATTCTTAATCTCTTTCACTAAGAGAATCGAAATTGGAGACGATTACAGTCACCCATTATATAATGATATGACAAATTGTTTAAGTGAAGGTGACGACAAGTATATTGGATTTGCAGACAACGAAGATATCTTCGTTAGATTACCTGAATTAAAAGTTAAAAGCATTTGTAATGTATTTGAAAAATACGGATTTGAATTTGACGTTAATGATGTTACATCTGATTTAATCAAAGGTGAAATCCACAAAAAATACCCAGAAGTTGAATCTTTAACTCCAGGCTTATTTGAGAATTTCCGTTTAGACGAAACATCTATTAACGATGTTCTTGATAAAATCTCTGAGAAAGGCATTGATTCACTTGATGAAATTGATAAACGAATTTTAAACGCATAAAAAAA